>JAABUO010005631.1_pt1 | contig 14520 bp, 11 predicted proteins | sample 5559291 | NCBI WGS metagenome assembly JAABUO01 (sample SAMN10711878, study PRJNA513372) | rock metagenome | isolation source: Antarctica rocks | place: Antarctica: Victoria Land, Finger Mt sud | reverse complement strand
CTCCGAAATCGCAATCGTACCGCAGAGATGCCGCGGACAGAGACGGAGCAAATCGAAGGCAACCGGTAAAACTGCGAAGACAGCGACGCACTTGCTGCTCGACAGCTGCTAAATCAGACTTGCCCTTGATATTATTGTCGTCGATTCAGAAGTTAGATTATCCATTTCACTAAGAGCGGCTCGCAAATGCTCCTTCGTTTTTTCGAGTCGGTTTCTTGAGGTGAGTAGTAAGTCTGTACCAGCTTCAGGTGGCCACCGTTCTGGCGTCGGCACAGCCTTCGCGGAAACGTTCAGGGAATCGCGCCATTTCTCCGTCGCGGCTGAAAATCGTTGGACAGCTGCGAGTGCAACTGAAGTCGCAGCTATCATTATTGTTATTTGGTCAAGCTGTTGCTTTTGTGATGCAGCCTCAACAGAAATCTGATTCAGAAGTTTCTCATTAGGCATAAGCAACTCCAACTGCTCATCGATCACTTTCAGCCCAATGATTTGTCGCGAGAAATCCTCAATTTCGCGGCGAAGAGCTTCTACCTCAGTAGTAAAAGATCGAACTTGCGATATCCCGTCGCTTTCTTCGACGTTCGCGCGATTGTTGCTGTCAATAAACCCGTCCAGAAGTTGAAGCCTACCGGCAGCTTTAAGTCCCAGCGTTTCAATTTCTGTTTGGGAAAAGATAATGGGCTTTTGATAAGGTCCAGAAGCACGAGGAACGGAATCAGATGCTGTTCTACTCACGGTAATTTTATTCAAGCCGGTCGATAGCGTTACGGTGACTTGACCACTTCCGAGGACAGAAAGTGCGTGCTCGCGGCTTCTTTTTTGCGTCTCCGGAGTGCTGTTTTTTATGCCAAGACAGAAACGTACCAGTTCGATTAGCGAGGTCTTCCCTGTGCCTCTGGCGCCAATTATTACGTTTAAGCCGGGAACCATCGCGATGTCGATGCCATCGAGAAACCCCTCCTCAATCGCGATGCGCTCGATATACATAAATCGCCCCTTCCATAAGAACGTTTTCTTCGCCGCCGACGTTCATACGTCCGATCTCCATAGAAGAGCTCCCGATTACAAGGAGAGTTTTCAAAGAATCGAACTTTCACTCCAACGCATCCAATTTTGCCAGAGATTCTGAAGCACATTAGCGAAGGGCCCAGATTTCTCCGAGCCCCCCCTTTCTCTAGTAGTCTTCGTCCCCGCCACCGAGCGGCCCGAGACCCTCGTCTTCTTCCTCTTCTTTTTCGAGTTCTTCGTCCTCTTCCTCAAGGACGTAGCCTTCGTCGACTTCGTCCTCTTCGACGGCCGGCTCCTCATCGACGAGGTCGGCGCTATCGAGGACGTCGTCACCGAGGCCGCCGATGCGCGGCATGCCCGAGTCGTGATCCATGGCGGGGCTGCTCGGCATCACGCTGCGCGGTGAAGCTTGCGCAGCCGCAACCTCTTCATCGCTTGCTTCGGCTTCTTCGTCTTCTTCCGGTTCCTCGTCGGCGACGGCGACTTCCCCGTCCTCGCCGATCGCCGGCGCCGCCGCGGCTGCCGCGCGCATCGTCTCGGCTTCTCTCGCCGCGACCATCGTTTGCGACATGCGAGGATCGTCGTCGCCGACGAGCAGGCCGATGTCCTTGGCGGTCTCGGTCATGTCGTCGTCTTGGATCTTGATCTCGATCTCTTCGCGGTTCTCCGTCAACACCTTGACGTCGAGCGCTAGCGACTGGAGTTCCTTGATCAACACCTTGAACGATTCCGGAACGCCGGGTTCCATCACGTTCTCGCCCTTGACGATCGCTTCGTACGTCTTCACGCGGCCGACCACGTCGTCGGACTTCACCGTGAGGAGTTCTTGCAGCGTGTACGCGGCGCCGTAGGCTTCGAGCGCCCAGACTTCCATTTCGCCGAAGCGCTGGCCGCCGAATTGCGCCTTGCCGCCCAGCGGCTGCTGCGTGATCATCGAGTAGGGGCCCGTCGAACGCGCGTGGATCTTATCGTCCACCAAGTGCGCGAGCTTGAGCATGTAGATCATCCCGATCGTGATCGGTTGGTTGAAGCGTTCGCCGCTGCGCCCGTCGCGCAGCCACGACTTGCCGTCGATCGGTAAGCCCGCGTCTTGGAGCCACTCCTCGATATCCTCGGCGTGCGCGCCGTCGAAGACCGGGGTCGCGATGTACATGTCGAGCATCTTTGCGGCCCAGCCGAGATGCGTCTCCATGATCTGACCCAGATTCATGCGGCTCGGAACGCCGAGCGGGTTGAGCACGATATCGACCGGGGTACCGTCTTCCGTGTACGGCATGTCTTCTTCGGGCAGCACCTTCGCGATGACGCCCTTGTTGCCGTGGCGGCCGGCCATCTTGTCGCCTTGCAGAATCTTGCGCTTCTGCGCGACGTAGACGCGCACGAGATGGCTCACGCCCGGCGACAGTTCGTCGCCGTTCTCGCGCGAGAACATCTTGACGTCGATGATCTTGCCTTTTTCGCCGTGCGGTACTTTGAGGCTCGTGTCGCGAACTTCGCGCGATTTCTCGCCGAAGATCGCGCGCAGCAGGCGCTCTTCCGCCGTCAGCTCAGTCTCGCCCTTGGGCGTGACTTTGCCGACTAGGATGTCTTCGGGCCGGACCTCGGCGCCGATGCGGATGATGCCGTTTTCGTCGAGATCTTTGAGGGCGTCTTCGCCGACGTTGGGGATGTCGCGCGTGATCTCTTCGGGCCCGAGCTTCGTATCGCGGGCTTCGCACTCGTACTCCTCGATGTGGATCGAGGTGAAGCGATCGTCCTTGACCATCCACTCGGAGATCAGGATCGCGTCTTCGTAGTTGTAGCCTTCCCAGGTCATGAACGCGACCAGGACGTTTTGGCCGAGTGCCATCTCGCCTTGTTCGCTCGACGGACCGTCCGCGAGGATCTGGCCGCGCACGACGTGTTCGCCGACCTTCACGATCGGCGCTTGATTGATACACGTGCCCGCGTTGGAACGCGTGAACTTGAGCATGTCGTACGAACGCTCCAGCTCGTTCTCGTCGCTCTTAACGATCACGGCCTTCGAATCGACGCCGACCACGGTGCCCGACTCGTACGCGAGCACGCAGCCGCCGGAATCCTTTGCGGCGCGGTACTCCATGCCGGTGCCGATGATCGGCGCCTGCGGCCGCAAAAGCGGCACGGCCTGGCGCTGCATGTTCGCACCCATGAGCGCGCGATTGGCATCGTCGTGCTCGAGGAACGGAATGAGCGCCGTCGCGACGGACACGATTTGCTTGGGCGAAACGTCCATGAGCTGCACGGCGCCCGGGGGCTCCGTGACGTACTCTTCGGCGTAACGCGCGATGACTTGGTCCGCGGTGATGCGGCCATCCTCGGCGAGCGGCGTGTTCGCTTGCGCGATGATGTATTCGTCTTCGCGATCGGCCGTGAGGTAGCGCAAATTCTTCGAGACGAGGCCGTCCGTGACGATGCGGTACGGCGTCTCGATGAAGCCGTACTTATTGACGCGCGCGTAGCTGGCAAGCGAACCGATCAGACCGATGTTCGGGCCTTCCGGCGTTTCGATCGGGCAGATGCGGCCGTAGTGGCTGTGGTGGACGTCGCGGACTTCGAAGCCGGCGCGTTCGCGCGAGAGACCGCCGGGCCCGAGGGCCGAGAGGCGGCGTTTGTGCGTGAGCTCCGCGAGGCTGTTCGTTTGGTCCATGAACTGCGAGAGCTGCGAGGAGCCGAAGAATTCTTTGATCGCGGCGACGACCGGGCGGATGTTGATCAGCGCCTGCGGCGTGACGGTCTCGATATCTTGCACCGTCATGCGCTCCCGCACGACGCGCTCGAGGCGCAGCAAACCCACGCGGAACTGATTCTGCAACAGCTCGCCGACGCTGCGGATGCGGCGGTTGCCGAGGTGGTCGATGTCGTCCTTGCTGACGATGCCGGCCTGAACTTTGAGCAGCCGGCGGATGACCGCGATCATGTCGGCGCGCGTTAGCGCGCGCTTGTCGATCGCGGGCGCGGGCAGGCCGGAGGACGTGTACTCGCGGTGCTCCGGACGCACGGCGCCTTCGAGCTTGCCGTTGAGCTTGTAGCGGCCGACGCCCGCGAGATCGTAGCGCTTCTCATCGAAGAACAGCGATTCGAGGAGTTTCTCGGCGTTCTCGGCGTTCTCGGGCTCGCCCGGACGCAGCTTTTTGTAGATTTCTTTGAGGGCGTCTTCCCGGGTCTTGACGTCCTTATCTTTCTCGATCGAGTTGACGACGAGAGGAGAGTGATCGAAGAGCGCGAGGATCGCTTCGTCGGATTCCCAGTTGTAGCCGAGATCGGGGCGCGAGAGCGCTCGCACGAACGTGGAGACGTAGATCTTGCGGTTCTTGTCGATGCGGACGCCGACCGTCCCCTCGGTCTCGTCGTTCTTCGTGCCGTTGTCGGTCTCGAACTCGATCCACGCGCCGCGGTTGGGGATGATCGTCGCGTTGAACGTGGGGCGGTTGTTCGTGTCGTTGTCGGTCAGGAAGTAGACGCCGGGCGACCGGACGAGCTGGCTCACGATCACGCGCTCGGCGCCGTTAATCATGAAGGTACCCTTGTCCGTCATGAGCGGGAAATCGCCCATGAAAATTTCCTGGTCGGGGATACCCTTGATTTCGCCCGATTCGGCGGTGATCAGGCGGACGCGGACGCGCAGCGGGGCGCTGTAGGTCATGTCGCGCTCGCGGCACTCTTCGACCGTGTACTTCGGGTCCCCGAGGCTATGGTCGCCGAACTCGAGGACGAGGTTGCCCGTGAAGTCTTTGATCGGCGAGATGGACTCGAACGCTTCGCGCAGGCCGTCCGTCACGAACCACTTGAAGGAGGCCTTCTGCAGTTCGATCAGGTCGGGGAGGTCGAGGACGTCGGCGATCTTCGCGAAGGAGTGGCGCGTGCGCTTCGCGCCGGGATCGGGGTAGCGCTCGACGGTGAACGCGGCGGTCTCCGGCGCAACGAGCTGCGTCGAGGGCGGCGTAACGAACGGGGTGGTCGGTGCTTCGACTTTGGTGCGCTTGGAACGGCTCTTTCCCGCTGGCGCCTTTTCGGCTGTAGGCTTGGGAACGATCGTTTTCGCCATTAAATTATTAGTCTCACAATACGTAGCGCGGCAAAGGCAAGCGGACCCGAAGAGCTTCTCCGGGCACAGGCTGGTAGAATACCACTCCCCGGCAACGCCGTCAAGAATTCCCGACTCGGCGTAGGTACGAACGAGCGCCCGAGGGCGGCTAGCCCGGAGCCGATCTTGCGGCGAGCCAGGAAGCGGGGTGCCGTCGCGCTTCGGCGGCCGTGCAGCTCGCGAACGCCGCGCCCGCCCCGAGCTTCGTCAATTCGCGGGCGACGAGGGCGGCTTGCCAGGCGCAGCCGAGCGAGCGCCACGTCTCGAAGCTATCGACGAACGCTAGCTTCGCGCGCTCGCCAAAACCTTCGGCACGCAGGATCGCCGCCTGGGCCGCCAGCTCTTCGGCGCGAACGCGCGGGTCGCCGTGCGCCAGCGCCGACGTCGGCAGCGTCTTCTTAAGCGTCCGGTAGCGCTCGAGCGCGAGCCGCGCTCGAGGTGCGTCGATCGGCGCGAGCGCGGCGCTCAACTGGAGCAGCGCGACGATCTCCGCTTCCGCGTGAACGTCGTTCCAGCAAACGCGCGCGGCCAGGCGCTCGGCATAATCGACTTCTTCGCGCGCGACGACGCCCAACTGCAGTTCGCACGAAAGATACGCGCGGTCGAGGATCGCGGAAATCTTATATGGGATCGTCGGCGCGATCTCGGCGGCGTCACGCAAGAAACGAAACGCCGAGAGGAAATCGCCGCGCATCGCGGTCGACCAGCCGAGAGATCGCAACACTTCCTGCTGCTGCGCGGCTAGCTCCGCCGTCCACTCCGTGCAGCCATACCGCTGCAGCACGTACTCCGCCACATCCTCGTCGCCGAAATCGCGGACGTAGTACGACAGATGGGCGAGCTGCTTCGCCTCGAACCACGCATCGCGCACGGTCGTGCGATCGAATTCTTCGAGCGACGAACGTAGCCGGCGAGCTTGCTCGCGGAAATCGTGCGCTTCGGCCGCGATAAACCCGAGGAGATCGTACGCGCGCGCGCGGCTGTGCTCGAGCGGCACGAAATACGCCGGGCGTGCGGGAACCGACACCGGCTCCGGATGGACGGCAAGCACGGCGCGCGCCCACGCTTCGAATTCGATGCGCGCGCCCGCGGCTTGCGCGTAGTGCGCTTCGTAGTACGCGAGTTCGGCTTCGAGCGCGGCGTTTCCGGAACTATACGTATAGACGCGCGCGCTCAAGAAACTATCGTCGGCGTCGGGAAAGCGGTGGCAGCGAACGCGCGCGGTCGCGCGCAGCGTGTGCAACTCGCCGAGCTGCTCGAACGAAAGCGTACGCGCGTCTTCGGGGTGCGAACCCATCGGTTCCAGCACGGCGTCGATTTCGCTAGCGGCGTCGGCAGGCCGTCCGAGACGAAGCAACGCGCGCGCGCGCAGGACGTGCGCCGCCGGCGTCTCGTGCATGCGCGTCGCTCCGACGCACGCGACGAAGCGGCCCGCGCGATACGCGTCGATCGCTACGTCGAACGATTGGAGCCGCGGGCGCAACTGCGCGACGGTATGGAACTCGGACGTGTTCGTACTCCTCGGTCAGAGCGCACGAAGGCGCACCAAGCAGCATGCGTGATGCGAGTGCATAAACCTTGCTTCTACGGCCCAGGCCGTTACGGCAACCTGCCTGGTCGTTTAGTCGATGATGCCGCCGACGGCGCCCATGATGGTCACAAAACCGGCGTGAACGGCATCGATGATGCCGCCCACGGCACCCATTGTCTGCGCAAACGAAACGATGGCGAGGCTGATATGAAACATGTGAACCTTTCGAAAGCCGAAGCCACAGTGGCTCGGCCGGACCGGTAAGGAGGTCTACCCTACTCATTTATTTCCATAGGCGAGCCTCCTGCGGAACAACGCTGTCCCGCAGCCGCGCCGACTGTCCGAGAGGGCCGACGAAAACGGGTGCCGCGGATCTGCCTGAGAATTGGCTGCGAGGCGGGGTACGACGGGAGTACCCTTTCTCTAGGAGACCTATTTGTCAGGCTCGTCCGACCGTAAACGATTCCTTATTAGCGCCGCAGGCGTCCTCGCCGCCGGCGCAGCGGCTCGGCCCCTCGCGGCAAGCGCCGCGAACGCCGTCGCAACGGCTGCCCCGGGGATGCCGATGCCGAGCTCGATGGCCTCGGCCGCTCCGGGAGCGATGCCCGCGATGCGTGCCATGCCGGCCATGCTGCCGCTTCCGCCCGCCGATGCCAAAGCCGATCCCGATATGAAGCGCGTGCTCGACGCGCTCAACGGCTTCAACGCTCCGCCGCTGCCCAGCGTCATCCCGCGCATCGCACGCGAACTTCCGTCCTTCGCCGATGCGCTCCAAGCGACGCTCTCCGCAATGGGCAAGCCCTGCGTCGAGCCGGTCGCAAAGATCGTCCACAAGGTCATCGACGGCCCGGGCGGACCGCTGCTCCTGCGCGTCTACACGCCGGCCGGAACCGGACCGTTTCCGGTCATCGTGTATTTCCACGGCGGCGGTTGGGTGATCGCGAATCTCGATACCTACGACGCGTCGCCGCGCCAGCTCGCCAACGGCGCCGGCGCGGTGGTCGTCTCGGTCGCGTACCGGCAAGCGCCGGAGAACCCGTTCCCGGCCGCCCCGATGGATGCGTTCGCCGCCTATAAATGGGTGCTCGCCAACGCCGCGACCATCGACGGCGATCCCAAACGCGTGGCCGTCGCCGGAGAAAGCGCCGGCGGTAACCTCGCCGCCGTGACCTCGCAGCAGGCGCGCGATGCCGGCATACAGATCCCAGTGCATCAGCTGCTCGTCTATCCGGTCGCAAATTTCGCGACGGACACGGCCTCGTACGCGCAATATACCAAAGCCGTTCCGCTCGATAAACCCGCGGTGCTCTGGTTCGGTAAGTACTACTTGCGCACCCCGGCCGATGCCGCCAATCCGCTCGCATCGCCACTGCGTGCCAAGAGCTTCGCCGGCTTACCACCGGCCACGATCATCAACGCGGAAATCGATCCGTTACGCGACGACGGCGCGCTCTACGCCGCTAAACTCAAAGCGGCCGGCGTCCCCGTCACGCGGACGCTCTATAGCGGCGTCTCGCACGAATTCTTCGGCATGGGTGCCGCAGTCGATAAGGCGCGTCAGGCGATGGCGCAAGCGACCGATGCGCTCAAAGCGCGTTTCGCGGCCAAGATGTAGCGGCCGCGGTCGCCCGTGGACTACACGAAGGCCATGGGCGACCGCTCGCGCGCATTACAGGCTTCGATGCTCGGCATCGATTGCACGAACTGCTGCCATTCGCGTTCGATGAAATCGGCAAGCTGCGCGAGTAACGCTCGGGCCGATTCCGGCGCCGCGAGTTCGCCTTCGAGAATCAGTTCGGCGCAGCCTGAGGCCGGCCGCACCGTCAAGAGCCCCTCGAACGTTTTGGGAGCGAGCACGTGATGATCGCACCAACCGAGCCGCAACGCATCGTGACGGCGCGCACGATCGGTGTGGTCGAGCACGACGACGCACGAATGGCGCCGGCGCAAAGTTGGCGTGCCCACCGGCATGCGACCCGACTCATCGCAGCGTTCGAAGAATACTTTTGCGATGTCTATAGCCGCACTGAACGCGCACCGTGCGATCTGCGACTCGCGAACTTTCATGACACACCTCACTTCGAACGGCATTTACGAACACTTATTATGCCACGTTGCTTGGCTCGGTACCAGAGGCATTTTGCTTCTCCGTATGGTTTCGCACGAAACGGCGGGACTTTACAGGCGACTAAAATCGGCGTACACTGCGGGTGTCTGCAGACGCAACCCGGTGACTTATGGAGGACGGCTTGAACCCGCTCGATCCACCTAATCAGCACGAGGGCAGCGCGCACTAATTCGCGCACTGACTACCGGTGCGCACACCGCGGACGGACGCTTTCCGTACGCGCGCGCCCATTAATCGATTCGAGCAGAGGTCGCCATGCGGCTTCTGCTCTTTTTCATCCGGAGCCCACCGTTCTTTGGAGGCCCATGAAAGTTTCGGTTCTCAAGTTCACGCTGGCGATGCGCGATGCGATGCGCGCGGTCGAAATCCTCAATCACCGCGCGCGCCGCCGGCACGATGCGAAAAGATTTAAATCGCGCATGCGTGCGTACGAAAAACACGTCGCGCGTAACGCCACACCGTTCGCCGTCAAACGCAATCGCGGCCCGCGCATCTCGGATCGGCGGCGTCTGCTCGACACCGTCGACGTGTATCGTTTGGACGATGCTTTCGATTGGGCTTCGGCCCAGCGTCGTACGAGCGTTACGCGCGATACCCGTGGGCCACGCCGTTGGTGTGTTGGCCACGAGTGCGCGCGGTATCCGCAGCGTCCGTCACGAATGCATCGATTCGCCCGAGTAACGCAGCCGCCGTCGCCGCGGCGATGCGTTGGGCGAAAAGATCCGGCAGGGCGTGCGGCGATGCATCGCGCGGAAGCTCGAAGCGACCGTCGAGGCGCAGCGCGAAGGCATCGTGATCCGTCTGCAACCGGTCGAGCGCGAGCGCGCCGAGGAAGAGCGTGTGCGGCCCGACCCGCTCGGGCAGCCAGCGGATGCGGTAGCGCACGTCCGGAGCATCGGCCGTCCGCAGGGCGCGAATCGCGACCCGGACGCCGCGATCTCCCGGCGCGAGCTCGAGTGCCTGCAGCGCGGCCGGTTCGAGGCGCATGTTGAAATGCGCGCTGTCGCGATCGGAGCCGTGGCGTTTTAAGTACTCGCTCAGATACGTTGCCGCGGCAACGAACGGACATGCGACGCGAACGCTTTCGTGAATATCGCCCATACGAGCGTGTCCAATTCTCGGTACGCGACGGGTCGGGGTCGCACGGTGCAAATGCGCCGGCGGGCGAAGATCGCGGTTCCTAACTCAAGGGTACACTAGTTGTTTGTTATTGCGAAGGGGGGCGGCGGCATCCGCACAGGCAACGTGACCGTATCTTAACGCACGAGACCCGCGCTTCGTTCGAAGAGCGGGTCCCGCGTACTGCTCGCAACCGCCTGGCGGCGGGCTTACCGGCCTACCGGTACGAGGACGATTTCGTCGCGAAACAATCGCGGCAATAGACGGGCTTATCGCCGCGCGGTTGGAACGGCACTTCCGCCGTTTGGCCGCACTGGCTGCAGGTCGTCTGGAACATCTCGCGCGCCGCGCCGCGCGGGGCACCGCCGCCGCCGGCGCTACCGCCGTTGCCCGCGTAGCTTCCGCCGCCGGCTCCGCCGGCGCCGCGTTGCGCTTTACGCGCGGTCCGGCACTCGGGGCAACGATTCGGCTTATTTTGGAAGCCTTTGCTCGCAAAGAACTGTTGTTCGCCCGAGCTAAAAATAAACTGGCTGTTGCAGTCAACGCAGCTTAGTGTTTCGTCAGTGTACACGTTGGGGTCTCTCCAAGCGTCTGTTTGGATCCGCCCCGCTTGAGTGCCTGATGGAGAGCTGCCGCTAACTACCGGACCGCGCTGGTTTCGAGCCGCACGGCGTGACGCAAAAGGCTCGTCCGGCTTCGCGCACTATAGCACAATTCGAACACATTGGTTGATGCCCCGGAAAAAAAGTTTCGCACGAAATTCTTTCCCCGAAAAGCGGGCAAGTAGGCCCATACTTTCATGGTGCGCCATACCTCGTGCGGCCCACGGTGCCGTTCATAGGTACGCGTGCGCCGTAACGATTTGCATAGCGCTCGGCTCGCGATGTGCGGGCGGTCTGCTCTGTTGCCGAGCTCGACGGCGCGTACGCAATAAGCGAACGCCGACCGGCCGCGTGCGGATTGCGCGTTAGAGCCGCAAGCTCATCGGCTGATGTTCGATGCCCGCGTCCCACATCAGCGGGCCGTCGTCGTCGAAGCCGGCTTTCCGATAGAACGTCGCCGCATGCGTTTGTGCGTGCAGGGCGCGCGCGCGAAACCGCGCCGGCGCGCTTCGTTCACGAGCGCGGTCAGTAATGCGGCACCGACCCCGCGGCCGCGCGCGTCGGCGCGGACGGCCATGCGTCCGATCTGCACCGTCGCGGAATCGACTGCGTAGAAGCGGCCGGCGCCGAGCGCGCGGGGCGTCCCCGCGGCGCCGGCTTCGCCACCCGCAACGGCCAGCGCGTGCACGGCCGCGCGATCCGTGCGATCGTGGTCGTCGATTTCCTCATCGGGCGGAACGCGTTGCTCCTCCACGAAGACCGTCGTGCGAATCGCGAGCGCCGCGCGCATCCGAAGCGCATCCGATATGTCGAACAATTCAACGGTCACGATCGCCTGCGCCCTCTGCGTCGGCGGCGCACGCGAACTCTATCTCGCGCCGGCGCTCGCCGCGATCTCGGGTGCCGTCGATTCGCTCGTCGTCAACGATAATTCGGGGCTCGCGCAGAGCGAGAACGTCGCGATCCTCGAACGCAGCGCGTTCGCGGCGCGCGGGGCGCTGCGCGTGGCGCGGCATCCGTTTCGAGATTTTGCCGATATGCGCGATCGCGCGTTCGCCGAACTCGCGAGCCTCGCGCAGCGGCCGGACTGGGTGTTGTTTCTCGACGCCGATGAAGTGCACGGCGAGCAAATCCGCTATATCGCCCGCGAAATACTGCCGCAGCTGGATGTTCGCTACGGCAGCGTCGATGCGTACACGTACCATTTTTTCGGCACGTTCCGCTGGATCACCGACGTCGCGCGGCGCTTCGTCTTCTATCGCTACGCGCCCGAACTGCGCTGGGAAAACGCCGTGCACGAAAAGATCGTCGGCTTGCGCGGCGACCCCCTCGTGCTGCCCTACGCGTATCACCATTACGGAAACGTCGCGCCGCCGGCGATGCTCGCGCGCAAACACGGCCGCTATTTCGAACTCGGCAATCCCGTCGCGCGACCGCCGGCCGAAGACGCGGCGACGGCCGAGATCTATCTCGCAAAAGCGCGCGACGTGCGGCCCTATCGCGCCGCGCACCCGCGCGTCGCACGCGCGGCGATCGCCGCACTCGAAGCGAAATTCGCAAGCGACTTCGCACCGATCGATGCGGGCTTCCGCGCGCGGCGCACGACTACGATGCGCGCGGCGGCGGCAGTGCGCGGCGCGAACGAAGCGCTGCGCGTCGCGCTGCGGCGCGTCGAACATCCGCTAGTCTATCGGGCGGCGACGCGGGCGCGCTGAACCGTACTGAGTTCGGTTCGCGCACTCACTCTTTTTTCGGCAACGCGAACACCATGAGCGCATCGCCTGCGGGATAGCCGAAGAGTTGGTTTCCGCCGGCCGCGACGGCGACGTACTCGCGGCCGTCGACTTCATAGGCGATCGGCGGCGCGTTGACGCCCGCCCCGCAAGGAGCGTGCCACAATAACGCGCCCGTTGCGGCGTCAAAGGCATCGAAGTCGCCGTCGCCTTCCCCGACGAACACGAGCCCGCCGGCCGTCACGAGCGTGCCGCCGACGAGCGGCTGTGCGGTTTTATGTTGCCAGCGGATGCGGCCGGTGCTCGTATCGATCGCACTCAACGTGCCGAAACGCGGCGCGTCGTCGCTCGGCGTCGCCTCGGTGTAGCGCAGCGCCGCCCGGCCCCCCGACTGCGGCGTGGTGCGTACCTGATAGCGCATCGGGACGTGCACGCCGGCCACATAGGCGAGGCCGCTTTTCGGATCGTACGCGGCCGGCGACCAGGACGAACCCCCGAAGGCGCCGGGCGCGATGCGAATGCCCCGCGCGGTCGGGGCGGCGAAGAGGTGCTCTTGCGGCACGAACGCTTCGGACTTACGCAATAAGGTGCCGGTACGGCGGTCGTGGACGTAGTACCAGCCGGTCTTGCCGGCCTCGCCGACCGCCGGGACGACGTTCCCGCCGACCACCGTATCGAAGAGCGCGGGCGGACTCGCGACGTCGTAGCCCCAGAGGTCGTGCGGCACCTGTTGGAACGCCCAGCGCAGCGTTCCGGTCTCCGCGTCGAGAGCGACGAGCGAAACGCCGTAGAGGTTATCGCCGGGCCGCGTGCGGTCTTCAAACTGCGGCGACGGATTGCCGACGCCGGCGTAGAGCAGGCCGAGCGCCGGATCGTAGGCCGGCGTCGTCCAGGCGGAGCCCCCGCCGGTTTTCCAGGCGTCCCGGTACTGCGGTGCGGCGGCGCGCTCGGCGGCGAGATCGCGCTGCAACGGCGTGCCGTCGGGTGTCGTTTGGCTGAAGCCGCCTTCCCAGCCGGTCGGCGGGATCGTGTACCAGCGCCAGAGTTCGTGCCCGGTCTTGACATCGTACGCGGCGTAAAAACCGCGGTGCCCGTAATCGCCCGCGATGCCGACGACGCCCGCCGTCAATCGATCGCCACCGGCATCGGCGCCGAGATGCAAACCGTAGCCGACGCCCGTGATGCCGACGACCACCTTATCCCGATAGACCAGCGGTGCCATATTGGCAAAGACCCCCGTCTCGCCGATCACGCGCCGATCGCGAAGCCGGTCGCCGCTCGTGAGATCTTCGCGCCGCTCGACGTTGCCGCCGCCGGCGTCGAGCGAGACGTCCCACACGACGGCACCCGTGCGCCGATCGAGCGCGACGAGCCGCGCGTCGACCGTTGCGAGGTAGATCCGGCCGTAGCCCGCGCCCGCACCGCGATTCGCCAGGCCGCAGCACGGCTTGCGCGTGAGCCGATGGTGATAGCGCCAGAGCACGCAGCCCTGCCGGGCGTCCAGCGCCACGACGTCGTCGCCCGGTGTCGTGAGGTACATGACGCCGTCGATCACGAGCGGCGTCGCCTCGAACGCGCCGCGCAGCCCGGTATGAAAGGTCCAGGCAGGCGCGAGCGTCGCCGCCCTCGCGCGGTCGATCTGCGTGAGCGCCGAGTAGTGTTGGTTCGCGTACGTGCCGCCAGGCGTGCTCCAATCCCGTGCGGCGCTCGCAGCCGAACGCAAACGTGCATCGTCGTCGTTTGAGGCAGCGCTGCCGCCGGAGATGCTCTGTGCGTCACCGCCTGCGGCGAGCAGTAAGAACGTCGCGAGGATAAGGAAGAGACCGCATGTCGTGGCGTGGCCGGAGGCTGCGGTCGAACGGTCGTGCACGGTCTGCTCCAATTCGTTTCGACCAGCGCGCGCACGCGAGGTCGGGTGGCCGAGCGCCGTTCGACGCGTGCTGCAACGATCCTCAAGCCCCGCAGCGCCTGAAGCCCGACCCCGTTTCTCAGCGGCATCGGCGCTTCCAAGCATGCAGGGAAAGCGTTCACATCGTCGACGGGGCGGCCGATACTACGGAGGATGTCAGAACTACGCTCGCTCGCTCTCCGGCAGATCGGTTAGCATACCGATGCCGCTGGCGGAGCGCGCCGCTCGTATGCCTTTAGCAGGCCCGTGAAAAACGCACGCAACGGCAGCCGCCGCCGGGGTTTTGGAAGGGACAGCGGGCGAAGTTCGGGATATTCCGGCTGGTTTTCGGGTGCCTTGAGCGTACTGATCGCGTCGAATGGGCGTTCATGTTGCGGCTCCAAGG
>JAABUO010005630.1_pt1 | contig 14522 bp, 23 predicted proteins | sample 5559291 | NCBI WGS metagenome assembly JAABUO01 (sample SAMN10711878, study PRJNA513372) | rock metagenome | isolation source: Antarctica rocks | place: Antarctica: Victoria Land, Finger Mt sud | reverse complement strand
ACTGGATGATGATAGAGTTGATTAATGTTATGTGTATTTCAGGGGTAAGATGGAACCCCATCCACACCTGAATTAAAGGCAAGTAGGGGTGATGAGGCCAAAGAACTGCAGGGCTCTTGTGGCTGACAGCCCTTGCACCAGTCCTGGTTTTGAGTTGACAGACAGCTGCTTGTCTTGAATGTGTACAACAACTAGGATATGTATTGGTAAGACACACCTACCCTACTGCTTGACATAACATGACAAACCACAAAGGAGATCTCTAGACCCTAGTCAGTTAAAAAGGCAGATGTACTCATTCATTTCTGACAGATGTCACAACATCAGTCTCAATGCAAGTGCCACTTGCACACTTCCTATACATGAGCCACTTGTACACGACACAACCTTTTTTTGTCAAACCCAGCATAATCTCATGGTTGAGATGTCCATGGTAGTTGACAACACTGACAGTCAAAGCTGACATCACAGACTTTCAAACACGCTATTCCACACCACCTTACCATGTACGCATCTGATGACAATATATTGTCATCAGATGCGCTGGTATATACGCTGTAGGGTTCAGTTGTCACTTCAAATGCCGTGTGGCTTGCTGCAATTTCGTGTGCACCACTTAGTGCAGAATGTAACTGCTCCATCATGCCAGTTTTGGAGATGTATAGACTCATCGGAAATGCCTTCACACTGCAATCTGCACTACAGGCAGGCTGTTTGCCTTTTGAAGCTGCATGGAAGAAATGCAATACTGAGGTGTCGATCAATATTGTGTACCAATATAAGATGTGGATCAAACGTCATCTGTTCACAGAGCATACTCCCAAGGCATGAGCACTACAGTGTACACCTTGGGGATTTAAAACAGCTGCAACCCTATCTACTCAGAATAAGCCAGAATCTATCATTCCGTTTTCAAGTGCTGGGAGTCGATATGCAGGTTCATTTGGTTGAAGAAGCTAAGCGGCTGTTGGCTGTGGATCCCCCCAGCGCTTCTTTAGATTCCAGTAGGACCGCTGTGCCTGCATCTCCAAGTCTGCTAGGCTGGCCACCGCTGGCTGCAGCTGCTGCAGATGATGCATTGCCTCCTGCACACCAAGACATCTTTCAGCATGACACGCCAGGTGCATTACAGTGTGCATTGCAGAGCCTGACAGTGCTGAGCGAATGATGCAATGGCTTAGCTCAAATAGGTATGCATATCAGTGCATCCTTGAGAGTGTCCCTGGTCCCAGACTAACAAGGAAGTGCGCTAGAGAGAAAATGAGGTCATAGCACTGGGGCCATTCTTGCTGATTCGTGCCACATTGGCATGGTTGGTTGCTTGCAGGCTGCCTGACCTTCATGGCGAAGCCATGGTGCAAGCAATGTGCAAGCTGAGACATCATCAGACAACTGATTATCTCTGCAGCTCGACCACAATGGCAGTCATTTTACAAGGCATGACTCTGGAGCAAGAGGACGCAAAGTTTGAAGGAGCAACGTGACATGCGAAAAAGTCACCGCTTATGAAGACCTCAGACGACCGTAACAGCATCTAGCAGTTAGGAGAGACGCCACAGGCTGACAAGGCAGATACATTGTGGATGTTAAGATACCTTTGTGTAGCCACTAGCTTCCTTGGAACCGCCGTAGCCACCGCCCTGCTGCTGACCCTTCAGCTTCTTCTCCAGTCCAGCCGGCAAGCTCAGGTCTGCTGACAGGGGCTGTATTTCCTGCTTCAGCCGTTCTTCTACTTCCTGCACCAACACCAGGCATGTGCCAGTCACATGCACACAATGCTCCAGATGGCAACCACAATAAGCAAAGCAGCAACAACACAGAGCAGTTGTCTACCTATCTGCTGACTCAGTCTCTGACACGTAGCACAGTACTTGCACATGCAACCAATAATTGCTTTTGACTAGCCCTATGCATACAGCATGCTATACATTGGTGCAATTAACTGGTGCAACACAGCTGGAATCCCTAGTCACAGTCATGAGGTGACAGGCTGGAGTGACAGCAATGGCTTAACTACCTGCAGCAGGTCAGGTTCATTGTACCAGATGGTGTGACCCCCCTCATCATTGTCTTTAGTATCCTGGGGCTTGGGGTTGAGCCAGGGCTTGTACCCCTTGGCCTTGACATACCACACCCTTTCAGGTACGGTGGACACCAGACTGATGGCCATACCCAGCATGCCAGCACGCCCTGCATTACGCTCACACCACACCAGCTTGGAGCTGTCCATCTTTCATACTCACAGGGGCTGTCATGTCATCTGATGTCACTGCAGCTACCCAGTGTAAGCAGGACTGACTGTCTGGAGGGATTAAGGTTAAGGCAGAACTGACTGTCTGAAGGGTTCAGGGTCGAGGCAGAACTGACTGTCTGAAGGGTTTAGGGTTCAGGGTCTAGGCAGAAGTGAATGCCTGAAGGTTACAATCAGCAGGAATCAGTGAAAGCTGCTCAGGTTGAGCTTGTTCAGTCAATCAGTCATCCATGCGATGAGACAGCATTGGTGGCTGAGAAGAACAGTTGAGCCATCATAGCACATGGTCAGGATGTGTGTGTGAAGGCAGGGCAGCTCACCAACACGCCCTACCCTGTGGATGTAGTCTTCAGAGCGGTCCGGCAGCGTCATGTTGATGACGTACGGCAGACCGGCAATGTCAATGCCGCGTGCCGCCACATCTGTGCAGATCAGGAAGCGGATGTCTCCATCCTTGAAGGCCTGCAGCAGCCATCACATGGCACTGGACACAGCATTGACTGAAGCACAAGGCCCTGCTGTTCATTGCTGTGATGCAACGCGCTGTGCCGCCGCTGTGCAGCGCTTTGTCATGCTGTGGAACCATTGCACAGAGTGCTACCCTGCAGGACATCTTGACCTGCTGCGTTGCTATTAGGTGGTGTTGAAGTGGGGTGTTGCACCGCCAACAGTATTGTACCTAACATGGCCGTGTCAGGGCTTGTCACGGTGCAGATGCAGGAGGTGTGATACAGTCTGCAGGCCGGAATTGCTGGATGAGCCAAAGCGGGTGGTGGAACCTGCAAAGCATCCCTGCGCTGATCCATGCTGCGAGCTCCTGCCAGGACCAGACAGGAGTAGGGGTTCTCTACCCCCTTCTCCATCTTGCCCCTGAACTTGCCACCCCCTCCTAGCCCCGTCAGGAAGGATTCTAGGTTGTCACAGTCAGAATTGGTCCTGCATGGCCAGCATCAACAGCTTCTGTACGGTGCAGACACAGACTTCGGGACAGACATGCAGCATGTCTTTGGTCCGGCTTGCAGCACACATACAAGAGCAGTGTTCCTTGCCATGACACTCACCCTTGCTGTGCTTGCAAAGCCTCTGTCCAGACAGGCTACATCCAAAGAAACACAAGTCAAAGGGGGTAAGGATGGACATCAGGCCTACAGTCAGGGGTCACTTGTCCTAATCAACAGCCTCTGTGCAAGACTCTGATACATACAGCTCGTGACTGTTTGAATGGTCTCAGACATTTGAACTGTGACACGCTGGCCAAAGTCACAGCCACAGGCTTAGAGCTCTTGCCTGCAAAAGATGAGGCATTGGTCCATCTTGTAGGTATCAATGATGCGCTGCAACATCCGGGGCTTCAGACGCTTCACTGCCTCGGAAAGACATTCTGGGGTGTTGATGTTGGGCCCGATTTTGTCGAAGGCATGGGCCTTGTCTGTGGGGGTGGGGGGGTTGGATTGCAGCCAGGAGCGGTCCTCATGGGGGTCCAACTTCACACACACATGGTCAACTGTATCTGGGACATACTCTTTACCCTGCACAATGCCAACACAGATTTCTTTCGCCGCTTGTGGAGTCCAGCTTTTGTCAGCATATGATGATGAATGCAGGAAGCACACAACTGCAATGGCCAGATGGGAATGGGAAAGATGATGGGTCACCATAAATCACGGCAACAAGGCTTTGCGGGATCCTTAGGGCGCACATCCAACCCCCCCGGGCGCGAGCAAACCGAGTATGGCGACCAAACAGTAAAAGGTGATCAGCAAAAACAAAGTTGTAGACACATACAGGCCAATGAGTCATCAGAGAGACGTAAGGGGCTATCAAGGCTCTGTGCATCTCTGCTATGATGGTATGACGGCACCTCATGGCTGCAGTCTTGACATTGACAGTACCTTCAGATCTACTACAATGGGCTTCTGGCAGATCTTGGCTGCTACATCCTTGACCTCGTCAGAATGCAGCGTGGCTGAAAACATCAGCACCTGCAGTCCGGCATTGTGTTGCGCTCTGCATGTGACCTCATCATACACCATATGCACTGACAAGACTTATCTCTGCTACATTTTTGTCAAGTTCTGTATCAGGATAAGAACTTCAAGGACACCACAGCTGAGCACAGCAGCTGAATAGTATAACGCTGAATGCTGAACAGGCAATGCGACCATGAAAGTGACTGGTTCATCAGAGTGATCTATGCTTGGATGATTATGACAGATTATGTGACGTCTGCCACTGACAAAGCAGAATGCTGTCTGCCATAATCAGAACCTTCTCACTGCTGAAAGGACTGCTTGTACAGCTACTGTACAGATGCTAGGGTGTGATGGTGCTTGACAGCTATCAGAACAGCAGACATCAACAGCATAGCATCCTCGCACATCAGTGTGATCCAAACAGTCAGAGCATGAACCTGCAGACGCTGTGTGCCGGTTGCAGCTTTAGGCAGCTTTGAGAAGAGCTTCATGACCAGCTCCTGTGAGCCCTTGTCAAGCAGCCTGTCCGCCTCATCCAGCACAAAGAACTTGACGGCATCTGTTGCCAGCTTGCCCGACTCTATGAAGTCCATCACCCTGCCTGCACCCAGGAACAGTTCAACCATCAGTCTCAGTGGCAAGAACCCATATGCAGACCAGGAGCCCTGTTTGCATGTCATATGTGCTTGCTGAGGCTCATCCGATGTCACTAGTAATATGATGTCAGTAGTAATTTGATGTCAGTAGTAAAGATGGCCCCCTGCTCAAATGTCACGTGTGCTTGCTGAGGCTCATCTGATGTCAGTAGTAATCTGATGTCAGTAGTAAAGATGTCCCCCTGCTTGAATGTCACGTGTGCTTGCTGAGCCTCATCTGATGTCAATAGTAAAGATGCCCCTGACTGCAAGCACCAGTATTATAACGGCTTGATCATACAAAGCAGGTCGGGATTGTGTGACCATGTATGTGCCCTTCTCACAGGCCCTGCTAGCTTGCTTGGGGCTGATTCTACTCATCAGCACATGCTAGGCTGCAACAGCTTTGCAGCAAAACCCGCACAAAATGACTACAAAACTGTACACTACGGTATGTTTGTGATTAGTCCATTGTCTTGCAGGGTACGGAAGTAGCCAGGGTACGAAAAAGAGCCACGTCAAGTCTAGACTCATCAAATTTCTAATGGTTTTGTCACACTGTTCACCTGGGGTGCCAGTGATGATGTCTACACCCTCCTGCAGTGCCCTGCTGGCTTGCTTGGGGTTGGTGCCACCGATGAGCAGCTCGCAGCGCAGTTGTGGCTGGGTGAGGTACTGCTTGAAGCTGTTCATGAAGTCGTGGGTCTGCTCAGCTAGGTCCTTCACAGGTTCCAGTATGATTGCGGTGGGCTTGCGGTGGTCTGAGTCAGCCAATGCAAAGTCCTCACCTGCGCAGCATGAAGTGAGTCAGATGTGACACTGCATTGCCATGGCCTGAGAGTGAGTTCTGACATTGCGTCGCTGTGGTGCAAGTTAAAGCGCACAAAGCTCATGTGCTGTCTGTGGATGTGATGGTGAGCTTGCAGTAGCCGATGCAGAAGCAACCCCTTGCAGAGACCATATGTTTGCTGTCCGTTGCTGCTGTGCAAAGATGCCGCAGGGATAAAGGAGAGGATGGTTGGTGAGCCATCCCTTCCTGGCCACAGCTGTCGAGTGTATGACAGGCTGACTCTGCTGGCTCACAACAAATGACAAACAGTGCAAAATGCTGCATGGTAGGTAGACACAAAGCATGTGCACACACAAGTCACTGTCCTCTTCATAGACTCTAGAGTAAAACACACAGACAAGCCTTTGTATCAGTGTCTTTCAGTGTACCTTCACATGCACAAACAGCATTTGGTGCGACTTTCATTACCTGATGAGATCCACTCTGGCGGCGCTGTGGCCAAACTAGTAAACCCTTTGGGAGGCTCATACTGCAGCTTCTGCTCTCCAAAATTCACCACCAGCTCAGCATTCTTGAGACAGATGGCTGGAAAGAGGGCCTTTTCCTGCACCTGCCCTGGAATCTGGAATGCTGGTCCTAGGTCTTCCCCGTTTTTGCTGAAGGAGACAGTGTTGTTGTCCCAATCCAGCAGGCAGCCAATGACATCATTCTGCCCGTATGGTGCGCCATAAGTGTCAAACTGCCTGTTGGTTGACTTCTTGCCTGCACACATAAAACCTCTGTCTTGTTCTGATTTTGGTTCACTGTAACAGCAGCATGCTGTGTCAGACTTTGCTATTGATCCTTGCATGTCTACGAACAGAGAAGCATCCATCTTTTCTGCTGCATGATTGGCTTCAAAAACCTTGTTGCAAAATGCTCCTGGTTTTTGTAGAGACAGCATGTAATGGTCATGTTTCTGTGTCAGCCTGGAAACAGTCCAGTGGCTGCACAGTGAAAACAACAACAACAATGACAGTTGAAACGCGGGCTTAGCCAACAGGCATCAGGTGCATGCGATGCAAGTCGGCTCCCTCCAGACAGGCTTCTTTTTAGCGTCACGAATGCTGCACAGTGACGGCTGCTCTACTTTGTGTTGCCCCCAGCTGCATTTTCTTTGCATGCTGTTTTGTGCATTGTCAGACTACACTCAATAGCTCAACACCACCAAGAGGCTGCAGCATGCTCAGATGCTATGGTGTTCCCACCTGTGCCTCCAAAACCAAAACTGATAGGTTCTGTTCCCAGGTCCAAGCCGGCTTGTCTTGTGGACCAGCCCACTCTGCATAGCCCTTCATCGGCTACTGTGACTTCATAGTACACCTTGCCTTGCGACGCACCCACAGTGCCTCTACCGCCAGCCCAGGCTCTATCATTGCGTGCTTGACATCTGTGTCCTACAACCGACAGGTCATGCATAAGCTCCCCCTCTAGCGCAGGTAGCCCTTGTTGAGAATGTGTACGCATGTGTGAGTTGCAACCTGTGAGGAGACACTCCTGCCCTGAAGGCTTGATAGAGGTATGTGGTGCAAAGCATGCATGTCAGGCGCTGGTCAAGGCATAGGTGGGGTTTGGGATTGCTGCTGGTGTGCATGCGTTCCCCACGCAAGGGAGGCAGAAGAGATGCTATATGCACATTCACACAGTGGTATGATAGCGCAGGGTACATGGTTGCATATCATGTCCTCATTTGATAGAGCATTGCATGCATTTAAGGGTACACCACCAACTGACCATCAGGGCTGACAGCAAACAGAGCATCTCGGTCCTCAGCGCTGAGCACACACTGAATCATCTCCTTTTCATGGCGCCTGCAAGAACAGATATAAACATTCTGAGTTCATGGGTGGCCAACAACACATAGCTCAGATAGCTGATCAGTGTTGGGTATTGCTTAAATCAGAAACATACCCAGAAACTGAAGTGCCTCCATCTTGCCGACTCCTGATTGACTCATGCACTACCTGCAAGATCGGCAAACCAAAGGCGCCTGTCTTGCCACTGCCTGTCTCTGCTGCAGCCAGAACATCCCCGCCACCAAGAATCAAAGGAATACACTCATACTGGATAGCAGTAGGCAACCTGCAACAGGACTGTGTCAGAGACAACGTGTCTGACGCGACTGCATTGCTCAACACAGGCAGTAACCTACAGGAGACATGAGCTAATGATGTATGCCTCAGTTGTACTGCACAGCGTCTGTGCGAACTGTTGCCGAAGGTAGCAGCGCAGGCACAAGCGTTACGTATGGTTCACTTACTGCCAGCCGAGCTCTGCTACAGCTTGTCCCAATTCCGGGGTGACACCTAGATTCTCGTGCTCAAACGCTGTCGCCATGCCTTTCCGTCAATTCCGGCAGCGCCGATCCTTGTGCGCATGCAACAGCTTGACCGATCAGCACACACAAGTTCAGGTGGCGTCAGCTTGGTGCGGCATCTGTATAGCACAGGCCTTTGAACATTGCGAAAACTAGATGATTTGCGCAGCAGCAGCGCCAGCAGCGCGGCACGGTGTCGGAAGCTGTACTTGCTTTGACCTTTTGGTCAACGCTGTCAGCTGAGTAAGGTACATTGGGCTTTGCATTGTCATTTTGGCTGTTGCGTAGTGAAGAGCTCTTTGTTTGGTTGCACAGACAAATTCAAACCGGCACAACCATCCACATATGTCAGGGCTCACACACCCCGGCACATTCACCATGCATGTAGGCTGGGCAATGGTTGTAAACCCTCTTTCCCTCTGACAGCAAATCTGAGAATAATTGTTAAAACAGGCATGATGCCAGGGTCGCCAGGTGCTCCTTTCAGTGCACCACCTCCTGCAAAGGCATGTTGATGCCATGCACGCTTTGCAGACTTTGATCACCAGCCAGACAGTATTGCAGTTTACCAGGTCTGTGTGGCTGCAAGCTTGAATGAGTGTTTTGCAGGCAAGCAGGCTTACAGTGCAGCAAACCAGAGTGGTACCACACAACCAAATCGAGGTGCATTGTGCCATCGAAAGTCCATAAAAGAAATAATAAGCAAAACTGACAGGTTCAAAACAGCATCTTCGGTCGTCTCAAGCAAAAAAAGGATAACAGCGAATGAAGCCGCATCATGTGGTGAGTCATCCATGCCACTAATCACAGCTGGCCAGGGACGCCCTTGAAGGTGTGGCTCTTCCCAGACGCATCTACAAACGATGTGCCGCGGCGTTTGCGCTGCTCTGCCATATACGCCCTTGCATGCACCCCAGCCAAGTCATCAGGGGCATCAGCACTGCTGCTGGGACCCTGCTGCAGGGGCTCTGTGCTCAGATTGCTGCTAGCGCTGACTGTCCTGGTATCCGGCATGAACAGACTGATGCTGCGCAGACCTCTGGGACTGCTGCTCACTGGGCTGACAGGGGTCTGGACAACAGCTAGGGGTGCAGGTGGGGCCGGCTGGTCTGTAAGGGGGGGTAAGCGGGTGGCGTTGGGCCTGTCTGCTGCTGGTGGGGGTGGTGCTGAGGACTTGAGATTGGACTTGACTGGCTTGAGGCCACTTGGGGACTTGGGAGTCTGCATAGCAATGAAATGTGTGGTCGAGCTGCAGTATGGCAGAAGCCTCCAGCAGTCCTCAGGGCAGACAGCTGTGTCTCAGATTTACTGGTCACATTCCTCAAAAGGACATGTAGCGCATCTGTCAGAATAAGCAATAAGACAGCGGCGTTCCAGCTGACGTCAAGCTTGGCATCAAAGCACAAGTTGCTGAGCAGTCAACTGTAATTGGTGATGCAAGTGGACACATCCAAGCCATCTCCTCAAGCATATGGGTAGACAAGGTGTTGACCTGAGGGGACTCATGTAACAGGATGCCCTCATGCGTCATGCTGCGATCTTCTCTGTTCAAGGGCCCTTCCGCAAAGGGCCTGGCCTCCTCAGCATGCTGGGCAGCAATGAAGGACTTCCCAGAGGAGAAGGATGCATCCCCTGAGGGAGCTGCTGACGATGCACGGGAGCCCCTCTTGCGCGTCACCAACACCTGCCAGAGCTCACTCAGGCTTGAGTCCACTGCCCAGCTCAAAGCAGGAATTTCCAAAACAGGAGGATGACGTGACATTGGGGGACATCAGCATCTTGACATACTCACCTCATGCGTCACCATGCATCCTCCCCTCTGCTGCAGATGAGCCTATCACGTTTGATGCAGAAGGGGCGTGGGAATTCCAGCTCATGCTAGTGCTTGGGAAAACCACATAGCATGGCGACAAATCACTTGAGCATACCATAGCACTTTTGCACAGGCTACTTGTCAAAGGTTGCTCCACAATGTGTGGTGTATTGATGTGACGCTACTGAGCCCCCATACAGACAGGCACAAAAGAAGAGGAGCGCTTGATGTGAAGCCATGCCTGATTGTGCTGGTAAGCAGCGAAAACATGAATAGGGATGCAATAGGCCTGAGCTGGTGTCTGCATGCACATGAGCTGACTGACCTTGACTTGCATCTCGCGCCTATACTTGTCAAACTCCTCCTTGAGCTTAGTGGACTCCTTGAAGTAACGCTTCAGCTGACCGCGGGCAATGATGAGCCAGAAGGCAATGAACACAATGATGCTGCCCAGCACAATGGGGTTGATCAGCCATGTCAACACAGTGTTGAAGAACCTGCAAGCGTTGCAGATGGCAGCCTGATTGCAGTTGCAGGCACTGAGGTTGTCTGCATCCCCAGTAATTCAGGTCGGTTTGAGCAAAGCCAGTGGATTTCAGACACCAGTACAGCACTGCTGGTACACCTTTACTGAGAGCACAAGGAGGCAGAACAGTGCTCTCAAAGTTGTGTCAATGCTTTCAGTTCGTAGATGGGCCAAAAAATACCCTCTCTGCTGCAACACAGTTGCTGCTGGCCAAAGCTGCAACTGTACCCCAAGAGACATGCTGTGCAGCAGAAATGCAGCGGCTTGTGGACAAGTGTCTGGTGCAGCATGGCACTATTTACATATAAGTCTCAGATGCATGCAGACACTCTACGATGCACAATGTGCTGAGAGCATAAGCGTGCTTAGTCAGGCACTGTGATGTGGCACATGGAAGTGGGATGGGTGGACCTACTTCTGAGTATTGATGGCAGCCACCAGGGCTGACTTCATGCTGGTGCCCTGGTGGGGCCCACACCGCTGCCTGGTCACTTGCAAGTCGTACACCAGGGGCACTGTCGTCATTGCCACTGTCACTGCACCACAGACAGACCCATTCAGCCATTCAGTCAGTCCCTCAAAACCTCATGTACTGAGGGGAATCAAAACGTCGCTGCAAGGGATCACCCCAGGGATGACACAAAATGCACAGACAGACATCCAGGACCAACATAAGCCAGATATCTTGAGACCAGTTGCTTCTTTGCAAAAGCTTGGCATGACATGATTAATAAGTCGAGAATGCATTCGTCATATGCCAGCCTGTCACAGATATTTGTGTACCACAACCATAATGACGCTGCTAGATCCTAACAATGACCAGTTAGCCAACATGCTTTGATGCTTGTGGGTTGGTGTGCGCACATAGCATGAGGCCATAAGCCAAGTTAGAGGTCCTGGAGGCGGAGTAGCGCGTCTTTGGGGGGCTGTGCAGCCAAACTGCCAGGAAGAGCTTGATGTAGAAGGTGATGATGTTGGCAGCCAGGCCGAAGACTGGCAGCAGAGGAGCATACATGCTGCCCAGCCACACCAGGGCCTGGTTCTCTATCACCTGAATCACCACCTGCACCACAAGCCATCCATACCATAAGCAAGAAATTGCTTCCTGGTGGGGCTGCAGAGCCTACCTGGGGCTATAGAGGCAAAATCAAACATGCATTCATTACCACGTGTCTTGCCCTAGATTCAGGTACAAACAGTTGTGAGCAGGTCCCTGTCTGAGGTCCTGATATGATAACACGCATTGATGTGTTCTGATCCAGACTGAACAGCTTCATGCCAATCTTTGCAATTACTACCACGCAGAAGCAGCTTGTCTGCAGCAGAGGGAAATGATGCAGATGCCAGCCGGTGACTGCAAGAGGCAAACATCATACTAAACACAGCCTCACACAGCAGCAGAGGCAGTGCTGATGTCCAGATGCTGGGTGTACAAGAGACATCAGCATCTGGACAAGTCTGCGCATCTCGTTAGCAGCAAGTAACAGATCAGTGTCCACTGGCAAACAAGCAAGAAGTATACATTTGGGATTGCCACACAGGGATTGCCACACAGGTGAGCTGCAGTCAGCACATATACAGCATGCAGCTCTCACACATGCTTGCAGCGCTTCTTCAGGACACAGACTGAGGCATTGAGGGCAATAGATGGAGGGTAGATAGTTGTGTAGAGGATAGATGGATGCATCTGAGGCTTACCCAGGGTGCATCAATGAGAGACTCCATGTGCAGGCACTTCTTGCCAATGGCTGACAGCAGCTCGACGCCATTGATGGATGCCACATTGGTCAAGATGTACTTATAGAATGTGATGCCGATCACATCCTCAGCGCACCCTGGCACACAGTATCCCTGCAATGCCAGCTGCAATAATCATGTACCTGATGCGGTCAAGCAATGAGCAGAACCTGCTGAAAGTAACATTTCTGCAGAAAGGGGGCTGGCATGTTGAACTGGGTAGTGATTCGATGTCAGTGAGCTTGGTGCAGGGCTGCTTTGACTGCGAGAGTTATGTGAGGCACGCTGCACAGTAAGGGAGGTGGGAGAGGCAGTGCAGCCAACCTGCAGGCCTAGTGTGTTGGTCTGCAGAGCGCAGCTAGCATCGCAGCACTCCAGGCCTTTGCTGCACTGTGCGTCAGCAGCCACTGTACCCAGGTCTGGGTTGCATGTCTGCAATCATGCAGTGCACTGTCAGTGTTATGTGCAGGGACAGCTGGTCTTGACTTCTGCATCAGGCTGAACAATGTGCCTTGCCAGGCTGCTTGATGAGTGGCAGCACAATGTACACAAAACTGCACTCCTGCAGATGGCCTCAGGCCACACCAAGCCTTGAGAAGTGGTATGTACGCTTGCTTGTGACTTTTGGCATCAGACAGTGTGCAAGAAGCTCTGCAAGCTCACCGACAAGTAGTCGTTGTAGTTGCTGAGGCGCAGATACTGCTGGGCCGAGTTAGCGTTGGTCTGGATGACAAACAGCTGGTACACCAAGGTGGCCAAGTTGATTGTCTTCAGCACAAACAGCTTGACAGCCTCCACCTGCATGGCAAACATCATCTGTGGAATTGAGCAACTCACAGGACACAGGCCAGCAAACCATACTGTACAGTGCAGCTTGATATGCAACACAAAACACAGCTAGACAGTGTGCAAGCTTTGCAGTGTGCGATCAAAGTCTGACTCGACTTCCAACTTCAAATAGCCAGCCAATGCTGCATTGCAGATAAACTGTAGACTACTCATCTGACCATGTGCAGGAGGTTCTAGGCGACCTGAACAGTGAAGCGGCCTGATCTTAGGCCTGAGCGACCCTGAAACCAGCCGTGTGTAAAGACTTACATTGGTGCGGACATTGGGATGCCACTCCTCAAGGTCGGTGCTAAAGGAGACAAGCTGACTGCTAATAATGTTGATGAAGGACAGGCAGATGGTTGACCCAAATCCAGTATTCAGCTGCTGGATGATTTGCTGCTGGTACTTGATCACAAAGAAGGTGCCAGCTGCTGTAAAGCCCACAATGCCAGGCCAGATGATGATCAGGAGCAAGGCCTGCGAATCCACAAGAATGCTTGCATAGCTGGTCTTATGCCGCTGTCATGTGCACATGCTACTTGGATATGCTGGCTGCTGAATTTGAAAAATGATCGATGACCAGGTTCGAGCTGCTGGCGCATGTGCATGTAACAGGCAGGGAAATGCAGCAGAGTGTTTATGAACCAGCTATCGCATCATTGTGTCATACACATGTACATGGTTTGCGTTCATGCAGGGAACACACGCTTACTGTGATGTCCAGAGTAAGGATCTTGACAGAAGGGCAAAACCAGGCTTGGAGCGTGGCTGCCTGGGTCTAACCAGAAACTGTCAAGTGCAGCGCCAATGCAAGTGCTAAACAAACGTGTGGCAGGCATGCAGTCAGACCTTTCGTATGTAGGCCTTGACTTTGGTCCTGGTGTCCTCAATCTTGTCCTCCAGCAAGGCATCATTCACCATCTCCTTCAGTTGGTTCCTGATGGAGTGACGCAGATTGCGCGCCGCCCCAGCATCTGTCAAGTGGTAGTCCCAGCTGGCAAACACCACCGTGGAGAAGGGGAACAGCTTGTTGCTGCCCACAAACCCACTGTCGCCCTCACCCTGCGCTCCCAACCAAGGTTGTGTTTGTGGCTCACCAGGTGGCGCTGTTGTGCAGATCGATGATGTCTGGCGGTGAAGGTCTGGCATTCGGCAATGTTGCGCTTTCTGGTGCCCTCACCCAGTGCTCGCAAGTAAGGATCTGATTGTGAGACAGGGGGATATATTGATGTGCAAGGGACGTCAGCCTTGCAATCAAGGTCTGGCAGCCTGATGCAACATTATGCCTGATGCAACAGTATGCCTGCTGCTGCCTTGCCAGAAGCATGACAAGGTCGATTGCAGAAGGACATGCATCTGATAAAAGGCAACAATTCAGATTATGCTCATCGAATTTATGCTTCACCCCACCGCATTTTGTCTACAGGCAGAGGATGCTTGCAATATACTGAGTGAACTGCTTCAATGCTGCTGGCCAACACACAGCAGATACAATCGTACTGGAAACGTTGAGGATGATTTGGTGACGTTGGTCAGGAGGCTTGCCTTCATATGCAGGCTGTACAGACATGACAGGATTTCTTTTGAGAAGTCACCACATACACAGCAGC
>JAABUO010005629.1_pt1 | contig 14522 bp, 17 predicted proteins | sample 5559291 | NCBI WGS metagenome assembly JAABUO01 (sample SAMN10711878, study PRJNA513372) | rock metagenome | isolation source: Antarctica rocks | place: Antarctica: Victoria Land, Finger Mt sud | reverse complement strand
AGACGGAGACAATCGACGTACCGAATTCTGATGACCCATCCGAGATGACAGAAACAACTTACGTAGATACCACTACGTATACCGTTGAAGACGACGGAAGCACCGACACTGTGGATTACTCATTCGTGTCTTCCCAGGATTTTTCATCGGACAATTGAAATCGGTTCGCAGGATTACAACATTTAACTTTTCCTAAGTGAATTCTTTGTCAGCTTTTGAATGTACCCTAAGAGTATAATTGATTGCCCGCAATTTTGAAACTCAGACAGCTCTTTGACGATTGCAGTACTTTGTCTCCTGGTTGATTCCCTGGTTGCATATTTGATTGACCAAAACGAACTTCAGGAGCAGCTGATTGGAGCGAACAGATCACCGGAAAGAGAATAAGCTCAGCAACCGATAACCCATCGCCATGTCGAGTAATAAAGGAAGTGCCAGGTTTGAGTCACGATCGACTAGATCGATTCATTTGTTTTCTTTTTCCATTTCCCCAGATTGCACATACTGCACAACTGAAGCCATCTGATCGATCATACTTACAATCGAACAAAATTATCAAAAGAAATTTACAAGACTGACTGTCGTTCTGATACATTGGATTAGGCCAGTGATTGCTCGCAACCGAGTGACAACCCTATCACTGTAATCCCCTTCACTGAGACTGGTTCCCCCTTGACTTTCGACTCCCGGTGGTAGGCAATTAGGGCACATCAGATTGGCTCTTCCCTGCAGTGACACAATAGGAGTGTACTGCCCTAGTTGAACATCGCTCCGTATTTCCAACTGCTTACGCTGTCATATTGCTGTGTATGCTGAAAGACGACTAGGTCAAACACCTCTTACTCCATGATGGTTACATGTGCTATTTTGCTCAACGAATTCATGACGGAAGGTTCACGCTCAACCTGGTGACCACTGGTCAGATGTTTAGTCACATTGCTGACTGTACTCTGCGCTACACTCAATACAGACAGTAACAAGCTCTTCAGAAATCGAACGTTGCGAGAGCTCTCCGGATACTGTTCAAGAGCCTGGAAGTTTGGTCTTAACACTTGAGGTACGATCACTGTAGCATTCGGACTAAGTGGCCATTGGGAAGTTCACTTGCTTTCATGATATCTGGATGATCGCAGTAACTCTGCATGTCGACTCGATCCGAATCATAAGCGCTAGATGAAGGATAGTTTCCTCTCAGTTCTGCCCCGAAATTCGTTATTACTTTCAACTTGATTATGACGTTGACTATCAAAGAATCTCTGCTCTTACAATGCCGTAACACCTATCCACAACGCCGAGTGGCAGATCTCGCTCAACCCCTTCGTTGGAGAGGGGATATCGTCAGCACGAAAGCGGCATTAGCACAAATTAATCTCTGCAGAGTTCAAAAGTCCCTTCGTTGAAAAGATCATATCGTTATATCGAATATTGTTGTGGACCGGTCTTACTATAATCTTCTTCACATGATATTCTTGACCTAGGATATGCTTGACCTAGGCAATGTCATTAGAGCATCTTGATCCGCATAGCAGTGGAAGATGGAGCGGAACTAATTGAGCCCCGGAAAGATCAGATGCCTGAGCCTATTGATATGACTCGGGAAGACACAAAAGATACCGAGGATCCGAATCACTGCAACATCATGGATGGGGAGGAAAAGGGGGGTACAAATGGCATACTAGATCCCGTCGGTTTCTGGCATACTTCAATGGGTAATGCTCGATCGCATGTGCTCAAGCTTTGGTTCAGAATTGGTATGAAGAGCCACCCTACCCCGGCGATGGCTTGGTACACAATTCTTGATAGTTCATACGTATGCTAACAGGTATTACAAGTCATGATCTTGTTTGTGTTCATACTGGCAGTGCTCGCCTTGTTTTACCGGGTTTTTAGTCATATTCCCCAGAATTTCTCATCTCTCATCGTCTACGTTGTGGATCTTGATGGTCATATTCCCCAGAATTTCTCATCTCTCATCGTCTACGTTGTGGATCTTGATGGTCAGGCAGCTCCATACCAAGGTGGAACACTGCTGGTAGGCCCTCGGATCGTACAAGCGACGAAGAATATAGTCAAGTCCGGGCAACCGCATCTTGGCTATATCACGATGCCGCCCTCGGCTTTTGGAAACGATCCTATAGCTGTGCGACAAGCTATCTATGACTTCAAAGCTCACGCTGCCATTATCGTGAATTCCAATGCCACTGCCTCTCTTCGCCAAGCTGTTGACCAGGGAAGGAGCAATTATGACCCGAATGGACTCGCGTAGATTATCTACGTGTCAGCACGGGACCAGTCTACTATTTCCACGTATGTCGTGCCGCAGCTGATTGCCTTTGAGAAGGATTTCATCGCTCAATTCGGTTCCATTTGGGCTCGTATGGTGATGCAAAATACGTCGGTGCAGAGATCCAATCTAGAAGCAGCGCCGCAAGCTCTGTCTCCAACGGTCGGCTTCACGAGCTTAGATCTACGGCCATTTGGCCCCGTGTCTATCATCCCCGCCTTCTCAACCGGTCTCATCTACCTCATCATCACAGCTTTCTTCAGCTTCACTTTCTTCCTCCCAGTCCACATGAAATAACTTTCTCTCCGCGGCCATCCCCCCCTCCGCTTCTGGCAACTCATTGTTTGGCACTGATGCGCAACCGTTTTCGCATGTTTTATCCTCTCCCTGGCCTACTCCTTGATGCCCTCGGCATTCCAGATCCCGTTCCCAAACGCGGCGGCGTCGCCCACTGAACCGGCAATCAACGCGAATGCTTATGGTCATGGGACGTTTGTGGTGTATTGGATGCTCAACTTTGTCGGCATGGCAGTTATGGGTCTGGCGTGCGAGAATGTAGCAATGGCGTTGGAGCAGCCGTGGACGGCGGTGTGGCTTATATTTTGGGTCACCACGAATGTGGCGAAGGGGTTCTATAGTCTCGATTTATCGCGGAGGTTTTATTGTTGGGGATATGCGTGGCCGCTGCATAACAATAAGTCCGGAATTTCTTGTTTCCCCTAACAAAATCAAATGCCAGGGACCTCCCATCCGCACAAATCGTTGCTTCTCTAGTAAGATTACTGACGCCTTGCTCCCAAACCGTAGTCTTCGAAGCCTCCCACCAGCTCCTCTTCGACCTCCATTCCCGCTTCGGTCTCAACTACGGCATCGTTTTCGCCTGGGCAGCCGTCAACACCGCTCTCTTCCCCTTTGCGTGCTACCTGATGCGTTGCAAAGGCCAGCCCGAGCACAGGTTGAAGGAGAAGCGCTGACTGCAGGTAATGTCGAGACCGAAGTCTAATTCGATCGTTGGTAGGATTAGGACGGGGAATCGGTGAGGTATCATATATTCCCGAGTCGGTTTTTTCAGTTTGCAGCCCTACCACAAGGGGCACCCCCGAAGCACTGTGGTATCGCTGAGCACAACATCACGACATTCCTACTGCGAATCAAGAAGTCATGCAAATCTAACAGAGACTACGACTTGAACAAGTATTAAACCTGAATTAAACTTTTTCTTCCCTCAAAGTTTCGTAAGAACCGCTTGTGGTAGGGCTGCAAACTAATTAGCGACTCGGGAGTATATGTATCAGGCACAGTAGGTAGGGATGATGCATGCGATGACTCATAGTCGCCAAGATCATGGGATTTTCCGATATCAACTATCAAGGAATGAAGAAGGTGGGATCTAATGAAAAAGTTTTTTGAGATTGTTTGTGGGTTGCAGTCGGTTCTCATTTACCATCTCGCAACATGAAATTCCTGACCGTGGAAATTACCGAAACACCCCACATCTTTTCGTGGGAATTTCTTCCTGAAAGCCAGAGCCAACGCTTGTGGTTTTCAATATCTACATGGCTACTTCGTTTGAGGGCTGAAAGCGGTACGGTGCATACTGCTAGCGGAGAGGTGGAAGGCTAATGGAGGAGGGAGGTGGCTGGAAGGAGAGCTCGAGGGGGAAAAGGGGATTGGTCTAGCGATATCTTCCTAGCCGGGCTATACAACTTTTCCGCGACTCACATCTCGTTTCATCACATACACCAGTCAGAAACTCAATACACGCTGGTTCAACTAATCGCCTAACCCTCTCCACCCAACTTCCCCGCTAACCCACAACCCCCCGGGGTCATCGCAACTCGAGCAGACAAAAGAGTACGGGAAGAGATGAGGGGAAGGGGGATGCGGTGTATTGAGATAATAGAGAACAGAGCCGGTTTTCTATAGTGGGAAAAGTTTAACAAGGGGGGATGTTGCTCTGGGGGTTTTGTCTTTGGTTAGTATAGGAGAGGGTTTGATAGATGGATGGATGGGTAGGACGGTGGGCCTATGGATTCGAAATCAAATGGGGTCAGGGGGTGTCGGATGATGGAGTTTGGGGTTGAAGAGTTTTTATGCTGGTTTTTGAGCAGGTGCTTTTTTGGTTGATTGAGCGGGTTGAGATGTGTTCAAATTGAGGGGGTGGGACGTGTTTTTGATAAGATGATGGCTTGTGAGAATTATTAGTTCAATCGATATAGGAACCTGGAACGTATTTCTTCGGGTTAGACGACTAGTATTTCTCCCTTGGTAATAAAACGATGCTGGTAAAAGAAATTTTGGTGCTCTGCTCGTTTTCCTCGGTTTCTTACATAGTAAGCCCACTTTGAGATTATCCGTTCAATATGTTATAGTGTACATAATAAGCCTTGCTAGTCTGATCTATTACGGGGATATTGGTTTCTCTAGAGGTTTGTAATCGCATGATGACTGCAAAAGAGGAATCTGGGTTTCTTGCTCAATTCTCGCAGTCCTCTATTCAGCAAACCCCTCGAAAGCATTCTGTAAAAGAAATCATGATGTATCTTAACGGACAGGAAAGGTATTGTACCTACAAAGAAGTCTGTGCTCGCTTCATGGAAACTATCAATCGCTGTCGAGATGCCGGAACTTCGCCTCAAGATCTCGGGTAGAATGTTCTTGATTGGTCTCTGAGAAGACAGTTTGCAAAAGATCACGTACTTCCTGTTCTTCGCACAGCTCGACCTTACCTCCGCCCGGTAGGATACTTTCGGATTGCACAGTCCAGCAGTCGTGGAGTTCATTGGGATCGGTTCCTGTCTGATTTCTGGCATTCGTGACTTGATCGAGGAAGGTAGACATGTCCGCGACCACGAGATCCTGGGTTGGAGTGTCTGTAATGGTTATCATTGCATATCTGATCTTGGCACTGAGGTTCGGGTGTCTCTCCGCTTCAAGACTAGTAAGCGCCTCGTGGATAACGACAATCGTCCATTTTCCCGGTGTCAAAGCGCTCATGGGTATCGGCCAGTTTCTCGGCCTGTATTTGTTCCCTGCTATATAGAGTGCCGAAGGTAATGGTCCGACCTGGTAATCTGATCCGCGGATGGATGATCTGACCATTGCGAATGAGTTCGCTGCCGCAATCGCGTGTTCGTGTGCATCTTGTCTGAATCCATCGTTCTTGGCGGACCAGTTCAGGAAGTTGAGTAAGCCGGTAACAAACTTGACTGGCGGTAGTAGAATGTCGTTGAGCGGGAATGCACCATACGTAAGGTACGGGAAAATTTCCTTGCTGTGTTCCTGTTCCAAAACCTTTTTCCAGTCGATGGAATCATTCTCAAGACGTAAACCTGTTTTACTAAGCTGGGATACGCCGCTTGTGACCCAGATCATTTGGTTGACAGGGTTTGCTGAGAAGTTGATTTCGTTCTCGCTTTGCCATTTTTTAAACGATAGGCTCCATGGGCGCCTCAGCAGTTCCGTATGGTAAAGATCCTGCAGATCTCCTACGTACTCATTGACGAAGGAGACGACCGAGTTGGCTGAGATGAGAGGAGTCTCGAAAAGACATAAACCGCGAAGGCTGATCTTGCCACCAGAGATTACACGAAGGTCCTCCTTACGTAGATTCGGCATATTGGATAGAACTACTGTCTTCATATTGCCACATTCCCTGAGCTTAGAGACGACCATGCCGATGTCCTTGATCGAAATTTCCTTGAGGGGTGAAAGATCGACCTCGTATTCCCCTTCCAAAGCCCTGCACAATAGGTAAAATCCTGACGGTGAAGTCTTTAGAACGCTGGGATCCTCGTACAGCTTGTGTTTCAGACTTGGCAAAAAGTCAGGTAGTTGTTCCGCTTGAGGCATCAAATCCTTTAATTCAGTTTCGGATTGCCCTAGAGCCGCCTCAATCATGGTGTTCATTGCCGAGTCTCGAAGAGTATTTGAGCCTGCAGCTGATTGCTTTGCGGCCTGGTTACCCGACGTTTCTGCTGTATCTTTGGTTGAGAGACTAGTCATTTTACTGACGAGGGGTTCTTCTTGATCACTCAGAAAATTCGAGGGGTCTGTGACTAGACGAGTGGACAGACCGATTTGACGGTTTAGAGAATGATTACCTCCTGCCTCTACGCGATTCGCAGAGTCTTCTTCCGTCTGAGATGTTTTCTCCTCACCAAAAGCTTCCTCCTCCCCAGAAGGTTCTTCCTCTTCCTCTTCAAAGTCTCCGACCTTCCCATGATCTCTCCATTCGCCTGTGGGCCAGGTATCACGCAACGCAGCAGCATCAACCAAGTCCCACTTTTCCAGCTTATCGATGACTTGCCCAAACTCCTCCTGATCTCCCTTGTCATTTCTATTATAGTATGACCAGAGATATGTGCTCGCGGAGAGTGGTGTCATCCGTGAGACTGGGGTGTTGCTCTCCATGCCCCATGGCAAGATATCTACAAAACAATAACGGACGTTGAATAAATCCGATATGTCGATTACTGTAATGCCATTATTATTGTCTCCCTCATCATATTCCATGCCGAATGGTTCAATTTGTACTCTATGAAAGTAGCCATCGGTGGGATCGAACGAAGCACCTAGGATGAGACACGTAATTATCATAGGGAAAGGCATGAGAGCCTTCCTTCTGCCATCACTTCTGTCATCCTTCCAAGCCTCTTCATCGCGGTATAGCGCTGAGACTAGTTCCTGCCTAATTGGGATTCGATTCTCAGCAGCTTGGAAAATTTGCACAAGCCGGTGACAACGCTTCAGGGCCGTAGCACCATAAAGCCATTGGTGGTGAACGGCAGCAAGGTTGCGATATCTTGCGCCGATCTTTGCAATAACGAAAAGTTGGTGTCGTTGGCCCATGGCTTGATTATCAAGTTGACAAGATCTTGGAGGTTTGATGTGCTGAAGGATCAGAAGGTGAGCTGAGCTCTCGAAATTTGGATCGACTAAGAGAGCAATGTAGAATGAACAAGGTATTGAAAACTCAGTGAATCAAGTAAATCAATTGGCTCAACATCGCTTGCTGTCGGTCGAGTGGCTTGTGAGGTTATGATTTGTAGAGAAGATGGATTGTCCTCCATTTTTAAGTTTTGGATATTACTTGAATGTCGCACTTCCCCGTTGCTGCGTGCATATATGCAATGTACCTACATTGACCGGCACTTGGACTTTTTACCAAAGCCGAATAGGCCCATGTTATCTCTACTTCATTCAGACATCCAAGCAAGTGAATCTAGAAGCTGATTTGTTACCGAATGAAAAGAAGGCTTCACTTTATGCTTTTGTCGTTATCAGCTTGCTACTTCACGATAACTACATAACCTTTCTTTAGCATATCTATCTAGACGAAGGACCAGTCTAATCGGCTTTTCCAAAATCAATATAGTCATCGATCCAGATACTTCTAAACGTCTCTTACCACTAAATTGGAAATGATGAGGCTTTGGATGGGCCGATAGGTACCTTCCATTACATTGATAGAACGAAAAGAGACTAGCTATATTTGGTTTAGCTTAGAAGGCAAGGGGCTCTGTTGTGTATATCTGGTGACTGTTGGCCTTTTGACAACATCAGTCATATGTTGTATTGTTCCCTGAATGAGACGCTTGATTCCAACGATCTAGACTTCTTAGATTTGACAGGACTTATGTGAGACACGACAATGTTAGTCGCCCCTCCAGAGCCATCTTGTAAGCTTCAACAACGTCAAGTAGCGAGGTGAATTAGCTTTCGACAGTCGTAATGAAGACTGAATATGGGGTAGTTCCATGAATGATGCACTTGCAATCACTTAGATCAAAGTAAGCCTAACGACGTATAGATTATGGTATTCTTCAAGGTCAGATGAACAAAGCCAAAATTATGTCAACGACTGGACAGAACCTGAATCATGCCTCTATGTCAGACCAGCAGAACCCGGGCCTATGACTACCAGAAATGTCTCGATTACAATGCTTCGATCTCAAGGACAAATTTCTCGACCGTGATCATGCGTACTTTTTTATGGTACCCTTGGTCGCTCGTCGGAATTCGCTCCCACTATGGTTGAGTTTCTGCTGGTTTGTCGTTAAAAAGAGGTGGCAAATCCGTTAACTCATTCTGTTCGAGAGGGAAATATCCTTATAACGGAAGCGATGTCCACATGAAATAATATCTGCTGATTCGAAAAGTCTCTTCGTTGAAAAGAGGTTATCGTTATATCGATCTTACTGTAGCTTGAACCATAAAGCCCGTTGCTCTGAACCTTCATTTCAACCTAGTTTACAGCATCTTCAGGCGTATAAGATCAATGGCGGTGACCGGGGATGGCTTCAGTTTCCGTCTACGGCTACGATCAACGTATGCTTGCTGCCCCTTGCAATCCGCGTCCCGAAGACAACAAGAAGAATAGCCCCAGGCCCAACCTCTCCCAAGGATCAACAAATTGCCCGCTCCTAAAGCTCCCTCTCGAAATCCGAATTAACATCTACAAGCACATCCTCCCTACTACAGCCCACCTCAAAACCAAAGGAACCGCCTGGTTGCGCGACAATATCGCCCTCTTAGCCACCAACAAACAAATCTACGCTGAAGCTATCAAAATCATGTACGGCAGCAGTACGTTTGTCATTGACGTCTCCTATGACTCTATCACTTTCGCGTATCAATGGCTTCTGCCCTCTGGGCTCGTACCCAAGACTACTCTTACGTTTCCGCAGAAATTTGCAGAGTAAAATCTAAAACTGACGAGGAGATTTGAGATACGCGTGTATGTTGTTGATGGGTATACGGGGATGATTAAGTATAACACCAGCGGGCTTTCACCACTTGCTGGTGGCGTGCGCGGCCAGGTTTCGAGATTAGTTGATACTCTGAAGCATGTGAACGAGATTCACAAGCTGGAGATCCAGTTACAAGACGATAATTATGGCAATGAGATTGGGCATGTAGTTCTAGCGCCAATTTTTTGGACTGGATAATACGCGTGCAGTCTCTCTGTCTGGAAATATTGCTCCTGACTTACGAACCGAACTACACGGCTGCCTGGCAAACGCCTATACCAGAGACTCCGAACAAGAATCCTAGAAGGTGACAGCTGGACAACTCAAGTAAGCCGCTTCCGCAACTTCTCAAAAGAGACATTTCCCTCGGTATGTCCTTACAATCTGTGCTCTCGACGGAGTGAAGCCGAAGCCGCGGAAGGCTCACGCCGAAGCTCCGAAGCCATTGCGTATAGAGGAGAGAGCATCTATTGATATGGATTGGGTACGGTTGCTCATCGGTAATGAAAACGGCTGGAGCCATCGCCTATTCGAAGTGAGAAACGGACCGAGCCCACGACCGGCCCACCACAATGGTTTCGCGGAACCTGGCAGATACAAAGCCCGCATTTATGTGGGTTAAACTGTGGTTCAAAGTGACATCTGTGCCGCCCGAAAATACTATATTCGAGAGGACGTATCTCCCGAGGAAGTTCGCTGAGAGTTGGAAGGGGCGTGTTCGGAAGTCAGTGGCAGGAAGAAAAGACGGGCTTGTGCTCGATTTGCGTTGGAAGAACGTTATTCTGAAATGAAGGACTTTGGGTATCTTGAATAACTGGGAAAGAGCTGATATCTTGATTTTAAGGCCATGACAACTGGTCAAAGATGTGAAAAAGTCAAATCGTCAATTGCATGCCTCTATCTTAAATTACCTCACTTAAGCAAACAACACCCTATCGTCCAACTCATCCACCTCTTTATCCCCCACCCCTGTTCTCAACCCCAGTTCCCCCTTCTTTACTTTCCTCTCCATCCCCTGCTCGCTCCGCCGGTTGTACCTTCCCGCCTTTCCGAGCCTAAGCTCTGAGCGTATCTGATTCGGGCTTACGAATTCTTTATTCTCGTAGATCACTGGTCCGCCGAAACTTGACTCTAGAATCACAATAGGTGTAAGAACGAATCGTGGTCCAATTTCCACGAGGGAAATCTTCGTGTCACCTCGCTCGGGCTTTTTAGTAGGTTTTGAGGATGCTGATGACCCATTGACACCTTCCGACGCTTCAACAGTAACATCAGATTTAGTGACGGCAGTTTCAGAAATCTGGAAACACCGTATCCAGATCTTGCCATCCGCGATCGTGAAACCCATGACATGATCGACAAAGGGTTTTGTTTTCCGGGCGCCCTTGGGTACACCGAAGATGTGAGTGAGAAGTTCTTTTATGACAAGGAGGTGAGGTGCAGTAGTGAAGGTGTGGTCGAAGGAGAGAATTGGGCGGGAGCCTTTGAGGCAGTTGCCGGGAAAGTGGAGCTCGGACATTGTGTGGACTGGGTTCATAGAGGATCAGCTTTTATTCTATTAAAGTCAGGGGTTGGAGCCAGGTAGGGCACTGGAAGTGGGGCACTTACGGTTTTGGAGGTGCATCTTGACCGTTGGTCCATTCGGCGCTTTACTCATCCATATATACAAATCCTTCCCTTTGCGCGCTTCGAAGAATAAAACATTATTGCAGTTGTATAGTTCGGCCAACTCGTTGAGTTGATACAGTTTGGTCTTGGTATCGAGTTTTGCGTCCTTTCGACTATGGGGTAGAAGTGAGTAGATATCATTGAGGAGATGTCGGTGCCGGTAGGTGACGCCCCGTGAAGAGAGGATAAGGACTCGCTGTTTTGTTTCCTTCGAAGCGGAACTGGAGGTAGAGGGCGGTTCTTTGTGCCCGTTAGATTTGGCGAGAGATTTGTACACAGCAGCCATTGTGCTGAAGGTTTCGTGGCTGACAGGTCAAAAACTCTTAAATTTTGAGATCAATTTGGACATCTGATGTTAAGAATTCACATAGGGCTGATGATGATAGGGGCGGATAAGGCCGGCGCTAGTAATAGCCGAGCAGTTACCATACTATTAGCGTATGCACAAGTCTGTAGAATTCTTGGCGTCGGGAATTCTCCTTCGCGACCACCCAAATTTATAGTGTAAGCCTCAATTTTCTCCACCATAACGCCTCTACTTAGATTTTGAAGCCTAGAATAATCTGTATATCAGTTTCTTGGTGTTTTGCCCCTAAATCCTCTTTGTTTTGACTTCAATGGCTATAGATCTAGAGGTTTCTGGTGAAATGACGGGGTTTGAACTGATGGAAAGGCGGGGTTTGAAGAGGAATAATGAATTCATGACGAAATGCAAAGACGTGCTCTGACGCAGTGATAGTTTATTAGCTACCTCATCGTCGAAATTTATATATATTTTTTCTCATTCAGAGCTTGATTCAACGCTCGGATATCTACCTTAAAGATGTACTACGACAATAGAGGCCTTATGGTGGAGGTTTACACTATAAATTTGGGTTAATATCTTAGTTGCCGTTGAACCCCTGAATCCTTCGTCTAAAGTTGCCCAACGGTTTCCTCGCTTCCTCTTCTTCGCTTCTCGTTTGATTTTAACGAGTTGACTAACAGATGAAACTGTAATAATTCTGCTTCAAGCTGATCGTTCTGGTGGAAGCTCTGTATGGATTTGATGGCGCTCTTTAGATGAACCTGATGGGGGGCTCTATTCGTTTGGAGGAGGGTTTTATATAGGTCGACGAAGAGTTTTGAATTAAGTAAGAGTGAAAAGCTCTATATCAAGGCGCAGTAGCGTGCCATCTCAGTAATGAGATGGCTCTTTAACCGTATCTGTCTAATTCACGAGGATCTTAGGGTAACGCCAAGCTCTTTGCTCGCGTCTCCTTACAAAGCGGTATCGCACCGTTGAAGGTGACCTTTCTGAATTTGGAAAGCCGCTCCTTTTCATGCGTTTGCATATCTGAAATCAAGAGCTCCCCATCGTCATCAGTCAATTCTCCTACCAGTTTCAGCGTCTCCACGGAAGCAGGCAGTATATTCGCTAATGGGAGTGGTTGAGAACCCGCAATATCGTCATCATAGAGTTCCCAGAACCAAACCGAGTTCCTGCTCATTTTCTTACTCATCTGCGAGCCCGCTTCCTTGTTTGCGCTCTCCCTTCGGATTCTTATCGAAAAGCATGGCCACCTCCACCTTAATGTGCTTCAGGGTGTCAAAGCCGCGTAGAGAACCCATGGGCATTCTATATGCCACAGCCCAGGTAGAGTAAAAGCTGTCGCTATGAGCGAGATCTAGCTCTTTAAGGCTATCCTTCGCAATCTCAATTAGGCTTGCAATGATTCCGCGAGGGTACCAGTGAACGAATTCAAAGTCCTCCGCAGTTGCTTCATATCAAAATCTCCGCAAGTCTTTGATGCCTTTCAAAAATCCAGAAAGGCTCGATGCAGTGACTGCACTATCTTTAAGCGTCAGATCTGTAATCCCAGAGGTTCGAGGTTCAAATTTCCAACTAAATCGTCCGCAAGTCTGATCACAGAGATACAGCGCATGGAAGGCAGCACAGCGAAAAGTGAACATATGTCAAAGGTCACCCCGTAGTCGATGTTGGAGCCTGTTAGATGTAACTTCGAAAGATTTGACAAAGCAATGGAAACAGGCTCCGATACGCTCTCGGGCTATCTTTTCTAGCATGTTGTCCAAACAAAGCCATTGCCAGTTGTTGCTGATTGTCATGACCCTTATATAGGGGGGCAGGGTAACTGCCAAGGCAATACTAACGCCTGCATCGTATACCTTGAGGTTATTATAACATCCTGCAATGTTAGCTGCATCTTCCAGATATGGGCATCCGTCGAGTAACCGCTAGATTCTATCCTTCAGGACATGCAAAATGCCATCAATTTGTGAATAGATGTTGTCATCCGACTCGTTAGCTTCGTAAATCTGGAAGTCGCAAGATGCTATTTCAAGCTTTTTCGGGTAATATCTGTAGTGATCATCTGCAAGTATCGCTTGTAGGACGCTAATTGGATGTTCAGAAGTTTGAGATAATCGTGAAAACGAACCACACGAGACTGTTGAAGAGGTCCGTTTCATCTTTCTATGGCGCTGCAGCGCCTTATCTGACAATCCTCGGAGTGCTCTCGAGCACAGACAGAAGTTATCAAGGTCATCTGGGCAGATGTCATCGACAACCCGAAGCAGTAGTTCAGCTGGGACATCTAGTAATGGGAACATGCTTTCGAGTATATCGTAGTAGCTCAGCTTCTATGAAACTTAGAACAATAAAGCAGAACGTCGTATTGTGCGAATCAACTTCGATGGTTGTTAGTTATAGGAAGGTAGTTGGTGGCTTATCAAGGTTTAGCGTGCACGACTATATCGTCCCTTGCGAGTTAGTTGGCGGATTTGGCAAAACGTCAATATTTTGGTGACCCCACCACCAAAAGTCTGGCTTTTTCGTAAATTCTAATTAGATAGCCTTTTACATAGCAATTGACCTCCAAATTGAAGCCTTTTGTATATCTTATAACATGCCACCCTGTTTGACGGACGAAAAACGGGCCGCCGTCGCCGCCGCCATTAACGATGGCTATGATACTGCCTATATATCCTTTAAACACGACGTATCGGAGCGTCAGATGCAAAGAATGATGCGAAACCTCTTGTTGTATGATTCAGTCGTTTCTTCGCAGCACCGGCGAGGTCCTCCGCGATTAATTAATGCAGTAATGATTATTCATCTTATGAATTAAATCGAGTTTCGCCCCCTAGTTTATCTCGACGAAATGTGTCTCTTTCTTTAGGACGAATTCGACATCGCCGTCAGTATATTCACTGTATTCAGACTTCTTAAAGAACTAGAATAAACTTACAAGAAAGTCTTTCATCGTGTCTTACAAAGGGATCCGGAGCAACGCGAAGCATGATAACATAAACTGCGTGAATAAAAAGCACATTAATTAATGTTTCTGAACGAGTTCGCCGCCTGTGAACGCACTGACGATAGGAAATACGAATGAGCTTCGCGAGATGCTGAGACGAAAATGCATACACTGTTTAAGAAGTTTAAGAGATGATTTATACTATCGGCATATATCACGAAAGAATACATTGCATGACGAATACATCATGAGTCGATTATTCAGAATATATTTAACGACTTCGTTCGCAACGATGTGCTGTCGCTTATTACTTCGACGACATCAGGCGATTTTAACTTAATGCTCTGTCTGAATAATGTCTCTGCACATAAGAGCGAGAAGCTTCAGAAAATATGTGATGCAGCAGACGTTATATTAACCTTTCTTTCTTCGTATTCCTGCGACTTTAATTTAATAGAAACATTCTTTGCGATATTAAAAAGATAATTAAAACGACACGAGCAGATCGCGAAGAATTACGCCTGTTTTAATAACTTTCTGAAAGAAGCAGTTCTTGCA
>JAABUO010005627.1_pt1 | contig 14526 bp, 23 predicted proteins | sample 5559291 | NCBI WGS metagenome assembly JAABUO01 (sample SAMN10711878, study PRJNA513372) | rock metagenome | isolation source: Antarctica rocks | place: Antarctica: Victoria Land, Finger Mt sud | reverse complement strand
GCGCACCCTGGCGGCCGTGCTGTGCATGTCGGCCTGCAGGGCTGGCCGAGTGCGCTGCCTGTGAGGTGGGCGGCCCGCCGCGCCGAGGCAGCACGCGACGGGAACACTGTCGGTCGGGGGAAGCTCCTCGTGGCGAATGCCGTCCGCCGCCAGCTCGTGCGCCGCAGCGCGCCCGCCCGCCGGCTGCCGGCACAGCGCTTCCTGGGGACGCGGGTCGGCGCGCTGTGCGCTCTCGGGCGGGGTCTGACGGGTGCGCGTAGCGCATGCGCCTGACGCGCGCGCGCGCGCGCGCGCGCGCCGCAGGTGACGATGCGCGAGCTGCAGGGCGGCATCATCGCGTCTGCGGTCTTCATCGTGTTCCTGGGCGCGTCCGGCCTGCTGACCGCGCTGCTGCGCTTCATCTCGCCCATCACAGGTGTGCTAGGGTTAGGGTCAGGGCCAGCCCACGGCACCCTGCCCCGTGCTGTCTCTGTACTTTCACATTGCTCACGCCAGCACGGCGGATCCTGGCTGCCTTGGGCCGCAAGTACCCTGTGCAGCGCTCGAGCGGAGTGCGGTGCGCGCGCGGCAGTGGCCGTCAACATCGCCATCGTGGGCCTGTCGCTGTACGAGACGGGCTTCAGCGGCGTCGCCAACTGCGTTCAGGTGTGGCGCGCGGCGCCCGGCGCGCCCGGCAGCGCAGCTGCCTGGCGGCCTTGTCCTTCCGAGCCTCCTCGGCACGCATGTTTTCTTCACCAAGCCCCCCCCGGGCGCGGGCGTGACACAGGATGCGCTCAGTGGGGCGAGGCGCGCGAGCGCTGGCCCAAACAGCAGCGTGCCCTGCGTGCCGGCATGCGCGCCTGTGGCAGCGCGGCGCTGCGCATGCGCGCGCACACAAACACAGACACATACCCCAGGGCTGGGGCCAGTGACGCGCCGCCTGCCCGCGGCGCAGCTTGGCCTACCGATGATTGCAGCGCTAGTTATCTTCTCGCAGTACCTGCGGCGGTGCGCGCTGCCCATCCCGCGCGTCGGCAGGTGCGGCCCCGGGCCGCCGTGGCCGCTGCCTTGCCCGCGCCCCAGCCGCACCTGAGCAGGGCGCTGGCTAGCACCCCGCGGCGCGGCCCCCGCCGCGCTGACGGTGCGCGTGGGGCCGAGCCTGCACGCCCGCCGCCGTGAGACCGCCCTGCTCGCAGGCTGCTGTATTCTGGCTGTGAGGCGGTGCGCGGCGTTGCTAAGAGACCCCCGCGCTTCGCGAGCGCTCTCCTGTTCTCGGGCGGTGCTGATCACTGCGGCTGTATCCTACCCTACCCTATGCTGAATGGCCGGCCCCGCCGGCGCAGGGTGCGGGTGTTCGAGCTATTCCCGGTGGTGCTGGCGATTGCGGTGGTGTGGAGCTGCGGCGCGATCGCCACGGCCGCGGGCGCGTACAACTCGGCCAGCGCCGACACGCAGAAGTACTGCCGCACGGACCAGGCGCGCGCTTTGCCGCGTCATCCTCTGAACCCTACTGCCGCCCTGCCCGCTCGTTCCGGCAGCCGTGTCTTCCCAGCATGATCTTCACTGTCTGTGGACGCAATCTACCCCCAAACGAGTGCAGAAGTGTTTTTGTTTTTTTTTACCATGCAGCTTCCCGGGCCGCTGTCACTGTCAGCCAGGCTCCGCCTTGAGCTGGGTGGTGGTACGGGGCATGGCCTGCGTTGACCGCAGTTGCCACCAGCCCCGCCCTGCAGCCCTGCCACAGGAGCTTGGCCTTTGACCTGGCACCCGACATGCACTGGCCGGGGCCCCCAACTGCCTCTGCGTTGACTCAGGCGGCGGCTCGGCAGCCGCCGAGCCGCCGCCTGACAGCATGCTCTATCGTTGATGCGCTGTGCGGTGCATGCAGCCGTCTGCCTGCTTCGCGGGCGCAACAGGTGCTCAGGGCTTGAGACCCTGACGCGCGCGTTCCGGAGCGCGCAGGAGAGCGTGCTGCACTCGTCGCCCTGGTTCAGGGTGCCCTACCCGCTGCAGTGGGGCGTGCCCACCTTCACCTGGTCGTCCACGCTGACGATGCTGGCCGGCGCGGTCTCCGCGCTGGTGGAGTCGGTGCGCCCGGGGTGGGTCCAGGTCTATCTAGGGTCTGTCTCGGGTTTTACCTGGGGCTTGCCTGGGCAACCCCATGCGCTCGCAGCCATCATACAAGCAAGTCTGTGCTGCGTGCAAGGCTGCGCTCTATAGCGTGCAGCATGCAGGGCAGCCTACCCGCTCCTGCAATCCTACGCTGCAAGCAGCGTGCCTGGCTCGCCAGGTCAGAAACATGCACGGCTCTTGGGCGCCTGGTCTGCCGGGCCCTGGGTCACTGTGCCGGTTGGGCGGGCGCCTGTGCGCCCTCTGCCGCTGGAGCGGCGTCAATTGCGGCAGGACAGCTCAGGCAGACTTTGCAGCGTAGTGTTGACATGCGCGCGACTGCACGGGGGCGGCAGCTCGGCGACTGGTACGCTGCCGCGCGCATCTCCGGCGCGCCGGTGCCACCGCCGGCCGTAATGTCGCGCGCCACGACTGTTCAGGTGCTGCGGCGCGCTCGCCCGGCGCATCGCTGTGCTGCGAACACAGGCAGCTTGTTTGCAGGCTGCTAGAAGTGTTGTCTCATTGATCTGGCGTGCCTGCGCCGCTGAATTAATACTGGATGACTTCCAGAGTTGGTACTGGATGACTTCCAGAAGACCATGAAGGTTGTATTATCAGCGAATGTAGCCGCACTTGGGGAGCGCGATGAAGCGCCCCGCAGCGCCAATGCTCGCAGCAAAGCGAATGCTGCCCCATTCGTACCAAGCTGAGCGGGAGGGAACGTGGCCAAAGTGTAAGGGCGTGCCAGTGCTCATACCCTGCACGCCACTGCTGTGCCCGACCTCCGTGGCTGATGGAGGGCTGGCAGCACACACAGCTATGATAGCTCTGCTGACGCCCGCCATGCTGCTGCGCGCACAGGGCATCTGCTGCATCCTGACAGGCCTCTGGGGCTCGGGCAACGGCACAACAGCGTACAACGAAAACATCGGCGCCATGCAGGTGCTCGGAGCACGTCCTCGCAGACGCGCGAGGGTCTCTGCCCTAAACTTGTTAAGTTGGCCATGTGTGCTTGCGAGCAATGCTCATGCGCAGGTGACTGTCACCCTTGAGGTTTGCCACAAGCTGTCGTGCAGGCAAATGCAGGGCTCATGTCAAGGATCGGCCCCGGTGACTGAGCGGGCGTTGATGAGCGTCGAGAGGCAGCCGCAGACCACGGGGCCGTTTGTGCGCGCAGATAACGCGCGTGGGGTCGCGGCTGGTGGTCCAGACCGGGGCGGTGATCATCATGATCTTTGCAGTCATCGGTGCGGTCGACGGAGGACGGGCAGCTGTGCATGTGCTGCCTGGCCTTTGCTGCATCAAGGAATGTGTATGCACGATGACAAACAGCAGACCATTTGCGCTCTGCCGCGCTCGCATGAGGTGTCGGCACTCTTTGAGGTGATTGTGCGTCCGCGGTCACACGCGTGCGGCCCTGTGGTGACATTTTGCCCAACTCCAGGCATCGCATGCAATCTTGTGTTATGTGCATCTGCTTATGACCTCCCGCTGCTTTTGACATCAATATTGACAGCGAGCTCTGCGCAGGCAAGTTTGGCGGCCTGTTCGCGTCCATGCCGCAGGCCATGGTCTCCGGCCTCTTCTGCGTCATGTTCGGGCTCATCGCGGCCGTGGGCATCTCGCAGCTGCAGTTCACCGACGCCAACAGCCCGCGCAACATCTTCATCGTCGGCATCGGCCTCTACCTGGTGTGCCAGCGCCCGCGGCTTGCCGCCCGCCGGCATGCCTGCCTGCGCGCGCTGCGGCGCCTGAATGCGCAGCGCCGCCGCGCTCGTTGGCGGACTGCATTGCAGTCAGGGGGGGCCCGCCGGCCCAGGCTGCGTCAAGGCGCCGCGAGGAGGGCTAAAAGGCGCATGCTGCTCAGTGCCGATGCAGCACAGCCAGCAGCGGCGCAGGCGCCGAGCGCAGGCCTGCCCTACCCTGTATTGGGTATATGCGTACCTTACCGTATACCCATATGCGCGCAGGGCCTGAGCGTGCCCAGCTACTTCACGGAGTACACCGAGAAGACCGGCCATGGGCCCGTCAACACGGGAAGCGCGCCCTTCAACAACATTGCGAACAGCGTCTTCAGCACCGCGCCCGCCGTCAGCTTGATCGTCACGCTGTTCCTGGACAACACAATTCCAGGAACCCAGGTGACCCAGCCGCCTGGACCCGCCTCGCTTATCGGAGCTCAAGCCGGCCCATAGGAACAGCTTATGTGGTCCGCTCGAGCGCAAAACACATGTGTGGCTACATTTTAGCACCATGGACTTGCACCAGCCTGATGGGCAAAGACCCTGAAGGGCATGCCCTGATGGTGCCGTCGAGGCACTCGCGAATGCCCGGACAGAGCGCAGACGCGAATGGGCGGACGAGCCTGCGACACTGAGCATCACCCTGCCTGTTAAATGCTCGGCCGTTTGTTGTAGCCAGGATGTGACCCTGATACACTGTGGATACACTGTGGATACACTGTGGATACACTGTATCAGGGGCACAGGCATGGCTTCAGCAAAAGGCCCAGCATTTTCCAGGTAGGGTGATGCTCAGTGTCGCAGGCGGTGCCCTGAGCGTGCTGCCCTTGGGCGCTTGCCGGGCTAAGCATCGTGTATTTGGTTGCTGCGCTGGCCCCGCGCGCAGGAGGAGCGCGCGCCGCGCGCCCGGGGCGCGCAGGGTCCCTCTGCCTGTCCCCGGGGAAACCGAGTGTTTGTGATGAAGGGCGCCTGCACACGCGCAGGAGGAGCGTGGGCTGCACGTGTGGCGCATGCAGAGCGCCGGCGACTGGTGGGAGGACGCCGCGCTGCACCAGGTGCAAGCCCTAGGGTCCGTGACATGCCCTGCCCACGCGCGCGCGCGCCGAGCCGGCTCGCCCAGGGCCAGTCGCAGTACATGTGGACCGCTGCTCCCCCAGGTCAGCGCCTGCAAGCTCCGCATGCAGGGCGTCAAGCGCGTGCCTGCGTGCCGGGCGCATGGCGGACGCGCTGCTGGGGTGCTGGCTGCCTGGACGTGCGCGAAGCGGGGCCAGCACCTGATGCGGGCGTGATACCAGGGAGTGTTCGCGCAGGTGTACGGGCTGCCGTTTGGCATGACGCGCAAGGCGGGCCGCTGGCTGCGGCCCCTGCGCGCGCGGGCAGGGCAAGCCTGCGGGTCGCTGCTGCATGCCTGCGCGCGCAAGCGCGCCGGGCCGCCCACCGCAGTCTGACGCTGCCGGACTGGGGCGGTGAATGCAGCCTGCCACGCCGCGTGCCGGTGGCCCGCCGGCAGCGCCGCCGCTCGTCTGCCTGCCCCAGCGCCCCGCGCAGCGGGTAGCCCTGTGCTAGCATGAGGCAGATACCTTATGTATGCGTATGTCTTAGCTGTGAGCTGTCTGGCGCCCGTCGGCCGGCGCGTGCTTACTTGCAGGATCTCTTGCCATGGTTCTGCATGCCAGGGCAGTGCATTACTGTACAAGTATTCATTGTGTAGCTCATATTGTCTGGGAGAGAAAATGTCTGGCACCTGCTGCGTGCGCGTCAGGTCATGCGCTGGGTCCCTTCACACGCAGGCGCTTTCGCTGGGTCCCTTTCAAGGGCAGGCGGGCCCGCTCGAGGCTGGGAGACGTGCTGCCTGATTTAGGACAGCACACCTGCTGAGCAGCTTACCCCATCACTAGCTGCACTCCGTGCTCAATGTGTATCAAAGTCCTCGCTGCCCGGGAGACCATCCTAATTCTGGTGGGTGTGTGCTAGGCCTGAATTGTGCTTTTGCCGGGTCACCTTTTCGTTTTGCCTGAACAGAGCCCCAACCTGCTGATGTCTGCGCTGAACTGCACATGATAGTCCCAGAACAGTGCTACCCTCGTGCTCCGTAAGTCTTGAGTCTGAGCAGAGTGTCTCTGTGTATTGTGAGACCGGTGAGGTAATTGCCTCTGCTACTGTCAGCCTTTGCCAATCTACATGGGTAAATGAAGCATGATCGTATGCCAAATCCATTAGTAGCTACTGCAGCCTGGAGCCCACGCTGGGGCCAAAACAAGCAACGCATGCAGCATGCACAACGCACAGCCTGGAAGAATCAAGGAGCATGAAGCAATTGGGCAGAGCACAACCCCACCGGTAAAGCCCGTGCGTACCATGCTGCCGGGCGGCAGCTGCACAGATGGTCGTCGCTGGCGACCAGCACCGGACGGTGTGCAAAAACTGTGCGCAGGGCTCCTGGCGCCCGCGCCTACACCTGTGACTGAAAACCTCTCACGCACCTGTCCTAGACCGCTGACCTACAGAGACGCCTGCACCTACACCCCTACTTCTAGCTTCCCTAAGCAGTCTTCTCAGCTACTTACTCGCTGCCTACTGCCGCGCCACTCGCCTGCCATAGCCTTGCTACTTCGTACGCGGTGCGGCAACATCTCCCAGGTACACAAGATTTCCGACTGGAGCCCGCCGCCCTTGGGACTGCGCCTCGCCTGACAAAGGGAGCTTCCCTTTCAGACTGCGCCTCGCCTCCAACAGGGCGCCGTCTTCTGTCAGGAGCACATGCAGCCGCCTACCCTATCCTAAGCCTACCCTAGCCGCACCTGGTCGAGACACACCGCCTGGCACATGCATACGCACTCGCAGGTGAAGGATTTCATACAATCAGGATGCATGCTGTGGCGTGCCGAGCGGCCCGGCAACGCCTGATGAGCTCGAGTGCAGACACATCCTCACTCCCAGGACATGCGCCGCGGCGCGCCGGGCGGCTGCGGGGCGGGCGCGGTTGCGGCGAGCAGGCCCGGCAGCGACGGCTGCCGGCCGATGGGCGCGTTGCACGACTCCAGGAACATGTTGATCAGCTGCGCGCAGGCGCGCGGCGCGTTTGGCGGCCGAGCGCACGGACGGCATGGGCGACAACAGCGTGGATGCATGCCGGGCGTCTGCGCAAATGTAGCGTGCGCACTCAAAGCTAGTCTGGCACAAGCAGGCTGCGCGCATGTCGACAGGTGCCAAAGACAGAGGCACGCGCCTCGAGCTCGCGCCGCAGTGCCGGCGGCAGCGGCTGCCCCGGCGCGAGCAGGCTGCGCAGCGCGGCGCGCACGTCGCCCAGGTGCGCCGCCAGCGCGACGCCGGCCGGCGCGTCGCGCGCCCAGCGGTCCACATACGTCGCGCCGCACTGGCCCAGCAGCGCCGCAAACGCGACCGCAAGCAGCTCTCGCGCATGCACCGCGTTTGCTGCGCCCTGCGCAGCGGAGCCTGCTGGGTGAGCGGCGGCACCCAGAAAGAGCGGCAGAGATTTTATCTGACCAGGTGCTGGTTGACGCAGGTCTGGCGCCGTCACGCTGACCAAGGCGTGGTTGCTGTGGGCCTGACGCGCGCGAGGGCCAGGAGTGGAGTCCTGCCCTGTAGCTTTCAGCGGCTGGGCCGAAATCAAGGAGTACCGCTCACCAGCACCTGCTGCAGTGATCCGCAAGCAATAAATCACACCACACTGCGCAAGGCTCCAGGACACGCGCATATGTGACCAATGCCCTGGGCAATAGGAAGTCATGCATGCGCACCAGGCGAGCACGCACAGCCAGCTCGGACAGCAGCACGCAGATGGTCGCGCCGGCGAGCAGGCCGTGCACATACAGCCCCGCCAGCGTCTGCAGGCTGCCGCGCAGCGCGGCCGCGTCCGCCGCCACCTGCACTGGATGGCTTGCTCATCGCCGGTAATAAGGTGTGCTGACAAGTCCATGATGTTTCTCTCACATGCTCTAAACTTGGCACTCGCTCCTCAATAAGAAGAGCTTTGCACAGGACAAGAGCTAAGAGACGCGGTTGCTCACGCCTGGCACGGCAGCAGGCGCGTCGCCCCTGACAGCAGGCAGTGCCTGGCATGCCCTCCAGGCTGGTGCTGGGCTGAGCGCATTGCACTGGCCGCAAGCATCGGCCAGGTGCACCCCTTGCAGCAGCACGAGCACACGCGCTTGCACCATGCACGACGCACTACGCCTCTACACCCGTCCGCGCCTGCTGGGGCGTCTTGAGGCCGCCGTCGGCGCCGCGGCTGAGCAGCAGCACGCCAACAGCTCCCACCTCGCGCGCGGCCCGGCCGGCCACCACGTCGGCCACCGCGCCGGGCGCGGCGCACGGCAGGCCGCCCTTGTCCGCCAGCGCCGCCAGCGCGCACAGCAGCGACATGCATGCCGCGCGCCACTCGCGCTGCGACGAGCCCCTCCCGGCCTGGAAGGCCTGCAGCAGGGGAGCAAGAGGAGGTGCTGCAGCTTGCCAGCCAGCCTCAGCTGAACTCTGGCGTAATACTTGACATATGGCAAGGCCTCACCAAGTCTGTCAGGCACCTCAGCCCCTGTAGATCAGTGCTCTCTGGCGGCAGGCCGGCCGCGAGCGCGAGCGCGGTCTGGTCGGGCAGTGCGGACGTCAAGAGGCACTCCAGGGCGTCCAGTATGGCCTGCGCAGAGCTTATCAGCGGCTTGTATGTGCTGTCAAATACGTAAAGCGTGGGTGCTGAACAGGTCCACGCACTTAACGCATACGCGCAAGCAACGCAGGGCCCAAGTGGTGCACCTGTCTCCGCGTTGACTTGGCGATGCCGCCGTGGCACAGCACATAGACCACGCCCTCGCAAACACCTGTCAAGGCACCAGCGGGTGCGGCTAGCGGCGCGACTAGCCATGCCACCACCACTGCTGCCCTAGCCCCGAGGTGCTGGTCCTCCTTGTCGCCAGGTTGGCAGGCGCCCTTGCCAAGCGGCGCGCTCAAGGTGCAGGTAGCCGAGGGCGCGGGCCGGGGAGCGTGCCCCCGCACTAGGAAAGCGTCTAGTCCACGCATGTGGCGCCGCAAGTCAGCCCGGATCGGCCATAGGCGGGGGTTGCTGCTTACATTTCAGAGAGGCGTCCAATGTGCCTACTGCCGAGGGGCTCTGACCTGAGCAGTGTGGGGATTTTCAAATTTGGCATTCAGGCATAGAAACTTTCATTTTTTCAACTCTATATTATTTTTGGACAGCAGGCCAGACTTCAAGCAGGAGTGTGTCTCACGCACATGGCTATTAAGACATCTGCTACACTGGACACCATGTCAGCACCCTGTCAGCTTGGCTGCATGCCCCCTTAAGCCATCATGTCCTTGGCAGACAAGTGTAAATTATCACTGCTCAGCCCTCTGTACAAGTGCACATGCATGCCAGCATGCTGCAGCACGCAAATGTTTGCTGCATTCACTCTGCCATTTGGAACACCTTCTGGTCGGTAGGACTCGCACTGCCAGCCGCCAGTGACTATGCTTGACGGACTTGGTTGGGCGGACACAAGTGCTTGACCATGTTCCAGTGATCAGCTGAAAAGCCTGCAATATGACTCGAACCCAGCATCCTCAATGGCTGTCATTCATCTGCTGAAAAGCCTCTAAAATGACTCGAACCTAGCATTCTTAATGGCTGTCATTCATTCAAGATCCGAGACCATTGAGACGCAGTTCTCCAGCTTGCTCGTTACCTATAGCGCAGCACCACAGGGCTCACCGGGCCCAACCGGTGAAAGTGCATGCATGTTGACAGCACGCACATGTACGTGTGCGCACCAGGAGGGCAACCTCCGCGTGCCTCGCACAGCTGCTCGCTGGGCTCGACGGTGACCTGCGCATCGGTGACCTCCTGTCATGGTCGGTGCATGCAGTGCATGCGCATGCCTGTTGGCATGAGCTTGTGGCTAGCCGCACTGCGGGCGCACCTGTGACACGGGCGGCAGCTCAGCGGCTGCAGCAGCCCGGGCAGCCGCCAGACCGTTGCAGGGCGCCTGCTGGGTGCCCTGGTAGGCAGCAATGCTATCCATGTCAGCCTGCAGTTGCTGTACGCGCTTGTGAGCAGAGCACAAATGCCGCAGCTGCATGACCAGCAGCGGCGCACATTGCATCCCAATCTAGCTGGACATCCGCAGCTCTTTGCACTATGAAACACCGCACATCATGTTGAGTCAGAGCAAGGCGTGCACCGTCATTTGGCGCTCGCGCGCATTCAGCAGGTCCTCGCGTTGCCCCACCAGCACCGCGCGCCTGGTCACCTCTGCCTCGCGGGCCTCTGCCTGGAGAAGCAGCTGCACCAAGCTGTCCTGGATGCGCCTGAAGTCTGTAGTTTGCGCGGGCGCGGCGGTCATGGCCGCCGCACCGGCCTCCTTGTCCTGGAGCTCCTGCATGCCTCGGCACGCCTGTATAAAATTGCTAGACCACGGTGCAGGCCTATAGGCTGGACAAGGACATGCATGGAATGCAACAGCAACGCACGCCCTGCTGCTTGAGGTACGCTGCCTCCTCTGCAAGCTCAGCGTCCGCTGCCCTCTGCTGGTCCATGAGGCGCGCCCTTTCTCCGCGCTGCTCTGCCTCGGCAGCTTCCTTTTCATGTCGTAGCTCCTGCATGTCAGCAGCCGCATGGCTCCTGGGACTCTCACACAGGCTCAACAACGCGGACATGTCACACATGCTTGTGCAACACTCATGTCCAGTACATTTGCTAGACCAAGTGCAGGATCTCATGGAGTGCTGCAACGTGCCTCCACGCCCTTGCGCAAGCAAGCAAGCTCGCTGATGCACTGTAAGCGCTCCTCCTTGTAGCGCTGCAGCCACAACTGGTGCTCACTCTGGAGATGCTGCGCCTGGAAAGCTCTGGCGTTCTCATGCTGGCTGAAGAGGCTGCTCAGTGCTGCAGCCCGTTCTGCGCAACCCCTCCTCAGCTCTGCCAGCGCAGCCGCCTTTGCGTCATGCTCATGGCACAAGTGCTGCAGGCGAGCGCTTGCACTCCTGCATGCAGCTCCCAGTGCCTGCAGGTCCTGCCATGCCAGAGCAAGACTTGGCATGGTGCTGGTGCACAGCAGCAAGAACAAGCTCTCAAATGAACACCAATGCTACCACGCACGGCTTTCGCTGAGGCCCTCTGCGCATGCAGGTCTTGCTGCCGCAGCGCTGCGGCCTGTGCCTCAATCGCAGCCAGCTTGCTGCTGTATGCGCGCAACGCTGTCTGATATTGCTGCAAGTCTGCACTTGGAGCAGGCTGGACGTGCTGCGCGGGTAGGCATCCCCAGCTGAATGTCAAGCAGTACATGCGGATACTAAAGTAAGCGACCAAGCAGGACACAGACAGACGCAGTGCATGCCGTGCCTGGGGTCCCATGCTGTCCACTGCCTGCATGACTGCCTGAGGGCTCCTGGCCTGGTTGTCAAGGATGTGCTCGCCGCGGTGAATCATGGCTGCTGCAAGGCTGCGTTTAGACACTGCTAGCAGCCACCGCCACCCACTCCCTGTGATGACTGGCAGGGAAGCGTCTTGCTCTCAAGGAGAATATGGTGTCTGCAAGATGTAGCTCACACTATGTCTTCAGCCCAACAAGTGCAAAGCAGTCCATGCTCAAGGTGTACTACACGCTTAAAAAACATGCAGCACTGCTTCAACCTCGTTACAGGCTCTCTTTCGTTCAGGCGGTGCACAGCTGCGCAGCTGATGATACAATGGAGTACATAGAATACACAATGCAGGGAGCCAGGGACCCTAATGCTCTAAGTAGACCTTGGCGGCAAGATGGCCACTGCGTATAGCTGACATTGCAACATAGCCACACACAGACGGTACAGAGAACAGCAACACGCCAACAGCAATGATACGATTAAACACACAGGGCAACACGCTGACAAACGCTGATTCAACAGTGCTGACAGGGTCTCTGCTGCGCTATTGGCAGTCCAGAGCATGTTATCAAGCTTGCTGCGTGTGTGGCGCCGGTTGCATTAGGGCGCCACAATCACGCTGCACAGGCCCTTGTGCACCTCGGCATATATCCGTTCGTATGCGATCTCCTCCCCATCGAGCAGCAGCCAAGTCCCTGCACCAACAGAGAAGTGTTATACCAATCAGGCCGACATGGTGTCAAGCATGGTGTCCCGATGCAATGCAGAGGGAGGGTAGCCCGCAGTAGCTTTGCCATGCACTCACTGTGGACCTCCAGGTAGCCCGCAGTGGCTTTACCATGCACTCACTGTGGACGTCCAGATACCACAAAACTACATGAGCTATGCGCGCACCCTTGCTGACAGGCTCCAGGATGAGCGCAGCCACGCGCTCAAAGCCGCACATCGGCAGCGCCAGGTGCTCGGCGCGCTCCGAGTGGTTCATGAACTCGAAGCCCTCCCGCCGCGTCACCACGCGCGTGTAGATGAGGTCCAGGTGCCCTACCGCAGCCACATGCAAGCTTGGCCGCATGCACGACGGCATCCGCCATCTGAGCATGGCACAAGGTGCACAGGCAACATGCGCGGCCGAAAGCAGGCTGCCGAGACAGGCACACCCGCATGCCTGCCTGGCACTGAGTGTGTCATGCCGTGCTGCACTGCGCTCTTACACTGGCGCGCTGCAACTCTCAAGAAGATGTGCATATGCCCGAGAGGGAAACAAAGGTCCAAACATGTTCCGCACCCGTGTCAAAACCCGCCTTAGGCGCCAGCTCGAACCGGAAGTCCAGCCAGGGCAGGTTGCAGGCCGCGAAGAGCGCCACCTTCTCCGGGCCGAGCGTGCGCCAGCTCTGCCACAGGCGTCCCCACATTGTCGCTGCTTCTGACAGATCGCAGCTGGCCGTCTGGTGTAGCAAGCAGGTGTAACAAGTGAGTCAGGGCATCCTGTGAACACTGCAACGCCTCCTCACTCTTTGCCATAGCTAGCCGCATGCGCAAGGCAGCCCCACTGCGCATGCCACAGAGCAGCACGACACACGAGCCCCGCCCTGTACGGCAGCCGGGCGCTTACCGGCGACAGCGACGCCTCGTCCAACGGGTCGGCGTCGCCAGCCGACGCCAGCGCGTCCAGCAGCGGCGTGGCCGGCCCCGGCGGGCCGCCCCAGGCGCCGCCCTTGGCGCGCGCGCCGCCGCGCGGCGGCGCCGGCAGCGGCGGTGCGACGCAGAACTCGCTGCGCGCATGCAGGACGACGTCGGGCGCTGCGGGCGCGCCAGGCCGCGCCGCCGCGGCCGCCGCGGCCGCGCTGGCCGGCGTGACGTACGCGACGCGCGCCTCGAACGCCGTGCGCAGCAGGATCTGCTGCAGCAGGCCGACCGTGAAGCGCGCGCCGCCCATCCACCTGCGCGCCCCGGCGCACTTCCTCTTAAACCCAAGGGGCGCGGCGTCTGCGCAGGGGTGCGTGAGCGGGTGCGCATCATGCACTCAAGCGCGCAAAGACTGTCATTCCTGCTGAGGCTACGTGCGGCTGTGCGAGCGAGCGGCACCCCGTGCGCAGCCCTCGTGAGCGCGGGCAGCAGGCGCGGGGCTCCCCCTCGTCTCCATCAGATCACCGACGCGGGCGGCTGCTTCTTCCGGGGCTAGGGTAGGGCACCCTAGCATTATCCTAGCCAGGGGCGCGCCGCAGGTGCTCCGTGCCGCGGTCCAGGTTGGCGACCATGCCGAACACGATGGACAGGAACGCAAAGTAGCGCCGGCCCGGCGGCTGCATGACGCTCACGATGTCCAGCGCGCGGCGCCGCCCCTGCGCGTTCACGCACAGCGCTCGCGCGAGCCTCCGAGCATGCGCCGGGTCTGAGAGCAAAGAACCGGCACTGCGAGCATGCCAAGCACCCAGAGCACGGACAGACAGACACGTTGATACAGGCATCTGGACTGGATGACGACGGCATGCACCATGAACGTGGCGGGTGCCGCCAGGGAGCAGCGGTGCGCATGCGCCGGGGGCCGAGCGCGGCGCTGGCGCGCGGACCTTGCAGATGGCGTGCGCGGCCGTCGCAGGGGACCACAAGCCGCAGTTGGCGGCGAGCGCGTTGCCGCTGCCGCCGGGGACCTGGCATAGCGGCAGCCGCGCGGCCTCCGCCCAGTCCGGCCGGTGCAGGAGGCCCTGGGCCGGCCGGGACGCGGTGTCAGGCCCACCCGGCTGCAGCAGCACCACATACAGTCTGCCAGTGTCTCGCACGCGCATGCAGGCCCCCGGCTGGTCGGGTTCTGCAGACTGCTGCCAGCAGACGTAGTCCGCGGCCGCGTATCCCGCTGATGCCAAACAGCCGCCCCTGCCTGCTCCTGGACGCCTCCCCAGCCCTCTGACAAGCAAGCAAGACAGCTCACCTGCATGGGGCAAGCAAGACAGCTCTCCCGCCTGGGGCCTGGACAGTCGTCCCACCCCGGCAGTTTGCAACGTACTTCACCCCCAGCGTGCCCAACGCCAGGACCCTTGTGGTGCTGAATGCATCCTGGGATAGGGTCTCTGAAAGCAGGCCTCCCTGGGTCAGGGCAGGCGCAGCGCGCCTGCAGCGCGTCGAACACCGTGCCGTCGCCGCCGACCAGCACCAGCATGTCGCAGCGCGCCACCGGCACGCCCGCCGCCAGCCGCCCAGCATGGCCGCGCTCGTGCGTCTGCACAGCGCGCACGTCCAGGCCCGCCGCAGCCAGCACGGGCGCCACGTGCCGCTCGTAGATCCGCTGCGCCCTGCGCCGCCACGAGTCGTCACGGCCAGC
>JAABUO010005626.1_pt1 | contig 14527 bp, 10 predicted proteins | sample 5559291 | NCBI WGS metagenome assembly JAABUO01 (sample SAMN10711878, study PRJNA513372) | rock metagenome | isolation source: Antarctica rocks | place: Antarctica: Victoria Land, Finger Mt sud | reverse complement strand
GTCTACTTGGCGGTGGACGAACCGAAGGGTGAGCCCTACTCGGGGCGAGAACAGCTCAACTCGCCGAACACCGACACATCAGCCCGTACCTGGACTGACACGTGAGGTCGTACGCGGACACGTGGTGCTCGCCGCGCTGAGTCTCGCGCTGCCAATCCTCACCGCACACCGCCTGCACCGCGCGGCCGTGGCCAGCAGCGACTCGCCGGCGACCTGGGAGCCCAAGTGCGGCGCGCGCCCGAACACTCTCCGCGCTGACGGATCGTCCATAACCACGTTAGGGTGACGAACATGCGGAACCTCATGTGATGGCTCACCCCTTCGGAATCACGAAAAAGGGACCGGCGAGCAGGCCGACATTGCTTCTTCCTGGAAGGTGTTGTTGATGGCTGACGGCCCTGGCACGGCGGAGGATTCCGCAGCGGGCCAGACGATCAGGGGGGAGGGCTCCGAGGCGGCGACTTCGCGAGGAAGTCACCCCAATGCCGTGTCCTCGCGTGCGGTCGGATCTAGGTCACATGGTGTGCAGCTTTTCGTCGTATGCGCATCCGCTGCGGTCACGCAGTTTCTGTTCACTCGACGTGGCTGGTTCTACCTTGATGATATCCGCAATCTCGGAGAGGCGCGCCGGTCGGGACTCAGTCTGCACCTGCTGATAAGCCCGATCGGCAACGAGCATTTTCAGCCTGGTGGGCGCCTGCTGCACTGGTTGTTCGTTGCGGGTGGAGCGCCTCAGTTTGGAGTGGCTGAGGCGGTGTTAGCGGCGAGCGTCGGGCTGATCGCGTATTTGACCATGAGTCTGGCGGACCTGTTGTTCGGTGCTCGCCGGTTGCACCTGGTCATCGCGGCTCTGATCGGCACCTCCTCCATCCTCATCGAGACGAGCACCTGGATCGCTGGCAGCGATTCCATACCGTCGACTGCGCTCATGGCAGGGTCGTCATTGCTGTACTGCCGTTGGTTGGTCGACGGCAAACTATCCCAGGTGGTGGCCGCGGTCGGTTTCGCCGCGGCGGCAGTGCTGTTCTGGGAACAGGCGATTATTCAACCGTTTCTGCTGGGCCTGCTTTGGCTATGCTTTCTGCGTACCCACATCGCTCGGCCTTGGCCGCGGGTGGCACTTTCGTTGTTACCCTTCGTGGCTGTATCGGTCCTGTTTGACCTTTACGTGCATTCCCGATCGTGGTACCGACCGCTCGAACGCCCGAGCCTGGTCCAGTTCCTTGAAATCCTGCGTGTGATGCTGCTTCACGACCTGTTGCCCCCGGTGATCGGTTGGCGGATCGGTGCCTCACCGGTTCACCGAGCGGACCGGGTGGCTATCGTCCTGTCGGCGACCGTCCTGCTAGCCGGCGTCTTCATCCTGATCGCTCGCCACCGGATGCGGTGGTCCTCGTTGGTCTTCTTTGGCTTCAGTTTTCTTGCATTGGCTGCGACCATCGCCGTTACCAGAGTCAGCATCGGTCCTCTGGCGGCAGGAGTTCCGCGGTATGTCTGTCCACTGCCCATGCTTGCGGGCCTATCCGCCGCGGCTGCGGCCAGCGGACGAACTCGCCAGGGTGAGCCACTCAAGCGGAACGCGGAGCCAGGTGCAGCACAGTTGTCCAGGTTGAGGTTAACCCGCCGACACAGGTTGATTGTGCGGGTTGGACTGTTCACCGCCACCGCCACCGCCACCGCCACCGCCACCTTAGGTTTGCTGTACCTCACTACGCTCACCCACAGCACCAAGGCCGACTCGTTCGGGCGAGTAAACGGCCAGCACGCCCATGAGATCTCTAATCGGGTCAGGCACGGTTTGCGCCCGGGGATGACCAATCTGGTCGACACCAGGCTCGGCTGGCCCGTCTTCTACCGTTCCACCGACGGCTCCGACGAGGTCAGCACCCTGTCACCGTTCTGGGCATCCGACATCAAAGCAATCGGCCAAGGGAACAATCCGGTCGCAGTAGCGCCCGACGGAACCGTCAGCCGCGTCTCCTTCGCGGCTGGGAAACCAGGCACAGTCGAATACGTCCATCTGGTCGTTGAGGCTAAGCAGGCGACCGCGATCACAGTGACCATCCACGGCCGGAAGCCCCTCGAACCCAACCAGCCGTACGCCATAGCGGTTGCTTCGGGAACAACCTCCTACCTCCTTCCCGTATGGGCAGCGCACCTCGAAAGCATCAACATCCGGCACGACGCGACGCTGACGATCATCAGCGACGACATCGGCGCGATCACACTCAACTCGGCTCCTGCATGAGCCAGCTACCTGTGATGTCCAGGGACGTTGTTCCGGTTGAGTTGCTTTCGCCTGTCGTTGAGACAGGCGAAAGCATCCGGTTGTGAAGTGGAGCTGTTGAGGAACCGCTTCACTGACCGGAGGCCTTCATGTCCCACGCTAATGCTGCCCTGACCCCACGTGCCCGTCTGCGGCTCGCCCAACTCGTCGTCGATCGCGGCTGGACGTGTTCGGCTGCGGCGAAGATGTTCATGGTCACGCCACGCACGGCGGGCAAGTGGGCTGAGCGCTACCGCACCGAGGGCTCGGCGGGCATGATCGACCGCAGCTCACGGCCGCGGCACAGCCCGACCAAGACCGGGCCGCAGACGGTGCGCGCGATCGTGCGGCTGCGCTGGCGCCACCGGTTGGGGCCAGTCCAGATCGCCGGCCGGCTCGGGCTACCGGCCTCCACGGTGCACGCAGTGTTGGTGCGTTGCCGCATCAACCGGCTTTCTCGTATCGACCGGGTCACCGGCGAGCCGCTGCGCCGTTACGAATACGATCACCCCGGGTCGCTTATCCACGTCGATGTCACCAAATTCGGCAACATCCCCGACGGCGGCGGGTGGCGCTACGTCGGTAAACAACAAGGTGAGCGCAACCGGGGCCGCTGGCACCAGGCAATCGCGTCAGGGATGGCCAGGAGTTGCTCGGCGCTTGCCCGGTGATGTTCCTAGCCCTGCCTATTCAGGTTGGCCGCGGGGTTGATCTTCGAGACGTTTGTTGATGTTCATGGTGGATGGGCCTGGGTGGGGGTGTGGTTGAGCGCCCGGGTTCGTTCCCGGGTTGTCCGTGGCTGCTCGTAGTGTCGGGGTGCTGGTTCAGGTCTTCGGTGTGGGCAGGGCGTGCAGTCGTTCGAAGGCGGTGGCGAGTGCGTGGGCCCAGCGCCAGGTGCGGTCGAGTTTGAGCCGAGTCTTGCGGCCTCCGCGCACCAGTCGGGCTGCGGTGTGCAGCAGCCGGTAGCGCAGTGTTTTCGGTTCGGCTCGGGCGAGGTCGGGCTGGTTGTGCAGCAGGATGGTTTGGGTCCAGGCGATGAGGTCGATCGCGGTGAGGGCGCAGGTCAGCCAGGCCTGGTTGATCGCGAACTGCTTGGACGGGAACCGGTTCAGGCCGGTGTCTTTGCCGCAGCGGATGCGGTCCTCGACGCGGGCGTGGGAACGATGCCGGGCGTCGAGCCAGGCGTGCTGCCCGACCGGGGTGTCGGTGGCGAAGCAGGTGTAGCGCCAGCCGTCGGCCTCTTCGATGAGGTCGAGTTGGGCGCCGGGGTGGGGTCGTTCGCGGCGAGCGATGACCCGCATCCCGGCGGGGTAGTCGCGCAGTGCCCCGGCACCGAACATGCCGGTCAGCTCGACCACGGCGGCGCTCTCGCGCGGGTCGCCGTCGCCGTCGATCGCGGGCGTCCAGGCGGTCTCGGGCAGGGCGGCGATGGCGGCGTGTTCGCGGGCGGTGACGGCCCAGCCGACGCTGAACTCGCTGTCCACGCCCTGTTCGCGCAGGCCACGCAGATGCGCAAGTAGCGCCTTGGAGGCGCCGGCGCCGTCGAAGCGGAACAAGATCGGGTAACCGTGGCGGTGCTCGGCGGGGACTTGGGCGAGGGCGTCGTCGATGACCGCGATGTGATCGGCGGCGGTGTTGGAGCCGGCGTTGCCCGCTCTGAGCAGACCGGTCAGGGCTTCGTTGGTGTTGTCGCAGAAGGCCAGCACCGGGTGGAACCCCCACGTGTGTTTGAACGTGGCCGCTGCCTGCTGCTTCTCCGAGTGGGCGATGGTGATGGTGGCGTCCTCGTCGATCACCAACACCGGGCGCCCATCGCGAGCGAGCAGCGGCTGCCCGCAGACCATCGAGGCCGGCAAAACCGCGCCGATCATCTCGGCGCGCTGGGCCCAGACGACCTCGCGAGCCGCGGCACGGGCCGCGCCGATCGCGGCCAGATCCGCGGTGTTGATCGAGTCAAGCACGCGCCAACACGTGCTGTCCGAGGCGACCGGCCCGAACACCCCCGGCTGATCGGCGAGCACCGCGATATCGCTGATGCACTCCCCACCGTCGGCGATCATCACCGCCACATCGGTCAGGACCCGGCCCGGGTCGTGCGCCGTCTGCGGCGCCACCCGCCCGCTGAACACCGCCGACAAATGCGCAGTGAGCGTCGTGCGGTCCGCGAGATCGGCCAACAACCGCGACCCGGCATGCGACACGACGCCGACCCCGTCAGCAGACACTTCAACCACCGGACGAGTTCGAGTAGCGTGCACGCGGAAGGTGCCTTCCTGTTCGACGATTCTCTGACTTCAGCAATCACAGAATCCCCTACAGGGACAGGCACTTTCGCTCATCTACACGCCGACACCAGCAGTTGATCTTGAAGCGTCAGGGTTAAGGCGCGCATCCGTGATAATCGCCAACTTCACCGACGCAGGAAGCGCCACCAACGGACGCGACAACTCGCCGCTCAACTGCATCCCCATGGCCTGTTCGACTTGGAGAGGTGGGCGTTCAATGTCTACGCCAGTGAAATCGCTGCCCCGCAGGTCGAGGTCAGCACTGCGCCACGGAAGGATGATGCGGGCAACGGATCCCGCTCCGCCACGGATCTCGACGCAATCGAACCATTCTGCGAGAGGAGCTACGATCCCATACGCCTCCCGCTGAGACTCGCGCAGCGTCAACTTGGCGGTGCGACCCTCCGTCTCGAGTTGATGCCCGGCTTCTGCTACCAACTGAAGCCATTCCTGGACGCCAGCGACCACTGGCTGTTCCACCTCGGGCTGCGGCCTAGATACCACGGACTCGCTGATGACTTGTCGACTAGCGGCACTCTTTCCGCACTCAGCCAAAAGGTAACCGACGACGGGACCTTCATCGGCAGTAGGCTCCGGCAGCTCATCAAGAAAGAACTGGCCTAAGACGGTCGGAACTTGCGATGGGGCAATAGGGACATCCGTGTCGCGCTCGGCAAGCACTGCCGCGCTGGTCAGCAACATCAGACCGAACTGCTTGACCCTTATCTCGCCTGATCCAAGCCCCACACCGACGCTGACTCGGATACGGGGCCGGCGATCGGTTTGGTCAAAGTCAATGACTAGGGCGCCCTCGTAGTTGGTCAGGGCCACGCCGACCTGGATGGGCATACGATAAGCACTGCGACGTCGAAACATGACATTAGGCTCCTTTGACTTGCCACTACCGGTGCATTCAGCTAAGCATTTCAAGCTCACCGCGCAGGCGCAGTTCGACACCTTCGCGCCGCCCCCAAAGCGGCCTAATCGCGGTCATCGATAGGTGACATCAAGAACTCGACCGAAATGGGGGGCAGTCCCATCTGGGGGTCCGGGCTAGGCGGACCCTGCCCCGGTTTCCCGGACACCTGACCTGAGGTGTGCGCCCATACGACGGGGCCGAGTGTCCGTACCAGGGCGCGCGTCCGCCGGTACCGACGACCACACATAAGCGGCCCCTGCTGCGCTGTCATAGTCTTTCGCCTCCAGAAACCGAGGGCAAGCGACGCCGCGAAGCTGCGTTCCCACTATGTTTGGTAACCGCCATGGCCCGTGCCACGAAGTCCGGTGGCCCAACTGCCGTATGGCTGGCGATCCCTGCCAGCATCTATGTCACCGCGGTGCCAGGACTCAACCAGCGCGTTCGCATCCTGGGCGAGCTGTACGGCGTTGCACCGTGACCCGTTGTCGACAAACAGGACCGCCTGTTCACCTGGCGCACACCGCAGCAGTCCGCACAGGTGTCCCGTGTAAGAGATCTCGACGGGGACCGTGTCCCAGGTACGTACCACACCCTTGAAAGGCGGGGTTGCCGACGCACCAATCATGTCGGGATGGAGGTTTACGGCCAGGTCAACAGGACCGCGTGGTATGCCCGGAGAAGGCCCGGTGAAGAAACGAATCGGTATGACGGAGACCCGTCGTGCGGTGTCATTTGCCGGACGGAAGTCGGCCGATGAGGAACAAGGATCGGTCGGCACGGCACCTGGAGGGCGACGAGGTACACACCACCGCCGGATCTGCGACCGAGCGAAGCAAACCTCATTGCATCGACTTCCGCGACGTCTGACCCAGGGTCGGCGACAAGAATCGCGACGCAAATTGCCCTCTCGGAGTCAGCTGCGCCGATAGGCACCACCCCCTCAACGTCAGAGTCACCGGCGCATTGCGTCAGATCTTGGCTGGGGACCCGACAATGTACTCATACCGTATTCCCTCAGAGACCTCCAGAGCATCTCCCCGGCACCACCGGTCGAGAGCATACCTATCACCGTCACGTAGCTGGCCACGCAAGAACTCGGTCGGGCCGTGCTGTCTATAGCCATCACTGTGGATGTTCACCTTGACGCCAGCACCACCCTCGGCGCGAGGCGAGATATACACTCGTCCGTCGGCTTCTTTCCTCCGGTCCATACGCGCCAGACTTCCGACCGCCGCCCATCCGAAGCAACCACCACGAAGCGAATCACGCTGGCCGACGACCGCACTCATACACGATACGTCGACTACGTTCCCCGGCGGGACGCCTGTTCGAGTTGGCGCCCGGTCAGCGATCGGCTGGTCCGCGCGTCGGAAACGATGGCGTTTTCCTGACGTCAACCTCCCTGCCCTGTGAAGCGTCGTGAAGTTGTCAGCGGATTTGTTGGTGAAGTTGGCACGGCTGGTCTATGCCGGGTGGGTGTGGGTTCGCTGTTGATGGGTCCGCTTGCGTGGATGCGTGTCCGGGCGTCACGGGAGGTCGCACGCCGCCGGCGGGGGGCGTTGGGTCAGCTTTGGCGCTGAGTATTCTTCGGATCCGCCGCTTCGTCTGACGTCAGCAGGACGACGTTCCCGTCCGGGTCATCAACCATGGCGGCATAGGGCCCAGCAGTCTTGGTGGGTGGCATACGCCCGTGGTACCCGAGCCCGGTCAGCGTGGACCACACATCACGCACCTTGGCGTCTTCGCCGACGAAGAATTCGAGCAGCTGTTGGTATCCGCCGGCCGGACGCTCGAAGTTCGGGTCATACCTCGACGCGAAGGCCGTTGTGAGGAGAAAGCTGACCCCGCTGCCCATGCGATGCACGGTGACCGGCCGATCATTGGCCGGGTCCGGCACTTTCAGTCCCAGTCGCCGGTAGAACTCGATCGAGGCATCAAGGTCACGCACTTCGAGCACGATCATTGCGAGCTGGATCTCCACCGGTCGAGCGTAGCCCGACCTGCTAGGTCGGGGCTGCCCCGAGGCCGGCCGCGGCGGCCCGGAGCCCGACACCCGCACAACGATCGTTCAGCGTGGCCCGCGTCGAGATCGTCTGCGGGACGAGTCATCTGCCAAGTATCGCTGCAATCCTGCCGCCATTTACCGCTGACAGTCCTGGGTCGACGAGAACTACCTGCGCGGCGACACCATCACCGCTGCGACCGGACGACAGCTCACCGCGCAGCGCGAGCAGGCTCGACGGGGTCAGGGCGAACTGGTCGTGGGCCGTCGACGCTGACTCACGAACGAGCGAGCGCAGACGGCTGCCCGGCGCCCATGCTTGCTCTGCGACTTGGGCCGGGGGCCCCGCGCCGGAGACGCCGGTTTAGCGCGCGATCGGGCCGGGTTGCTACTCACCCCGATTATCGGAAGTCGCGGGATGGGGTGTGCACGTTCAGTGGTAGCCGGTCGATGTGTTCGGCGATGATGTTGATCGCGCCGTGGCCGCGTTCGAGCGCGCCGTGGATGATCAGGCCGCCGGAGCCTCGCGCGATACGCGCGTGGCGCTGCCAGATCACCGGGGAGATGATCACGTTGATCAGTCCGGTTTCATCGGCGAGTGAGATGAAGGTGGTCCCGTGCGCGCTGCCGGGTCGTTGCCGGTGGGTGACGATGCCACCGACGGTGACTCTGGTGCGGTCGGGGACCTGGCGTAGCCGGGCTGCCGGGGTGATGCGCAGAGCGTCTAGGCGGTCGCGGATGAGCGCGGTGGGATAGATCTCGGTGATGCCGGTGCCCCACAGGTCAGCGATCAGCTGTTCCGGGCCGGTCATGTCGGGCAGGACCGGTGCGCGGAGATCGATCGGCACGGGGAGGTGACCGGGGCGGGTCGCCGCCGCGGCACCCGCGGCCCAGAGCGCTTGCCGGCGGCTGGTGCCCAGTGCACTGAACGCACCGACCGTGGCTAGGGCCTCCAACTGCTCGCTGGACATACCGACACGGGCGGCTAGGTCGGCCGGTGAGATGTACGGGCCGCCGGCGTGACGGTCTGCCTGGATCCGGGTGGCGGTGTCGGTGCTGATGCTGCGTACCGCGGCCAGGCCGAGGCGCACCGCCGGCTGTGCGGGCCCGGGACCGGTGTAGGTGCTGTCGGTGCACGTCTCCAGGCTGGCGCGGGCGTGGGAGCTGTTGATGTCGGGGGAGTGGACGGTGATGCCGTGGCGGCGGGCGTCGTGGACCAGGTCCTGCGGTGAGTAGAAACCCATCGGTTGGGCGTTGAGCAGGCCCGCGAGGAAAGCCGCGGGGTAGTGCAGCTTGAGCCAGCTCGAAGCCAGCGCGAGGTAGGCGAAGGACAGCGCGTGCGATTCGGGGAACCCGAAGGCTGCGAATCCCGCTATTTTGTCGTAGATGTCTTGGGCTGCGGCGCCGGTTACGCCTCGGGTGGCCATGCCGTCGAAGAGGCGCTGGCGCAGGGCCTGCATCTGTGCGGTGGAGCGTTTGCTGCCCATCGCCCGGCGCAGCTGGTCTGCTTCGCCGGGGGTGAAGCCGGCTACGGTGACCGCCAGCTGCATCAGCTGTTCCTGGAACAGCGGGATCCCCAACGTCTTCTCAAGGAAGGGTTCCATGTCCGGATGCGGGTAGCTGACCTCCTCGAGGCCGTCGCGTCGACGCAGGTAGGGGTGCACGGAGTCGCCCTGGATAGGTCCCGGCCTGATCAGCGCGATCTCGATGGACAGGTCCCGGAAGTTGCGGGGCTTGAGCCTTGGCAGGGTGGATTGTTGGGCGCGGGACTCGATCTGAAACACCCCGATGGTGTCGCCCTGGCACATCATGTCGTACACCAGCGGGTCATCGGCCGGGATGTCGTAGAGGCCCAGGGGGACACCATGCCAGGCCTGGATGAGTTCGAAGCTGTACCGCAGGGCTGACAGCATTCCCAGGCCCAACAAGTCGAATTTCACCAGGCCGGCGCCGGCGCAACTGTCCTTGTCCCACTGCAGCACGGTGCGCCCCGGCATCCGGGCCCACTCGACGGGGCAGACCTCGATGATCGGCCGGTCACAGATCACCATCCCGCCGGAGTGGATGCCCAGATGTCGGGGGGTGTCCTGCAGCTGGGCCGCCAGCTGGGCCACCAGCTCCGGGAGCTCGTGGTCGGTGCCTGCCGGCGGCACGCCCTCGGCCGCGTCGGCGTCCTTGGTCCAGTAGTGCCGCTCGACCTGCCGGCTCCAGGCATCCTGTTGCCCGGGGGAGTAGCCCAACGCTCTGGCCACGTCGCGGACCGCGGATTTGGGCCGGTAGGTGACGACGTTGGCGACCTGGGCGGCGTGGTGGCGCCCGTAGGTGGTGTAGACGTGCTGGATCACCTCCTCACGCCGATCGGACTCGATATCGACGTCGATGTCGGGGGGCCCGTCCCGCTCGGGGCTGAGGAACCGCTCGAACAGCAGGCCGTATCTGATCGGGTCGGCCGCGGACACGCCCAGGGCGTGGCAGACCACTGAGTTCGCGGCCGAGCCCCTGCCCTGGCTGAGGATCCCGTGCTCCCTGCAGAACCGGCCGATCTCCCACACGATCAGGAAATAACCGGCGAACCCCAGCTCGTCGATGACGCGCAGCTCGTGCTCGAGCTGGGTGTAGGCCGGCTCGGTGTCCGGCCCGCGCGGACCGTAGCGGCGCAGCGCGCCCTCGCACGCCAAGTGCCGCAGGTACTCGATCTCCCCGGTGAAGCCCGGTGGAATGTCGAAGGGCGGCAACGCCGGCGCGATCAGGGACAGATCGAAGGCCAGGCCGGCACCGATCCGCCCGGCGGTGTCCACCGCGCCGGGGTGCCGGCGGAAACGATCCAGCATCTCCGAGCCTGACCTCAGCCCGGCATCGGCCCAGGCCGGCAGCCAGCCGTCCAGCTCATCCAGGCTGCGCCGGGCCCGCACCGCGGCGGTGAGCATCGCCAACCGCCGCCGATGGGGGTGGTGGTAGTGCGCACCGGTCGTAGCCACTGCCACCAGCCCCGCCTCCTCGCCCAGTTGCGCCAGGGCGCTGTAGCGCTCATCTGCCAGCGGATCCCTGGCATAGCCCAGTTCCACGGCGACGTGGTCGCGGCCGAAACGCTCGACGAGTTCGGCCAACGCCCGCCGTGCCGGATCCAGAGCGAACACACCCGGCGGCCCCGCCTCCAGCGCCGCCCGCACCGAGCCCTTACGGCAGCCGGTCAGGATCAGCCAGTCACCCCGGGCCGCCTCGGCCAGCTCGTCCATGTCATACACCGGCCGGCCCTTCGCTCCGCCCCGCAGATGCGCCGTACTCAGCACCCGGCACAGCGAGGCATACCCCGCAGGGCCGCGGGCCAGCACCAGCAGGTGCCGCCCGCCAGGATCGGGCATCCCCGACCGCGCGCCCGTGGCCTTTCCCGCCCGCCTCGTCGGCACCACTGCGTCTAGGCCGAGCTCAGCCCCGAACACCGCCGGCAGGCCGGCGGCAGACGCCGCCTCGGCGAAGCGGACCACGCCGTACATGCCATCGTGATCGGTCAACGCCAGCGCACCGAGTCCGAGCCGGACCGCTTCCTCCACCAGCTCCTCAGGCGAGGACGCACCATCGAGGAAGCTGAACGACGAATGCGCGTGCAGCTCGGCGTAGCGCTCGCCGCTGCGGATCCCTGTTCCCACGCCACTAGAATCGAATATATGTTCGACACAGTCAAATGCGCGGTGGATCCAAGGCTGTTCCCGCAGGGGTCCCGGGTCTGAGCAGCGGCGGTGCAGGATCGTGGACTATCCGGTGGCCGGTGGCCGGTGGCTGGTTGGCGATCAGGTTCCGGGGCGTGCGGGCTTGGCGGGCGCGAGCTCCAGGGCTGACAGGAGAAAGCCGGCCGCGGCGAGGGCGAAGAGGATCACCAACCCGAGGCCAATACCGACGCCACCGGCCGACACCGGGTCTTGGTGGTCTGCCACGCTCATGACCGTGCCCGGATGGTTCGGGTCATAGATGACCGGCACGTGGCCGCTCGCACGTTCGGGTGCGTCGTCGTTGCGGTGCCCGACGGTCCCGGTCTCGGCTTGCCCGGTGGCGGTGATGAAGCTGATCTGATCGGTAGTCCATCCGCCGGGGTCCCCGCCACCGGCGTCGTAGCTGGAGGACAACACCGTGGCCAGCGTGGTGACACCCCGAGCGGTGAGAGTAGCTGTGATGTGTTGCTCAGCGGCGTCCTTGCCAACGCCGAACACAAATAAGGCGGTGAGGAGAGCCAGAGCGGCGGCTGCGACGAGGCGACCGCGCGGTGGCCGCCACCCGGTCCACTGTTGAGGCGGCACTGGCCACGTCGGGTGCGGAGACCAACCTGGGGGCGGGGAGAAGCCGGCCGGCGCCGGAGGCCAGCCAGGGGCCGGGTGCCAGCTGCGGCGCAGCCGCACCCGCGCACCCGTGACCACGGACCGAAGTATTCCAAACCTTGAGTCCCGTCAGCCAGGGAGATGGGACCCACTCCAGCTTCTGGGTGACCGGCTTCCTGAACCAGACCCCAACTTGACCTAATCGAACGCATGTTCGAGCATGGGTGGATGCCGGGCCTAGCGTTTCAATCCCTTCCCGCGGAGGATGCCGAGTTCTGCGCGGATGCCGCCGACCCGCTGGAACGAGACGAGTCGTACTACTTCGATGACAGTGACGGGGCCTACGCCGTTGCCGAGCCGGACCCCTTCGCCGACGCGGCGGTGACTCCGGTGCGCAGGCCGTCGCTGCGCGCCGAACTGGGCTCGGTACCCGCGGTCGCGGTCAGCGGGCTGGTCCGCCCGGGGCTGCCACCGTTGCCGGTGCCGCCCGGGCTTGACGGGGTGTTGCCCTCGGGTTTGCGCCGGGGCAGCACCATCGCCGTCACCGGCTCGGTGTCGGTGCTGCTCGCCCTGCTCGGCGCCCCGTCGCGCCAGGGTGCCTGGTCGGCGATGCTGGGCATGCCCGCCGTCAGCGCCGAGGCGGCGGCCGAGGCCGGCATCGACCTGCGGCGGTTGGCGATCATCAACCCACCCACCGGCGGCGACTGGACCGCGGCGTCGTGGACGACAGCGGTCGGGGCGCTCCTGGATGCCGTGGACGTGGTGGTCGCCCGGCCCGGTGTCACCCCGATCACCGACGGCGCCGCCCGCCGGCTGGCCGCCCGGGCCCGCACCCGGGACGCCGTGCTGATCCTGTTCGGCCAGCAGGCCACGACCTGGCCCGCGGTCCAGACCCGGCTGTCCGCCCGGCACGGCCGGTGGTCAGGGATCGGTGACGGTCACGGGCGCATCACCGGCCGCCAGCTCATCGTGTCGGTCACCGGCAAGGCAACCTCGGGCCGTCCCCGGGAGACCGAGCTGTGGCTGTGACCGGGCCGCCGCGGCTGGCCGCCGTCTGGTGCCCGGACTGGCCGGTCACCACCGCCCGCACCGAGACGGGCCTAACCGGCACCGAACCCATCGCAGTGATCACCGCCAACCAGGTCATCGCCTGCTCCCACACCGCCCGCGAGCAGGGCATCCGGCGCGGCCTGCGCAGGCGCGAGGCCCAGAGCCGCTGCCCCGAACTGATCATCCTGGCCCGCAACCTGGCCGCCGAGGCCAGCGCCTTCGAACCCGTCCTGGCCGCCGTGGAATCGATCGCACCCGGTGTCGAGGTCGGGCGCCCCGGGCTTGCCGCCATCGGCATCCAGGGCCCCACCCGGTACTTCCGCACCGAGACCGCCGTGCTGCACGCACTGGCCGCGGCGATCGCCCAGCACACCGACGAGGTGCTCATCGGGGTGGCCGACGGCTGGCTCGCCGCGGAACAGGCCGCCCGGCGGGGCACCATCGTTGCGGCGGGTGCGTCGGGTGAGTTCCTGGCCGACCTGCCGATCCAGACACTGGACGAGCCCGCCCTGGTCAGCCTGCTCACCCGGCTGGGCATCCGCACCCTGGGGGCGTTCGCGGCCCTGCCGGCGCCCGACGTGCAGGCCCGGTTCGGCCCCGCCGGGGCATGGGCGCACCGGCAAGCCCGCGGCGCGGACACCCGTCCGATCGCCGGGCGCCGCCCACCGACCGAGTACGAGGTGAGCATCAGCCTCGAACCACCACTGGACCGCGTCGATGCCATCGCCTTCAGCGCGCGCCTCGGCATCCAGGGTTTCATCGCGACCCTGGCCGATCACGGCCTGGCGTGTGTGTGTTTCGAGCTGATCGCCCACACCGACCGCGGTGAAGAAACAATGCGCCGCTGGCGGCACACCGGCGTGCTCACCGCGGCCGACGTCACCGACCGCCTCCGCTGGCAACTCGAAGGCTGGCTCACCCGGGCCGCCGGTGAGACCAACGCCCCGTCCGGGCCGGTCAGCCTGCTCCGGCTGACCCCCATCGAGACGGTCCCCACCAGCACCTCCCAGCGCGCGCTGTGGGGCGGCGACGGAGCGGTCGAGGAACGCACCCAACGCGGCCTGGCCCGGGTGCAGACCCTGCTCGGCCACGGATCAGTACTCACCCCCATGGTCTCCGGTGGCCGCGGTCCCGCCCAACGCACCCGGCTGGTGCCCTGGGGCGATCACCTCGACGACCTCACCGACGGCCAGCAGGCGATACGGCCCTGGCCCGGACGGCTACCACCCCCCGCACCCTCGGTCATCATCGACCCGCCACGACCAATGCGGGTCCTCGACGCGTCGGGGCACACCGTGCTCGTCACCGACCGCGGCACCATCCCCACCCCACCGCACCGCTTCCACCTGGACCAACAAAAGAATTCCCCAGTGCACGTGATCACCGCCTGGGCCGGCCCCTGGCCAGTAGACGAACACTGGTGGGACACCCAAGCCGCCCGGCACCTGGCCCGCATACAACTCGTCGACTCCGCCGGACACGCCTACCTGACCTGCTACGACGTGCACGCCCAACACTGGCTACTAGAAGGCATCTATGACTAACCAACTGAATTTCCGGGTGGAACTAGCCGCCGGCGTACCGGATGGGCAGCCCGGGTACTTCTTGGGCCACCCGGGCGATGATCGCGCGGTGCCAGCTGGCCGGGTAATCAATGCCCGGGTGTGCGGCGTGGAACTGGGCGTCGTTGCGGTA
>JAABUO010005625.1_pt1 | contig 14528 bp, 22 predicted proteins | sample 5559291 | NCBI WGS metagenome assembly JAABUO01 (sample SAMN10711878, study PRJNA513372) | rock metagenome | isolation source: Antarctica rocks | place: Antarctica: Victoria Land, Finger Mt sud | reverse complement strand
GGGGTCAAGTTTAACTAAAGGAGAAGCTTGAGCAGCCTTGTTAAAGTGAGTGTGAAGAGACAGATGCAGATACACAAACTTGTTCTCAAAGGCTGTACAATCCAGATTGGCTGCCAGTATAAGGTCCTGTTATGGCAGTCAGCGTATCAGCGTATCACTAATCTAATCCAGACTGAATAACTTGACAAAGATCTTTGCAATGGAGTCAGTGCCAGAGTGATTGAGTGCACGATTTATGTGTTGGTCCATCAACCATATGGTTGCTGCTGCATATCCAGCCAGGAAAGTTGGGCGTACCTGGTCATTGATGATGCTCCAGGTGTCAGGCACAACATGATTGTAATCCCTGGCAAAGGCATGATTGCCGGTCCTGGGAGCCCCAAAGCTGTAGCACACCACCTCCACAGACTGCCTGCCAGCTTCTTGCAGCTGCTTGCGGATGTCATAGGCTGCCAGTGTAGCCAGCACACCGCCCAGGGAATGGCCTAACACAGAAGGAACAGTCAGATGTAACTCCAAACAATACTAAGTATTATAATAGTAATGATGATGATGATGATTAGTACAAAAATGAAAATTAGACAATGATAATGCGTACGCTTTCTGGCTCGTGATGAGCTAGGTACGTGCAGGACAGGAGCAGGAGCATCAGTGATACCACTGTCATGAGGTAGACATGACGCAATAAAGTGCTCAACATGTCTGCCGATGATTCCAAGAGGCAGAGCTCAACGCATGTGCCCAAGTGTAAGGCAACAGCAATCCTCCACAACATGATGTGCTCAAAAGCGAAGGTGAGAAATTGCGATTGCCGAGAGCAGCCCTGGAACAGTTTGCAGAGGCAGCTGCTTGCATGATGTATGATATGCCATTTTCACAACAAATTGTCAAAAACCAACCCAGCAAACTCAGAAGCAGCACGAGTTGGCATTGCCTCAGCAAGTTCAGAACGAGTTTAAGTGGGCATCCAGCACCTGAGCAAGTTCAGAAGCAGCAACAGTTGGCCTCACCTGTGACTAGGATTTTGAGCTTGTCAGCGCCTGCCTTGCGGCTGTTGACGAGCTGCATGACGCGGTTGATGACCTTGAAGTTGAAGCCGCCGGCCAGCCAACTCTTCATGAAGCCCACATGCACCATTGGGCGTGTACAACAGAAGGTGTGGCCCCTTGCTGGGGGGTGAGTCACCCTCCAAGCCTGTGATAACCCACACCAGTCACAACTGTACATATGTCAATTGCTACGTGAGCCACACATCCGTAATGTCTGTAGCAAACTGGTGTCTGTGAGGAGTGGTATACTGCCCACCAGGCATGTTGCATGACATCAGCTCTGTGCTTAGTGTGCATAGAGACTAGTGATGATGACTGAAGCGAGTGACTAATAGGTGACCTTGCTAGCTAGAGTGACTAAACGAGATAGCAGGACAGGATGAGCAGGCTCAAGTGCAAGTGCACCAACACACAGGCAGACAGACAGGCTGATGTACACACAACAGCGAGACGGATTGACAGATGTGTCCTATAGTCACACAGAAAGAGACACGCACACCACCAGACAGACAGGCATACTAACACTGAGTTGCAGATCTGACAGGGCATTCTTCGTGGATGTAGTTCCCCTGACAGACTGAGCAGGCTCACCAGCAAGTCCACAGACACACAGGCAGACAGACATGTCCTACATTCAGAAAGAAAGAGACACTCACAAAACCACAGACAGGCATACTGACGCTGACCTGGAGATCTGACAGGGCATTCTTCATGGAGGCAGTCCCCCTGAATGCCACCACAATGGTGCTGTCACTCCAGCCCATCAGGCAGCGCGTGTCCAGCTGCAGCTCCCAGAACAGCTCACTGTCTGTGAGGTTGTACAGCCCCAGGGCAGTGCGCAGATTCAGAGTGGTCCTCTCAGGCTGATGCGAGGGGGACCCGTCGACCAGGCTTGGGGACATGCTTTTCCTTGATGGCTTCTGTTGGCTCTGAGGAGAGCCCTGCAAGAAATATCTCATCATCGATGCTGAAAACAGATTTTGAGTTGTGCTTTCAAGTCACACAGGGCTGTGTTGTGATCAATGCCAATAACAAAGTCACTAATGGTGTATCAGGCATGATTGATATGAAAAACAGACTATGAGCTGTGCTTTCCAGTCACCAGGGCTGTATCACCCATGATCAATACTAAAAGAACAGACTTTGGAGGGTGCTTTTGGGTCAGCAGGGGTGTCTGATTTAGCATCCCGCTGCAGCACAGTTGTCAATGCCCTTGACTGCTCAAGTTGCAAATCAATGGCAGCAGATGACACGCAGGGTGACGCTAGGCCAGAGAGCACAGGTGAAGTGTCCAACCAGCTTTCGCACACAATACAACAGGCACAATGACTCCGGACCATTGCAGGAACCCACACCAGAAAGGCTGTCTTGCCCTGGTGGCGCAGCAACATACCCTCTTGTAGTCATACACAATGCTGCTCCAGTACAGCATGTGCATCATTGTCTCGAAGCAGAAGATGGGCTGCTTGTTGAGCTTGTGGTCACCAGGCACTGTGAGGGCTCTGGCCGCCACCATGACAGGCTTGTCGCCCTCTGTCCATGCAAACTCCTGCTCCCATACCTGTACACAACCACAGTCCGAGGAAACTGTCAGAGCCCACAGCCCAAGGCAATCTACATGCAGGGTTTGCACTTAGGCCTGACTGGATGGTGGCAGAGTTTTGGTGTGAAGGTGATTTGTCACGATGCCAGCTGATGTCAAGTCATGGGTGTATACACAGCGTGAAGTTGCTTTCAGGACAACATCTCAAAGCTTCCGATTCAGGTGACTGATGCGCAGGGTCATGCTGCTATGCTCAACAGGCAATATGCAGAGCACCATGGCATTGAGCAAGTACTAAGTATGCAACAAGTCAGCTGGACAAACGATGAACCGCATTGTGTCAGTCTGGTGCAACAGTGCCCAGGCTTGCAATAGTGTCGATGGGTAGACAAAACAAGAGGGTGGGAAGCTAAAACAAAGTCTGACAAAGGGTTGGTTAGTCAGCACGCTCACAAGGCATGAACCAATTCGGGTGCGTTATGAGTTTCCAGGACAGCTTACCCGCATGGCTACCGCATGTTCCTGTGGAGTGTGTGGCATGGCAATGTAACTCCACACAAAAGCATTGGCAGTCATCACAACCTGCAGCAGTTCCCAGCATTCAGCAATGCTAGAGAAGCTCAGGTAACGCATGTGCAACACACATGTGGTAGATCAAGGCAAATTGGTTCAAAAATTAAGCAAGAACCAACCAAAACTCTATGAGTTCATTCATGCATGCAGTCATCCATTTATTCATGCATTAAATATTGTGCATCTGCCCCTAGAATCAGGTACTGACAGCCTTGAGCAGCTTGCTGCATGAGGTTCTCTTTGACAGTCAGTCTTTGGCTTAAATGCACCCTATCTTGTTTCTGTTTCCTGGTTGCGATGCCTAGATGCTATGAGGGAGACTAGCAAGCTGACCTCATGCTACAGCATCATCATCCTTGAAGTTGCAGTACCTTGCAAACACTCTGTAAGTGCTTTTGTGCATACAGCATGTGCACAGGTGGTATGTGTGTGAGTGAGCAGGCAGCAATATACCTGCATGGGGGTGAGACCCAGCCAGGAGAACTGAAAGCTGGCACAGCTGTTCAGCTTGACAATCCACAGCAGGATTAGGGACAACCCAAAGAAGGTCATCACAGTTGCCCGCAACCTCAACTGCAGCACCAAAACAGTGGTGGCTTTTCTTTTCTTTTCTGTTCTTTTATTCTAGTTTTGTATTTGTCCGGTTGTATTTTGTTTTTATTTTTAGTTTATGTTATTTTATTTCATTTTATTTTATTTTATGTTATTTTATTCTCTTTTCTTTTCTTTCTGGCTTGCAAGCTGATCATCACACCACCACCAGCAAGTACATTGCAAAGGAAGCAGTCGCACCAAGCTATGAATGCATGCATTGAGCACATTGCATGGAAGCATTCACATCAAGAGTTCAACGCATGCATCAAGCAAGCGTCTTGCACAGAGTCACCAACTGATGAAGTATAGACAACAAGTCTGGCATTGTACCAATTTCTTTGGCACATACCACATGCAAGACTGTGAAATCTGCAGCAGGCAGCTTTGCTTTGCATGTACCACAGTTGCTGCCTGGCATGCATAGAACTCCATCTAAGCTATGCACTCCCTGGAATCACGGCACACATGGTAACGATAAAACTTGACCGAAACTGTAGTGCGCACTGGCAAGGGGAAGCTAGGCATGTTACCTGCAAACGGTAGAACACAACAGCAACCTGGATCTCCTCATACGGCTGCTTCTTGTACTTTCGCAGCTTGTACATCAGTATGTAGCATGTGAGGGCAAAGTACAGGATTGCCACTACCACAATCATGTCGATGGAGATCTTTGTGGTCCTGTCAGCCCTGCATTTTGGCAGGGTCCCCCCTGTCTTGCACAGCTGTATTGCCGACTCGATGCTATCCACACGGAATCCTGCACATCAACTTCATCTGTCTGTCCCAATGTGAGTTGCACAAGCTTTCTATGCTGACAAAACTCAATTGGATAGAGCGAGCTGCTCCTGCCTTGGAGAATAGTACCACTCCCTGAGTGGTATCCACACTGAACAGCGAAAGGTCTGCTCGCTCAGTCTCGGTGTGTCCGAATGTGCGTGGCTATGTCTTTGACAGTCCCACCTACAGTCAAATCAATCCTGAATGGGCAGCATTTCCGTGTTCTGTGTGAATGACATTGAGGGAGTGGGACATGTGACAGCATGCCACATCCATATTTTGCCTGGCATTTGCACAAACAGTACTACCAGGTAGATTGACAGACACAAGGGAGGTCTGTCAGCACAAGACAAGCTGCGCATGACATGGATTGATGCCTGACAAGAGCTGGGGCAAGGTGCAATCGTGATATGTCTGGCATGCTGTACGTATCTTAAGCTATGGCATGCAGTATGTACCTGAGCCCATGGCTATCCTGCAACATGCAACGCCATGTGCAGCCAAAGCCAAGGGTATGTGCAAGCAATCATTTGCAGTTGCAGCAGACAACACTTAAGTGCTAGTTCAGCACCAGCAAGGGCCATCTTGACAATGGCATAATGCTTAGCTGTTGAGGCGAGCAAAATATGCCAAAACAGACACAGTTGCATTTGTGCAGCTGGGTGGATGGAACCGCAGTCATCGGCACCATTGTCATCTGACAAGAGATATCCCCCTGAACTAGGAAACACCGATACTAGTCCCCAGGTGTTTCTGAAACTTGGTGTACACTATGCAGCCGGCAACAGTTAGACAAACGTGACACTTCATGTATCCCAAAGAGCTACCTGAAGCTGTAGCATTGCGCAGCCAGGCAATGCTGTGTGCAGCTTCCATGAGGAGCCAGGGTATCAGGCAGGGCCAATTCAGGTGCCAGGGCCCGTCCATGATCAACTGCCTTTGGCCCTCTGGGGGCTGGAAAGCTGCTTCACCAGGAGCTAAAAGGCGGCGGCTGCTCCTCTGAGGCACCTTCCAGGTCCTGGATCCGTATGCATGGACCAGAAACAGCAAAAACAACTGCAGGTCACAATGCCCGCTCAGCTCAAACAGCGCTATAGGGCGTCAGATCACGCATTGTAACATGAGTTGGGAGGCCAAGAGCCAGGTTGCTTTGCTAGCAATGACTTGTGTGTGAAGACATCTCTGGTTTGTGCAATCAGCACAGCTTTGTTCACAATATGTTGCAGTGCCGCTCAGGAGTGAGAGAGCCTCAAGCACTCGCACATGGCTGTCACCAAGCCATGGTAGGCTTGAGGCCGGTGAGTGTGATGAAAGACCAGCTGCTGCAATGTTCCATGCAACTGCTCCATACAACAAGCATGGGAGCTTGCCCCACTGGCTGCCGGAATGGCAAGCAAATCAAAGACATGGTTTTGGCATGTTTGTGTTCAGCAGAAGCAAATGTGCAAGTGTTCAGCATACTCCCCTGTGCTGAAAAACAACAAAAGGGGGGGGGGGAGAAATCGACAAAACACAAAAACTCAAGAATTCCATCATAGGCGGTAGCACTTACTGTGTTCCAGCAAGTCCAGCGAACCCAACCACACCAAAAGACGACACGCCCAAAAAAATAGCAAGGCTCCTTCAACAGGTAGATGTTGGGGACAATGTAGAACACCAGATTGACTGACTGGACGGCCGCTTCTATGAAGAACAGGGTCGCATTACGTTTTCGCCTGACCTTCCTGCGCAGAGCAGTATCACATGGGTGCATGATGGGTGCATGATGGTTGCATGGCACTCATTGACAGCAAGAATGTGTGCTGCATGGTGCCCTGAGATATGCAGCGGCATATACAAAACGCAGCCCATGAGGCACACCGTTGCTTGACACCGACTGTGATCACAAGCACAACCACCCCTCGACTACTTGCATCACTGGCCTTGTCCAATGCAGACAGCAGCATTCAATTTTGTGAGCAGCAGGTAAAACACATTCAAATGCTGTTCGCAACCCAGCATGGCAACTCTGCGCGGTGTCTGCGTCGGCCATTGGGTCAGGGAACTACCCACAAAAGTCGTCAGGTCACGTGTGAAGCCAATATATGCAGGGATATTGGTGGTGAAACTTACCAGATCTTTCTAAGCCGTCGTGCTTGCATGACTCGCCAGGCAAAGACCCCTAGGTTTGCAGAGAGCACAAGCAGACAGACACCCCCAATACATATGCTCCATATTGAGGTGGCATTATGTTTAAAGCGGGCTGTACTAGAATCCTGCAAATTTCAAATTTTGTAAAATTGTCATTGAGGCTTTCAGCATGCTAGACATGCACTGAGGTCTAAGCATCCAGTTGGGTGCTTGGAAGGCTGGTCACCTCTGACATTTTCTTGGTAAACTGCGTAATGAGCACAGCTAACCCAACCAAGGTGGCCGCAAGGATAGCTCCACTGGCAACCTGCACTGCATTAAATTGCTTCATTTGCGGGAAAGTCGTTTATGCGTTGCTGCAAAACAAAGAGGTGCCGTGATGTACCCTGGTGTCATATTCGTTCAAGAAGTCGAACCGCACAACTACTTCAGTGCTTGCGTCAATTGAAGCAAACTTTGCCTTGACCCTTGCAGCCTCGTTGCGGACGACATCACCGCTGTCTGCCAACGAGTCCTGACGTGAAGAAGCATGTGTTTCGTGCACACTGTTCACGACTGGCAGAACAGGGCCGGTCCGAGAGTTGGGATCACTTTGTGTTGTGGACTGAGAATCCAGTCGCTCAACGGGTTGCCACTCGTGTTCCACATGACCCTTGCGGTCACCTACCCGATCGCCTGGCACGGCATCGAGCACGGCATGGGCGTACTCAGAGGCCAACACAGACAGCGAGTTCCAGGTGCCGGTGCCATGCTGACGGTTTGACCGGGCGACTGCCTCGGCTAAACCGTCGGACTCCGGCTCAAGAGTCACATCTTCAGATGTCCGTTGCCTTGAAGCATTTCGCATTGCTTGATAATGGCGCCCACAGGCCCATGCTCAGCGCAAAGACCCACAGGACGTGGAAAATGCTTGCAGGTAGGGGGCGCTTACCAGCAGGGCTGATAGGATACGGCCTCACTCAGCGACACCTGCTACGAAATACACACAGTGTTGGCATGATGCAGCAGTCGACTTTCTTTCGGCCACTCTACATTCTACTCTCACTTGAACATGTACTAATGCCACTTCTCAATGTGTATAGCAATGCTGACCAGGTGCAAAAGTGCATTTTCTTTTTCATAAGCGTGCCTGTAATTCATTGTGGTCACCACGTGCACACACAGAAGAATGTCAAGACACTGCAACGACAATCTAGATCAAAATTGTGAGGCAGAAGATGTCCTTGCCACCACCTTAACTTTGGGTGGGTGCTTTCAGCAACAGTTGTATCAAGTCTGCTGCATCAGCAGCAGCACTCCAGCTGTAAACAGAAGCATGCTGCCACTGCAAGCTGTCCTTTGCCTCTGCATCAGGAGGCAGGGAGGATAGCCTTGATTGCTGCTCTTCAAAAAGAGGCAGAGAGAACAATCCTGATTGCTGCTCTGTTTCTGGTGACTGGCCCTCCGTTGTATGTGTACCTTGACACCTGGCATCATCAACATCAGCAGCATTGGACTGCTGCTCCTGACTGCTCTTTGCAAATGACACATCTGATGTCTCAGCCGTATTTGCAAAGGCTTTGTTTCCTGGTTTCGACGCCTCACCAGTTGAGCCAGCAGCAAGCCGGTCATTACCCACCGGCCTCTGGGATGGTGAAAGGCACTGCCTACAATCCTTAATTGGAAGTCTTTGTTCTGTAAGGAGCCTCAACAGGGAGCATTCACTGCCATCGGGGTACTTCTGCCGAGCCAAGATGTGATCATTGGGGCCTAGCCGGGTGCAAGGGCAATAATCACCTCTGCCATCCCCCAGGTATATGACTTGGCGATAGTTGTGCTGAAGAAGAAGCTCCTCAATCACCTGTATGAGGCGTAACAGCTTCTTGCAGATGCGGACTCATCACTCATCCTGGATGCGAGCAGCCAAGACAATTTGGCTGATGCATTTGCAGACGCAAAATTTGGCCCAAATGTAGATTGCTAACTTTCACTGATGAGGACTGCTACAAGGAACAAGGATGGCAGCAGGTAGACCCTGATGCTGTGACTGACACTGCATGATATGTTTGTGCAGGCAACACCAGACTAAACTGCCGCCATGTGATCCTGAAAGAGGACCAGGTCAAAAGCTGCCTGGTAGAAGCATCATGGTGACAATACGTACCAAGCCTTTGCATAGATTAGGAGGGCAAGCTGCGCACCCATGTGGCTGTTCATGATAGGGGCTGATCCTCAAGGCCCCATCTACAAGCTTGGCTGGATTGGTGATGACGTCATTGAGACAACCCTATGGGAGCATGATCACGATTGCATCAGCACAAGCGGCGATGATATCCACAGACGTTATGATGTGGCTACAGTGGCATTCGCCCTGCCTGCTGGTTAACATGTAACAAAACATTTACGTTATGTGACCAACACACTCATGCGCCAGATCAAGATTTGGCAAAACGGAGAATCTCGGTCACTGACAATGATGCATAAAGAATGAGGACATGATGGGTTCTGCTCGGCAGCAATGCCAGCCAGGGTCTTGGTGCAAGGCAGCAAGATAATGTCAACATAGTCGGGCAATCACTGAGTCTGCTGGCTGCATCAACCAGAGAATAGATCTGACTCGCATGTTATGCTGTACCTGTAAGCCTTGAGCTTGCAATATGTAGTCAATGAAGACTGTGTTGGCATCGCTGACAATGGCCACGTGTACATTGCTGCTGGCAGATGCTTCTTGCAGAACCTGCAAGCATCATGCAACGCAATACAAGCCGTATATTCCAGTATCAGGTTGTAGATTATGTAACACACTGCGTGACAACAAAGTGTTACAACTGCATATGTCACGTAGCGTTTTGACATAATATGTACTATTCAAACAATTTATCTGCAGTACACATGTTATATGTTGTGTCACATAATGTGTGATATGAGTCATATGAGCAGTAAGTTGTGAAGATATAAGCAAGCCATGTGACTTGCACCCGAAACTGACAGGTTATAAAAACCACTGTTTTGCACCAACATGCAAAGATGAGACTGAGCTGCTAGGCTGCCCATGACGCTGAGCGAGACAGTGAATGAACCAACACAACAGGGCACACCTCATGCATTCTGTGGTGCATTGGCACCCTGACACAAACAGCCTTAATGTCTGCAGCTGTACTGCCTTGCTGGCTGTGCACTGCCACCATTGCTGCATCCATCAGCTCAGTCCACGGCAGCCCTTGTGCCTTCAGCCTGACCACAACCAGCATTGCCACATTACCAAGCTTTCACTTGGCACTCTTCCTGTGCTTGAGCCTGGGCTCATTCAGTTTGTTGCGATGTAGGGAATGGTTGCAAGCCTCTGCACTTTGTGAGGGAGGAGGCGAGTGCCAAGCTTGATGGAGGCAGCCTTTACGCTCACCTCTACCACCACCTCCTGGCTCACAAGTGCAGGGGGGCACAACATTCCCTACATTGCAGCAACGTAAGTGGGCCCTGGCTCCAGGACAGGGAGTTTGCAATCTTTAGGTAAGCATACAGACAAAGCAAAGATCACTTGTACCTGACACCTCACTTATTTAACATGAGCATACAACATGGTGTCCTCTCCACTTCCTAGGTGTGTTGTGTGTCAGACACTATCAACCATGCAGTGTTCAATAACATATGCATCAGTAAAAAATGTACCTGCACATCTCGGAACAGTGATTGACTTTGTTGCACTAAAACAAGCGACATGATAGCCTGTTGACACAACAGGTTGCAGTGATGACATGATGTCACCTCTGGAAGGAATCCCAGCCCCCCAGCTCACGCACAACAAAGGTGTCACTGTTCTCCTCTATCATGCTCCAGTCAAAGTCCAATACTAGCAGAATGTCAGGTAATGCCTGTGCTGAGGGTGGAAGTGCTGCAGGTTTGCCATCCCCAAGCATGGACTGTGGGGAAAAGACAGTCCCAGGGCTAGGCCTAACTGCTAGGGATGAACCAGTGCCAGACTGAGAAGAGAGCTGGCCTGGGGATGCTATGGTCCCAGGACTGCGTGCTCCAATGCCGGATGAAGAAAACCCAGGAGCCCCTTCATCAGCCCCAGCGTTTGACAATGGGGATGGTTGTGAAGCCGCTACGCAGCCAGCATCATGTTGGCCTGCCTCAGAAGCCAATGCAGCAGCTGCAGGGACCAGTCCATCAGCCCCACGGATTGACACTGAGGTTGGACAAGGACTCAGTTGGAGCTTGAGGACGTCTTGGGATGGTTTGGGTCCCAGCACCAGCTGATAAATTGAAACAGGTGTGAGGAGTTCTGGCTTCTGCACTTGGCGCAAACACCGCCAAATGAAACCATGCTTAGATGCTGTCTCAAGGAACGCTGAGGTTTCTTGCCTGTCCGGCATGGTCAAGATGACCTGCATGCAGCCCTTAGTAGAAGCTGAAGTTCACATTTGGCATGAGAAGGGACTGACTGCATGCAGGTAGTGTGACATCAGGGAATCAACAGACGCTATGCTTTGGACATTAGCAAATATGTCAACAGCAAGGGTCTTGTTGACATGCACCTGGCATGATGGACCAATACACATGTGCTGCTTAAGACACCATGCCTTCCACGCACATATAATGTAGTGCTTGGGGGATCAGATGCGCTGTTTATGCAGCATATGCAGTGCCGTGCCATGGCAGCTGCTGCGGTTGATGAAATGCATGACAGTAAGCATTCAACTGTCTTTTGACTTGGCATGTGATGTAAGCACATGGAAGAAGAGGAGAGGAAGAGTAGCAAGGCTACCTGAACATTGTGCTTGACCACAGCATACGCTGCAATAGTCTGCAGCAATGGCAGGAACTGAGCAGAGTCATATGTGATGTCAGATCCCAAGATCAGGTCAGGTTGCAGCTTGGCTGGCCCATAGGGATGATCTGACAGAGAGCAGCCCCACTGCAATACGCACAGTGCCTGAAGGCTGCCTGCACGCAGCCTGTGCAAGTTTGACTCAGTAGGCTTGCTGATGCAGGCTTGTAAGGCATGAATATACACAACTGGCAGCAATTCTGTTGACACCAGCCAGTGCTTTAACAGGGCAGAGGACAGAGATACAACAGTCAGGCCTGTAGCTGCACTTTTCTCACAGTCACAGAAGGGCAGAAGGTAGGAGGAAAGTCACAGGTAGCACTGTTGTACCTGGGCAGTCTAGAAGAGCTTGTTCATTTGCCTCTGTGTTTATCTGCATGAGCTGCATCATTTCTGCCGTGTCTGACAGTACAACATTGGCACCGCTCAAAGCTGCTGCCTGTGAATGAACAAGACCATTGCCCAAACGCGTGAGCTGCTTGTCATGTGCTGACCTACTCAGGGCAGAGTCAGTCCACCTGCATACCTGACCAGCTAGACCCAGACCTGCCCCAAGCTCGAGCACGCGTTGATGCCTCAAGAGGGACGGGTGTTGAACACGAAGGAAACACACCAGCTCGTGGGCTGATGTCCACACTCCATTTCCGATATGCTGGCCCAGGATATTGTCTGGGTCAGAGATCACCTGCAACTGCTGATCATGGCCTACGTCCAGGGCATACTGCAGAAAAATCTCTCTGCCCTGCATTTCTGCAGCGTGTGTAGACGAGCAAATCGTGTGTAATCACTGACCGCATGCAATTTCGCGCGTTCAGCATCGCAGTTGCGTCATGACCAGCAACGAGCACGCGATCAGTCATGCATCAGTCAGGGCATGAGTCATCGCCGACTTGTGATCAGATGCTCAGCTAAACCTGACCAGTATTATATGCAATCATTTTTCTGGTGGCAGGAATGTCAACCAAGCTCACATGCAAAAGAACGCTCTGTCACTGACAAGCGTCATGTGCACCATGATACGCCACAAATTTGAGGTCTTTAATGTTACATGCAGTATAGCTGGTTTTGCATTGAGGACTGACGCTTTGCCTCTTTTGTGAACGCAATTATACGGCTGCGTCAATCGAACTTGACGTACTCTGCAGCCAAATGGTCACGATGGGTGAAAGAGATTTTGCAAAGGCATTTTCTGCAGCAGTTTCTGCAGTTCTCATTACATATTTCGATTGACAACATTGATGTCATCGCATGTGCACTAAGTTTGGCAACAATCTGTTCCATGAGTATTGAAGTGCCAAGTATTCAAGAGCCAGGGTGCGTGAACTTTGTTTGAACTGCAATTTCAACTTGACGAGTTTCATGAAATGTAGCTAGATACAGCAGAAAACACCAACATAATTTATGATAGTATTGAAAGCACTGAAGCTGCTAACTATTTACTCAACAGAAGTTGACGGGATTGCATGCAGGCTCTACATCATTACCCTTGCATGATGTGTTGAAGCCTGCTTATAAAGCTGAAAGTACTACTAGACAACTTGGAAGGCTTTAGATATGGCAGCGGTGTGTCACTCATAGTTGAAGTCGGATGAGACCAAAACAACGTTGAATCAAAGAGCCTGCCATCGCCTTGTAGATGCGATGTAGTTTGAGGTCCCTGGAACTCTCCATAAATGTACAAACCACAATGATCATACCTAGGAGACCTGCCCTGGTCATTTTGACAGGAAGTTGCATTGACCTGCTTGAATGTCTCAGTTGCCCAGTTTGTATCTGCACAGCCGTGATTTTGTACATACTTTTCTATAGTCACAGACTGCAGGGTCTTGTACAAATGGAATGTCGGCAGGACAGGCATAGACAAGATTGTGGCACAAGGCAAACATGCCCATCTTGCCCATGTCCTGATGACACTCAAGACCCCAGTTGTTGGCTGCCTGCCGTGCATCATAAGTGATGTCAAACAGCTTCTGCACTGCACTAACCCTGCATAGGTGTGCATTGTTGCTGAAGCCTGCGGTGTGAGTTAGCGGAATGGGGACATGGGTATCTTGCACAACACATGGGCTGTCAATTGAATCTGATACAGTTGATCCAATCATGACCTTGAACCAGAGCCAACAACTCCATTGCAGAGTGTTTGATATTTGTGTACTCAAACATCCAGGCGTCCTCCACAAACACAAGGTAGCTGCACCAGCTTTTCTCCTCACACAACCTGAGAGACCTGTGGAAGGTCTCTGCTATGCCCCAGCTGAAGCGTAAGGAGAACTTGACCCAATGATAGTCACGACTGACCTCCTCAATCAAGCTTTGCAGTTATGCAAGACACCTTCTAATATGTCTATATGATCCTCATAGCTGCTGGCATCAACCCAAATGCATGCTTCCAATGCCTCTCGAGGAGTCTTGTCGGATTGGCCAAAGATGGCGTACAGATAGCTTGTGATTGCAAGCTTGTACAGCGTGATGTCTTTTCATATTGTTGGTCTGTAGCCACCGGGAACCTAGCTTCCCTGGCATCTTCTTCGTCTCCAGCAAAAGCAAGCGTCAGCAATAGCAAAGACACTGCTGCTTTGAGGAGCTGCCTCATGTTTGCATCTGTGAGAGGCTGGTGGAGAAGTGTCCCGTTGTCACACCGGGTCTGCGGAACAGTCGCAGTCAAACGCATGACGGTGCCAGCAAACCACTGTCACAAATGGAAAAACGGGCTTGCCAAATACTTATTGTGCTCGAGCTGGAGGTGTAATCGCACGCAATCTGTGCAAGCAGAATAGCTCATAGCTTTATCGTATCTGAACACCACCGGCGCCATGTCACTGAGTTCAAGCGGGCGAAATCACCAGCAGCAGAACGTGCTGCTAGAATCATGCAACAGCAGGCTCGTAAACACATTTGGAATGCATGACGGGGTGCCCTGCGCGATCAACCTATTGAAAGTCTGGGACACATCGCTGCATGAGCGTCATGTGGTCGATCTAGTGAAGAAGACAGATGGGATCAGCGACATTAGTCAGCTGTCAGTCATATGGATATTTATGAGGGCGAATTC
>JAABUO010005624.1_pt1 | contig 14531 bp, 4 predicted proteins | sample 5559291 | NCBI WGS metagenome assembly JAABUO01 (sample SAMN10711878, study PRJNA513372) | rock metagenome | isolation source: Antarctica rocks | place: Antarctica: Victoria Land, Finger Mt sud | reverse complement strand
TATTCTTATTTCATTTTTGATTAAAAGTTTTAAAAACTTATTCTCGTATCTTATTAAATCTTTAAGTTACGAATGTTTTATTTAATTAAATAACTTTTCTTTATTAATTTATAATTTAATTTTTATAATTTAATATTTATTTTATTTAAAGCTAAATAACTTTAAATATTAATTTTAATCGCTTTAAAGTTAATTAATAAGAAATCTCGTAAGCTTTTAATATACGATTAAGAATATTTCTATTAATATTAAGTCTCGTATCGTGTTTTAATATGTTTTAAATCGTTTTAAGATTTAATTATATATAAAAAAATAATACTCGAAAGTTTTTAAAAGTAATAATTATAAGTTTACTTAATTTAACTTTGTTAACTTTAAAGAATGTTATTTTAAATTATCGTAAAACGCTTTAAATAATAATTAAAAAAATGTTTAAATTACGTTTAATTTAAGTGAGTTTAGCTTTTAGCTCAGCTTAATTAGTAATTTTTTCTTTAATTAATAAATTAAGCTTCTTTTTAAAAGTTTTATTATTAAAAATTAAAGTTAACGAAGTTTTTCTGAGCATTGTAAATGAAGTTAAAGAAGGTGAGTTGTTTTAACGTGTCGCGTTTTCGCGTTTTAGCCGAAGACTTTTTCGCACTAACTGTATTGCCAGAAGCCGGGGCGGGGACCCCTGGTTGCCCGGGCAGCCGTTTAAGATTAAACGGCTGAGAACTCCGACTACAAGGGATGGCTCTGCCACCTGTTTCTTGTCGCTCATCTCAAAGATCTTTCGCGACCGAAACTGCTTCCCACCCACTCACTTCATAGCTCAGTCTTTAGATAGAGAGAGTCTTGGCGCCGATGAGCTGCTTAGAAGCCTCCGCTGCTCGAGCGGCTGATGAGCGGCTTAGGGCCCGTTGCTTTTGAGCGGCTTGTCGGTGCCAGCCAGCCAACCAAAATATAGAATATTTTGCTTGATGCGCTTTGTCCTTTTGCTTTGCGCGTTTTTGATGTGATCGTAGCGAGGCTTCCAAGGCAATAGCAAGACGTTAAATTGTCAAACGACAATCGGAAGCCTACGGTTACGTAGCCAGCAACCACGAATCGACAGTTACGACATGCTCAGCGAGCGCGTTAACATGCTTCAAAGCCTCTGAGCGTTGCGACATGCCTACGAAGTTCTCTGAGTAACGGGCTCGTCAAGGCCTCTGAGCGTTACTGTGCACACCGATTCGACCCCGAAAAGTCCCTGACGGGCCAGTTTAACGGACTGCGTCAACCGGAAGCCTACTGTTCTATAAAGTAGCCAGCAACCAACAGTTAATCGAAAGCCTACTATTCATCCTACATAGTAGCCAGCAATCATCACGAAAAACGTTGAATCTACGTGTCAACGAATCAGTTTTTCAGTCCTACGGAAGCCTACGGTCACGTAGCCAGCGGCCACACACGTGCTATCGGTGAGGATAGCAAAAAACAACAACAACGAAAACAGAAGAAAACCATCGCTAGAGGTGGTCGTACGCATCTGCCCCCGAGAGAGCGCGCCGGGATGGATAGAAAGAGATATTTGGTCAAGTTGAGAAGAGACACGCAGATGAACGTTATTACACTGTCAGAATTCGAGTCTATAGGATCCCTGGTACTCGATGGCCTGGGTGTACCCTGCGTGGTAGTCAGGTGTTTCTCTTCGTTGGAGTTAAGCGATTAAAGGATGAGGGTTTTTCCTGGGGGGTCAGTTTCCCTCATTCAAAAAGCGTGGAGGGATTTAGACCCTCCGTCAATCTGATCCTCTTTGTTATTCTTAGTTGCCATAGCCTTCGGCTGCATGCAGAAATGAAATAATAAAAAATAAAAGAAATTGGCATTAAACGCCTAGAAAGAGGCGAATGGAAAGCTGACTATAGCAAAAGCTGCACGTCAACATGGAATTTCCAAAAGTACACTTAATGAAAGGATATGTTAAGTATCAACATAGAGCAGGTCAAATATGAATTAGAATAACTAAGACATAAAAGCTAAGGAAGGAAGCTATCAGAAATCTGAGACTATCTAGATTCGAGCACCGCAATGATCATACCAAGAAACACAAACCAATTGATCGCCTTCATGGCCCTGACTCCAAACCTGCCGCAAGCGGAAGGAAGAAGATGGCGAACTATATACCGTACAGCAGTATGGTGTCTATGGAAGGCCTATCTATCACACTCCTTCCAGCATGTACACTGTTGTTGGGGTATTATTCCCTAGTACACGCTAAAATTACCCCTGCTAGCTAATACTGAGTTTCGTCAGAATATTCGGCCCCTATTTTCTTCTACATCAGACCTACCAGCCCATCTACCAGCCAAACGAAGCCTATCAGTCAAACGAAGCCTATCAGCCAAATGGAGCCTACCAGCCAAATGAAGCCTATCAGCCAAATGAAGTTTATCAGCCAAATAAAGCCTTCGAAAACACTTATTAAACAGTTAGATTTATTTAAAATATCTTTAACTTTAAGCTTAAATATTAAACGAAATTGGCTGAAAATACTTTAAAATAGCTGAATTTTTAAAAATAACCCTTCATTAGGTTTAATACGTATGTTTTTATAAATTTACTTTATAAAAGCGTTAATGCGAACGAAAATTAACTATCGACGTTAAATTTTTATAAATTTTTATATATGTTTCGTAAAAGAATCGACAGCTTTCGTATTATTAAATTTCTTAAAAGCTTAAATAAAATGTTTCTGAAAATGTTATACGTTTAGCATTAAAAAAAAAAGAATTCTTTAAATGAATAGCACGAAGAAAGTCTTTAATTTTAAGAAAAAATTAATTACTTTAACTAGTTTAAGCACACGAGCATTTTAACTGAATTAAGAAATAATAATAAATTATATTATGAAGTAATAAAACGTAAATTAACGATAATCGTTATTATAAAATATGAGTTATTAAATAATCTTACAAAGAGTACGATTTTATTTATATTATGTTTTATTTTTTTAAAAAAAATGAATAAATGTTTTAAATATGTTTTTTTAAGATTAATTAAAAAGCTTCGTGTATTTTAAAAAAAGAATTAAAATAAAATTAATAAGAAGTTTTATTACGAGCACATTATTTTATTATATACGACTAAATAATAATAAATTAATATTTTTTCTTCATGTAAAATAATGATTTCGAACACGTAATAAAATATACTTAAAAAAAGCTTAAGAATAAAGATATACGCGTTATAAACTAATTTTTATACTTATTTAATTTAAATCTTATTAAAGCTATATAAAACATTATAAAGAATTAAATTTAAAAGTATTATAATAATTAAAATAAGCTCTTTTATAATACTTTAAGAAAAGCAGTACGAGAAGCTTAAGATGCTGTTATATTAAAGTAGTTAAATGCTTTTATTAACGAAATGAATGCTCGTTACGAAGCTATTATATTAGTAAAGAAAAAATAAATTAAATATTAAATGTATATCTTAAACGTTGTAAATAAACTGCATATAAGCTAATATTAATTTTATTAAAGTAATTTTAAAAATTAATATTACGATATTTAAAATAATTATTATTAACGCGTGACATAGTATTATATTTAATTAAGCATAATCTTTATGCAGTTTATTTACAATATTATATATGTTTAATATTTAATATACTTTTTATTTACATTAATAATAATTTAATAGCGAGTTAACATGAAGTTAATAAGCTTATTTAATTACTTTAAAGTAATTACATCTTAAATTTTCTTTACTGCGTTTCTTAAAATATTATAAAAGAGCTTATTTAAATCATTATAATGCTTTTATATTTAGTTTTTTATAATGTTTTATATAGCTTTAATAAGATTTAAATTAAATAAATATAAAGATTAGTTTATAACGCGTATATCTTTATTCTTAAGCTTTTCTTAAGTATATTTTGCTGCGTGCTCGAAAACATTATTTTGTATAAAGAAAAGATTTTATTTCATTCTTATTTAGTTGTATATAACAGATACAATATGCTTATAATAAAACTTCTTGTTAATTTTATCTTAATCTTTCTTTTAAAATACGTAAAACTTTTTTATTAATCTTAAAAAACATTCTTAAAACATTTATTTATTCTTTTTTAAAAAATAAAATATAATATAAATAAGATCGTACTTTTCGTAAAATTATTTAATAATTTATATTTTACGATAATAATTATTAATAATTCACGTTTTATTACTTTACAGTATAATTTATTATTATTTCTTAATTCAGTTAAAATACTCGTATGTTTAAACTAGTTAAAGTAATCGAATTTTTTTTAAAATTAAACTTTCTTCGTACTATTCGTTTAAAAAATTCTTTCTTTTTTAATACTAAACGTATAACATCTTTAAAAACATTTCATTTTAGCTTTTAAAGAATGACTTTATACGATATCTGTTAATTTTTCATTAAAGCATATACAAATTTAACTAAAAATTGCAGAGAATTAACGTTAATAATAAACTTTCGTTCTCGTAAATGTTATTACGAAGTAAAATATACGAAGCATACATATTAAACCTGACGGAGAATAATTTTCATGAATTTAACTATTTTAAAATAGTTTCATTTAACGCTTCGTAAATTTTAAGCCTGAAGTCGTAAATCGCGTGTTAACTTCTTTTATTTAATGAGTGTAGTAAAAGCTTTTATATTAATATGTAAGTAGGTAGGTAAATGTAAATGACTGAGATAGGGAAGCTGAATATTTTTGCTCGAAGCTAGTGAAGCTAGCAAGAGGGTTAAGCGAATGCGTTAACAACATTTACCCCGGCAACGTAGTAGTATACTAGGGAATAAAACCTTAACAACCGTAGTAGAAATTAGGCAACAGCTCAGCCTTGTTAATAGTCAGAAAGTTCCCTGAATTCGAACATCTAGGCAGTAGTCTAGGCAGCAATCTAGGCAGCTCATTAAATCATACTGAAAATTACCGATTAATACCATTAGGATGATTTCGCATTTCAAGCGCTAAGGATAACAAGTGAGAAGGCCTTGTAAAACGGCGTCGAGATCATCGCGAATCGAACGCGTTTTCACCTGCACACAAAGTATCCGCGTAGTATGTGTGCAGGTGAAATCTAGATGCCAGGTTCGGAGCGGTATCACGTTCTCCCATACAGACTGGCATCAGTGCATTTTTGATACTTACATTCTCATCCGGGCTAAAAAGAAAACTATTATAATCTGAGATGTTTTTTCAGCGAAGAGACTTTACCCATGCCTTTTAACTTTAATTTTGTTTTCTTTTATGCATCATTTAATCATTATAATAAAACTACACATAGCTCACAACAGCTATTCTTTAATGAGTTAAATATTAGTAATCACATGATTAAATTAGCAGTTCTCGCCTAGTAAGGCTGATTATAACTCTTAACTTATATGACTCATAATCATTTTTATATAAAAGGAACTTTCTCTCTAAATAGTTCTAATTTTATAAGCTTATATTAATATACTGAATATCGTTATACTTCGTTTATTTTAACTAATTCTGAGCTCGAGTTAACGTTACTATTTAATGTATAAAGCTACAATATATCTTACTGTCGCGAAAAGAAAGTAAATTTCTTAAATATCTTTTATCGTCTTTCATTAAAACCTTCATTTATAATTATTAATTAATCTTTCTTTACACATTAAAATGAGTATGCTTAAGATTTATTAAATTCTTAAGTTAATAAGAATAAAAAGCTATAACACGTAAGTAATTAACTGCTTTAACGCGTTTAAATTAAAAAATATCTGAGAAATAATCTCTGAGAAGAAAGAAAAACTTACATTCTTAATCGAAGTTATACACGTTACATTAAAGTAAAAGACAGTTTATACGACGTCATATGAAGCTCATTTAATTAAACTAATAACGTGAACACAGAATAATTATCGAGCTAAAGCTTTATTAATGCTCAGCATTAACGCGAGTTTAAGAACTTACATATTAAGCATGAAAAAGGCTAGCGATATGTAAATAAAATTAAAAGAATTATATTCTGAGTCTTTTTACTTAGTTATAATCTTCGTTATTAAAAAGATGCGAAAAATATATTAATTAAAATATCGATTCGTGCTTAATTATGCTGAAGCTTTAAAGAAGCTAACTAGTAAGTGTAATTAAATAGAAAGTATCATACTCGATTAAATACTGAAATGTATGTTTTTAACAGATCTTAATGAGAATTTAAAACTTTATGTGTTTATATTAATAAACAACTTTAAAAGTAATATTAACATAAATTACTTATTAAATACGTTATAAAATCTGTCGCGAAGGCAGAATAATAAGAAGAAATTAAAATCTTTCATCGTTAAATTTAACAATAAATCTTTTAATAACAGGTTTAAACCTCAGAATAATAACTTTAAAGAAAAGAAGAACAAGAAGAATAAAAAGAAAGAAAAGATATGCGAGCACTGTAAGATATCTGAGCATCTTAAAGATAAATGTTATTTTCTGCATTTAAATATTAAATTAAATGATTAATAATTCTTCGAAGATAACAAGAAGTTTTTAAAAGAATTAAATCAGATTAAGAAGATCTTCGTTAAATCGCTTAAAACACTAAAGATTTCAAATTAAGTAATGAAAAGAAATATTTAATGAATTAACTTTAACGTTAACGATCATTTATGTTTTAATAAGTTAATGTTTAAATTTAACATTTATTAAAAAGTTTAAAATCGAATTATTTTAACGGCAAGCGAAGAAGTAATTTTAATCGTTAATTAAGAATTCGTTGTACTGTCGATTATAATTAAAGAATAAAAGAAAGATATTTAAATTAGTAAGATATATTACTATTTAAAGCTTAATTATAATTTACTATCGATTTCGATTATTAAAGTTAAAGAATACTTCATTTAAATTAAGAATGAAAAGTTTAATTTCTTTAATTCAGAAGATTAAATTACATTATTGAAGCTTAAAAGTTCTCGAGAAAATTATTATTTAAACACTTAAAATTTATCTAGTAAAGAATTATTATTCTTTATTACTTCACATTTTAGTAAGACATCATGACGTCGCTAACATAATCGTTTAGCATATTTAAATATGTTGAATGTTAAAAGATTACTTATTATAAGTATTAACATCGATGTCGACGTCGCAGATACTTTAAAAAAGTTAAAACTTTTTTAAAATGTTTATAAACTTTACGTTATAAAGAAATAACATCGCGTTATTAATTAAGTATCTTAATTAAGAATTACGATTATAAAGAAGCTAATGCATATTAATATAGCTAACGAAGATAATATTATCTTAATCTTTAATTAACGCGTTAAATACGTCGTCGTCATGACGAATAACTTTATTAATTATATAATAATTTATCTTTTATAACGAAAATTCGAACTAAAGATAATACTTCGCAAATATCTGAAATAAATGAAAATTAAAGATATATCGATTTAACGTCTTAGATTTAATAAAGAAAGTGAATATGCTGATGTTAAAACTTAAAAGATTATTAATGACTTCGAGATTAGTTAAGAATTAACTGTTTCTTATAGTTTTAATTAAAATGAAGTCGCGAAACGAGTATTTCGTACTCTTTTTAAACGAACTCGAGTTATTCTTAAAGAGTCAGAATTATTACAGTTCTTCTGAAAGAAGACTATATAAATGATTATTTATTTAAAGAATAAAAGCTCTACTAGTACATTAAGTAAAATGACATCGCTCGAAGCTTAAAGTAATAAGAAATCTGATTTTAACGATTTACATTAATTTAAGTGTATCGCATATTAAAAAGTTAAAGATGCACGTTTAAAACTCGATAATAAAAGTTAAAGATGTAAATTTTTAAACTATACAGATTTTAATTAATATCGATTATGAATTAATAAAACGATAATAATATTTAGTAATGTAATATTTAACGAGACTGCTATTATTAAAATAAAGAAGAAAGAAATCTTCGATGACGATTTTTAAAACTTTAATCTTTAACAGCTTAATAGCGTTATATCTTTAAACATTACGTCGTCGCTCAGTTTTATCGTTACTTTAAAAAAGATGAAAGATAACAAAAAACATGATAATAATGAAATGAATAAAAAGAATCGAAAGTACTTTAATATGAAGAATAATACATCTTCGACTTCTTTAAATTATAATCAGATTTCTAGCAATAACTAATTTATTATACAGGCTAAATCTTAACGCAATATACCTCGCGTCGATTATAAGCGACTAGCACGAGACTTTACAGTTAAAGCTAATAAAATAAGTATCGAATCTGATACTTCTAGATTAATAAAAAAAGTTAAAGAAAGCTCGAATTAAGATTTTTAAAAACAGGCTATTTTAAGTGAAATTGACGCACATAAACAAAATGACACTTATTTTCTTAATATATCATCATTTAATAAACGTTTATTACTTACAAGATGAGTTTTTACGATTAAGCGAAAGACGTTTAACGAAATCGTTAAATATAAGACTAAATGAGTGTGTAAAAGCTTTCGTTAAAAGCAGAAAATTAATTTTAATGAGATTTATGCTTCAGTAATTAAATTCTTCGTCGCTAAAGCTTTACTAGCTTTAATAACTAAATACGATTATGACATCGAGTAAATGAACGTCATCATTATCTTTCTTAAAACAGCGTTAAAAAAGAAGATTTAAGTTTAATAACTTTTTAAGTTCGAACAAATATAATTAAACGATTAAATTCTCGCATATCATCTTCGTAAAGCTTTATATGATTTAAAACAGGCTTCTAGAAAGTAATACTTCATTCTTCGTTTATTTCTTAATTTAATTAAATATGAGAGAATAAAAATTAATTATTTAATGTTTATATACATTAATAACATAATTATCGCTATTTACGTTAATGATTTATTAATATTAAGCTTAAATTTAAAGAATATATAAGATTTAAAAAGACTGTTATTAAAACGGTTTCGTATAAAAGATTTAAAATCAGTTATTTAATATTTAAACATGCAGATAACACGCGATCGTGTTAACTTCATTATTTAAATTTATTTATTTATTTAAATTAAACGAGTTATAAAGCTTTTAAATATGATTAATTATTAGTACTTTAAGACTCTCATGAACAGTAAGATTCAGCTCAGAAAGAACTTTTATTAAACGTTTAATTAATGAGTTAATTATTAAACATTCTCTTAAGAAAGAAAGAATTATTAATTAATAATTAAAGTCTTATTATGAATTATTTATTAAACTAAATTAAATATAGTACACGCGATAAAGAAATGTAGCAGATATTACTTTAATTTCTTCTTAAATCACAACGTCGCAGTTAAGTGAATTATTTAATATTTAATAAAATCGTATGAATTAAATCTTCAATATAATTTTCTCTCTGATGAAGTTTTTAAAGAAGTAAAGAAAGTTAATAATGATTTAATAGAATACATCGACTTCTTTTACGCAGATTGCTTAAATACTCGATACTTTATCTCAGAATACATCTTTTTTCTTTAAAATAATTTAATCAGTTAATTATTTAAACGCTAAACATGCGTCGTTATCTTCACAGTAAAAGCAGAATACATAAAAAAATGTTAAATCGCTAAGAAAATCACATTTCTGATTTAAGCTCTGAAGGAGATTAAGTACGAAGAATCTGACACTAATAGAATTAAGATTTTAACAGATAATTAAGCAGCTATTAAAATGACTGAGAACTTAATTAATTACTCTCGAATTAAGCACATCAACGTGATTTATTATTATGTTAAGAACAAGATCGTCGATGAGCTCATAGAGCTGATGTATATATCGATCACTGATATGATGACAGACGAACTCATTAAGTTCCTGAAAGCTGTTAAATTTGAAAGCTTCAGATCCATGATGAAAATGTCATCAGTACTAGAAAAGACAGTCTGAATAGCTTCATATTTATCTATTTAGGCCTATACTGCTAAGAGGGAGAGTTGGATATTGGTAATTACATGGTTGGATTAGCAGTTCCCGCCTAGTGGAGCTGACTATGACTCTTAACCTATATGACTCATAACCACCCCTATATAGAAGGGACTTTCTCCCTAGATAGTTCTGGTTCTATAAGCTTATATCAATACACTGGATACCGTCATACTTCGTTTATTCCAACTTAATGTTCCTGGGTACCTTAGCCTACGGATGCACGTCCCCCAACCATTTAGAATAATACAAGTGTTTTGCGACATTCTTACCCATTCGGCAGCTCATCTCCATCGTACTGAGCGCCTCCTCCGCAGCAGCCGGGTAGTACATATCCGGCGCTATCTCGATATTATCGAGGATTGGTTGAATTTTGGGGATGCGTGTGGCCATGCTTGGCGATGGAGCCATGTGACGCCAAGATCACGCAGCGTTTGATCTTTCGAGATGTTGTTGCTCGTGGAGGAGTCGAGGCTGTGGCCAAGCAGGTGGGCAATTTCGTCGTCGGGGATGGGTTTGGAGGAGATGATTTTATAGACGTATTCGAGCTCGTCTTCGTCGTCGATGGTGTCGGGCGGAGGGACGCGGTCTGCCACTGTGATGCTGAAGATATCATTGCCATTCTCTGATACGGATTGCGTTGGGGCTGTGAGAATATCTTCTGGGACGGTGGTGTCAGTCGATTGGTTGAAGTATCTAGGAGAGAGACGGTGGAGCGTGGAGAAGAGAGTGACGTGTCTTTCTACGTAGGGTCGTACTTCGGTTATGAATGCTAAGGCGGATATGGGTGGATCTATGTCGATACCATTGAGAGCGAAGGGAGCAGTAAGGATGACAATGTCGAATTCGGCTTCAGATGTTGAGGGTTGCGTATTCATTTGATCATTGGTTGATACAGTATGAATTTTCCATCGCCTTTGTTCACCATTAGTAACGCGAGAGACACGCGTGTTGAGATAGATATGCGCCTCAGCTATCTTCAACATCCGGTGCGGGAGCCGCTGATTTCCTTGATGAATCGCTATATTGGGGGCTGAGCGTAGAGCAAGTAGGGAAGAGAGCACATTGACTTGATCCAGCTCGTGAGCATGACGATATCGGCTCTGCGTTCGCATGACTTCATTAACAAGTTTGGCGCTTATGCGGCAGCTTTCGAAGAAGCGGGCTGCGGACGATGAAAACTCCTGACTTGGGAATGACTCCTTGAGCTTTTCAGACAACTTCAAGAACGGATGGAAAACAGCGAAGCTTGAAAAACTGGCGGCGCTCTCCTTGATCATCTCATGGATCTTGAACAGAGACGAGCCATATCTCCACAACCACTTTGGTGACTGCCAATAGGCACCAGATAATGGTTTGTCAGTCTCGCTATAGCTCAAGAGTAATCTGCTGCCGTCCCAGACACCTGCGCGATATCCTGAACGTGAGCGAACAGCCGGTTTGAGGCCTACTTCTTGCATAGCTTCCTTCAGGCACCAGTCATCCTCCGTAAAGGTAGCTGCACCAACCTCAACATCGAAGGCCGGCTCATTGTGGACATGTGCACTTCGGACCCGTCCACCAACTTGATTCTCTGCTTCAAAGACAGTGATATCCAGAGGTTGACGTAGGCGGGCAAGTTGATGCAAGTGATGTGCCGATGACGCGCCCATGATGCCTGCACCGATAATGGCAATTTTAGGAGTATTCACGGCGGCAGATCCTGCCTTTTGCTTGGTATCCTCTGACGATTGCATTGCCATTTGGTTTGCATCTGGATGGATTTCGGGAAAGGAGAGTTGGATCAATAAGGGAATTATGAAAATCAGTAAATGGGTGATGGTATACATTCTGACAGATGGGAGACAAAGAGATGTGCGTATAGCAAGATGTTATGTCATCAAGAAAGCTTCTGTGTAAGGCACCTTATGAGGGTGGAGCTTCGTCAAGGCAGTGTCTAGTCGGGCAAGTACTCTGTACGGGTACATATCATTGAATGTACCGTTTTGTAACCTCACTTTGTTTCATCTTATCACACGTACCTCTATGTGCCAGTAAACGACAGTAGTAGAGGGGCGCAGTGAGTCGACAGCCAATGACAACTGCGTCATACAGTAGATAATTTTAGCGTACCTCTAGCCGCTGGCCCCTGAAAGAGGCACGTAACGTCCAACTAATTCTGTTCCTTTGCATCATTCGAAATCGCTATCTCTTGGACCACAATGTAATTCTAAAATTCACTGCAGTCGGTCCAAAGAATCACCATCAATGATGTATGCACTGCTATGTTCCGTCAAGTCATCGGCCTTGTCTGAATATTGCCTTGCATTAAAACAAAAAGCCGTCGGGATGATCAGAGCCTCGATCAATTCAAACAGTCGCTCCTCAGCTCTCAAGGCTGAGTCTCAACTTCGCATCTTGAAGGCTTTGATTGGTTGATCAATCAATCCTAGGATTCTTTGCGGCTCAGAAAGATGCCACGCCCCTGCATGGATCTTTCCAGTATGTATAGCATATCCTGTCGAGTCGTTCTTCGTTTCATGCCACTGAATTCTGCTCATATCCTGATGTTACCTGCACGTATTGATGAGTACACGTACGGCGCCTCGCTCAGCTTTAGTGCAATCTCCGAAGCTCAAAGCAGTGTCCCAGACGTCGGTGTTGATTGTGCCTGATAGATCCTGCTAGTATCTGAAGCGACCTTGGTGATGGCGACCATCCATCTGAGTAGCGAAATAACGCCGCTACTCTCAGCCTTCTGCACCTCTCATCTCGCAATCTCTCACCATGCAAGCGCCCTGCCCTTTATATTTCAAAGGCAAGCAATAAAACCCCCCAATATCCCATTGTGCAGCGCTTTTTACAATGTGCATGGTCTTGTCGACCTGGAACGTCTGTGCCGCAATTGCTACGGAAATGAGTCCATTGCAGGATCAGAAGTTGAAACATTTTAACACCGCTCTCGATATCAATGTGCGCACATGCCCCTTCACATGATCACGCTATATAACGTGGGGCTTTTCGTTTCGCAGCTTCCTAGAGACTAGTATCTTATACATTTACTTTGACTCTCGTTCTTGTTCGATATCAATCACTTTCAATCACTTTCAGCCACCTTCATTGATCGAAGCACAGTTCCTTTCAACTCGCCTCTTTCAAGTGGGCTGTAGGTCTTGAATCATGATCTATCGAATCTCATTTATCATTGTAGCTCTGGTGCTGCTTCGATATGTCTATGCCGACTGGGACGGCAACCCGGAAGGAGATACTGGCTCTGGTATTCAGACGGTAGATACCGACGAAGGGTTCAACGTGACAGACAGTGGGGGTATGTTGGCTCTGGCTGGAAAGCCGCTCCTCGATTTGCACGCTCGTATCCTACTCAGCTCGAGCACCAAGTGTGTATGAGCCAGCATATATTTCGCTTGCGAAACCCCATTCTCTTCTTACCTAGCTGCCCATCCAATTGATATGCTTCAATTCTCTCCATATTGAATATTTGTACAGGCAATTTCACCATTCTTACAAGCTACTTATTCAACAAATGCTCCCCGGATCAAAAGAAAGCCCTCAAACAAGCAGTTTCAGATGCGAACGAGATTGCATACGCCGGTGTCAAACAGATTGCACGCCCTGGTGCAGCTCCTGCTGATTGGGTCGACTTCACTCACGAAGCAGCTATCGATTATTTTGGTCCCTCGTCTAAGAACAAGGATCAGCAGAGCAAGATATTCAGTCAGTCTCGTCCAAAGAGAACTTGCTCGGACTTATGCTGGGCTTTTGCTTACCTTGACCAGCCACTCTGACTCGAGCCTCCTATGCCTATCGTGGATGGGGTTGGAGCGACTGGTGGAGCAACCGATACGTCGAATTGAACTGCGATGGGAGTCTTACACCAAGTTGTGCCAAAGGGAACGTTCTCGCGGCCACGAGTAATGGTAACAAAAAGTTTGGATACCCGCTGTTAACGTTCTGCGACATATACTTCACCAATCTTTCGAGCTTTGATACTGTAATCAAAAAGCTGGACTCAAATAACAACCAAGACCTGCGAGTGAACGTACTCAACCTACGAAACCAGGGTAGGTGCACGATGTCAAGGGGCCAATTGCGGCGCTAAGCTTTCCAGGCTCGACAATGCTTCACGAATGGATTCACATGAATTGGGGTAGCGCAGAGGTCTGTCCTGGAGGTGGTGAGTAGAGGGCTCCACACCCTTGCTGTGAGGCAGTAAAGGATGAACGCTAAACAAATACAGCCACTGATAACATCATGTACTTTGGGCCCAATAAAGAGAAAACCAAAGCGTACAGACCTGGGACGTCAAAGCTGCTGGCCAAACGCAATATTCAAGCGGCCGCAAACAACAGTAGGTTTTGTTTTCCTTGCTTCCAGGTCGTCAGCTTCCATTCCAGGCTCCTGTCAGCTGACTTCATTCATAGACGATAATTACGTATACTATTCGTTGTCGTGGTTCATGCTGCGCCGTTATGGAAAGTAAGTAATGACAATAAACCGAGCCCTAACCTCGCACAAGCTAAGCTAACAGTTGGTATATAAGAACGACGGTATCCAGTGTATTGATATAAGCTTAGAGAAGCAGAACTATCTAGGGAGGAAGTCCCTTCTATATAGG
>JAABUO010005623.1_pt1 | contig 14532 bp, 15 predicted proteins | sample 5559291 | NCBI WGS metagenome assembly JAABUO01 (sample SAMN10711878, study PRJNA513372) | rock metagenome | isolation source: Antarctica rocks | place: Antarctica: Victoria Land, Finger Mt sud | reverse complement strand
AGACTGTTTGGCTGCCTTGCTTGCTGTGACTCATGTTTTCGCTTCACAAGTTTTGCTCTGTGTTGTGTCTTGCATGCTGCAACGTCCAAGCAGTAACAAAGACAAAGTGTTCTGGCAGGTGAATACAGACTTCTACCTTTGTTTTGCAGGATTCTCAGCTCAGCCACTGTATACGTCCTCCCTCATAGCCACCTTCAATGTGGTGTGGACCTCCTGGCCCACCATTGGCTTTGCAGTCCTGGAACAGGTTTCCCTCCATCTAAACCCTAGATCCTACAATTAGTAACACCACACAGCATCTGCTGAGTTGCTGCTTCGGCAGGCGCCTGTTACAAGTTCTGAAACCTGCAGAATGTTTGTTTCGACAGCTTTTTCTACTGCTGACTGTGGTACTGCATTCACCTGTGAGAAGATCACTGGCATCACGCCTCTTTGGCCCTTCCTGCAGGATCTCACTTATCATATGTTATGACAACAATGTACTGCATGTCAACATGTCAACATGTCAAGGCTTGCCATGTTTAGTCTCCTATGAGCGCTGTCTTCTGCCTGTGGGTCACAGCATTTCAGACAGACAGACAGACAGAGTTTGACAGACAAGTGTGTGGTGTGACAGGATGTGAGGGCCAGCACTGTGATGAGGCATCCACAACTGTACAGGGAGACCATGAATGTTCGCCGCCATGACTTTGTTGCCACTCTCACCAGGTCTGCTCTTGCTGCTGACTATCTCTTCAGATCTGCATTGCCACAGTGCACCCTGTTGCTGTCACTCATTCACTCGTTCGTTCGTTCGTTCATCCATCCATGCATTCATTCATCCATTCATTCATTTATGCATGCATGCATGCATTCAAACGTTCATGCATACATGCATTCAAACCTTGTGACTGCATGTCATTCAGAGAGATCCAGGTGCAGAGATGCTATGCACACATGCTAGTCAGCAAAGGCTGAGCGGGCTTGCTGAGCAATCTGCAAGCAGTAGCTGTTGGTGTCCAAAGCGACGCACAGCTGACTTGATGAAGCGTCCTGCTTGCTGCTGTCTAAGCTGCTGACTGGAGTCTGCAGACGACTCATGGGCTCTGTTAATGTGCCGCAATGCAGCTGCCAGTCAGGCAACACTGACTGAGTCACTGCAACTGTGACTGGACTGTGAGTCATGCAAGTCACCTGATTCACTGATGACCGAGTCAACTATCTCACCTCACTGTAAGTGAAGCATGTTATGCTTCCAGGTGGCTGCTGGAGGGTCTTTGGCATGGCATAGTCTGCTTCTTTGTGCCTCTGCTGGCGCTGGGCCAGTCCAGGAAGAATGGCACTGTCGATGGTATCTTCTCATATGGAGTGGCCACCTACACCGCCCTTATCATCATCACAAATCTCAAGGTGATTCATTCATCTTGTTGAGTGCTGTATCAGATCAATGCCAGTGTTTGCCAGCGCTGTAACAGCCATGATGAGCTGGTGGTCTCAATCAAGCTGAAGATGGCATCTGCTGTCAGCAGCAATTCAGCATCTTGCTGCATCTCACATACTCAGATATACATGAATTTCACATCTGGCCAGCAAGTGTTGTGCTGATAGTGGTGTGCAGGTGGCTATCAGGACGCACTACTTTATGTGGATCAATGTGTTTGTGATAGGAATGTGGTGTGCAGGTAGCTATCAGGACACACTACTTCACATGGATCAATGTGACCATGATAGGCCTGAGCATAGGCTGCTGGCTGCCAGCCCTGTATGGCTTCAGCTCTATAGGGCCACTGCAGAGGACCTTGACTGATATGGTGGAACTAGGACCACACCTGTTCAGCACTCCTGCCTTCTGGCTTGGAGTGGTCTTCTGTGCCACGGTCATGGCACTTCTGCTTGACTTTATCCTGAGCAGCTGGCAGCAGCAGCGGCACCCCTTGGATAGACAGATCTTTCAGGTAATGCCACTCAGGCTTGAGCAATGCAGAAGTTGCACTGAGCTGACTGATAGAGGTTTGACTGCAAGCAATGGTGCATGAACCAATGCTCAAAAGCATGAGAGAGGGCATGAGTTTGCACACATGTTCTGTGTCAAGTCATGCTGCAGCTGGCACATGCACACCAAAGCAACCACAGAATCTCTAGTTGCAGTCTTGTGACACTGAAGGTAAGCTGGCAGGATGCTGGGTGCACTGACCCACTCTTTGCTGTACAGGAACTGGAGCAAATGGGCAGAGTGGATGACATTCCAGTTCACACAGAAGCCAGTGCCATCAGTCAAGTAGCTGACTCAGATAGGTATGGTGTGCATTCATGGAGTGCAAGGTGTGCTCACAACTGAAAGCCATGGTATGTATTGTTGTGTTCTGTTGCACTAGCCAAACAATTTATTGCTGCTCATGTTTGTGCAGGGTTCTTGAAGTAATATAGGTGTCCAATGCAAAAGCAGCATCAGGAGTGTATTTTGACAAGGCAGCATTACTTTATCTGCCCTGAAGATTGCAGCCGCAGTCCCATTCATACTACACATTGCCAATGTAGCTGTCACTTTTGCTCACATCACTCTGGAACTCAACAATCTGAACAAGTCGTGAATACAAAGGCAGCCACGATGCGCTTCAGCTAAATCCTATGTGTGAATTGCTGTCCGATCCGCTCATGACATGCATACACATAGCAACCAAAGCCAGTGTCATCAGGCCTGCCATGTAGACTGTCATGATTGTCTTGTTCCTGGTCAGGCTGGTCTGGCTTTGTGAACCTGGTGATATGCCTGTCTTGAGGATGTATGCGAGACCAGCCTGCAGTATCAGCGCACTGACAAGTGATCAGCACTGAAATCTGTCAGCCATAATGGTGACAGACTGCTATCTCACAAGCAGACAGATCAGGCTGTTTGCAGTGCATACCTGTGTCAAGTGCTGTGTAGTCTCTAAACCCTGTGGTGGTGTACCGCCATGCCCTGGCTCATATCTCTGGTGGTAAGCTATGATCCACAGCTGAGCTGCGACCTCATTCAGAGTTTTGCAGGCTGCTGGAGACAGCAGAACAGTCTTGCTCGACTGCTTCTGCACAGATGAGTTGACCTGTGGAGGGGTGTGATCTTCATTGTGTGCTCTGAACCCCTGTCTCTGACCTTCTTTGGAAGCGGGTGTGCTCAGGTCACTGTGCTGAGAGAAGCTGGTGTTGTCTTGCTCCTGGTATGTGCCAGTGTTGCTGTCAAAGGTTGAAGGAGGAACGTCTGACGTGCCATCAGGGGTCGCACTGCTGGTTGCTGCTACTTCATCGCCCTTCCTGTAACGTCATGCCGGCGCGTGATACGCTGATCAGCGCTGCAAAGAACTTCAAAAGCTTGGCGTATTGCTCAACGCCTTACCAGGCGGTGCCAGGCTGCCTCAGCCTGCTTCTGGAGTCAGAGCCGCTGCTGCTCTGGACACTGCATGCGTCATCCAGCGTCGCCCCGGGAGTGCGTGGGGCCTTGTCAAAGCTGAGAGACATCTTGACCTTGCTGCTTGGCGTGTGGGAGGGAAGACTGCCGGCGTGGTATGGTGAGCGGCGCGGAATCTGACTTGAACGAGGGGCAAAGGCCATACTGCAAGCTGCGTTACTTGTCAGGCAAGCAGCGGTCGACAGGTCAGCGAGTTTCGTGATTGATGGCTCTTACAGATGGTTTTGTACCTCAGGGCTTGCATAGCATGCTGCCAGTTTGACTTGAGCGTAGCATGGCGGCAAACTAGCGCCATGCGCATGCATGACCATCGATATCGAGTTAAGACACTGTATCGCAGGCTCTGATGTCATTAGAATTTGGATCAAGATCACACACAGAAGTAGCAGCAACAGCACAATGCCGCAAGCAGCACGAGGGAAACACACTGATACTTGCTTGTACCTGCACCTGCTTGTACAGCAACATCTCGGGGGTTGTGACATTTGTTGCCTTAAGGGCCATGTTTGGGATAATCTTTGGGAAAGTTTAGACTGGGACATGACTGATGTGTGTGCAATTGAGCATTGCTGAAGCTTTTTAGTGATTCACCGTATTGTTTGGCATCAGCTAAACAGCCTTTCAGTTAAGCACCATTCATGCCGCAGTTGGTATGCCGTAGTGATGCAGCAGTCCATCAGATAGTGGCATGTATCCACCTCCAGCTTGCTGTAGAGAATCATGGCCTAGCACTCCTGTGATCAAGTCTTGTGGGTCTTTTGCTCCACCTGGCCTCAAAAGTTTGTGCCGTAGTGCATTGCCTGTAGAAACCCCAAGCTGTTTGTACTTGATTTCAGAAACGCTGAAGGCTTGAACTCACATTTGACACTCCTCACGCTTTTGCGCGTCACAAGACATGCTGCTGGGGTAAGCTGTTGCAATGAGCATGACAATGAAGTAGTGAGAGCAAGCTTTGTTGAACACAGAGATGATTTGTACCTGCATGACGACTCAGAGGATCATCCTGAAATAGCTTTTCCCAGACAGAAGATGCTAAGCACATGGCATAGGCATAGGAATAATAGCTGCCTCCATAGTTCACCAAATGGGCAAACCTGCAATGCAACACAGAGCAAGCTTGACATACTGTCGACGGCCAAAGGCTCTTGCACGGTGCTATATTGCAGCTGATTGTTGTCTTTGAGCAAGGTCTAAGGGGCAAGAGATGTAGCGTAACAACTGGTGTCAAGGCTGTAGTTTGCTGACATCTGAAAATTGCCATGTGCAGTGATGTTGCATGAGACATGGCAAAGCTACCTGAGGTGCGGTGAATGATCTCTTTGCGATGGAAACCTGGAGTACTTGCTCCATATCTCATGCAAAGCATCTGCTGCAGCCGCCTGACTTTGTGGTGGCTCTGAGCTGTGAAACATCTGATCCATCAATGAGTGACACACCTGCCAAGATCAGGCATAGTTAGCAGAAAGTTCTGCTGTGGCCTGTCACATAGCATTTGTGAACCATGTTGGGTTTTCGGCAAGATTAGCAAGACAGCAAACCAGTCAAAAACAGGTGAAGTCACAGCTCTGTAAGGCGCAGCAACACGGACCAAGTATAGTTGTGTGTAAAATCTATGTACTCTCCGGTGACATGTAGCTACTCTCATGTGATATGTAGCAAAGCTTGCCTGCGTCTCAAGATCAAGAGCTCCAAACATATGGCGATCTTGCTTGACTTGTTTGGCCATTGCTTCAGCTTTCTTAGCAGTAGAGGCCTTGTTGCTGTCTGGCATGAACAGCGGAAGTGTGCGAGCATCATTCACATAGTTCTCCATGAAGTGGGAAGGCACCTCAATGACGTCCATAGCACCTCTGGTACCTGCATTTGAAAAGTGTCATGCTGTAATGATGCTACACAAGTCAGCTGTCATGGCATTTGGGTTCAATTCATTGTAGGTTTCTGCAAATTGTACAGTGCAAGGGAATGGGTCAGATTGTCAGATGCAGGTGCTACATAACAATGTATGCCACAATAAAACGTACACTATATGCCATGCAAACAAGCAAAAGCAAATCAGAGCCGGCTGCCACATGCCAATCAAATGTGCCAATCAAATGCACACAGTGTGGCAGGGTGTCATGCAGTCAGTTGCAGACATGTAGCAAAAAACACTTGAGCAGCCAGTTTTGACACATGTAGCAAAGAGTAACACACCTGAAAGATGCTGGTATTGTGTCCTGGACAGCAGTGAGTGCAGGGCATGTCCAAATTCATGAACCAGAGTTGCTGCATTGTGATGAGTCAGCAGAGCATGCGACTGATCAAAATTGCAGGCCAGAGCAATGACTGGAGTCTGATATGCGCCGTTTTGCAGCTGGCGCCCACACCGCAATGTGAAATGCGCTGCCTGTCCGAATTTGCCCTGCCTGCACACAGATGGGTGCTTTCACACTGCTCACACCTTTTGTGTGAAAGACACCATGTCTTGAGTGTGCAGCCTGAAGGGCAGACAAGTATGCTGTTTCCTGACTTCAACAGGCTTGTCTGTCCTTGCAACTGTGCACGCGCAGGCCCATGTGCATACTGCCCTTCTGCAGTGCTGTGTGACTCTTTCAAAATGATTACACTGGTCCTTGGTGGGGCTAAGCTTGCACGTTTGTGACTACATAGAGCAATCGCACTTCTGCATCACCTGACCAAAGATGAGAGGTGCATCAGTACAAAACAGGAACGAGCTTGCAAGGAAATAGACCAGACCTGGGAAACAGGTCAAGGTAGATAACTCCCAGCTCCCCATCTGTTTCATGCACTGCCGACATCTTTTGCACACCCGGCGCCCAGCTTTCGCCTGCACTCAGGATTGGGCTCACAAACAAAACTGCCAACAACATCACATCACGGCCTCACACACACCCACACTGGGCTGTGTTGCTCAACAAATGCTGCCAGCAATATGTCGAGGCAAATGCCTTCCAATGTCCAGACAATGTTGCTCTTTTGAGCCAACAGATAATGCCAGCAGTATCCGACCATGCAAGCAACATCACTGTGAGGCCCCAGCGCAGCTCTCTAACTTCCCAGTTGCATCAAGAGAGACAGGATTATTCATGGTTTCAAACGTAGGATGAGCAGCTAGGCTTAGCCGTGCTGTTTGCCCTGTGCATGGTTGTTTCCCCATGACATGCAAGTCAACAGGTACATGACTGCATGTGACAAACATGCAGTGTGAGCCTTGGGGTGATTGCAGGCTGACCCTTGGGATGATTGCAGGCTGACCCTTGGGGTGATTGCAAACTGACTCTTGGGGTGATTGCAGGCTGGCCCTTGGGGTGATTGCAGGCTCACCTGGCAGCATTGGCACCTCTTCCAAGAGGATTCCTGTCAGCTGCTTCAGAACAGTCCCCAAGCCCCTAAGACAATCATGCAGGGACAGGCGCATAGAAACGTTGCTGTCAATGGCTCTATGCGCCTGCAGGCAGCAAAAGCAAGAGGTGTATGGTGCGTGGGCACAGCACCAGCCAACGGTCAAATAGTTGCCATGACTACAAGCTGCACTCTTGGGCGCTTGACTTGCACTGCAAAAGCCCTTATACAGTAACATACAGTGGCATATGTGGGCTTGCATGCTTGAAGTAGGATGGTGACTCGCAAACACAAATGTAGGATGTGTAGTCTCGCACAATGACACAGCCAATGTGCATGACAGTTGTCTGTGCAACACAGTCACGGCATGCCTTGACACTCACCGTAATGCTGACACCGTTACTTATGCACACGCAAGCAATTGTTGGCAGGTGTTGAGGGCAGCAGATGTGCAGCTTACCTTGATGGCTCCCATGAGGTAAGCTCGGTCCCACTGCTGTGGGGGACTGCTGCCAGATCCCATCAACCTCTCCTTCCTCTGTCTTAACACGTCGTACTCCTCTGCAGCCTACCAACACAGCTTGAGACAAGCATCAAATCATGCAGCCCGCCATAAGCTACAGGTCTCTATGTGTGTGAAAGCCACTGGTCAAACAGAGTGAAGCAGCAGATAGAGGTAAGGCATGCACCAGAATGGTCTGTATGCTTGTGCACATGGCACTGCACTTTCAGCTGCAGCATCTGTTTCAAGCATGTTGCATGCAAATGAGAGCTGCTGTGGCGTATTGAGCAATGCACTTTTTCTGCTGAGCACAAGACTGCTTACCCTGTCTCTTGAAGCAGCATGTGCTTGATCCAGAAAGGAAATGACAGCATCTGGAGTGCCAGCCAGAGATGCCAAGCCCGCCTGCAGATGAGCATGTGACTGGAACCCTGCATAAAGCCAGTTGAACTGTTACTGCTCTGCTACAGTGCGCTGAGCAATATACCAGGAATGAGCAGATGCCTGCAGAGCCCGCTCGGGACAACTCTCAGGAAGTCTGCTGTGTTGTTAACTTAGAGCCTCATCATGACACAACGTGATCCAGCATCAAGAACATCCTTATTCATTTCCCCCTCCTTCCAATACTCTACAGTCTGGCATGTGCTGAGCTTGCTCTCTGCAGCTTGTTGTCCAGAGCTTGTGCAAGTTCTTTGGGCGCAATGAAGCCAGCCATTGCAGGTATGCCGACAGATCAGCTTGCTCCCTAATGGGTGTGCTTCCAGCTGAGAGGGCCCTACCTAACAGCCGTGCAAAGTCCCGCCTCAGAATGCAGAAGTCCACTATGGCCTGCTTGTTCTCAGCTGGTGTCTGCCTTGATGCAAGCCAAACCTGCAAGCAGCAAAGTGTTGCTTCTTTTTATGATGACGGCAATGTGTGTATGTCTCTGTCAGGGCAGAGGCACTGCCAGGCCTGATACCAAGGGCATCTTCTTCGCTGAAGTCTGCCATCATCCTTGTGCTGCAGCAGGAGATATGCTTAATTGCTGTGGGACATTAGCTAACAGCTATTGGCAGCTTGGCACCTTTATTCATGAACCAGCCAACAAGCAGCAGCTGTGCTAACTTGCATGTTCAATATTCAATCAGCGCCGCATCTAGGAACTGCTATGCTGAACATGCAAGTTCAGAACCCTCTGCGTACCTGTTGCCTGACGTCTTCATCAATGACATTTTGCACAATCCCATTGACACTGCCTTGATCCAATGGCACAAGCTGAGGGGCTGTCAGATGATCTGTGCCCCAATCACTTTGCATCCTGAAATGTGACTTTGAACCCAGCAGGGACAGCTGCGTGTTCATATGATTGCGCCAATTTAGCGACAGCTCCTCAACCCACACACCATTTGGGACTTGGACTGCTCCCATTCGAGAGCTATCTGAAGCGTTCTGAGCTGCAGCAAGATTGCATTCAGACGGCGTCAGCAAATGCTTCCGCATGATAAACTACATGCAAGATCTGGCGGAGTACATATGACTTTCTGTATGTTGTTTCGGCTGAACACTTCTGAGGTTGCGCTATTACACTTTGAGCCAACACTGACAGCAGCACATTGGCCGGAGGATGCAAGCTTTGCTTGATGTCACAAAACAAGTATGCAAAGTTGTCATGCACTGCAAGTGTTTGACCCCTTGTATTGAACCTCTAGTGTGTCATGCTCACTTATTGCCATCCCCAATGTGGCAATATCCTCTGACATTTGCAGCGCCTGCTGCTGGCCATGAGAATCCAGATGCACACCACGCTGCTCAAAGTCCTTCTGCAGTGCTCTGCCAACAATGACAGTCTCTGCATTGTATCCTTGTTCCTCTGGCACAGATCCCTGTCAGCAAAGCTACAAGCTCAGCAGCATCCGTTTGTTGCGCTTGGGATGCTGCCAGTCTCTGAAATGTGCTATGAACTGTGGCTGACTTGTAGAGCCAACATGGCTGATCAGACAGCCGATGCTGTACAGTCCTGGCGCCCATTGCTGTAATTTGCAGCACATGCATAGTTGCAGTATCAAGGCAAGTAGCAGGGACACAGCTCAAGGCAACATGCACCATCTATGCAGGGTAGGAGCAACGTTACAGCAGCAAGCAAAATCCAACAAGGTTAGTGTGTTGCTCCCAAAAGCCCTGACAAATCAGTGAGCACTGAATATGCCCAGGAAAAACAGAGGTTTCAGGCACCTGCTGGCTGGTGAGCCTGTCCTGAGAGGAAGATGTAGCACTTGAGTGACTCTGCAGGCGGTCATAATGTTGCAAAGACCTAACTACAGCACTGTATAGCCCTTGGTGCATGTTCAGCTCCTGTATGTACTCTGCAGCGCAACATAGCATCAGGTCAAGCATCACCAGAACCTGAGAATCGACGGTGTATGCAAGTCGGGTAATTGTGATGCTGATGAGGCATTCTGGGAGGCTACGCACATGATGTTCTCATTCACAACAAATGGACAGGTGGCACTGATGTTGTGACATGAGTAAGTCCTGCTCACTTACTTGCAGTGACCATGACAGCCTGCAGAGCCTGTTGCCGCCATTCTGTGTTCGAGTGCGCATTTCTGCAGAACTCAGCTGCGTCGTATACTTGGCACAGCTGCAAGACACATCGTGCAGATGTCACAGCAAACTGACGACTGCCAACATAAGGTTGTGCTTGCAAAGCTGAGGGATGTCAAGAACAATGCAAGGGTTGCTTACATGATCAGAAATGTCGTCCAGTGACTGTATGGTATTGGCAGAAGCTGGTGCTGTGACTGTTTCCTCCACAATCAGTTGACACCTGCAGGATGCAATCAGTATTTATCACTGGCCAGATGATGTCATTAGTCAGAGACGGTCGTGTGCAGTGCACCTGTGGATGGTGTCTTGTGCATATGTGACCCAGTCAGCTGGGCGCTGCAGCTGAGCTTTGTTGAATAAGCCAGCTGTACCAGTGCTGTAGACTTTTGCATTGAAACGTGCTGCAGCAATGATATTGGGAAGGAGGATGTTCGAAAGCCTCATAAGCCCGCCAATGCTTCGCGCAGGGTCAACCGGTATGACAGTCGTGGGCATGCATCGCGCATGTTGACACGTAAGTCGATACGCCTATGGGCAGAGCGGCTGTAGCTAAACCTTGCATGATCACCACGAGCAGTGTTTTGGTGTTCCTGCACAACAACGCTGCTCCTTGCATGTCAGCATGTCGCAGACCTGTTGACCTATTGACTGCGTTGACCTACCTTGAAAGTAATTCAAACGTAGTCAGGATGAACGAGGCCTCGTTCCGCTGCCAGCGCAGTCGGCTCAGTAAGAAAGTGTCATCCGAATCTCTATTTCACACTGCTAAGAAGGCCGCCAGTGTTCGGCAGATACACGTGCAGCGAAGTCACGCACTGACGGATGGTGTCGTCAGCGTCTGAGTCCTTCACTCAATCTGTGCAGGCTGTACTTACGGCGCACGGGGGTTATGGCGACGACTCTGTCATGCATGCCTTGGCCCTAGTGAGAGCTGCACGAGATAGCCAGCAATCTGTACCATACATGTGTTTTTGGCTGGATCAACTTCAGCCATGTGCTTGTTCAGGCGGTGGACAAGCTGCAAACAGACGAGGCGAATGCTGATCTGCACTCTCAATGGTGATTAGAGAGTACACGCATACTTGAAGCTGTTGTATCGTCACTTTTGACGTTCTCAAGCTGGTGCAGGCCACTGACAGGAGCTCTGAACAAGCTCCTAGCTGATCGGATTAAAATCAGCAATGCTGCCAATGCTGAGTGTTTGCCCAAGTGCAAAAAGGCTTTTGTAAGTCAGAAAGTCGTGCTGCAGCAGATCACCAAGCGTCCGCTGCTTGTGCACCAGATTCTGGCTCACAGACTTATTCTTCTTACCAGCGTGAACAATCCAGTAGCGTGGACAACATCATATGTTTGATGCAGACTGAACGGCATGCACATGCAACTGGACAGCAACATGAAACAGGCGGCCTAAAACTCAACACACAAAGTTTGATCACCTCCAGGTCAATTGCTCTTCAGCAGCTGCACCCATATCGCAGACAGTTTAGAGCTCTGCGCAGAAGCCAGAGAGTATCCAGGCAGAATGTCAGAAGGAAACAGCCCAAACCACATATCAGGTGACAAGTAGTTCAGCTGCATTGCCACATGCGTTGCATCTGAAACAGCGAGACAAGAAGTACAACTGATACTGCAGAGGCAGAGGTGCCAGGAAGTTCAAGCAAACAAAGGACAGCCAGGCCAATGTGTCAGCAAGACCAAATTTGGCTAGGGAGCATCACAGCAACTGTGCACAGCTTGCTTGGAAGCTGAGCAGAAGTCATGTTACAGGGGTGAGAGAAAACTGCGCCAGCCTTTTGGTCCATGAAAGCTTAGTGCTGTCAACTTGCAGCAAACGTCATGTCACATTTGCAGGATGTACTGCAAGAGTCTGGAGATTGGTCTCACAGCATACATGCTCATGACTTTAGCAGGTGAGCGCATGCAGATGCACAATGGCTGGCCTAGTTTGCTGCTCCTTCCACAGGCATTATTACTGCAGCATCGCATGTGGTGCTTAGTCATCTCAACCTGCAATACTGAGTGATGTACCGGATGCAGGGCCAGTGCAACAAAACCTTGTGACAGCTTGCACACCTTGGTGCTTTCAAAACTCACTGAAGCTGCTCCATCTGTGCTGCAAGCTCGTGCTGCAGTCCTGAGGGGTAGCATATCACAAACCAGCACTCACAGGTACACGCCCCAGCATGTAGCACCTTTCTGGTCCTCCAGATTGGACTCCAGCCTGTGAAGATCACCACAGCCTCATTCCCTGTTGTGATTTATTGCAGAGCATCAGACGCCAGCTTGCCACTTCACCAGACCAGAAAGCTGCGCATCAAGATGAGGAGGACACAGCAGCATATAACACGACTCCAGTACAAGCAATGGGCAGCTGCAGTGGTGTCTTACGCCTCAAAGGTGACAAAGCCACCAGCCCACCACTGTTCTTTGCTCCATGGGAAGAAGCAGTGTTGACAGAGATGGTTCTCTGCTGCTGCAGCTGGAGTTGCAGACCCAGAACAGCCCAGGCAAGAGGCAGCGGAACGCAGCTGTGCTGCAGTGGCACAAGGACACACAGGAGCAAGCAAGACTTGCTAGGTGAGTTGTTGTAACGTGATTCACGCTAGTTGTTTGCGCAGGCAACCAAGCATTGCTTGCTTGCTGCACTGAGACAATGGCGTCAGAAGTCTCCTGCATGCGACAGGACCTTATTGTTCTGATGTGTGCATTGTCCAGCCTTGGGAAGGCAAACACTGACTTGACAAGCACCAATGGAAAGCAATGCGTGCAGTGATGCATTGACTTGCAGCCTGCCAAGCCTTTGTCGAGTCTAAATCTTTGCTTGTCATGCCATCAATCAGCTGCTATTTGCGTGTGAGTGTGTATCGGTATGTGGTGCAAGCAGGGAGGCTGCTGCACGGGAGCGTTTGGCCATGCTCAAATCCAATGATGTTGGAGCCTACTTGAAGCTGGTACAGTCAGCCAAGAACAGCCGCCTCAGCCAACTGCTGAACCAGACTGATGCCTGCTTGAACAAGCTAGCTGCCAGGTTGAACCTCAAATCAACTGCTCAAGGCTCAAGCGGAAGAGCAGCAGCTGAGACAGCAGGCGCTGATGGTAAGTAAACAACTTTACTTGCTGTACAGGAATTGAAGTTACTAAAGTTACCCCTGCACCAGATTTCCATGCCCAATGCAAATCCAGCTTGCAAATGCCCGTGGAGCGCAGTGACTTGAGCCTTGAACCATGATAACGTGCTCATACTGCTTTGGCGCAGAGTAGAACATTGTTTTTTGACAGCCTTGGCTGACAGCACCCACCCGACAATCCAGCTTGTAATGCATGCTGACTGAGCTATTTGTGTATGCCCAACAGCCGTGTAATGTCTGCTTGCAGAGAGAGCAGCGCTGCAAGACAGCGGTGAGCGGTGGAGCCAGCTTGCGTGCAGCTTTGAGGCCAACATTGACCAGCAGCCCAGCCTCTTACAGGGTGGTGAGCTGAGAGACTACCAGATGAAGGTTATACCCCCAACAGCTCTGCTGCTGTGCACACTGCTGCCACCTACATCTGTTGTCTCTTATCAGGAAAACAGGCATTCGATTTTCAGCAATCTTACCTGGAGTCAAGCAGGCCACACAGTGTGTGATATATGATGTGACTGCAGGGCTTGAAGTGGATGGTGGCGCTGCATGACAACAAGCTGAATGGCATCTTGGCAGATGAGATGGGCCTAGGCAAGACCATCCAGGTAGAGCAGCAGTCTTGACTTTTGTCAGTGTGCGACTGACACCTTTGCTGCCACACCAAACCTCATCACTCAGATAACAACAGATGCCTGCCTGGTCTGTGGTCATCGTTCTCCTCACCATGTCTGAACTTCAACATGCAAGCATGTGTTAGCCAGCTTACCATGCTGGATTTGTAAGGGCCTCATCAAAACTGCAGATACCCACTATGACATTGTAGCCCTTTATTTTGCAGCAGAACATCCCACAGTCGATGTGGGCCATGCTGCACAGGTGATTGCCTTGGTGGCATATCTGGTCCAAGAGCGTAGGAAGGCAGGTCCCTTCATGGTAGTGGCCCCCTCCTCACTCATTGCCAACTGGGAGCAGGAGTTCCACCACTGGGCTCCATCTCTCAAGCTGTTCTCCTACAAAGGGTCTGCTGATGCCAGAGCAGCCCTCTTCACACAGCAGGTGCTCACAACTCCCTCCTTGTAACCATGACAGCAGCAGTGTGTCAAGCCTGTATGCAGCCACACTGTGCATACGGGCGGTGTGGTTCGAGTCTTGTTGCTTGGCTGAGACCTTGAAGTGATCGTCTTCTGCACCTCAACACCAGCAGCCTGAACAACCTTGGGCTTGCGTATGTATACCACTGACTGCATGTGTGGTGTAAGGACATGGGCTTGCAATTGCTTACTCGCCCTTTGTGCATGCAGATCGTTGGGCGCAAAGCAAGCTTCAATGTCCTGCTGACCAGCTACGACTTCATGATGGGCAAGAATGACAGACCACGCCTGGCCAGACTAGCATGGGAGTATATCATCATTGATGAGGGGCATCGGCTCAAGAACGCTGGCTGCAAGCTGAATGCAGAGATCAAGATGTACAATGCTGCCAGTAGGTTGTTGCTCACAGGTGATTTGGCCTTGCTTGGCAGCATGCCTCTATTGTGATAGTGATAATAACTACAG
>JAABUO010005622.1_pt1 | contig 14535 bp, 12 predicted proteins | sample 5559291 | NCBI WGS metagenome assembly JAABUO01 (sample SAMN10711878, study PRJNA513372) | rock metagenome | isolation source: Antarctica rocks | place: Antarctica: Victoria Land, Finger Mt sud | reverse complement strand
GCTCTATTAGCTACGTAGTTCACCTAAAAAAATGAAATGTGGATTTTCAGCCCTATAGGGCTGTCCCACTGCTAGGTTTATCCCACTGCTAGGTGAATCCTTCTAGGCTATAAAAGCTTGCGCTACTAGAATGTAGCATATTCAGGTATGTATCGCATATTTCAACAGGTAGGGTGTTTGGGAGGGTGTTTAGGAGGGCGTTGGATAGGGTGTTTGAGAGAGCGTTTGGTAGGGTGTAGAGTATTTGATTAAGTGTTTAACGAGGTGTTTAATAGGTGGATTAATAGAAGCTGGTGGAGAGGGCCCGATTTTCGGTAAATTTCATGTTCGAACCAGCTTCTTGCATAGGTACTGGGGTATTGGACCACTGACCACATTCACTGAACAATCCTTACTAAGAAAACTTACGAAATGAAATAGATTCCCGCTACCTTAGGTACCTTACTTCTCAGCCAAGTCTCTCAAGACATTGGGCATACATGCTTCACATTCCTCTGTCATGAGACTGTCACTCTTCTCATTACTGGTTGGGGGAGGTTTGCTGACACTGGTGGCTGCGTGGGGTAAAGATGGTGGGTTGTTTCGAACCTCGCAAGCTATCGGCAGACCCTAACTATATTTGCTTACAGATCATGAGATCTTCCGGCTACGGGATGAGATCCAGGCTTCAGAGGGCCCTGATGTAACATTCTACGGTATGGCAATCTTTTACGGATGCTGTCCAAGATCAAGTGTACTGAAGAAATTTCTTTGATCAGATTTCTTGGGCGTCAAGCCCAGCGCATCGCAAGACGAGATTGCCAAGGCCTATAGGAAGCAGTCCCGTTTGATGCACCCCGACAAAGCCAAGCAATCCTTCATTGCATCGAGGGCGAAGCCCACCCCTAAACCCAACTTAGATCCATGGAAGAAGAAGCCTGGTGTCCACGTTAGCAAGCCTCCGTCACAGACAGAGATTCGAGATGCGGTCAAGAGGGCCAGTGACCGGTTTGCGCGACTTGCAGTGATTACCACCATACTAAAAGGACCAGGCCGGGAGAGGTACGACCACTTTTTATATAATGGCTTCCCAACGTGGAAGGGCACTGGCTACTACTATGCGCGGCTTCGGCCGGGCCTTGGCTCAGTACTCGTTGGTCTTTTCGTGTTCTGCGGAGGTTTGGCTCATTATGGCGCAATGTATGTCAGCTGGATAAGGCAAAGAGAATTCATTGAGCGGTACATTCGACATGCGAGACGAACGGCGTGGGGCGACGAATCAGGTATCAGAGGGATTCCTGGTATCGACGCGGTTGGTGCTCCATCACCTGCCGCTACCGGGCAAGAAGACACGGCGCCAATACTTAACCGCAGGCAGAAGCGCTTTCAGGAAAGGGAAAGTAAAAAGGAGAAGGACACAAAAAAGAGCCGGGGAGTACGACGGAGTGGTACAAGCACACCATTAGATTCTGAATCCGAGGCTGGTCCTGGTCCCCAAGGCCCAAAGAAAAAGGTCCAGGCGGAGAATGGCAAAGTTTTGATAGTGGACTCGGTGGGAAACGTTTTCCTGGAGCAGGAAGATGAAGATGGGTTAAAAGGGGAATATCTTTTGGATCCTAACGAAGTCTCCAAGCCTACTTTCCGGGATACTGTTCTTTTCCGTCTGCCTATATGGACTTATCTTGTTGTCAGAAGTCGCGTGTCAGGGCATTTCTCCGAATCCGTGGAGGGCGAGGTCGAGGATGAATCAACAAGCGCCGAAGAAGATGTGGATGCCATTGCTTATTCAAAGCCTGCAACAAACGGTATGGCGCTGAAACGTGGAAAGCGAAATGGGAAGGCACATTAAAAGTTCAAAAGTCTAAGTCGTTTCATACGGAACATGCCTCATGTACTAAAATGCTGTGATACCAAGAACATAGATTCTCTTTTATTTAGATACTATATAGGCTCAGATCAGCCCATTTATCGAATTGCAGCTGACGGATCGATCCTGAGCACATAATTATAGAGACTTTGACAACTCCAGTAACAATTTTAAATCTACCATCATGAAAACACCGTGGTCCATCCCATGCATAGTGCATCGAGCTAATACCTATCATGCCTTCATGATACACTCAAAATTTTCGTCGCCTATTGGGAATATTCGCACGCAGCAGTCACATGTCAATATCGCTCATATGTTTCGTAGAACAACGAATGCTATTCAATGGCTCACTCATCTCTAGAAGTAGGTAATGTCAGCAGGTTTGGTTCAAGACGCCCAGGAGAAAGATGGACAGAATCTTACCTCCATTGCCGTAAATAACCCACAACGCTTTCGCAGAAGATTCCCACCCTAGATAAACATCTGCGCCATCTTCATCAGACTTTGGATGCCACCACCACCACCACCACCACCACCGCCACCCCCATAATCACTGCGACCACCGAAGCTGGAGCGTCCGAAGCCCCCTCGACCACTGCCGTAGGCACCCATGACGCTCGAAAGTCCTGTGGGCAGCCGAATGCCAAATTGCTTTAGCACATTGGCTAGGGCCCCACCCGTGATCAAAGGCATCACTACTAGCATAAACACCTTTACCGGGTGTCTACGAGCGTAGTAGTAAAAGTCGCGTATGATTCGCTTAACCTGATAGACCATTCGCTGAACGTAGCCATCGCGCGGACGACGTTTGTAGTGGGACGTCGAGGAATGACGGGAGGTGGAGTAGTAGGATCGTGTAGGAGAATGGCGTCCAGATCCGGAGAACCAGGCCATTGTTTCAGTCCCGATGGGTTAGTGAGTTGACGCTGGTGCCCAATGGTGATCGGAAAGAGGATAGGTAGGTTTGATGGGCGGATGTCGTGGGTTTGACCAATTGGCGGAGACGAGCTCCACTCACCGCACTTGAGGTTTATGCGAGCTTTAATGCAGGGCTTGCCGAGACACTTGAGCGAAAAGCACGCTTGTTGAGGGATCGTTACGGTACGTCATATTTTTCATGTTCAAGGCTCCCAGTTATCCAACCAAAGCTCTCATCTCCTCAAACCCCTATTAGCATCCTCGGAAGCCTCCCCATTAATAGTTATTATAGAAGCATAGCAAGCTTCTAAATATCTCATATCTCACATTATCAACCAAGCCACTGGAAAGCATACCCCACTCGCTGGAGCTCCCTTTCGATTTGCTTGTCTTGTCTTGAGTCCGTTCCTCGGGATGGCTGGTAAGCAACATTTGACCCAAGGCGCTCGAAATGCATATTCTAATGTACCATCGCCAGACGCACCATCTGATTACTGTACGCTAGGCTCTACATAATCCCTCCCTCCCTAGCCTGATAAGCGTAGATAAGATACTCGACATATCCCCGAGCGCGACGCAACAGCAGATTCGCGATGCGTACAAGAAGTACTTTCCTACCAGTGCCCTCAAAAAACCAAGCCACTGACATGTGCAAGACAAGCTTTGAAGTCACACCCTGACCGTGTCCCCTCTGACTCCCCAGAACGCCCCGCTCGAACCAAGAAATTTCAACAAATCAACGATGCATATTTCACTCTCTCAGACTCTTCACGCCGCCGCGATTACGATGCCGCACGAACCTACCATGGCTTCTCCGGCACCACGGCCTCGGACTCAGACCCGGAGGAAGAAGTACCCCACCCACAAGGTTCTTCTAAGAGTGGAGGTTTCCCATGGTCAGCATTCGGGTTCGGTTCTCGAAGCGACATCAACCCAGATGAATACAGCAACCAGCAATTTGGATCTGTATTCGAAGAGATGCTGAGAGAAGAGGGTATGGCTGAGGGTAAGGAAGCGCACCCGACGGGCAAATTCTGGAGCCTTGTTGGTGGGCTAAGCGGAGGGGCAATGGGTTTTATCGTTGCCAATTTCCCGGGTGCTTTGGCAGGAGCAGTTGCGGGAAACAGATTAGGTGCTGTGAGAGATGCAAGAGGAAAGAGCGTCTACTCGGTCTTCCAAGAGCTGCCCCAGTCGGACAAGTCAAAGCTGCTGGGCCAGCTCGCGGCCAAGGTATTTGCGCATGCCGTGGGGTCTTCTTAAATTTGTCTTTCACTGGCGTTGATTTCTTGGGCTCTTGCTGATGGGAATTGTCAATCACTTTCCTATCATTTCCTGTAGTGGCACCTGATTCCCAGTCTCGGGTAACTAACGTTTGAATGATTCACGAGACATCCATATGCTGAATTGCCAGGTGGACGCTGCGAGTACTTATGAGAGTTATAACAATTCCAACTGCAGATGCTCCTTCAAAAGCGGCTGTCAACAGGACCTGGGAGATTTTCCTAGTTGCATATCCTCTATATATTAACGCATCATGAGGTGTCTATAACGCAAAATGAGGGACGGATGTAGCCGATATCTGCCCTCAGGCGCGCTTACCCGCAACAGGATCCGGATCTTGATTGGTAGTTTACCCCAGAAAATGACGCATGACATCGACATCACAGCGGCAAACTCTACGCTTTACGATGTGTATGTTCTAGTTAGGAGATTACAGCAATGCGCTTTCTAAACACGTTGGTTCTATCGTTGTTTGTGTGTAACTTCCCATTGGAAGTCTCCGCAGACCCTACGCTGCAGGTACCTCTGACTGGAAGCTTTTCGGAGGCGGATCGAAGCATCTCTGCCGAGCTTTTCGTGGACCTCGAAGAGCTGTCACGTATTGTGGATATTTCTTATTGCGTGGGTGCGACAGGCACTGGCATACAGAAGCCCTTTCTATGCGCAAGTAGATGCCGAGACTTTGCACATTTTGAGCTGGTTACGGTAAGCATTTAAGTAGTAGACCAATATCGAGGACGCTGCTGAACCTCTTTTTTGTAGACATGGAATACTGGGGCGTTCCTTTCTGATAGCTGCGGATATATTGTTTTGTCCCATCCTCCATCAACTCCTCGCATTATCCTCGCCTTTCGAGGGACATACTCCATAGCCAACACCATCATCGACCTGTCGACTCTACCACAAGAATACATTCCATACCCTGAAGACGATGATGATGAAGAAAACTCTTTCAGAGATAGTTACCTTAGCCTACTGAGCAGTCCTCGTCGGAAATCCCAGAGGTCGATTAACCCTGAGAAGGCTAAGTGTACAAACTGCACGGTGCACCTAGGTTTCATGACCTCATGGAGGCACACCCGGCCTCACATCATCCCACATCTCGAAATGCTCCTCAAGCACTACCCAGAGTACCAGCTTACGTTGGTTGGGCATTCTCTTGGAGGTGCTGTCGCCGCGCTCGCTTCCCTTGACTTCAAGTTGCGGGGGTGGAACCCACAGGTCACCACTTTCGGAGAGCCAAGAATTGGAAACCAAGCGCTGATACAGTATATTAATAGAGCCTTTCCCAGCAATGACCAAAAGAATACGAGTAGGATGTTCAGGCGGATAACGCACGTCGACGACCCCGTACCTTTGCTGCCCCTAAGTGAAAGGGCTTATGGAATGCACGCGGGAGAGATATACATTTCAAAATCCGAGCTTCCACCAGAGATCGAAGACCTCCGGTCCTGCGTTGGCGACCAAGATCCTCGATGCATTGCTGGGGCAGATGATTCTTTCAACAGTGTAGCTGTACGTTCCATCGAGCGAAAAGAGGCAATCACAGAGGTTAATGAATGGTGGAACAACACCAAGGGATTTCTAACGGTGCCCACTCGATATCGGATCTGGCAACTGTTTTTTGCTCATCGGGACTACTTTTGGAGGCTTGGATTGTGCCTTCCTTTGAACAGCCCCAAGGATTGATTCGTGAGTCGCTCTGATTTCGAGTATGATATGTAGTATTTATTGTGCCGTTTGATACTTGAGCGTTGGCGTTGTCGGATCTTGGTGTCTTGGCATTATATAGTTGTCCTTTCTGTATGCCTGTACATGGGATTGTTCTTAAGAAAAGTCATTCTTAAAGGCTTGACTTTGGAGATCAACGTATAATATTTTTGATGCCTGGTGATGAGTACATCTCCAGTTGCCTTTGGCCTTTCCGTAGGAGATACTCGATTGCTGCAAAATCCTTCTTGTCAAGTGTTCCTTGATTAGTGCTGTAGTGTAGGCCTAGACTATACTCTCTCTACCTTGCATATCCCCGGAAATTTTCTTGGGCATCCTATCGTTACACCCTGAATATATGATCTGATCGGAGTCAATATTAACTCACCATTGGCTTTTGCCGTATGGCTCTAAGACACTTCCGATACAACGACAGAACTTCTCTTTGTAGCCCCGAAAGTTTCATTTCAGCCCTCAATGCTATCCACTCTTTTGGATGAATCGTTCCAAATCTGTAGGATATTGTAAACGATGTCGACGGGAAGTTCCTCTGCCGGCAATAGCGTCGGTAGTCTACTTTTCATAGTTGGATTATAATATATTCGAATTCAACACTAAGAGTAGCGAACAAGTTCATAAAAGTTGGAATTAGGGTCATTACCGAGGTACTGAAATTAGCCTAAATAGGGCTGACTTCGCCACGAAGGCCGCGTATACCTCAACCCCTGTATAGTATAGATTTTCCTCCTAAATAGTCCTGCTTCCCTAAGATTTATACCAATACACCAATTACACTGGATACCCTATTGTACTTCAAGTATAAAAGTACTTTCACAATGCCAGGCTTCTCTGTGGGTCCCCTATCAATACTTCCAGCTTGGATTTCTCTCCATGATCGCTAACAGATCAGAGCGTCTCGTCCGATTCCTTGCTAAAGACGGCAGGACTTACTATGGCGATGCTATCCTACCAGTGGGTGTGAGCGACATTGAAAAGACCAAGCAAGCGCGCGTTATCAAGGGAGACATATTCGGCAAACACGATGTGACTGAGCAGATCGCAGTAAGAAACAGTCGGGTGATCGGCATGGCTTCTTGGGGAACTCGACTAAGTTCTGTAGGATGTGAGATTACTCCTAGCGCCGCTAGCAAGAGAAGATGTGAAGACGGTGAGGTGCTTAGGACTCAACTATGAGCAACATGCGAAAGAGGTACGCATGAGTTCCGATAGCCAATTGTGGCCATAAATCGATCTGACACTGCGGTAGTCAAAGATGCCATTGCCAAAGTACCCAATACTCTTCTACAAGCCCGTCACATCCCTCAGCGGCCCCTTTGACAATATTCCTGTACCAGCCATGGCTCAAGAAGTCGAGGGTCTAGATTATGAATGCGAGCTTGTTGCAGTAATCGGTAAAGCAGCTCGTGACGTGCCTGAGTCGAAAGCTCTTGACTGTGTGATGGGCTACGCCGTTGGCGACGATGTTTCGCACCGAGAATGGCAAATAAAGCGAGGCGGAGGCCAATGGGCAATGGGGAAAGGTTTTGACGGGTGGGCTCCATTTGGACCTGGGATTGTGTCTTCAAGCCTCATTAAAGATCCGCAAGCACTAAGAATATGGACAAAGCTGAATGGGAAGACTGTTCAGGATTCCTCGACAAAAGACCTGATTTTTGGCGTGGCGAAGACTATTGCATTTCTGTCGCAAGGAACGACACTGTTGCCTGGGGATCTGATATTTACTGGAACGCCGCAAGGAGTTGGAATGGGGAGAAGTCCCCCGCTGTGGCTCAAGGATGGTGATATTGTGGAGGTTGGGCTGGAAGGCATTGGGACCTGCGTCAACAAAGTTGAGTACATCAAGAGTAGGCCGACATTGTAAGAAGTCGCCGCTCTGAGGTTTGGATGAAGCGTTAAAGTATATACTACAATATTTTTCATCTCTGGGTCTGGTTTCAAGTCGATCTGCTTGGCGGCGCAAAGACATATCGCTCTTGATTCGATTTCCCAACATTTGGTAACTAATATGATAACATTACACTACCTGAGTTCCGTATCCTTTGATAGTCTCCGCAAATGCCCAGCTTTGATTCTCCAACTGTTCGTCTTCTTTCAACTCCACACCTCCCTCCTTCGTCACCACAGCTATGGAGTACTTGTCCAAGCTCCTCGCATCCCTGTAGAAAAGCACCTTCATGCACTCCTTTACAGCAGCAACAGCCTGCTCCCTAGAAATGGACTGAACTGCGGCTTCATCCTCCACCAATTTCCGTAGTAGCGGTTGAGCGAGATGCGCCCCAAAGCCCGTTGCTAATGTTGGCGATGAGAAGGTTGTGCCTAACAGGTCTACAGAGCTTAGAAAAGGTTTCTCATCTCCATCCAATCCAGCAACTAGGATCTGGTTCCACAGGGGATTTATGTCTGAGCGGCGCTTGTACATGACTTTTGAGAGGTAGGTATGTAGATTCTTGGCGTTCAGGTCGTGGCCATTAGAACCGTAATTCTCTTCGATGTCGAGTGAGGTAAGATGCCTATCAAGGTATTGCATATCTGAGACATCACCGCCAATACCGATGATAGTTTTGGAATTAAAGGGACGCAGGCGCTTGACGTCTGTGAACCGGGCAAGGGAACCATATGAAGCTGCGGAGAAGTGCCAAGTCAGTGGAACTGAGTCCGATAGTGTGCTGCATAGTGAGCGAACCTAGGTTATCTGCGGCGATTACTACTCCGTCCTTGAATTTGACAGCAACAACTGAAGTTCCTGTGACTATGGGCGATTGTGTGTGGTTCTTTGGAACGCTCGAGTGTAGGTATGATGGATTGTAGGCTCCGTAGACATCATCCCGCGGCTATAAGTTTACGTTGAGGATCAGCTTGAGCTCTTCTTTGAATGGTCTGGGAGCATACCCGGCCCCAGGCCTGCGGAAAATGGTTCATCGTGGAGGTAGAAGATTAATGAGTGTGGAACAAGTGCGAGCTATTGGAATGATCAAATTAGTTACGCCTGCAGAGGGATAGTATAGAATGTTGTTAATAATGCTACTTGAAGCTCTGGCCTACGCGGCTCAATTACGAGTATGCAGATTCGGCGCTAAATGTTTAATTTACACATTATGGTTTGGTTCATGTAATTTATTTGTTCTATGTATTATTATTGGAAAATGAGTATTCACCTTGATGTCGAACGTTTCTGTCGCTTGGGAGACCTTAAACCAGTTCCTTGCTGGGGACCTGCATTCCATCCGCCCCGCCGATCTGAACCGTTCCGCATGGTGAAATTCTGAGGTGATCCGGTCCTTTCTCGATCCAAGCCGGCCATGATCCTTTCCGCCATGCTGCCTTTGGGCTCTTTGACCATGACAGCAGGTCCTGGCGACCCACATTTGGTCAACCCCACGGAATTATTCGCTGAAACAAATTCAATGCTCCCACGTTGTTTTAGTGCCTTTTCCTCTTCTTTCTTCTTCTTAAGCTCTTGTTGGCTCTTCGCCAATTCCTCCTCAAAAGCCCAGGAAGGAAATGCCGTAGGGTTCCAGGCATTCTTGGATAGCGTTGTCTTGTATTGATCGTGCTCATCCACGCCGGCGGAAGCCATCAGTTTCTGGAGTAAACTAGGGTTCTTGAGTGCAGAAGACTTGGATAGCTTTTCGTTAAAATGAATCCCTTGCCGCTTAAGCACTAGGAAGTGCTCGAATTTCTTTCCCATCTCGGGAGGCGGAGATCCAGGTGGCGATGAAGGTATATCCATATTGGGAATCGGGGGAAGCGTAAGGTTTCGGACAGATGTTTGATAGACGGAATAAGGCGATTGGGGAGTGGACTCAACATCCTCCGCGGACTCCACAGCCATTGGAGGACCTAACGGTCCAACCAGACTGCCGTTCGAAGCATGGCTTTGGGTAGCAGAAGATCCGTGGCTTGGGGGATCTGCGTTTGATTTGAGAGGGATTCCTGGGAACATAGTTAGGTTGGATGTAGGTGAACTTCATGTAAGAACCTACCAGGTGTTTGAGACACAAATGATTCATTTGCATCAAGCTCCGTAGTCAAGGTCTATTTCGTCAGCAGCAGCGATTAAGGTAACATCCAGCAGAATACGCTCTCCATCAAAGAGAGATGATCATACCCCAAGGGCTGAATCTCCTACTGGCCAGACTTCTTCTTCGTCGCTGCTCCCATAGTCCACAAGGCCAGACATTACATTATGTGAACACGACAGCCATTGCTCGGTTTAAAACAAGGCCTAGAACAAGCAAAGGCTGTACGGAAAGTAAGCTAAACATGTAATATAGACTAGGCACCATGGAGCTTGCGCATCAATAAAGTACCATAGCAGGACAGTCGAACTCCATCAACTCCCAAACTCAGCCTCCGCATTCAAACAGCTCTATAGCCTCACCATTAGGTAAACTTCCAAATATGGCCCCTGGACCTGGGTACTCCTTCTCTCAAGCCCCAAACAGCACTGCTGCTGGTAACAAGGAACACAGCTTCTACCCGTAAGCTTCGTGATTACTTTGATGTTCGAAGCTAAGCTTACTTTCACAGGTACACAGACAATGGAGGTTCCACGTTAGGTATCACCGGCAATGATTTTGCCATACTCGCTGGCGACACTCGGTCAACATCAGGATATAGCATTAATACCCGCTACGCACCTAAAGTCTTCAAGATAGGCGGCGATGATGAAAGGGGGGAAGGTGCGCATATGGTACTCTCTGTGGTCGGCTTTGCAGCAGATGGTCAAGCTCTGAAGGAACGCCTTGATGCTATCGTAAAGATGTACAAGTACCATCATGGTAAGAACATGTCGGTAAAAGCTTGTGCACAGAGGTTGTCCACGATCCTATATCAGAAGAGATTCTTCCCGTACTACGTCCACGCTATTCTAGGAGGGCTGGACGAGGAAGGGAAAGGAGCACTCTACAGCTACGATCCGGTGGGTTCATACGAGCGGGAGCAGTGCAGAGCGGCAGGTGCTGCGGCGAGTCTGATAATGCCATTTCTGGACAATCAAGTGAGTTTCAAGAACCAGTACATACCAGGAAGTGGTGAAGGACACGCATTAGAGGCAAGGAAGGCAGAGCCTCTCTCGAGGCAAGAGGTTGAGAAACTTGTAAGGGATGCCTTTACGAGTGCGGTGGAGAGACATATTGAGGTCGGGGATGGGTTGCAGATGCTAGTGGTGACAAAGAACGGAATAGAGGAGATCTACGATCCTTTGAAGAAGGACTAGCACACTAGCACCGCTCTCTCTATTAGCCGGAAAGCATTTGCGTAAGGAGGCCTATGTTTCGATAATAGTGCTCGCTTTTGAGCACATCAACTTATTCCATGACCCACTGGGTTGACGCCTGCAATGCATGGTGCGCATATCTCCTACTCCTTTGAAAGTCCTCCATAATGCAACTTTTCTTCGTCATTTCGCAGAAAGATTACCAACCTACCCGGTGTCCGACCAGCTTTAAGCAAGCACACACATTGCAACACTACGCCAGAGCTATGCAATAGGTACAAGGAGTTCAGAATCGCTCCTTCATGCGCGATGCAACTGTTCGAAGATTACCGTACACTTTGCCCTGGATGGAGCATTCCGTGAGCATCAAAAAAGATGGGTTGACGGAAATTGAGTGGAACTTACAGGAGGGCTTCCTAAAATAAGACTCACAATCGCTTCTCTGGCGATATGTATGTTTTTGAAGCCTCCGAGAATATGTATCTTCTGATCGGCCAACACTACCCGAGTACGGCTTGCGTTTTCAATTGCAAACTTTGTCTTTCCATCCTGCAGTTTCTCAGCATATTCGCCGTTGAAATGAAGAACTCTGAACCTACCTTTCCAGCAATGCGCCCTATCGCTCGTCCTAGATGCTCTCCATTCAGAGTCTTCACATCCTTGATCTCAAATGTCTCAATGTACAGATCATCCAGCCGCAGCAGCGCAATGGAATCGTCAACATCAAAACCGAGGCTGAAAGCTTTCACAAAATCCTCACCCTTCTGCAACGCACCTGAATCTGTAGTATATTTTGAACTTCGTAATTCCACTGCTCGAGCCTTGACGTTCATGCGTACCTGTAGCTTCAGGTGTTCAACTAAAGGAGGATAAATTTTGGGCCATGCGGACTTGAGGGGGGTAATGCGATGGGGAGGAATGAGGACTTTTCGGGTCTCGCTCTGGTGGGTTCGCTCGACATTCTTTGCTGGAGGAAACTGAGGGCGACCTTCTTCATCAATATGCATTTCTGTGTCCTCTTTCTCCGCCGGCTGAGGTGATATCTCGGAGGGAGTGATGCCCGTCGAATCGACCAAGAGCTCGTCATCTTCATCTATGTAGCAGGTGAGCATGACGGGAAAGATGATGGTGGGCACACACACTCTGCGGAGGTAGAGTAGTTGCGACAGTTTCAGCAAGCTCCTCAGGCCGCCGGAGCAAGGCTGTTGGTGCAGGCATCTTGTTAAAGGCTTGAATGTGAAATTCGCCAGACACATTATCATTTTGTGCGTCGTTTATCTCTGATGACCGATTTCGCGGGTGTGGCCCGTGCTTTCTTTATTCCTCTTGCCGAATGGAGACCTGGAAAATCTCCCTCACGTCATTCATGAGTTGCGCACACGAGCAATTCGGCCTCTCGCAACACTGCTAATTCGGCCTTGCGGTTACTGCTAACGTGCGAGCTGCACGATTTGAAGATGGACTACGAGGTCTTGCACGGATAAGAATACAGAGGATGATCGGTAATCTAGGGCGCAGATTGTGCGCTAGTGTACCAGGCATATGGAACCCTTCGTCCTCTCTCACAGCTCGATTACACCCGATCCTTATCTACACTTCAAATAGTACGCATCATGATTCCAATCTGGCACATTGCCTGAGCAAACGCTCCTACTCATCCAGAATTCTCTTCTTCTCAAGCACCCAACCTACGTTAAATCAAAGGCTTGGTTCTAGAACGTCCTATTTACTTACATCAGGTACATACTCTGCGGTAGAACGCTTAACAAGGTCAAAACATGGCCGAACATTCAGCAAGGCTTTCCGTGACGACGGTGAAGCTCAAAACAGACCAAATGTTTCCAATCATCTCCATCTATACCATAGGGTCCGGCGGCGGTCGGATGTAAGCAATGAATTTCGCAGTGCGATACTGGGGAGAAGAAACAAGAGCTCGCCTTCCTATCATCGTAAGCTCGATGTTTCTCAAAACAGCCCTGGCCAAGGCAAACCGACCCTACAAGACCCACGGGAAACAATCGAAAGACTAAAACCCCACCATGGTACTGTAGCCTCGATAACCAATAAGCATCTGATGGACCGCCTGCCGAACATTCATAGACCGAGCAAAGAAGAACTTCTCGCGGCGGCAACAGGTTTCTGGTCACGACTCAAGGTTCGGTTCAAGTGGTTTTCAATTCGAAGTGCACGACCGTTCAATGCAGACGAAATTGGAGCCTTCTTTTCTTGGGTACTACTAGGCCATGTTCTGTGGATTATTTTGGGCACTACAACATTCTTTTCGCTCGCTATTTTTGCTGTTAATACAGTTTTCGCCCAGGAAACCCTGGCCCGTTGGGTGGGTAATTATCTGACGAAGTCTTCAGACATGAAGGTGGTCTTCGAGTCTGCTATTGTCCCTAAATGGGGTGACGGTGTCATTACATTCAAGAATGTTTTCGTTTCTAGGCGTCCCGGTCAGGGAAGTGGAAGAGTCAGCAAAGGATCTCGATCGACGGCTGCTGCGGCTGCTGCAGCTGCTGCATCACCAGATAGGGCAAAGGATTCAGGGGACTTCGTAGTCTCTGGGGTATCCGCCGACAATGAAGAATCAGAAGATACGAATTACACCCAATTCGATCTCTCAATCGATTCTGTTAACGTCACCTTATCGTTTACAAAGTGGTTCAACAGCAAAGGATTGCTCCGCGATGTTGAAGTCAAAGGAGTCCGAGGTGTAATTGACAGGACCAATGTTCACTACACTGGAGAGTATGTTGATCCTAGGGTCTATAAGCATGAGCACAACCCAGGCGACTTCGAGATAAATACCTTCAAAATGGAAGACCTCTTAGTAACTGTCCATCAACCTCGCAACTTCCGGCCTTTTTCGGTAAGCATCTTTACGTGTGAGCTACCTCAGCTCCGGAGACAATGGCTCTTCTATGATTTCTTATCCGCGAACGTCATGTCAGGATCCTTTGATGAGTCCCTGTTCACTATTCACCCGCGCCAGATGCATGGTTACACGGGAACGCATCACAGCAACAGAATCGAAGAGAATGGAAAAGCAGAACCATGGAAGAAACAGAGCAGGCTTAGGATAGATGGGCTTAACATAGACCACCTGAATCGTGGTGTCGAAGGTCCATTCTCTTGGATACATGAGGGCAACGTTGACATTGTTGCCGACATCATGTTTCCAGCTGACAATGACGAGAGTATTGCTAAGGTCATGTCTGATTTCTATGACCGCATGGAGGCCACTGTAACTTCTACCGGAAATGGGCACGGGAATGAAAATGCCACTACAATCAATAATGATAATGTTAATTACGACACTACTTTGCATACATCTCTCCGGCCAAGCTCCAACGATGACAAGCGGCTCCTGGTCATGGATTTGAAAATTCACCTCAACGATGTCCGCGCTACTGTTCCACTCTTCACTAAAGATCTCTCCTATGTCAATAATGCTTTGATTCGTCCTATTGTGGCATATATTAATTCCCGAAAAACTTTCATTCCGATTCATTGCAGAGTAGTAAAGCGGGTGGGT
>JAABUO010005620.1_pt1 | contig 14537 bp, 19 predicted proteins | sample 5559291 | NCBI WGS metagenome assembly JAABUO01 (sample SAMN10711878, study PRJNA513372) | rock metagenome | isolation source: Antarctica rocks | place: Antarctica: Victoria Land, Finger Mt sud | reverse complement strand
ATTCTACAACTGTCCCATGCCAACTCAAAATCAACCCTTTCTGAATAGGCTCAAGTGTACACACATTTCTAAAATTTCGATATATATGATTCACCCGCTCAACACAAACTGTACGTACATCATGACTGTATGCTTTTGCGCAATGCAATGTCTTGCAATGTTTCTAAGGTCATGCACCCATGGCATTCTTGAAAATTGAGACTCCCATGGTCTCCTACAGCTGTCTACCCTTGACACAAATTACACCAGTGAACCCACGTCACTCTGGAAATGATGCACTATCATGGCTGTAAACATAGTGAACCCAAGACACAGTAACTCATGAGAGTCCCTCACCACCTGAAAACAGTGTAGCCTTAACAGCAAAGGTTGCTACACACAAAGCCAAAAAACATGGTTGCTTTGTTCACTGAAAACATGAGATCAGTATGCCACTTGGCGGATTTCTTCATGCTCCCTCTCCTGGGTGAGGCATTCCCTTTTGATGTGTCCAGGCTTGTCGCAGCAATTGCACTTCATGCCTTTGCGGCCAGCTGAGTTCTGCCTGTATGAAGCCCTTGCCCCATAAGCCAAAACCTCTGTGTTGAGCTTCTGCTGTACGGGCAGAATTGTGGGCAAAATCCCTTCCAAGGTGAAATCCTTGTCTGTAGCTGTCAACACTGTAACTACAACATCATAGGGCTGGGGAAGCCCACTCAACACACCCAAGACAACTTTTGAATCCGCCGTGATTTGCCAGCAAGTGCCAGGTCACTCTGAATGATCTTTGCTCTGGCTGTGTACTTAGTCAGGTCCTCTCCAGGTATCAACAGCAAATTGGTCATCTCCTTCCTGAGTCACAGGCGTCTGGAAGTGGTCCTGGGTTTGAAAGCATCCTCCTGAGGGTCCCATAGTCCCTCTGCAGAGCCTGCTGCCAAGACAGCTGGAAGATGGTAATGCTTGACGTGAAGCCCAATCCTTGCCGGAACCTTTGCATCTGAATGACTGCTGCCTCATGTGTCTCAATGATGTATCCAAGACCATGGCAGCAAACCCGTTGTGAAGCCAGAAAAAGACCTCGGATAAGCATCAAAGTACGCGTGTCCTGCACATGACAAGATGATTGAAATTCAGCATCGTAAAACAACTCATTGCATGCAACTGACCACAAACAGCATGCAACCAATCACGACAGAAACAGATTTTCTCATTTTGGATGACCTGGCGCAATCTCTGCTACCACCTCAAGCCTATCTCCATCCTTGAAGTTAACTGCCAGAGTTCCATTGTCAGGTCTCGCTGTTGCCGGCATGTCGCTCACAGTCCTAAGCCTGAGGGGAGGTCTATGCAAGTCCAGCTGTTCCTTAACACTTTCCGAAAGGACCTGATCGTTGAATGTGGGAAGCGTCAAATCATATTCTGGAAATTCGCCTTGCTCGCCTTTCACTGTAAAAACAACATGACCGAGACCTGCAAGAGACAAAAACCGGTTGGCCTAGCTGCTTGCAGGCATCTTGTCACTGCCAGCCATGTGCCTATGCATAGACTGTCAAAAAAGGGAACATGGACAAAATTTGTTATGATTAGGGTAACAGAAACTAGGTTGTGATCAGAGAGTTGCAAATTTGTCATGCGAGACTCTATGTAAATGCCATGACAAAGTGCATCTCGGCTATGGTCATGGACTGCAGCCAACAACAAACACTCACATTGCAGGTCAGGCTGATGGCCTTCAACAAGTCTGAACTAATGCCTTGCAACGTTTGATGGAGAGCTTGATGTCTGACAGAGTCTACCAGACTGCACTTGATCCAGTGAGCGTGTGCCTTATGCAAACCCTTTGCATCAAGATCTCAACCTCCTTTGTTTAAAGTCAAGGACCTTTTTTTTACTATAATGTACATGTGTCTTTGATTTCTAGAAAGACCAGCTCTAGAGAAACATCACATTCAAAATCAGGCTAAGGCTAACAGAATTCCATGTGGTCCAGGGTCTTCCTGAAGCCAACCAACAATGGTTGGCAAGCAACACAGCCAAGTGGTGGCACAATGTAGCATGGCAAGCAGTGCTAACCTGATGCTTGGCCCAGCAAAATGGTTTTCTTCTCATGCAGACTTGACAGCTGCCTGTTCTGCTCGTACACGCATATGCGCAGGAAGCTCACGCAAGCTTCGCCTGCTACCTGCTCTGCTATCGTAAGGTCCTGCTCACTGCGCTCTTGTTTTGCCTTCAAATCGTCTATTTCCTGCTGGACTGCCTGCATCTGAAAGGAAGTCGACATCCTGCAACAGAAGTTGGACTATAAGGGACAGCATATGAAGGGAAAACCTGCAGCAGCTGCAAGAAATAATGGCGGGAAAACAGCGTTAAGACTGCACAGTGCAGTTTGGACTGTGGCAGACTGAAAAATCTAACAGCTGCAGCGAGTGCATAGACGGGTCAGGCATCCTAGCTGCACCGTTGTTAAAAGTCGAACAAAGGCGTCAGCACTCGACCAAGCGACGTCTGCGCTAGTCTGTCCAGTAGAGTTGCATGTAGATAAGTGACACAGCAGCATGCATCGACGGGTGAGACGGCGCAGCGTCGTACCTCCTGACCTAACTTCTGCCCTGACGCCTGAGCTGTTCCTAAGATAGGCAATATGGCCATGCACGACCCTTTGGAATCGCCAGTGATGCAGCCAGAGTAATGCCTCGATAGAATTGCCTAGAGTATTGACCTCCGTACATTCCACCGCTACGGAGCTGGCGGTCAAAGCGGCCGTGGAGACATTCCTACCTAGCGCTGACCTGCTAAATGGGATGCTATCATGACTTTTTGAATCACCCCTCATATAACTAATGTCTCTCTAGCCCAGGGCTGCCCTCGTTGCCTCAATCTCACAGCAAGCACATGTATTAGGTGTCACACAACTCAGACTTTCCAAATGAAGGCCAAGTTGATAAGTGCATGCGTGCATATTTGACAGGTGCCATACTGGCTGCACTGATGACTGCCACAGACTGCTAATGGGTATTTGCCCTCAGGTGATCGGCTGCTGACTCAGCTGATCCATGGATTGACCATCCTGTTTGGGACAAATCGGAGTCTCAGGACATGTTGATCCTCAGCAAAAGCTGTGTGTTGTGTTAGTAATGGCGCAGGGTGATCTATAGCTTGATGAGCTTATTGACGGTACCGTCCTATACTCTGCCAAAGTTCCACACAACATTTCTTGCTGTCACTGATCACAATGCAACTGCTAAACACCTGTGAAAATGGAAGCTTGTTGTAGCAGTCAATTGATCAAGTTTAGACCAATTGCTACAATTGTATTCTTATAGGTGATGTTATATCACCGTTTTGAATCTAAGCCTCAAGCTCAGACAGGGCATCTGAGTCTTCAGCGTCTGTATCTATTGCCTCTTTGTCGTACATGTCATTGATGTCTGTTTGGCCCAGTGCTGCCCGCGTCTTGGCCTCAATCTCACTGCAAACACACAGATCAAGTCTCAAGAAACTCAGGTGTGCGCAACAACATGGCCAATGACAAGAGTATGCCCACTGCATTCGACAGAGAACAGAACAAATGGATTAAAGTTTCAGCATTGTCTGAACAAAAGCCCAAGCATGAGGTATATTGCGCTGCCTTGTGGCATGTGACATGTACACAATGACACACCATGTTTGTTATGTAAGTGCGATGCCTCCCACACAAATGATTATGGAGCTTTGCATGACAAATCTAGGGAAGCACACCTTTGCATGTCCTTGCTTTCAGCCAGTATGGCCATTGTCTTTTCTCTGCCCTGCCCTAGCTTCTGATCCCCAAAGGAGTACCAACTGCCCTTCCTTTGCACAACATCAACTCCCTCTGCAGCATCTAGCAGGCAGCCAAGACTTGAAATCCCGCTGCCAAACATAATGTCAAACTCTGCGATCTTGTACGGCGGTGCGCATTTGTTCTTCACTACCTGCAATGTCACATGACAAGCAACGTTGGGTTGCCGTTTGGTGCATGACTGCACACACGCTATGCAACATACCGCCACGCTGTGGAACTATGCATGGTGGCGCATGGCTTCCTTTGACCGCCTGTCAAGCACAAAGGTCAGCACTGGCTGCCTGTGCAACATCACACAGCTCGCAGTGCAGTACATCGTGAGCAGCGCCTACAACGCTGACCATACGGGCAGGAGTTCAGCACCGGAAGAGACATGCATCAACATTGCACCGAAAGCTTAGACAAGTAACAGGGCATCTGATACACAACAGTCCAGCACGTAGTTGCATCAATAGCTCAGATGTGCAAACAAGGGCTTTCTGCAAGGTGCTCACCTTTGCTTTGACCTTGATACCTATGCCGACTCCGGCTGAGTCTTCTACAGTTTGTTTCCGTCTGACCTCCAATCTGACTGAAGCGTAGAATTTCAGTGCTTGGCCGCCAGATGTGATTTCTGGGTTGCCGTACACCACGCCAACCTTGTGCCGCAACTGATTCAGGAACAGGATGGTACAATTGCACTTGGATGCATTGGCTGTTAGCTTCCTCAGCGCTTGACTCATCAGCCTTGCTTGTGTGCCGACTGCAGCGAAGGATACTCACATTACGAATGCGTCTCTGATTGTTCACCATCAACTGCTGCTCAACTTCATCAAGCACCTCATGACTTGTCAGCAACGCTTGCCTGTCCAAATATACAAATCTGCAAACCAAGCGTAACCAGAACATCCTGTTGCCTGCTTGAACACAACAGTCAAAGGACGCATGTTACTGAAGGCCCTTACCCCCAGTCTTAGCCATTACGACTACAGCAGCAACAACAGCCCACACAGGAGAATCACAATCGTGCCTGCTGGGCAGAGCCACTCAACCAACATCATGAGGTGGTATGTCCCACCTTGGTGTGCGCCCATTTCACCCTCAATCTCAGCTCTCGGAACCAGAGCAGCCACAGAGTCCACACAGATGATGTCAACAGCGCTGCTACGCACAGTCTGGTCTACCACTTCCAGAGCCATCTCACCACTGTCTGGTTGACACAGCATCAACTTCTCTGTGTCCAGCCCAGCACGCTGCACAGCATAATCACAACAATAGCAATAATAACAACAACAAGAACAACAACAACAATGACAACGACAACAATAGTTATATGAAAGCTTTCCAGCTCATGATGAGCTAGATGCGTGCAGGGCAAGTCTTATCCCTCCAGAGCATCCTGTCATATGCAGCATGGCATACATTCCTCACCAATACACCTCACCTTCTGGCTATTCTTTGATCAATGCCAAACAATGCCAAAAGGGATAGTGTGATCTTTTCTTTTCTTTCTTGCTTTTGATGAACATATGATCACAGCAGCTGGCTTGGGCTTAGCTGCTGTCTAGTGGAGACCTCATAAGCTTTGTTATGCTCAATGTTGCGTACTAGGCAGGCCACTTGCCAAAATTTCTTTGCAGTGCATTGCCTTTTCAGATGTTGGAGATCATGCCCATGTGTTTTGTTGTTGACAACATGTTCACACATCAAGTTTGGCAGAACAGAATCTTGCTATGGCTGTGGCTTCATAACAGTGCTTTGGTACAGTCAGCAGCTGTGTGTCACATTACCATGACCATCAGACAACTGACAGAAAGCATCAGACAGCTGAGATATCCATCAGACAGCTTAAAACAACCCTGGCAGGTCACCTTGGAATACTGGGCGTCAAAGGCATGCTCTGCATCCACCAACAGAGCAGTGCCTCCTGCTCTTTGAACTGCTGCCATTGCATGCAACGCCAGTGTGGTCTTGCCACTGCTTTCTGGCCCATACACCTGCACCGCCATGCATGACCATCCATGACAAAGTTTTGTGCCAGAAGATGGTTTGTTCAGCCAGTACAAGTGGTACAAACATGCAATTCAGGAATGCAACTGTATGGGCTGGCCGTAAGAGGCTGTCAGCTGCTAATCATGGGTGGCTGAGTGGCACACTGACTTAAAGTCATGAGCGTTGAAACAGCAGCAGCACATATGTGCATACTATCAGGTGACCCACGAGGCATGACAGCATGATCAAGGACACTAGTAGATTGCACGCTGGTGATCCCACCTCTATGATGCGGCCTTTAGGGAAGCCACCGCCAAGAGCAATGTCAAGGGTGAGTGCCCCAGAAGGAATGCATTCCCTGCAAGCCAGGCAGGGAATAATAGCTCTGAAGTCTCTTGCACACACAACGCTGCAGGTGACAGTGCCAGCCGTCACAGATGCTTGTTTTCGAGGTAGCTCACATTTTTTGAGGCTCTGCATTGCCTAATTGCATGACAGTACCCCTTCCAAAGCGGGAGTTGAGGTCCTTCATCACTTGCTCCAAGGCTTTTGCCTGAGACCAAGAAATAACAGATTCAGTCTTGTATACAACCTTCAACGACATCGGCAGCTGGACGAGGATCAGCATCTGTTTGCCTTGTTTTCTTCCGCTCCATCGCCGTGGACAACTGTAGCTTCCTTCGATCTTCTGCTCAAGGCCGCTTTCGGAAGAGCATACGCTCTTCTTGTTGTGGCTTGAAGTCCAGCAATTTGAGCTTGATTTGCTAGAACTGTCTGCCTGAAGAGCCTACAGCAAGACCCGAGGCTGTTCATGGGCTGCGAAGCGCGCAATACGTTGAGGCGAGTGACTAAGGGTGTGCCACTGCACGTCAAAACGGCCATGTGATGCTTGTCAGCGCTTCAGGCTGAGATGCAGTAGTCGTGGACTGATGCGTGGGGCGATTCGGGAAGCATGTCGCGCGACACGTATCTGAGCTTCACAATGCAAGTCTCGCAACGACACCATGTTAGGTTTTGTTTCTCCGGAACGCAAACAGTGTGGCGGCAACCCTAGGCTTGGTCAACTACGTGAGTTATCGATCACTTTCGCCTCTGCAAATCAGATGGGACCCGCACGAGGCCGCGGACATGGCCATTTTAAAGCTTCAGTTGCCACCGATATCCACGCTGTATTCGCAGATGTATATGGTGACAGGTGGAGCTTGCTGCACCGCAGTCTGTCACAGCCTACACAGCACGTTGCTTTGCAAAACACCTTCGCATCGGGTGCTCACTTCGATAACAGAGACTGGCGCCCTTCCACACAGCTCGGACCAATCAAGGTTTTCATCGCCGCTTGCCACAATTGGTATTTGTTTAAGTTGTCATGCGTAAATGTTGCTTGCCAAGTGCAGACCCATAGCTGCAATGAAGCGCACGAGAGCTACGAACAGCCAACATCAGATGCTCAGTCACGTTTGTTGTCTTGGTACTGGTTAGACGAGGCTAGTCTCCTCCCTGCCCTGATGCTTGACCCCAAATCAGGGCATACCGTCTTGGACATGTGTGCAGCTCCTGGCGGCAAATCCCTCATGCTAGCCTCAATGCTGTTTGACCAACAGAGGTATGCTCCAACAGCAGCCCCTGCTGCTGAGTCCCGTGGACAGCCATCTGCACAGAGCCTCACTGCTGATCTTGACAGGCAAGGGTCTGCTGCAAACGCCAATCATACACAGCATTCAGCAGCCAGTGCTTCAGAGCTCAACTTGCCAGACGGCATTGCTTGCTCAGCATTGCCACCTCTTCAAGAAGCTAGCAATGGTATTGGCAACACACAGCAAGCAGCAAGAGCTGCAGCAGCACTGGCAGAGCAGTCTACTCCAGATATGGCTGATATGAGTGTCAGTACTCCAGCAGCCTTGAACTCAGATTTGAACGTGCCAACCACACTGTCAGCTCAGCATGGTCAGCATACTGCTGCAGTTGGCTCTCTAACCTGCAATGAGCTAGATCCCAGCAGAAAAAGCAGATTGCAGATTGTCGTGAATTCATATCTGCCACCTGCGCTCAAGAAACGGGTCAGGTTAGAACTGTCACACTTTCATCTTGGTGTGACTGTGCTGGTCCACCATACCCAACTGGCAACGTGCAACATGTCAGAGTCAAAGCTTTTACATGTGACTATATCATTAAAAGCTATCATGTGATCATTCACTGCCGAAAGTATGGTTAGCTCATATTTGTAGTGATTGCTAGGGACTGCTGTATGTATGCTGCCTGACTTGCGGCAAGTATAGCATCGTTACTTGTGGCCTTGACTCAGGTTGTCATGTTATGGCGCCACTGCACATACATGCATTGCAATCGAACATATCCCCTGCAGCCAAGAAAATTCACATGACTCCTTTCAGAAATGAGTCATCGGTGTTTTGTCTTCAATCATCTCACATGATGCAATGTAGCTTTGCGACCTGGCTTGTTGCTTGCAGATTGACACCGCATGACTCAGCAAGGTACTGGGGCAGATTTGAGCCTGACACATATGACTGTGTTTTGCTGGATGCACCTTGCACCTCAGAGAGGCATGTCCTACAGCAGGCAGCCAGTGGTTCTGATAAAAGTGCCAAGCTCAGATGGTCTGTGAGACAGTGTGAAGACATGGCAGCCTTGCAAGTCAGACTGCTGACTGCCGCCTTGAAAGTGAGCAATTTTCTGATGGCAGTGGTATTGATCTTGTCTGTACCTGTGCCTGTGTGTCTGTATGTGCCAAATTGCAGAAATGTGTCCTGTTACGACCTCATGCCTCACACCTCATGCCTCACACCTCATGCCTCACACCTCATGCCTCACATCTCATGCCTCACATCTCATGTCTCACACCTCAGACCCCTACCTACACACACTGCTACGACTTCCATCGTTCTATAAGAGCATCTGCTACTGTGATGTTCTAAAGCTGCTCATCTTGAGAGCTTGTGCCACTGACAGACTGATGGTTTGCTGCTACATGCGCATCTGCCGTTTTGGTGTTGTAAACGCTGCATGCCAAGATGATGTATAGTGTATCTTGAAAAGGTGTGTATGTCTGCACCAAAAAGAAAAAGCTTGTGCCACTGACAGAAGGATGATCAGCTGACTGCAGTGCACGACATGCGTACAAACCTGGGATGCAATGGATACAGTGCATGTCACTAAAGTCTTGCTTCTGTGGCTGCAGAGTGTCAAATGTGGTGGACATGTGGTCTACAGCACTTGTAGCATATCTCCTATAGAAAACGATCAAGTAGTGAGCAAGGCTCTTGCCCTGCTTCAAGATGAGATGCACATCAGTATCAGTCGCAACCCCCAACAGATGCTCAAGGAGCCTGTTAAGTTGCCTTCAGAGCCTTTCAGGGCATCAACCTCATTGGCAGAGCTGTTGCATCAAGTGGGGGCTGAGCCCACTCAGCATGGCATCATAGTTCTGCCTGACAAGGCTGGATCAGGTCCAATGTATGTGTGCCTTCTGTTGAAGTCATAGGTTGAGAGTACAAAACTCCACAAGTTAGGGTAAACGCAGAGCTGTGTGCTGGCAGGCTCTTTCTGAATGGCTCACATGTAGCTTCATGACATCTATCTGGGATGCAGGCAGCATGCATTGCAGAGTAGTATGGATAGCAAAGGTGCAGCAAGCCATTTGGCCTTGGACACATGTTTGATGTACATCAATGGATATGCACATGCACCTTAATGTTGCAGCCTCACTTGACAGGCAGATTGCAATAGTCCCAACATGTGTGCATGGCTCTGTTATATATACTGATAATATATCTTTCAACAGAAGCAACATGCATGCAGTCGTATGGCACAGAGGGCAGACTAAGTATATATGACTGTTACAAGCGGCTTTGCACACAAGCATGGGTACATTTATGCGCAGGCACAAGTACGTGCCAAGCCTTTCTGCTACTTAGCCCAAGCTACGCTGTAATCATGTATCAGAACAGTACCACATACATTCTGTACTTGTTGGGACATAATACTAGTACTCCCAAAACAGCGATGGTCTTCTCGCCTACCAAGTTTACAACTGTGCGCAAAACAAAGCATTTGGCCTCTGCATGTCCCTGCCAACATGTACATGGTTCTCAAGCACAGGCAGTGGACGGGCAGGCAAAAATATTGAGCTTGGTGTCTTATGTACTTGCTAGAACAGACATGCAGTGCACCATGCAGATATCTTCTGCACATGCACCATATGCCTGTAGTATCTACATACACTTCACAAGGGACGAGGGCCAAAGGGTTGTGACTACAAAAAGCTGTCTGATAGACACCTCTGATGTACAGCATGCATCATGCCTAAATGGGACCATAGCACCCCCCAGTTGAATTCACCATTGTGTCTGGGTTTGAAGCAAATTTGCCACAAGTAGGCTAAAAGTTGTGTGCTACCAGCTGCTTTTATATGAGTGACCCAAGTACATCACAGATTGCTGAATTATATTCCACTTGGTCAAGTGCCGCTGCTGCCGGTGCCACCACTGACTGAAGACGATTCAGACGACACTCCCCCAGTTGATCTGCAATCCAACAGATTTGGTCACAGGTCATAGCTAGGATTGTAAGCAGGCTTATAGCATCCGCATACCAGGTGCACTTACAGAAGCTCAGAAAAGAAAAGAAAAGACTACACCTTTCGGCGTCAATTTAATGAGAAGCCAAGTATTATACCGGGCTGCCCAGGTACAGAAGCTCACTTTGCTTAACCTGGCCATCATAGATGAGTACACTTTGCAATGGGACTGCGTGGTTTGCAACAACATCTACAGATGTCATGGAATGTCTTTGCACAGTCTGTGTCGTGTCAAGAGCGCCCAAAGGGGTGGTGCATGTACAAATCACAAGACTGACTACATCATAACACTGACTGCGTCATTCTGCTTGCCAGATAGCGAAGCCACAAAGGAAGTTCTGTTGAAACACACAAGTCCAAGAGTCGCAAGAAGTGCATGAATGAACACCCAAGCATACTGGACACAAACAAGCCAATAGAATTTGATGTCGTCTGTGTGCTGTCTACATCTGGCTCAAAGCTAGATGAGAATATGTCACGGCATACATGTTGCAGTCTGATGAGTCACAGCAAGTGGCCCTGACTGTGATGCATCATACCTGCTAGAAGATTGAGCACCGCCAGAATTGGCGCCAGTTGTGCCGGCGGGTTTAGGAGGGGCTTCTGGAGCTGGGGCTGGAGCCCCTGAGCTGCTCACGTAGGTTGCAGCTGCACACATGACACGACACCATCAGCCAAGGAAAGAAAGGAACAGTCTATGCCGCTCAGCAATCATGACGAGAGCCGCCTGAGGCAGCAGCCTGGAAAACATCATCAGCCAATACTAATTCAAATACCTAGCAGCCCATCAAAGGCTGGGTAGATGCAAACATCAGACGAGGTAACAGCTAGTCTGTGTCTTGCAGCCTTCGTGCACATAAAAGGAAGCGCAAAACATAACACGTTTGTGCCTTAAATGACTTGCGTCCTGGAAGGCCGATGTGAGAGGCCAGGCAGCAACATCCTGTGATACATCCATGCAAGCAGGGTGGTGTTGACGCACAGGAGCCTACAAACAAAGATGAGGAGCGCAGCAACAGGCATGTGCCCGACAGAGGCACAGAATGCTCTACCTTGTTGCAGCATGCGCTCACGCAGCTGGTGAACCTCTTCCAATTCTGCCAGGATCCTCTGGTGCTCCAGCGCCGTATCCATGTCCGCATCAAGCAGCTGGCGGGAAGCAACACCCACGACCAGAATGCTCAAAAGAAGCACTGCTATAGTTGTGAACTTCATGCTGCAAGCTGCAGCAAGGCGGTTGGGTGTTGTTAGACAACTTGCCATGATTCGATGCAAACGCAATAAGCGTTCCTGTCAAATGCACACAGTTTGGGTGGCCATGCAGATCCCGTGGTGTCGATATGTGGCAAAAGATGCTTTGTAAATGACTCATAGCTATAGTCGTTTGCATCTGCATATGCATGCACGGAAGTGGCGTTGTGGACCGCAAGTCCTGTAAAAAGACAGAAAGGTGCACACGCAACTCCTTTGAATTGCATGTTATAGTGATTCAAGAGTGTTTTTCAACGGCTGACCAGACGGTAAGCGGATCTGAAACGCCAACGCCCAGTGTGCAGCGCTCTCAACTGTGCACAGTTGAGAGCGGGACTGTCAGTGTGGCCCTGAACGTCGCAGCAGCAGAAAAGGAGTCCTCAAGCAACAAAGTCAGGCACTGCGTGACGCCAGGACTTCTCCGCTGTGGGTGCGTTTTGTGTCGTAGCAAAGTGACCATTACGACTTAATAACGACCTGCAAAACGACCCTCAGGGGTTTTTTGTTGTTTGTGTAACACGCCTACTGTACGCTTGTCAACGAAGCGTAGATCACAGCTCTACCTGTAGGTTCTGGTTATCGGCACGCCTGCTGGTGGTCAATTGTCTGTGGGTCCAGAGCCGATCATGTATGCAAACCCGCAGGAACGCCTTCTGAACGAAAAGACGATCCCGATTGTATGCAGGAGCTTAAACAGCGCGCAAACCTTGGTCTCGACTCGGACAGCATCGTCTCCGACCTGTCGTCTAGTGGACTGACTTTAGAAGCTGCTTTCCAACTAGCTGAGCTAATGCAAGCACAAACTGGCGTGTTCGCTCTGGATCTGTCTCTGAACCGCATCAACGCCAGCTCATGGGGAGAAGTTTGCAGGCTGGCTCGCAAATTTATGGACGCCGTGGAATGACTAGACTTGAGTCTCATTTACTTGCCACCATTGCAGTCACTCAAAGAAGACAAGGTTGCCGAAAAAAAAGTGAAAGACTTCAGGGATAGACTCAGTCTAGGCTCAGACTGCAACAGCTTTTGTGGGGATCCCTGGACCCGTAACGCTAGAAGGTACGATTTTGAGTATGATAGATGGTCTTGAGTGTCAGCGTTTGTGGCTGTCAGGACTTTTTCGAGTACAAGTGACACTTGTGAGTATGTTTGCAGCGCGTGTGCAGCCGGGATATGCTTTAGCTGCAAGCTCACTGAGCCAATACCCCACTTTGTACCCCAGTGCACACTACGCCCTTAGGCTCTATAAAGCCGCTCGTGACAGGTCCGTGCGTATAGCAAAACTGAACGTTATTGTGAGACAAACTCTCAATGTAATGTGAGTCTGCAGCAGTTGTGCAGCTAACACATTACATTGCATGTTAGGGGATGTCTTCATTCAGTATTTTGAAGTCAAACGCCTATAGTCCTGCCTGTGAATCGCAGTCAGAACATGTCGCGTGCGCGTCAGGCCCAGTATGCTCAGAGAGTGCATGCTTTAGCGCCAATCTGCATTGGCAAGATTGAGCGGGTGGTCAGTGCCCTCCTGAACAAGTGCATCAAGGCTTTGAAAATGGAAATGTATGTTGTGCACAAGCCCTTGCAAGATCATGTCTCTGCTGCCATCTTCGTCACAGATTGAGGTGAGTAAAGTTAAGCAGTGACCACGTCTCACAACTCTGCGCTGCAGTTGACTTCGTTGCCTTGGATCAGTCTGTGCTTCATGATAGCTTTCTGCATGAGGAGGAGCATCAGCCTGCATGCTGCTGCTGCTGCTGCTGCTGCTGCTTCACCATCACAGTTATAAGCAACGAGCCTGTGGGTGCCAACAATAGAAAACTTTTCAAGAACATGCCTCACACCCATCGTCGCTGCATTCATTGTATGTCCTGCAGATGAGAAGCTGGCACATTGAGCATTGCAGGGGGTGACAGATGGCTTGAAAAAGGTGACTCATCATCTGCAAATGTTTGATACGCTGGGCACTAGATTACACAATGAGTTAAAGGGCATGCGAAGCAACAATGCTTGGTTGTCAGCACTGCATGACGAGCGCTTCAAAACAGAGTCATGACTGGCACAGTGTGGGTGTATTTCTCACAACAGCCACTCGATACATTGATGCAGTATACTTGAGATAAGAAAAACTGGGGGCCTTCGGGTCGCACGTTACAGCCTGTATTTGGGACGAAATGGCAGTACTCTGTGCGCAGAAAAACTAGATTTTTTTGAGATTCAGTCAACTTTGAATAGTCTCTATGACTAATTCGGTAGGGTTCGGGCCTGCAGAGATGCACTGTAGCTCAGCCTCAGACAATCTGTAACTCTGCCTCAGACACTCTGTAACTCTGATTCTGAGCTCTATAGGTTCTGCATGCGTATGCAGAAGAAGAAAAGTCTGCGTGCAGAGTTCTGTAGCTCTGGGCCTGCAGGTGAAGGTAAAACTTTTGGAATTTTCTGGATTTTGATAGAGATTAGTAGTCTTTTATAGAACTTCAACGGTATGTTGGGGAAACACCAACCCCCCCCAGAAATTATCTGCATGTACAGCCTTCTCCCTTGCAAAGGTTTCGCAATGCAATGTGTCCTTCATTCGAGCCTTTGACACGGTGAGTAAGGCCACACGTGCTGGCATGTGGCGACTGACTGTACTGGTGTTGTCCACCTACCTCAGAATGCCTTGGAATGGAATTGCATAACATTAAATGGATGAGGTCGAACTTGTGAGGTCGTAAAGGGTGTTCCGCTGCTGAGCAATCATGGCCCTCGTCAATGATCATGTCACAGATGCTTCAGAAAAGAAGATGGGAGGCGAAGCTCCTGGCAGCACGCAAGTTGCTCGAAGTGCTGGATCTGCAAAAGGGCAGGACCTCGACTTTATCACTCAGAACAACAAACTCGATGCCGAGTATCAGCTGCCTGTGACCGCTGACGCTAAGGCTA
>JAABUO010005619.1_pt1 | contig 14540 bp, 19 predicted proteins | sample 5559291 | NCBI WGS metagenome assembly JAABUO01 (sample SAMN10711878, study PRJNA513372) | rock metagenome | isolation source: Antarctica rocks | place: Antarctica: Victoria Land, Finger Mt sud | reverse complement strand
CCTCTAGAATAATTAATCTCTGTGAAGGCCAACTAACAATCCCACCTGAGCTGCATGTGCTAATTCTTCTTTAGGGGCCTATGGAATCACTGTTACAGCAGGTTGGGTAAGACACTCTAGGTATGTTTTTTGAGAAGTCTATGACCAGCTGCTGCTGTGGTGCAGAAAGATGAGGTGTACCAGAAGCTGACTTCCGGAGAGCAGTTGCAATTGTGGGAGCAAGGGCTGTGCCCAGGCGAAAAGGTAAGCTGCAATGTAAACGTAAAAGGATACCAAAAGTTACAAAAACATCACAGGACCATTGCAGCAGAGCATTGAGGCTTTGTTGATGCACGCATACATGATGGAGTATGTGGTAAAGTTGAGTGTGCGACGCTGTACTGCCTCAGGGCAACAACTATTCCCAGGTGCCCACAAACGTGACACCACACTGCACAAAGCTATAGCATAGTGTCTTTGCATAGTGTCTTTGCATAGTGTCTTGCACATACAGTCATGCTCTGTCCTGACCCTTGCACGTTTCTAGTCTAAACAGGCCATGTGTTCTTTTCTGACAGTTGGACAATGAAGATCCTCTCTCCTGGTAGGACACAGTCTGCTACTGGTAGTTCTGCATACAGGGTCTGCGCCTGCTCAAGCTTGCAGCATTGCTGCATTGACACCAGCACTGCTGCATTGGCACCAGTACTGGTGCATGCGTTGTAAGCTCTGTGTAAAGCTGCCCAGTACAATGTGAATGCTGGTTTTGACTGTCTGCAGGATGACGAGATACAGCAACACTGCGTGCAACACTGGATATTCCTTGCGGGCAACATGGTGGTAGACCTTGAAATGCTGAAAGAGGCCTACCATAGAGCCTGGCAGTCATTGCCATCCTGATTGCTGCATTGTGTCACTTCACTTGAAAGGCACTCGCAAGTTTTAACCCAGTCGCAGAGTGAAAGTGGCAAGAGCATCAGCCATGTGGCCATGCGTGGCAGTCAGTCAGTCGTTCCTACAGCCAGAAATACCAGCAGACTTGCAGCAGAGCAGCAGCAGGTCAGTAGCAGCAACAGCAGGAGCTGACACCATGCTGCTTCTTCCGGGCATGACCACAGGCAGCGACTTTGTGACGAGGGTAGTAACGTGCAGATCGCGCCTGCCATTGGGAGTCATTGGCATTTGTCAATAGGTGCAGTCAGTTAGGGTATAGAATCACGTGACCAATTTAGAGATAGATATTTAGAGATAGAATCACGTGACCAATTTAGAGATTGGTCAGCATCTCAAATGGGTTCGCCATGGCAGGCCAAAAATGCATGGTGTTGTATGGTACAATCTGCTGACAATGTGATGAGTGTTCTGGTACCAATTGTGATTGCAAACACAGCGAAATGTTGCATTTCTGATGACCCAAAAAATGACCTAGATATCATGGCAAAATATAAAGTGAGCTTGCACATTGACATCATTGACAATTATTCACCAGGTTGCATTCACTGCCAGCAGGCAACTGATCTTCTGAATTACTACGCACAGTGACATAAGACTTTTTGTCTGCTCATGAGTTTGCCGGCCCTGTCAAAGCCTTGTTATCTTATCTTGGCTATCTAGTTCTGTAGCTATTTCTCAGTGTTGTTCGTGTATAAAGCTTGTAAGACCTCCGGCATACAACATGTGACAAATGCTTGAGGCAGCAATATGCTTCTTTATTTTCCACGAACACTGACACTATGAGGTCCTTTTTTGCGCAGCAAGATCACATGCGGGTTTTCAAGTTTATTATGAGTTGTCTCGATTTCCTCCAGATTTGACATTTGTCTTCTTCTATATGTGATCAGACTTGTTGGCTGGCTAAAGCATTGTAATCTCTCTCTCTCTCTCTCTCTTGAAAGCTGTTGCAAATATTACATTTGGCAGTATGCTATAGCTAGCTAGCTATAGCAATTGAGTTAGTCTTTAGTACAGCTTGCTGGATCCTTTGTACATTCGTGGTGTGTCGACACTTCTTGCAGTCGAATCAAGTGCAGCATGTGCAAAGAAGCTATCATACAAAGCTCAGCACTATTCGAGTACTCCAAGCATGCAGGCCGGGTGAGCCTGTGACCTAAACATTGCAGTCAGGATACAGTATTGTTGAAAAGCATCTGGCTGAGGTATGCTATTGACGAGCTTGAGCCGCATGTGCACAGTTCAGGTGCAAAGCCTTAAGGCTTTGCAAGTCTTACAAGCTTGTACAGATTTTGAAAGGCTCCTGTGACACCTTGCCTTTAGACATCTTACATGTCTTCGGGGCACGGATTGTGCTCACGCCCATCGAGCAGATATCTGCTCTGCAACGTAGGCCCAATGCGGCATATCCGCTGCAGCATCACCGTAAGAGCAATTTACGGTGTATTTGGTCGCCAGCCCCTTTACTGGAGCTATGAGATCGTACAAGATAAGGGCTGCCTTGAGCAGGTCGACTTGAACCGCACCAATAAACGTTTGCATCGTGTTTGCTCTTGTACTCGCCGTGTGCGCACGCCTTTCGTTGTGAGCGCCATGGCTTCCCTGACTTGCGCTAACCTGACAGCCAGCAAGAGCAGCTTGGCAGGACGCAGGATCAACTGTGCGCGGGGTGAGACTTGACACAAATCCCAGCTTGGCGCGTGATAGCATCACTGTGCCGAAGCTACATCGTCGTAGTTCCGCCAAGTCACAATGATGGCGACTATCACACTCGCAGAAGCAACTCGACTATTTGACTGCTCGCGCAGGCCCTGCAGCACGATGCGCTCCACGACGGGTGTTCACTGTCAGAGCCGACAAGGGAGATAAGGGAATGAAAGGAGACGACAAGCAGGCCAAGACAGCAGAGCAGGGGTAACTCACCCGTGCCTGGTCCGCGTGATCCTGGTCAGCCATGTGTTCCACATAAAGCTTATTGCTCTCAATCTTGCAGGGCAGCACCTGAGGGTGACAAAGCCGTCGCTGGTCAAAAAGCTCAACCCACGGGAGAAGCAGCAAGCAACAAAGAGGGCAAGCAGCCCTATGGCCCAAAAAGAGGCTCACAGGTGTGTTGCAACATAACTGTACTGCATTGTCCATTTCACCTGTATGTTGATGCTGCGTAATGGCTGCACATATGTCAACAACATCTGCACGTTTTTCACTTTGCTGATGATGACTGCTGTAATGCTTACCTCTCTGACAAGCATCATGTGTCATGTGATGAAAGTGACACATACACACCTGCAGCTGACTGAAAGCATTTGAGGGTCATGAGTCAATTTGAGTGTGCCCTGTGGCAGGTGCGAGTTCTGCGGCCAGAGTCATTCTGGTACAGGGAGACTGGCAAGGTTGTATCAGTAGACCAGGTAAGCACCCACAGATGATGATTGCATGATGCAAGCCTGCAGAGCCTTGTATCACCGTCGTTTTTATGCTCACACCGGCTGCTTTAGTAACAGCTGTATATTGCAAGGTCGCAATTTATACCATTCTGTGAAGCACAACTGTTGCTGCATGCATCTTTGCACTGACTAATGAGCACAGCGCTGCATGGCTGTGCTATATCTTGCTTGGAACTGAGCGCAAACCAAGTTTACTGATGTCTGGTATTGTGATGCAGAGTGGCATCAGGTATCCAGTAGTTGTCAGGTTCAGCACAGTCAACTACGCTGGTGTGTCCACAAACAACTATGCTGTGGATGAGGTAGAGCAGTTGTAAAAGCTCGGGCAGCCACCTAGACACATTTTTGATGACCCCTTGCCCTAACAGAAACTAACAGGACCACCTGTTATGTTCCCTGTATGTATACAAAGTCCAGTTAGTCCTGAGGAGACCATTCAGTATTTACAATGATGCTTTGATCTTTGCTCATGCTTTTAAGATGCTTAGTGGGCAGAAAACAAATTGCTACTTCTGGTGATTGTTTTTCTGTCTCATGAATGCCTCATGTAAAATGGGGATCATTTGTGTTTTGCAGCTGTGCATTGTCATGGCATGCATCACAGTTGCTTCACAGTTGCAATATCAGTACCTGCTGGGCTCAGCTCACAAGCAATGTGGCATAAGACTGTCGAGACCTGCCTTTCAACATCACCATGCCTCAGATGCAATCAAGCATCGAAATTGCATGCAGTCCTGGGTTGATCATGCGGCAAGCCAAGAATGGCAATCAAACGTTGAGAGGATGGACCTGAAGACTTTGCCTAGGGCGAGTATGAGGGCAGTGTTTGATACATTGAAAGGAGCAAAGGTAATCGAAGCAGAATATCAGCTTCACATTCTGCTGATATAGGTATAACCACTAAAACAACCTCCAATTTCAGCTCTACATGCGTTGCGCCATGCGTTGTGCTTGCGCTCGTGGCCGGCCGTCAGGACTGTCAGCCTCGACTTAACAGCCAACAGCAGACGCTACGATTGTTTCTCAGCAGCTTTGAAGTCAGCATTTCTACATGACTGTAAATGTAGCCTCTGAGATGCATTTCAATGCATTTCAATGCATCGCGCAGCCTAACACAACCTTTGCTTGACTGCATGCTGTATCTGACACAATATCTCTATGATCCAGTAACGTGTATCTGAGATCCAAGGAAAGGTAATCGAAGGCTTGGAATTTAGTTACTGTCGCTGGACGCCTCCTTGGACTTGCTATCGCTTTTGTTCAAGGAGGCATCTACTGTTGTTGTTCCCCCGTGTGCGCCTGCCCCCGGTGTGGGTGCATACGTCTTGTCGTTTGTCTCGAAGCCCGCAGCACCTGCCCCAGTAGCAAAGCCGTCACTCATGTTGGGGATCAATGTTTCGCTGCCAGTGGCGTTTGCCGTGGTTGCTTTGCCGGCAATATCTGCATCCTGCATGATGTTCCGGCAGCCAATCAGAATCTGGCTGATGGAATGAGTACCTAGTAGCAGAAAGTGACAGAAGGCGCTGAGATAAACCTACAATGAGGCATTTTGCGAAGCTTTACAGGGTTTGCAGAGGCAGCAGATTTGCAGAAGAGTCGTACTTGTCAGAGAATGTCTCGATCGTGGTTCAGCAACAGATTGGGTGCGCAGAGGGCTTCTGATACAGATTTGCAGAAGATTTGCACTTGTTGTCAGAGAATGTCTCAATTGTGGTTTCTCTACAGATTGGGTGCGCAGAAGGCTTTTGCTGCTGTACACCAAAGCCCTTTGGCTGCTGTACACCAAAGCCCTTTTGTGGCAGTACATAGTGTAATAGATAATTCAGCTGACAAACATCATCATCAGCAATACAAAAAGGTGGAAGACTCTGATTTGAGCATCTTGATGCACCGCGCATTGCCTACTACTCTATGCATTTGTAAACTGTCTAACTTGTTGAATAGCACAGTCACGGTGGCATGTCCACCGCTGCTGTTGTTGCTGGATGCTTCCTCCAGACAGCCCACAAGCTCAGAGTAGAAATCGGGATGCTCCGGCAGCTGATAAAACAGCGCATCCTGCATCAGCTATCAGTGTCAGCAGCATGTTGGCTGTTATGACATGCATATGTGCAGATGAGGTGTGGTGGCCATGCTGTAAGTAGTGCAATGGGCAGCCCTAAGCACCACAAGCAAGAAGAGCTGAGACACAGAAACATGTGGCATAGGTGTGTCAAGACTATGAACATGCTGTGTATGCGACGAAGTCTCGATTTGCCACTGTGTGATCTCCCAGTCATAGCATCATCAGTTCAGCACTCTTGTTGGGCAGTGTCAGGACTGAAGCTTCCTGCCTCAACACTGGTGTGCTTGCAACATAGCGCCAGCACATTACAGCCAGTATCCAACAACAAGGCAACACGACTCATGAGTTAGCTCACCTTGATCCCTCTCAGTCTGTAGCGGTGATAGAAATGTGCTCTCTCCGTGTACAGCATGATGCGTCGCCGGCCATGGAAGAAGTTGGAGCGACCGCGTGACACGTCAGAGTGCTTAGTGTACTCACACAGCCCCACAAAGGACGCCCCCTCCTCTTTCAGGAAGTTCCGCAGCCGTACAAAGTCAAAATAGGAGCGCACAAAGACAAGCTGCCCTGTACAGCAACACGGGTGTGAGCCTGTCGCTTGCCATTGGAAGCGAGGAAGCTTGTGCTAATGCTGAAGGCAACAGGGCTGAACATTGCCTCTTTGTCATAAGCTGCATTCACAGCATGCTTGCAAGGACTGCTCTGTGACAACCAGCCAGCAAAACCCAGCAAAGACCAACAGCAGGGCAGTCTGCAGCGCAGCGCAGCGCAGCACAGTCAAGCAGAGCAGCACCTGACTCCTGCTTATATAAATAATGGTAGTTATCACCTGAGGAGCCAGATTCCTTGATGCGCAACCAGACGTGCTTCTTGAAGTGCTGGAAGCGTGACTCTGCATCAGCAGCCGCACTGGGGGACGCAATGCGCTCAAACAGTTGCCTGACTGGGCTCAAGGTGTGCCCCAACACGCCCTACAGCCAAGACAGGAACTTTACAACCCACACTGGGTCGTTCTAATACTGGATGTCGCTCTCTTTGTACAGTGGCACGCCGGATTGTCTATACACATCCCAAAGGGGTCTACGTACAATACAGAGGGGTCCAAAGAAACGGGCAGCAAGCCTTGCAAGGTTGTTTTGCTCAAAGCTACGGAGCATATTAAGAAACAACAAAGGGCAAATCCTACAGCATGCACAACATGCAAAGAGTCATATTCCTGGGCAGGAGCTTCTCAAAACAGTAGCCCCAGTCCAGTAATGCATGACATTGTGAAGCAGATGCAGCAGATAGGAACATGCCAAGACGGACCTTGTATGAGACCTTGAGCCTTGCTTTGCCAGCATGATTGACACACCTCCTGTTGAACAGTGCATTAGCTTCAGCCGTGGCAAAGCTGCTCAGCAGGATTGTCTGTCTGTGCTGCTTGGCGTGGCCTGACAGGTACCACTCACGCCCCCGCATGATGTCCACTCCATGCTGCCCTTTTGGAACTTGATTCACAGCTTCCAGAACTGCAAATCAAAGACACTGATGACATGACTGCACCGAAAGGGGGGGGAAGGGGGGGGTGGGGCGTCTACTGCTGCACAATCTACTTGCTCAGTATACACAGCACTGCCTGTTGGTGTTGCTGGGCATGAATAGGCAGCAGCGAGGTACTCTGAACTGTGCACTACATGCACTACAACTGCCCAGTGCCATTCCTGCATGAATAGGCGCATGTGTCATGCAGGCAAAGGCAGAGGCTGAGGCCTGCCTGACACACAGACAAACAAAGGATCCTGGCTGTGTATCAGGACCAGTTAGCTCGTACACAGACAAAGGATTCTCAGCTATTGACTTGGGAACAACAATGCACCCAGCGAGCTGTTCAAAGCAAGATCTACAATCACCAGCTGCGGGCTATATCTGCTCATATGGTCACTGCTTTGATTCGACATGTAATTCCCCTTAGGGTTGCATACATACAGTCCTCAGTCGCTTTCTATATGCTACATGTTCTGCATTCAAGTGAACAATCGGTGGGGAACATGTTGATGTGCGCCAGCTTGGTGCATCGCTGCAATGGCATGAACACAATGGGGCTGTTGTGCACATGCCCCAAAGGGCGGCCTCGCTGTATGCAATTGCGGAAACTCGCTGTATGACCACAAGAAGGCCAGAGGAGCCCTAGCAACGCACAAGAACCCTGACCATATCCCTCAAAGCCGTCACTACAAGTCACGAGTACGCAACCATGGTGCCAGCCAGCCTCTGGGCATATGACTCCTACCAGTGACAACCAATACAGCATGCGTGGCTCATTGACCAATGCCCTAGCAGGCACGCACAGATTGCACAACCTGGAATGCACAAATTGCATGCATGTGCTGAGCAGCGGTTTTGCAGTCCAGTCATGTGATGGCAAGGCTCACCCGTGGTCATGTGCGCCCAGTTCTGCATTTGGAGTACATCCAATCGGTCAACCAGCAGCACTTCAATAGAAGACAAGAAATCAGCCGCGCCGCCTGCATGGCATAGACATGCTCACGCTACTGGGCTCATGTCTCAGCTGAACCAAACTACACCTGTTCATGCTGGCAATCTCTAGCTTTCAACACCTGTTCTTCAGCTACTAATGACTGTCCTCTAGCTGCTGATGCATGTTCCTATTACTGTGACATGCTTGAAAAGCATGACGCAATATTTCAAAACCACAGTTGACCAGACAGGAATGCACAGCCAATTGCACATGCTTGTGTGCAACACTCAAAACCAATTGCTCAAGAAGATGTTGGGGGGGGCGCGAGACCTGTGAGGGGGAAAACAGAAGGCAGTTGCCAATGGCATGTGTCATGACTCATGCTATGCTAACATGGACTGTCCATGTTAGCATAGCATGGACAAAATGCACATCAGCAGGCTCACCCTCTTCCTCGTCTTCAGTCAACTTGGTTGCTAAAGCCAGAGGGGAGGCCACAATGATGTCAGACTCGTAGAAGTCTGAATACAGCCGTACAGACCCCCTGCACCAGCCACGGCATAGCATCAGACAGGCAGGCAACACTGGTAAATGGCAACAACAGCAGAAGAACATGTCACAAAGCAATCTGGCTATGATCGTGTGCAGAACGCATGACAGCCCTGCCTTGCAGTGGTAGCATGCTAAGCTTCACCACAGTGAAACAGTGAATGATGGCCCGACAGAGCAAGAAAATAGTCCAGCTCATGGTTTTGCTGGAGGCATGTGAACATGAAACACAGGGTTGTTTGATGACTTGGGTGGTGAGGGAAGCTCAGGCTATGGGTGGTGTATACTCTTCAACAGTGCCGACCAAGTCCCTTGGGACCACAGCAAGTCTGACGAACGAGACAAAACATCATCACTTCCCACGACTCACTACAATTCTACAGGCAGATCATGCAAAGCAGGCCACCTGGATGCATCAGAAGAAAAAGCAATGATGCAGTTTCAACTAGGAGACGTGGTCATGTACATGTAATCAAGTCTGACACTCTGGAGTTATGCCTGGTGCTTGATGCCCATGCAGCAGACAGCTGCAGTGTGTAAACAGCAGGAGTCAACGTGCCATACCTGGTGATCTTCATTCCAATTCTGAAATGATCATCACAGTTGCCATCAAACAGCGTCTGATGCTCAGCAGGCTGCTGCTGCTTCACCCTCTTGCCCCGTTCAGTCAGCTCCTCTTCATCAGATGCGTCCTCCCCAGGGCCAAAATCTTCTAGGAAGCGTTGCTTGCCTTGGATGGAATCTGCCCTTGTTTCCTTCTGGGTGAATTGAAGGAGCCGCAAGATGACTCTGAGAGCCATATTGCGCATGGGCAGCAAAATGAGTACCTGTGTGACACAAAAACACTCTGCTGTATTTGCAGTGTATAACCACTCAGATGTTCGTACTCCTCTGTGTGTCCAACAGGATATAATGTGCACAAGCCGTGTGCGTTTGGCAGTCACAGAAGTGCATGCTGCGTGTCTACGCATGCCAACGCTGGCAACACCGGAAAATACCAAGAATGCGCAGTAGTAACTATCTTCTGTGTCATGCTAAATGTTGCAGTGGGGATTGAGCTCCGGATCATGTGGATCCCCATGCTCACCCATAACCACTGCAGAATCTATATATCTACTCATGACGAGAGGCTAGGTCATAGCAAGGGTCAAATCCCATGCATACTCAGCCTCTGCTTTTTTAAGCAGACTTGCTCTCCTTGCCTTACTCAGCTGTACAGTCACCTGTGCAGCCATGATGGAGCCCTAAACCTGAAATGGTGAAATTTTACGTCTGTCAAACTTTGTTTGTTATACTAGCGTGGCGCTTGTGCAGCAATGACTCGCAAAACTCAAGAAATGGTACAAGAAATGAGATGCAAGGGACCAAGGCCCAACAAGACTGATCATCTAAGCAATGCTTGCACAATGGACAGTTGATGCGTGTGGCATGAAGACAACTTGTTTGCAGACCCCACAGCAGCGCAGGACATGTGCCACAAGCCTGTTGCCTAGACCAGAGCTCAAATGGGCGCAGCCATAAGATTGTGAAAATGAGAAGAACTTGAGACCACCAGGGGCAAGCTAGCCAAAGGTAGCTGCAAATGACTTGTGGTAAGAGCATCCATAACTGTACCTTGGGTCGAGTGAAACCCTGATCCCTAGGTGCTTCAAAGTCAGGGTCAGCCTTGGCCTGCTGGTTGGTCTTCTTGATCAGCTCTGCAGTCTTGGAGCAGTGATTGATGCAGTGTAGCAGGCAGGCATCCAGAACTGGATCCTCAACATCAGACCTGCATGCCACAAATCAAATGCTGTACAGAAGGTATGACATGACACAGCGCAGCAAATGCTCTGTAAGCGAAAGGCTGGCAGCGGCTAAAATGCCATGTCCAGACATCTGTGCCAGAGTACACTGCACACTACTCAATCAGACTGCTATGAGCTCAAGCAGAAGCACTCAATCTACAAGGCACGCACATCATCTGGGAATGGCTTTCAACAGCACTTGCCTGACAGGATAGGGTTGGTTGGGCAGGAAGAGATCCATATAGCTGTTGCATACTGCAAACGCTGCCTGTTGCTGTGCATTGACAAAGTCTGCAGGCTGTTCAGAGACATTTTTCATGTGGCTGCTGGCCAGTGCATCTTCGCTAGCTGCAGCATCAGCCTTGGCATCAGTCTGTGCAGCTTTACAGGGCTTTGCTTTCTTCTTGCTGTGGAATGTGTTCTGCTTCTGTGCCTGCTTATCTGCACCTGAGAGTGTGCTGTGAGCATCTCGCCATAAGGTCTGCAAGCGAGCCTTGACACCGTAGCTGCCTAATCTGTCATACGCCTGCATGCATTTTCAGCTCTCAAATCTTGCCTGTGGTGCATACGCTTTGCAGCTTGGCCTTAGCGGCATTGTGGCTGCTGGCAAATGCTGTTTCGACGGCATACCTGTGGGACTGACGGCCCCGTGGTCACCCAGCCGGCGTTGGGCCATGCAGAGTGAGCATGCAAATCTTCACTCCAGGCTGGCGCTGAGCTGCCGTGCCCTTGCAGTCTGTCAGGCTCAGCAAGACTTTCGGCAAACTGCCGGCTAAAGAAGTCAGCTGCAACCTGATCTGCAACATCAGTACTAGGAAGCGCTTCGTCCACCCCAACTGCACTGCGATCATCAACATCGTCACTAGACGATGCAGCGTGATTTGTATCGTCAAGCGGAGGCTCAGCCGGCGTGCCGTCCTGTCTTTGCTGTGCGCCGACAGCTGCAGCAAGTTGAGCCTTCACCTTGGAGGCTTTGGGCTTCACGCCGTTGCTGACAGACGCAGTGAAGCTATCCAGACCTCCGAGCAGGGCCTCATAAGCGCTGCTTCCAGACGTGACGGCAGGGGCTGGAAGGATGCCATCCAGGTCGTCGTCACTGTCCGGTTGCGGCACGTAAGCAGCTCTACTGGCATCCTTCGGCTGCCCGTGCTGCTTCCTGCCTCCTGGCGGAAGTCTTCTGTTGCTCTTGGAGACTTTCATTGCAGCCGCTATTGAAAGTGACCACAGATGTTGACCCTACTTCAGCTCTGTGACGGCCGTGCGTTACGTTCGTGCGTTACACCCTTACGCTATGCGTCTGCACCAATCAGATGCCGTGAGAAGACTGTACCATTCACCAGCGTGTGATTTTGGGTATTGTGACAAGACCGTTGATTTCTGCTTCTGTATGCTACACGGTCTCCAAGGTCCCACGGGCCGTGGGACGGTTACGCCGTCCCCCGGTGGGACGCCCGGCCCGACCGCCCCACCGCCCCCGGGCGCCTCGCCGAAGCCCCAGTACATTGCGCCGCGCTGGGGTCTCTGGGGGAGTGCGCATTGCTGCACATTGCGACGCACCCCCGGGTCCTGCGATGTGCACCAAATTTCGCCCGTCTCGGACTTGCCACGACGCTGACGCAGGCATGTCTGCCTCAGCCCCTGCCTCCAGCTCGTGCAGTCTCGGCATCCCTGCGTCAAAGCGCAGAAAGAGCAGCGCTCAGCGACCAGCTCTTTGGAGTCGCGCTCGCACATCAGCTGACCGTAAGCAGCGCCTCTCGTTCTCCAGCACACCCTCCCGGCAGCATGCCCACAGTTCTCAGTGTAGACGTTGGTAGGAAGCACCTGGGTTTCGCGATCATTCAGACCTGGAGCTTCAGGATCCTCGACTGGGGGGAGACAGAAGTCTACAAGCAGGACGCCAGCTACATGCCAGCTCTGTTGAGCTTCGAGCAGCGGTGCAACGGCCTCCCGTTTACCCATGTGGTCATAGAGCGTCAGCTCGGTCACAGAAACGTGCAAGCCGGCAGGATAGAAGCTAACCTGGAGGCTATGTTCATCGCAAGGGGCAAGCAAGTCCGTGTTTTGCCATCAGAGTACAAGCTGAGCTTCCACGGCTTGCAGCTGCCCAACATACTGCGTGCACGGTTTATTCGCTGGGAGGATGAAGCACTTGCTAGGCAGGCAGCAGGCAGGCTGAGCAAGCAACAGCAAACCAGGCTGAACAAGAAGATGGCCAAGGCAATTGCCGTGTTCTTTCTAGCCACCCATCCACAGACAGCCAACATACAGACAGCCTATACCCAAGCTAACAAGAAGGATGACATGGCAGATGCACTTCTGCAGGCCTTGGCATATGCCAATGCTATACTGCCTGAAGGTGTTGTTCAGGAGGATGCAGGAGTCATGGTGATAGATTAGGTGAGCAGACACAGACAACTGGACTTCTGCATCATCCATTCTTTGCCTTTTCTATTGGACACACACAAGAGCATCATCCTGCTGTCCAGCTGTTGTATCATGCTTAAGATTTGCAGCATGCTGATTCTATGTTGGTCTGCCAGACTGAATGCAGACAGCAGGTTCACTATCCAATGCAACTGCAGGCCATGGACAGCAGCAACAAATTGGGCAGAAGTCAATCTCAGCATCAAGGAACATCAGCACTGCTTAACACATTTCACAGCCAATAGAGTCATGGTTCAGCAGATGGCCCATGACCACCACTAGCTTGTGATGTGGACTTGCATGCCTACATGTATTGCCCTGAGCTGGTCTTGTTGTCAGCTACACAAAGGACAGTGTTTGATAGGGCATCTGTTTTGAGATTTTCTGACACACCATGAGGTCGTCCTGTGTCTTGGCAAGCTGATGTGATCTGTCTGACCTATAAGCTGATTACACAGATTGAGTTCCTCACAAAGTGTCATCTGCAGTGTGTAAAGCTGTGATCATGTCACAGATAATCCAGAAATACTCAGCACAGTAGTGTGATGCTGCTGCACAGATGGTCAATTGCACAGATGCTCATTTACAGTTCATTGTTAAATGCCATGCAGCAGTCAAACAAGATGCTGACACACCATGCTGATGTTATCATTGCTGGTGCAGTACTGAACGCCCACAAGCTACTGTGCAATCTCAACAGCAAGGCATAGCTGACTCAGGTCACGTCATTCCAAAAGAGGACCTCAGGCCTGGTGATGACTGATGTTGCATGCAAGGAGGGTTTGCAGTGCATGCACATGTGCATGTACATCATCTCTTGGCATTGCTTCATACATGCGGCATGCACATACACTGTTAACCCTGCTTGTGCAGGCAGCACACTTGCACCCTGTTACTCACACAGCGAATCACTGCAGCTGAGCTGGTATCAGTTTATCCATGTTTGTATGTGAACACCTCCCTGGGGTGCAAGCTGCATTCTTGCAGGCGTGAGCTGTTTTCTGCTGTGTACTCTGATATCTTGCTGCATCTTAGTAAGGTTCTGCATGACTGCTGTTCTCTGTTGTTTCCCTCTTTGCTATCTCAGGTTTGACATGCTCACAGTCATGACACAGACTCAGCATGCGGTAGGCATGCTTTCTGGTACATGCACAGCACATTTACAAATAGCAGTTACATCATGTTTGTTCTCAGCCCCAGCTTGTTACGTAAAGCATCAAGATATACACTGTAAATGTCATCATATAAGTGGTCGCCTGGACGAAGTGGCCTCCACTGACCTGAGCTAGACCTGCATTTGCCAGAAACGTCCACTTCGTCACTAAGGGTTGGCAGAGATTGAGCAAACAGGTTGACACTTTTGTCCCGCTTCTTCTCCAAAAGATTCACAGCCTCTTCAGATGACATCTGTTTGATAGACTGTATGGCCTCAACTGCACTGATGATCCTCTTCTTTAAATTCCACTTCTTGCGATAGTATTTGTATTTAGAGCTGTGCCAATCTGTGCCATGATCATCAATCAGCCGCCTGATTGAGGGTCTGTCTGCTGTGCTGTACTTGTACTCCTTCCAACAACTCAGAATGGAGGTCAAACTTCCACTGACTGGCTCCATAGGAATACTACATCTCACACACTCCTCACCATTGGCACCTGCCCTTGCTGCACTGGGTGCTTGTGCAGCAGAGCTGGTCCCTGCAGTCCCTTGGCGGTGTGAAAAAGACGTCCCAGTCCAACCAGCATTCTGTGCAGGCCCTCCAGCTATAAGACGATTGATTGTAGCCAAAAGTGTTTGCCTCTCATTGCTGAACTTGGCTGCCTGCACCAGAACAGTTGTGTCAAAGCTGTGGCAATGTACAAAGCGTGGCACCAGCTGAACATGAC
>JAABUO010005617.1_pt1 | contig 14541 bp, 18 predicted proteins | sample 5559291 | NCBI WGS metagenome assembly JAABUO01 (sample SAMN10711878, study PRJNA513372) | rock metagenome | isolation source: Antarctica rocks | place: Antarctica: Victoria Land, Finger Mt sud | reverse complement strand
ACTGTGCTGAGCCACCATGGGGCCACTCTCGCACCTCCGGCCGCGGTACCGGCGCCCGAGGTTCCGGTCAGCGTCGGGACGCGAGCACCGCCTCGTACACCACCCGGCGCGGCACGCCCGCGTCGCGGGCGACCTCGGCCATCGCCTCCTTCCGGGTCAACCCGGCCGACTCGCGCAGCGCAACACCCTCGGCGAGGTCCACCGGCTCAGCCGACGCCGCCGATGCGGTCGCGCCGGCGATGACCAGCGTCAGCTCCCCGCGCACCTCACGCCCGGCGGCCCAGGCGGCGAGCCCGGGCAGCGGCATCCGCACGATCTCCTCCCAGGTCTTGGTCAGCTCGCGGCACAGCGCCGCCGGGCGCTCGCCCAGCCCCTCCGCGAGCGCGGCCAGGGCGGCGGCGGCGCGGTGCGGGGCCTCCAGCAGCACGAGGGTGCGCGGCTCGGGCGCCAGCTGCTCGATGCGGGTACGCCGCTCCCCCGGCTTGCGTGGCAGGAAGCCCTCGAATACCCACCGGTCGGTCGGCAGCCCGCTGACGGCGAGCGCGGCCGTCACCGATGATGGCCCCGGGACGACGGTGACCCGGACGCCCGCTGCGGCTGCGGCAGCCACCAGCCGGTAGCCGGGGTCGGACACCGCGGGCATCCCGGCATCGGTGACCAGCGCAACTGTGGCGCCCGCCTGGAGGTCGGCGACGAGCGCGGGCGTGCGGGAGGACTCGTTCGCGTCGTGGTAGGAGACCACCCGCTCGGGCAGCCGGATACCGAGCGAGGCAGCGAGCCGGCGGATGCGGCGGGTGTCCTCGGCCGCGACGATGTCGGCGCCGGCCAGCGCAAGGGCGAGCCGCGGGCTCGCGTCGGCCGGGTCCCCGATCGGCGCGCCGCAGAGGACGAGCAGCCCGGAGCTCATAGGAGAAGTCTGCCGGGAACCGGTACGTCGCGGGAGTCAGCGCACCGACCCGCCACGCGGGCGGTTGCCACAGCCGGGCTTCATACGCTGTCAGGGATGCTCGCTTCCACCGTCGACGCCGCCGAGCCGGTCGCCGCCCAGCGAGCGCCGGCAGCCGACCGGTCGGGACAGCTGCGCCCGATGCCAAACGACCGGGTGCTCGGCTGGGTGGGGCCGTTGGCTATCACGCTTCTCGCCGGGCTGCTGCGGCTATGGCACGTCACGCGGCCGCGGGGGCCGGTGTTCGACGAGGTGTACTACCCCAAGGATGCGCACGACCTGCTGCGCTTCGGCGTGGAGCGGGGCGAGCACTGCGACGGGGCCGGCTTCGTCGTCCACCCGCCGCTCGGTAAGTGGCTGATCGCGCTGTCGGAGTGGGCGTTCGGCTACGTCGACTGCGCCGGGCACCGGCACGGCAACCCCGAGCTCGGGTGGCGCTTCGCCTCCGCCGTCGCCGGGACGCTCGCGGTGCTGATCCTCGCCCGGACCGCCCGGCGGATGTTCCGCTCGACCGCCCTCGGCTGCCTGGCCGGGCTGCTGCTGGCACTCGACGGGATGGAGCTGGTGCACAGCCGCACCGGCATCCTCGACATCTTCCTCATGTTCTGGATCGTCGCGGCGATCGCCTGCGTGGTCCTCGACCGCGACTGGGCCCGAAGCCGCCTCGGGCGCCGCAGACGGCTGCCCCGGCTGGGCCGGCCCTGGCAGTTGGCGTGCGGCGCGTGCCTGGGGGCGGGGCTGGCCACAAAGCTGTCCGCCGCATACACCGTCCCCGCGCTCGCCGGGCTCGCGCTGGCGTGGACGATCGGCGCGCGCCGCTCGGCCGGGCAGCGGCGCCCGTCGCTCACCTTCCTGCTCAAGGACGCCGACGGCTGGGTGCTCGCCTTCATCGCCGTGCCGCTGCTCGTCTACACCGCCTCATGGACCGGCTGGTTCGTCACCGGCACCGGCTTCGACCGCGCCGGCCACTCCGGCGTGCTCGGAGCACTGAAGGGATGGCTGGACTACCACCAGCAGATCCGCGACTTCCACGAGGGGCTCAGCTCGCGCCACCCGTACCAGTCGGACAACCCGTTCCAGTGGCTGGTCCTGGGGCGGCCGGTCGACTTCTCCTACCTCACCCCCAAGGGCGCGGCCTGCCCCTACGCGAGGGGGTGCTCGGCACAGGTGCTGGACCAGGGCAACCCGCTGATCTGGTGGCCCGGCCTGCTCGCCCTGCTTGCGTGCGCCTGGCGATGGCTGACGACCCGCGACTGGCGCGCCGCCCTTGTGCTGGCCGGGTTCGTGCTGTCGTTCGCACCGTGGCTGGCCTTCCCCGACCGCACCAAGTTCTCGTTCTACGCCCTGCCGCTGCTGCCGTTTCTCGTGCTAGCCCTGACTCTCGTCGCCGGCTGGGTGGCCGGGCGACCCGGATCGGGAGAGACCCGCAGGCTCGTCGGCGGCCTGCTGGTAGGCGCCTACGCGATGGCTGTGCTCGTCGCGTTCGCGTACTTCTACCCGATCTGGACCGGGCAGACGATCTCGTACAGCGCGTGGTATGCCCGCATGTGGTTCCCCAGCTGGATCTAGCGGGCGGGCGGGGGCTCGCCGAAGCCCGGTGGCAGCAGCGACCCGACATCGAACGCCTGCCCGGAGGTCAGCGCCTCGGCATCTACCCCGGCGGGCATCAACGGCTGGACGATCTCGGCGACCTGTTGCGCCACCTGCTCCTGGGCCGTGCGGATCGTCTCGAGGGTGAGCTCGGCCAGCCGGTCCGCCGCGTGCTGACGGGTGGCGTAGGCGGAGAACCGCAGGTCGCTGATGCTGCCCTGAGGTCCGGCGGTCACGGTCACTGCATCGTCACGCGAGCTGACGGTGGCCGAGACCTGCCGCACCTGCTCGCTCAAGGCTTGCAGCTGGCCCTGCTGGCGCTCCGCGTCGGCCATCAGCTCCTCGAGCTGGACGCGCATGACGGCGTTGCGCTGGCGACCGTCGATTCCTGGCTCACCGGCCGGGTCGCCCGGGGGGCCGCCAGCACCCAGGGGCTGGTTCTCACGCGGTGGCTCTGTCATCGAGGTCGCTCCTTGTCGCTGGCGGAGTGGTCGGGCTGGGGCGGTGGTCGTGGAACGCCGTGGGTACAGTGATCATGAGCGAGCCCACGGGACCGGGGGTGCCGCGCGTGGTCGCCGGCACCATCATCTTCGGGCTGCTCGTCCTGCTCCAGGCCGTGGCGTGCATCGCCATCCCCGGCCTGATCGGTGCGGCGCTCGGTCACCGACTCGCCGGCTTCGTGGTCGGCCTGCTGCTGATGTGCGCCCTCGTCGGCTACCGCGGGCCGGCGTTCGTCCGCGTCCAGCCGCACCAGGAGCGGCTCTTTCGCCGGCTCATCGGCCGTCCGTGACCGAGCTGTCTGTGACCGAGATGGGGGCCAGCACGCCCTGATCGACGAGCTGCGCGATGTCACTGCCGGTCGACTCCAGCCGGTACATGACCCCGCCGCCCGGCTGGCCGAACCAGGGGCCGATGACGCCGCCGACTGTCGGCAGGTCGGCTGCGACCTCGAAGATGCGCAGGCCGAGCGCGGGCAGCGACGGCTCCAGGGTGTCGGGCGGGAGTGATAGCTGTTCCAGGGGTGTACCAGCCGGGTACAGGAAGCGGCCGCCATCGGCACCGAAGCGCTCCACGTACTGTCCCCGCGGGAGCATGACCGGCTGTGGCCCGTCCTGCAGCGCCGGCCGCAGCGACTCGAGCGAGGACTGCGTGAACGCGCGCCGCTCTTCGAGCTCGGCGAGGGTGTAGCCGACCGAGTACGGGTCGGGGCGGGTGAGGCGGTCGAGCAGGTAGCGGCAGGCGGCATCCTCGTCTGGGAACGAGGCCGAGAGAAAGCGTGACCCTCGCTCCTCGCCGCCGACGAGCCAGCCCTGCTCGGAGTACTGCAGGAACCAGGCACCTTGACGGGCGGACGCGCCCCCCGCCTCAGACCCGGGCAGGAGGTAGTCGCGCGGGCACACCCCGGCCCGTTCCAGTGCTGCCTTCAGCTCGGCGACGTCCACAATGCTCCTGACGGCTCTTGTCAGTCAGCCGCGACGTTGAAGCTGCGCAGCATCGTGCGGCACGCCTCATCCTCGGTGACTCCGTCAAGGCGCAATGTCACCGTTGCTCGGCTCCAGTCGCCGAACTGCCAGCCCTGCGGACCGGACGCCACGAACTGCGACCATTCCTCGACGTGCTGGTGGCCATCCCCCCAGACGAACCAGAACGCGCGGTCGACACCCGCGGCGTCAAGCCGGCGGGCCATCTCCTCGACCGTCACGGTGCGCCCGCAGTGCCCGCAACCGGCAGCTCTTCGAGGTAGTGGTTGTCGAGCAGCCACTGCGCGTCAACACTGACGGCCGGATCGCTGCTACCGGGCAGTTCGCCCAGCGCCTCTGGGTCGAGGAAGTACTGCTCACCACCCCGGGCTGGTCGCGGGCCCTGCCCTGTCACGTGCCGCGGCGGCGACACCCGCTGCTGGCGCTGGCGCCGGCGCCTCAAAGAGCGGACCGGTCGGCGCCGCCTGGCCGGACTGGCCGGCCGGCCGATTCAGTCGCCGGGGTTCAGTCGCCGGGCTCAGTCGTCGGAGCCGTCGTCGTCGTCGTCCGAGGTGTGCGCCGTGCCGCGGGTGCGGCCCGGGGCTTCGGTGCCGTTGGTGCCGTCCGTGGAGTCAGTGCCGTCAGTGGCGGCCTCGGCGTTGTCGGCATCCCGCAGTGGCAGCCCGAGCTTCCGGCGGATGTCGCCCTGCACCTCGTCGATGCCGGCGCGAGCGTCGACGGTGACCACGAACTCCTTGCGCGAGAAGATGTCGATCACCGGCTGGGTCTTCTCGCGGTACTCCTTCAGCCGGGCATCGAGCGCTTCAGGGGTGTCGTCCTCACGCGTCACCAGCTTGCCGCCGCAGGCATCGCAGCGGTTCTCGCGGCGTGGGCGGCTGTCGATGAGGTTGTAGTCCAGGCCGCACTGGGAGCACAGCCGGCGGGCGAGCACCCGGCGCTTGAGCTCATCGTCAGGCATGTCGAGGTTGATCACGCCGTCGAGGTCGTAGCTCTCGAGGAAGAACTCGGCCTGGGCGCCGTTGCGGGGAAAGCCGTCGACGACGAAGCCATGGTTCCAGTCGTGCCGGCTCATCCGGCTCGCGATGACGGACTGCACGAGGTCGTCGCCGACGAGCTCGCCCCGGGCCATCAGCCGCCGCACCTGCGCGCCCAGCTGGGTGTAGTGCGAGACGTTCCAGCGCAGGATGTCGCCGACGCTGATGTGGACGATGTCGAGGTCCTCGGTCATCCGCTTGGCCTGCGTCCCCTTGCCGCTGCCCTGCGGACCAATGATCACGTACTTGCGCACGACGCTCCCCGCTGCTCTCGGCCGCTGCAGCGACCTGACGCCCTCACTCTGCCCGAGCAGGGCCCGGAGGGTCGGTAGGGGCACAGCTGGGCGCGCGGCCTCAGCGCCGAGCGAGCACCCCGTCGCCGCTGCCGTTGCCGCTGCCGTCGAAGGCCGCCCGTGCCTGGCCCGGCGGGGGCGCCGGACGGTGGGCAGGGGCCGCGCGGCGTGCCGGCCGCCAGGACCGCGCCCGACCCCGGCCGCGACGGCAGCCACCCTCCTGGCCGACGCACCGGGATCTGGATGCGCCGCCGGTAGCGGCTGCCGCGGCTGGGCGGGAGAAGCGGCGGCAACGGCCCGTGCTCCCTCACCAGGCAAGGCTGAGTTCACCGCTGCATCCCGTCCGTGTCGCCGCGGCCCCTGCCTCTGGTTGGGGATGCGCTCGCTCTGCCGGATGGACAGCACTGTGACGTCCGGCGCGACGCCGTGGAAGGGGGTGCCCGGCTGGGGCGCGGCGGCAATGAGGCCGGCGACGAGAGTGCCGTGCCCGCTGCAGTCGGTGTCGGACGGACCGCCGGGGGGGGCCGAGCTCGTCCGGCCCCGCCACGACCCGCCCGCGCAGCGGGGGCCGCGAGCCGTCGACGCCACTGTCGATCACAGCGACGGTGACGCCACGGCCGCGCGTCAGCGGCCAGGCGCGCTCGGGCTGCAGGCGTTGCTGCAACCAGGGCGTGGCGGTGGTCGCATCCGGCGTGGTCACGCACTGCCGGGCGTCGGTACTTGGGGCTGGGGCTGGGGCTGGGGCGGCCAGGGCCGGTACGGCGGGGAGGGCTGCGGCAAACAGCACGGCGGCCGCAAGGGACCTCGCTCGCCTCATCTCGCCCTCCCGTCAGCCGGCGGGGACGCGGCCACGCCTCGGGTGACGCTACCGAGCGCGTTCTGCGGGGAGGTCGCTCGAACGGAGGACCCTCGCCTGCTCCTGGTGCCGGATTGCCGCCCGTTCGACGGCCTCGGCCTACGGGACCAGCGCAGGGATGTGGCGTGCGACCTCGGCGTGGTTCGGGTGGGTCAGCCGGGATGAGCCTCGCGCCACGCCTGATGGATCTCCGGGCGGAGCCGGCCCCGGTCGGGCACCTCGAGACCCGTCGAGCGCGCCCAGGCACGGACGTCGGCAGTGGCTGGAGCAGGCTGAGGCGGCGTCGCCGGCGCGGCCCCCAGCGCATACTCGTCAACCCCGACCCGTGGGCCCGCGTACACCTCGTCCTCGGCCCAGGTGCTGGCCGCGGCGAGGTAGCGGTAGGTCCACTCCTCGGCCAGCTTGCGGGTCTCGCAGAAGACGATCGGGATGGTCGGCCAGCGCACCTGCAGCTCGGCGAGACCGTCGGCGACGAGCGAGGGCCGGACCCGCTCCTGCGCGAAGACCTGCGAGTACCTGTCCTCCACGACGACCGCGGCGCGGGGCAGGCTGGCGAGCTCGCCCAGGGCGTACCGCAGCCGTCCGCCGGTCAGGCTGGAGATGAGATCGGGCAGGGACTTGCGCTCGACGGCAGCAATTAGCCGTCCGCCGGTGCTAACGGCGTAGTCCCCGCAGGGCAACGCCCGCCGCACGGTGCGCGCCTGCTGGCTCGGAAAGCCGTAGGGGTAGCGCTCGTGGGCGTCGACGACGATCTCCAGCTCGACCACGCCGGAGGCTCGCGCTGTCGGCAGGCGTACGTCTGGACGTGCCTGTTTGCGGGTGCGTGGGGACTGCCAGAAGACGACGGGCCGTCCTCGTGCGGTCGTGAACACGATCTGGGAGCGGTGCTCGCGGCCCCGGTCGGCCACCACGTCGATCGCCCCGCCACGTCTGGTGCAGGCCCGCAGCGGGATGCGCTCGAGGAGCTCGGGTTCCTGCGGCCACTCCGTCGCCGGCACCGGGTGGCAGTAGAGGGCGCTCTTGCGTGGCCAGGTGCCCTTGGTCCGAAAGACCAGGCCCTCGCCGAGTGGCAGGCGCAGGAGGTAGGGCAGGGCGCTGTCGGGGTCGGGGTTCCGGGCGATCAGCAGCTCCACGCTGCCAGTGTCGCCGTTCTGCGTCCTGGTTCGGCACCGCACCTCGTGGTTGTGGTCCGAACTGCAGTCATCCTGGCTGTGGATGGGGCGACGGCCGGTACAAACGGTGCGTTTGCCCCGTTCCCGCATGAGGATGACTGCAATTTCGACTGCGGCGGCCGAACATCAGACGACGTGCTCGACGACCTCGACCAGCAGCAGCTGCGGCGGCATCGCTGACTCCTCGACCGTGATCGATCGAGCAGCGGCGCTAGCCGACCACGGTGAGTTGGCCCCGCAGCCCAAGGCGCGGGAGAGCCTTCCAGTACTGGTCGGTCGTCAGTAGGTGGTCAGCATCAAGTTCGAGGGCGGTTGCGATCACAAGAGCATCCGGGAGCCGCAACCTCGGATACCGGGCGCGCAACCCGGCGGCAGCTCGTGCAATCGAACGGTTGGCAACTGCGACCGAAATGGCCAGGCTGTCGAGTGCCCCGTCGGCGCGTTCGACAGTCTCGGCCCCCTGGGCGGCAGGTCGGACCAGCATCTCCGCGTACGCGGACGCTGGCAAGACAAAGGAATCTCCGCGACCGCGTGCCGCATCGAGTGCAGCCGCAGCTGCCACGTGGTGAGCATCGTCGGCGTCAAGGCCGGCTATCACCACGCCCGCGTCCAGAACAGTTAAGCCCATTCGTCGCGGACAGAGTCGAGATCGAAGCCCTCGTAGACGCCGGTGAGCGCGCCGATGAAGGTCTCCGGGGCCTCGACTTCTCGCTCGAGCACGACGCGTCCAGCGCCTTCCGCACGGGCTCGAAGCCGATCACCGGGACGCAGCCCAGCCGTGCTCATCGCCTCGGAGGGGATCGTCACCTGGTGCTTGCTGCTGACGGCAGTGGTACCGCGCCGCCGCCTGTTCTTTACCGGCTCGGTCATGAGTAAAGAATACGCTCTGGCGACGCTTCCGCCCTGCCTCCACGTCAACGCCGACACGTGGCCGCCCCTGGAGGGTGTCCGTTCGCTCACAAAGTCCAACTGGGCGTAATCCGATGCCCCGCGGGGGGACGGGGACGGCTGAATGCTCAGGGGCGTCGCCCAGAACCCAGCAGGGCGGAGCCGTCGAAGTAGATGCTATCCTGTGCGGAGCGTGCAACTCGCTCGCCATGTGCGAGGGCGCGTTGGCGGATTGCTTCGCGGACGTCGGGCTCGAGGCCGGCGAGCATGAGGGCGACGGGGCCGGCTAGCTGCTGAACCTGGTCCCACCAGGCCGACACCGATGACGCGGCCATGGGGGTAGGCACCCGTTGAACCTGCACCTCGGCCGAACCGCCGGCATTCAAGGTGTCGGCCAGGACGACCTGGTCGTCAAGGGAGAACGGGCCGGGAACCCCCGGCGGCGGGACAGTCATCCCGAACTGTTCTCCGACGGCGTCGAGGGCCAGGCCGAGCCACGGGTTCGACGCTCGCGCATCCCAGGTGAGCGTGGCGTAGCGGCCGGCGGGCCGAAGCACCCGGACCGCCTCCCGGACTGCGGTGGCTGGGTCTGCCACGAACATCAACCCGTGCCGGCAGATGACCGCATCGAAACTGGCATCGGCCGCGTCGAGCGCCATCTGGTCACTCACCACGCTGGTGACGTGCGGCAGCCCGGCGCTGCGCCTGTCGGCGATCTCCACCATTGCGAAAGCGATATCGGCGAGCACGACCCGGCCTGTCTCGCCGACCCGCCCGGCGGCCGCAATTCCGCTCCGCCGGGGCCACAGGCAACATCGAGAACAGTGCATCCGGGACCGACAGCGGCGGCCTCGAGCATTGCCTCCGTCGCGACCGCGGTCTGACGGTCGACAAGGTCGGCCTGCTGATCCCAGCCCGGAGCAACGCCGTTCCACATCTCAGACATGTCGTCACCCTGGCACACGGCGGCTCGTGCTGCACGCGTCTAGAACGGGGTCAACGGCGCCGCGGAGCCGCCGCCAACTGGCGGCTCGCTTCCTGTGCTCGACCGCCTCGCGCAGGGACCTCGCCAGGTCATCGCCGTGGGTCGTGCCCAGGATGTCAAAGGTTCCGTAGGCGCTGCGGTCGGTGAACTAGCACACGGAAGGTGGTGGATGGCGAAGGTCCCGCAAGACATCTCGCCGCTGAGCCGGCCGGGATCGCTCGCGTGCATGGCGGGTACGCCCGGCCGGCCTTCGGACCCCAGGGAGCCGCTCAGGAAAGCCGACTGGTCAGCTGGGCTCGGGACCTGGACCGACCCGGCTCTGGGCCGGGTGCTGTTATGACTGCTGCGTCGCCAGCGGGTGGACCTGCTGCACGGCACTGTCGACAAAATCTTGGTCTGCGGTCGCACGCTGCCTGCCCAGGTGATCGACCAGGCTCCGGGATCAGCTGGACCGCCCGGGTCCTACGGGCTACCCGAACGGGCGATGCGCGGGCAGCTAAAAGGGCGCATCCTTCTCGTGCTGGCTGTCCCGGGTGGGCGCCGAGCGGACTGGGGGGTCATGGTTCGCATCCGCGTGTCGGCAGGACTGTTGCTGGTCGGGCTCGCGATGGCGGTGCAGGGCTGTAGCCCGTTGCCGGTCTCGGCGTGGACGCAGGCGCTCGGGGACGCCGGGCACTCGTCCAGCAACCCCGGCGAGACAGTGCTGACGGCGCGGACCGTGGCGACGCTGCACCGGACCTGGTCCGCCCAGCGCCTCGTGGACTCCGCGGTGGTCGACGGTGACCAGGTCTTCACGACCGAGCAGGTCGACGTCGACCATGCCGTCCTCGTCGACCGGGTCCTCGACACGGGCCGGGTCCGGTGGACCTACCCGCTCGCGGTCGGCGTCGCGCACCAGGTCGTCGCGGATGGGGCGGGGAGCACCGTCTACGTCGGTTCGTTCCAGTACGGCTCTCAGACGTCGGCCTACGGAACCGTGCTGGCGGCGGTCAACCAGGTGACGGGGCTCCCGCGGTGGGTGCAGCCTCGACGGCCCGGCGGTCTCGGCCTCACCTTCGGCGGGGACCGGCTCTATCTCGACCGTCCGGAGGGGATGACGACGGCGCTTGACCCGACGGGACGCGCGCTGTGGACGTCCCCGATGACGGGCGGCGGCGGCTCTTACGCCTCAGCCCGCTATTTCACGGCCGGGGTCGTCCTCGACGCGGCGACGGGTGCCCGGCTGTGGCGCTATGACGAACAGCCTGCGTTTCTTCCCACCGGCGACGTCGTCAGCGGTACCCGCATGATCGTCGGTGGGGCGAACGGACTGGACAACAATGCCAACTCCGGCGCTTTTGCGTGGTACTCGACCACCGGCTGCGGCCACCCTCTCTGCAGTTGGACCGGGGCAGTCCAGACCCCCAGCCGGCAGTACTCGCCGATGGCGGCTCAGGCAGACACGGTGCTGGCGTGGACGTTTTCGGGCGTGCAGGCCTACTCACTCGTCACCGGTCGGTTGCTCTGGCAGGAGACGAGCGATAGCGACATGCTGCAGTCCTGGATCGCGGGTGACCTCGTATGGACGCTCGACCAAACCAGCACCCTGAGGGCGTACCGCCTGGGAGGCTGCGGCGCGACCGTCTGCCCGCCCGTGTCCGCACTGCCACCCGCGCCGGGGACGCTGAGCCAGTCCGGGCTGACCGCCCGCGGCACTGTGCTGACATGGGGCATCGGCGGGGTGTACGCCGCCGCTGCACGTTGAGCGGAAGCTGGGGACACCGTGGCCGGGGTGGCCGGCAGCGGCTGGGGTGGACCTGGCGCGGCGATGCTGGTAGCGACCAGGTATGAAGCCGACCCGCATCCTCGCCCAGATGACGGTGACCGACCTGACCGCCGCCGTCGACTGGTACACCCGACTGCTCGGCCGCGAGCCCGACACCCGTCCGATGGACGGGCTCGTCGAGTGGTACCTCGCCGACACCTTCGGCATCCAGGTGTTCGTCGAGCCGGATCGCGCGGGCCACTCGACGATCGTCCTGGACGCCGGTGACGTCGAGCCGGTGGCCCGCGAGCTCGACGGCCTCGGCATCGGCTACGACGGCCCGCTCGACGTGACGCGCTTCCGCATCCTGCAGCTGGCCGACCCGGACGGCAACCGGGTCGTCATCGCCGGCCCGAAGTCGTGACCGCCGGCTTCACCGGCATCCCCGAGGAGGCGCTGGAGTTCTGGACCGGGCTCGCCGCGGACAACAGCAAGGCGTACTGGACGGCGCACCGCAGCGAGTTCGACCGCTACGTCGCCACGCCCACGCAGGAGCTCGTCGACGCGCTCAGCGGGGAGTTCGGCCCGCTGAAGGTCTTCCGCCCCTACCGGGACGTGCGCTTCAGCCGCGACAAGCAGCCCTACAAGCTGCAGACCAGCCTTGTGACCACCGAGTCCGAGCGCGGGCTGCTGTACCTGCAGCTCGGTCTCGACGGGCTCCTGGTCGCCGGCGGCTTCTACCAGCCGGACACGGCCACCCTGTCGTCGTTTCGCACGGCCGTAGACGAGCCTCGGGTGGCGGCGTCGTTCGACCGAATCACGCAGACGCTCGCGGGGGAGGGCCTGAACCTCGACGGCGACCCGCTGCGGACCGCGCCGCGCGGGTGGCCAAAAGGCCATCCCCGCATCGACCTGCTCCGGCTGCGCAACCTCGCCCTCGTCCGGCACGAGCCGCTGCAGGAGTGGATGCACACCCCCCGCCTGCTCGACGAGGTGCAGGCGACCTGGCGGCGGTTGCAGACCTGGAACGAGTGGCTGCGCGAGCACGTGCGCTGACACCGGCGTCGGACGGTGCGACGATGCCGTCGACGAAGGGCAGGTGGGTGGCCGATGGCTGCTGCGGCGCGGGGGCTCGTCGCCCGCTACGACGATCTCGTCGAGGTCGTCGCCGACTCCGACCACAAGCTGGTGTTCGGCTGCCCCAGCCGTCTGGTCGGCGGCCACATGTTCTTCGGGGTGCACGCGACGGGGCTGTTCCTCCGGTTGGGCGACGACGATGCCGCCGAGCTGCTCGCCGCGGGCGGCGGCCGGTTCGAGCCGATGCCGCGCCGCGCGATGGGTGGCTTCTACGTCCTGCCGGCGCACCTGCCGGACCAGGAGGGCTGGGTCCGTCGGTCCTACGAGCACGCCCGCTCGCTGCCACCGAAGACGCGCCGCCGGGCATCGTCCGGCTGACTCCCGAGTACCCCCCTCATCAGTCCGCGGGCTGTGCCTCCGCCAGCGAGGGCCTACCCACGGTCGGGTCGAGCCGACCGTCGGCTGAGGGTCGGCGGAGCACCACGACGAGGGCCGCCAGCGCCAGTGTCGACGGTAGGTAGGACGCGAACGCCCCGCACAGCCCCAACGAGCAGCTGCCGAGGACGTGGTCGAATCGCATCCATGACCAGCCGACCGAGCATCGCCGTCCGGCCCCTCCGGGACAGCGACCGCCCGCAGTGGCAAGCGCTGTGGGACACCTACCTGGACTTCTACCGGGCGACGGTCCCCCCGGAGGCGACGGAGGGGACCTTCCAACGGGCGTGCTCGGGCACTGAAGGGATCTTTGGGCTGGTGGCCGCGGACCCCGACGACAGGGTGGTCGGTCTGGCCCATGCCGTCATGCACGCGTCGACCTGGTCGGTGAGCCCGTCCTGCTACCTCGAGGACCTCGCAGTCGCCCGGGAGGCCCGAGGTGCCGGGGTCGGGCGGGCCCTCGTCGACGCGGTGTCGACGGAGGCGTCCGTCAGAGGTGCCGGACTGCTCTACTGGCAGACGCAGGCGTTCAACGCCCCGGCCCGGTCGCTTTACGACACGGTGGCCAACCTGACTTCGGCGGTGATCTACGAACGGGTGCTCCGCCCGGGAGGCTCCCGCTGAACGGGCCGGTCTCACGGGAGGCGGGCCTCTCGTTGTCGCTCTCCCGTGCGGAGGATGGCAGCTGGGCGTCTCACAGCACGGCACCAGCTGTTCGGGGCATACGTCGGTGAGCTTCACCCTGGACTGGTACGGCCACCTGTACCCGGAGGCGGATGACACCCTGCGGACCCGGCTCGAAGCGGTGATCGCAGCAGCGGTGCCGGAGCCGTCGGCACCCGTGATCAGGCTCAAGTCGAGCCGGTGACCGATCCTCTCGCAGCCCCACCGCTGCCCCATGGCGGCCCGGCCGTCTCGGGCGGTGCTGGTGAGCGCTCTGCAAGCCTCTGACTTGCGCAAATCGGTGTGGAGGTGAGGGGACTCGAACGCCTGGCCTCCTCCGTGCGAGAGAGATACAGGGGTGTCACTGACCTGCTCGTTTCCGGCCGATCATGCGCCTGAGCTGCGGGTTTGTTGTCCACTGGTGTCCGTGGGTGTCCGTGGGTGTCCGTGGGTGTCCACTGGTTTCCGACCCAGCCGCGGCCCCAGCGCGGCCCCAGCGATCTTGTGGGGCGGCACTGCTACCGGGCCCGGTAGACCTCTCGCCGGTGCGCCATACGCAGGACGAGGATGACGAGTCGGTCGTCCTCGATGTCGTAGACGATGCGGTAGTCGCCGGTGCGCACGCGCCACTCGCCAGACCCGCCGACGAGTTGTGTGGCCGCCGGTGGCCGTGGGTTGTCAGCGAGCAGCTCGAGCGCCGCCTGGAGCCGTCGCCGCACAGGAGGGTCGAACTTGCGAAGCTGCCGCTCAGCAGCCGGGGCAAGGGTGATCCGGTAGATCACGTCAGGCCAAGATCGGCCTTGACCTGCTCCCAGGGGATCGGGGTCTGCTCGATCTCCGCCATCTCCGCCCGTGCCGCGGCGGCCGCCCGGATGTCGGACATGTCTTCGGCTAGCGCGAGCAGGACGTCCAGGTCGTCTGCGTCGATGACTGCCGCGACGCGCCGGCCTCGGCGAGCGAGGTAGACCGGAGAGTGCTCTGCGCGAGCACGGTCGATGATGGCGGCCAACTGCTGCCGGGCTTCCGACACGGCCAGTGACTCCGCAGTCATCCTCCGAACGTACGTCTGAGCCAGCTGCTGTACAAGACGGCTCGGTCGGAACCCGGCGTACAGGCCGACTCGTCCGCCCTACCAGCTCCGATGCCACAGCGGACCAAGAGCCAGCCGAGCCCCAGCTGGTGTGCTCCAAGCCGCCGAAGCCGACTCAATCCCACCGCCTCACGATCTACGGCAAGCAGATCCTCGTGCCAGCCGGACGCGGGTCAGGATCCACAGGGCCTCGACGCCGTCCTTCCAGGTCAGTTTCTTGCCCTGCTCGCGGCTCCGCGCCTTGTAGCTGATGGGGACCTCATACGGCCGGTAGCCACGGCGGAGCA
>JAABUO010005614.1_pt1 | contig 14544 bp, 20 predicted proteins | sample 5559291 | NCBI WGS metagenome assembly JAABUO01 (sample SAMN10711878, study PRJNA513372) | rock metagenome | isolation source: Antarctica rocks | place: Antarctica: Victoria Land, Finger Mt sud | reverse complement strand
CAACACCACACCAGCAGCAGTAGCAGCCAACACCTCTTCACAGTCACTGCTAGCAGGGATAACACCGACTGCATCCAAAGCCCCTTCTGGCATGTCCCTTACTGCAACATCAACAGCTACTGCGGTGCCATCACCTGTGTCGACAGGCACAGTGACGCCACAGCCTACACAGAGTGGGACTCCAATGCCTACACCAGCGAGAGTAGCTTCAACGAGTAATCCTGCGTCTGCTCTGCTGCCGCAGATTGATTTTGCTGGCATGCCACAGCTAGGTGGGCACTGACATCAATGTTGACTTGCTCAGATTCCGCTTACAAGCAACAATTGGGTTTCATGGCTGAGCAAGTCATGCATGTTATGGTCAGCAGGGCATTGCATGCTGATAAATGACAGAAGTCCTGTCAGGCCAGATGGTCCACGTTCAGACTCTGAGCTTGCTTGCCATCGACATATGTACATATGTCATTATTTGTGTAAACACCAAATATGGTGCTTACGTAGCCTGCATAGCTGTGTCCTTACAGGAAGTCAACCCTTGCATCATGTGGCAAGAATCAACTGCTCGCACAGTAAAACTATTTACTTATCAATTCTACAGCAGCTGTCACTGCAGGTTCTACAAACAGCTCTGCAGGCAGGACCCCTGCTTCACCCGCTGTCAGCCCTGAAGCCAGTTCTTCCAGTGTGCCTACTGGGCCCTTAGACTCCCTTCCCATCTTGTTTGGTGCCCCATCCACAGCCCCATCACAATCTACTGATGCAATAGGCCCTCAAGCCGCTCCTCCTGACTCAGCGCCTGTCACAGGCTTGAGCCCTGAATCCTCACTCATAGGTGGCAATGCAACTGTGTCTCCTGAAGTGAACACGCCAGCTGTGCTGAGTACATCGTTACAGTCAGTGCCAGTGTCTTTCAATGCAAACAGACCTTCCAACGAGAATGTCAGTACTGTAGCCTGAAAAGCTGGCCAGTGTGCAGTATGCAAATTTCTGTAGGTCGATCTTTACGTGGCAGGTGGACGAAATAGATGCATAGGTCAGAAGCGAGATTGCTCAAGTACGGATGTAGCACTGCTTGTGAATGGCAGATGTTCCGCAAACAGATACAAGTAACACAAAGGGGATGACAGGAAATCAAACGTCCAGACACTGTTTGCAGTCAGATGCAAACTGCAACCAGCTCTGCGAAAGCAGAAAGCATGCATGAACTGCAAAATATCTGGGTGCAAACAGGCAAAAGAGGTCGTGCCATGATGCAGCATACTTTTGCAGCATATATGGACAGGCATATTGTACGCGATGACAGTTATGATGGCAGATAGCACTCTTCACCAAGCATAGGCCTATAAGAGCATTTAATCTTGTGGGCCAGACAAGGCACACAGGACTCACGCATCTTCACGCAAATTCACACAGCCATCCTTTGCGCCGATGACAGGTCGGCAGTGTGCTGTGACAGCATTACCTGCTGCAACTTCATGCGATCCCTGACAGACAGGCATGTGCAACCTCTGAAGTCAAGATCAACAAGTGACGAGGACTGCGATGCAATATGCTGAACCCCTTGCAGAGTAATAAAAGAGCTATTGCTGAAAAAGAGAGTAGACAGGTGCGGCATACACAAGTAAGGCACAGATTCATCTGTCAGCTGTGGACAGTTTGCCATGGACAAGGCTTGCAAAGTAGCAGAAAGTGAGCATGAAATATGTGCTATTGTCTCATCCTTGATGTGAATTACATCAATCAAAGACAGCTTCTGCAGTTGGGTCAAAGTTGACAAGCCATTTTTCAAACCTTCACTAGTGCATTCCTTCAAGGGTCCCAGTCTCAACTCCGCCAGATTTGTCAGCGCTGACAGTAGTCTCATGTGATTGTCATCTATGTCTTCACAGCATATCACGGACAGCTCTGCTAGGTTTGTCAACTGTGCAATGTAACCTAGTCCTGTTTGGGTCACAGAGACAGGCATGTAGCCCAGATGAAGCCTACCGACTTGAGCTGATGCTGGATACTGCATCATTGTGAGGCATTCTGCATCTGTGAAGGGGGCACGTGATAGGAAGGTTGGCAAATGATGGATGTTAACTACAAAGGACAGGACAGGGTTGTGACGTTCAGCAGATGTCATGTACATTTGCAGCTCCTCCAGGGATCTGCTGGGATCTGGATCCGCTTCTACATTGCTGAGGAGCACTGTAGTCAAGAATGTGTTTGACAGATGCTGGGCGCTGTCACTTGGCACCTTGTATGATCTCAGATCTAGTACTCTGCAAGCTGGAAAGGCTTTGCTTAGCCAGTGCAGATTGTGCCATTGCAGCCCTAGGGAGCCCGTCATTCTAGGTCGGAGAGTATTGATTGCACTTTTGCAAAAGTGGCTGGCTGTTTCCAGGCCTTGCATACTAGTCTGACCTGCTGCATGCTGCTCTCATCCAGTAGAGCAGCAACGCTGTGCAAGACTGCGACCGACATCTCATCCCATGGGGTAGACGGTATCAGATCACTCATCCTGCCCTCCTGCGCACGCAACAACCGTGACACGTCAGACTGAATTTGCAGAATCACCTGCTGTCGTTGCAGATCAGTTAGGAACAGGACTCACCGCTGAGTCAACATCGTGGGCCGTCTGTATAGCGGAGGATGCCCTTTCGCCCATCAGATTACGTTGGTGACAATTTCAATAAAGCTTTGCAGCAAGAAATCAAGCCTCGCTCTGAAACCATTGTGACGCTTTATGGGGAAGCACCGCTTCCGAAGCAGGTCTGTTTATGGCAAGACACACAGACTACGAGGGCCTTACCATTGTGAACATGAAAGTTCTGGTGACAGGGGATCCAGGGGGCAATCTGCCTGCGCTATTTAAGCGTGTGGCTGCAGTGAACAAGAGCAACGGACCTTTTGATCTCCTCTTTTGCGTCGGCTCGTTCTTCAGTCATGCAGGTAAAGCTCGTGCCAATGCACAATCATTCCTCGTTTGTAAAATCACTCGCACACTTCATTGGCATGCTCGCTATTGATTCGTTCAACAGCGTCGAGCGATCAACATGCAGACTCCAAGGAAGACGCGGCCCCAGTCAGTGCTGACGCTCAAGCATACACGTCTAGCAGTAAGCAAGCACCGATCCCCACGTATTTCATTGGCAGCTTCGGAGCAGGCAGCAAAGAGGCTATGCTCTCTCTGTCAACTGCCAGTTCCAACATACAGTACCTGGGAACCTCAGGCTTGAAGACGTTACAGGGCTTGAACGTGGCATTTCTTGATGGCATCTACGATGCAGCAGCCTACAAGCAAGACCCTCAAGATGTGGGGTCGGCCACTGGATGTCGACACTACACACAGGTAAGCAGGTCAACCCCTAACCTGAGCCCCAGCATAGCTTACTGGCGTGTCAGCTTTGTACACCAGCAGGCTTGGTTGCACAGCCTGTTACAGGCAACTAAACTCGTCTGACATCTGCACCTGCACAATTCAGGCTGATGTGAACAGGCTAAAAGTACAGCTCGAAAGCGCATCAGGCGATGTAGATCTGCTCCTGACCTGTGAATGGCCTGAAGACATCCTACTGGCAACTCCAGCTGGCAGCCTACCCGAGGGTATCAACAAAACAGGTGACACATCCCCAAACTTGACCATACTGGCAGTACCACAGCATTGCTATTTGAAGGCACTGAAACCTGCTGTGGTCTCTCTACACCCAATGTGTTGCAAACAGTGTTGTGGGTTTTACTTCTGCTGATGCTGCACGCACACTAAGCCACATGAGCTGCAGCGCTGACGCGCAATCGACTTTGCTGCTCTTGCAACATCTGCCAGCAAAGTTTGTCTGGCAGTGTGCTGTCTGTATGCTGCAAGTGAGCAACAAATGCAGATGGGTCGGCATAGAATGTTGTGCACATTGCAGGACTTGCTGTGACATGGAATTGCGCTGCACTTGTGACGTGGGTTTAGGCAGCACTTCATGCAGCACATGTAACACAAATCAGGGTGCTTCTGATGGTTCTAATATGCCAGCAATCTCGTCAAATCATGCCATCACGCAGGTAGCAGTGCAGTTTCCGAGCTAGCAGCCCTCGCTCGCCCTCGATACCACTTTGCTGGCACCAAAAACATGTTCTATGCTCGGCCGCCGTACCTCAACACTGACCTTGGGGCAGGCGCACATGTGACTCGATTTGTTGGCCTGGCATCTGTTGGCAACATGGCCAAGCAGAAGTCTCTGCATGCTCTGGGATTAATGCCAGCTTCCAATATGGAGATTGAAACCCTGCAGCAAAAGCCTGAGGTAAGGACGTCATCTCTACAGAAACCTGTTTGTCTCCTGCTGAATTTGTGTTGTAACCAGCAGTTGCTGATCTGGGTCTTGGAGTTGCTCATGTCTTTGTGCTGTGGCAGATGGTTGGCGGTGTGGGTGCAAGTGTTGCTTGTATGTTTGCAGCTGTTTTGATCCTGCGCCAGCTCGTGGGTCTGTTTTGGGTGTGCATTTACAGCCGCTAGTGGGTTTGGGGCTGGCTGGCATGCAAACCGGTTGATGTGACTGTCTGATGATGGGGCCACTGCAGTTGCTGTGACTCTGCCATCTGTACACGGGTTTTCCACTGTACAATCTGCCTGCAAATTTGAGTCAAGTCGTGTTCCGGCTTGCTCACTGCAGCTCAGTCAGGGCTGCTGATGGGTATCAGCCTGATTGCACATAGGTGATGTTTGGCCACTTGTGAATCATCTGGAGCTGCTCACTGTGTCGATGTGCAGCTTATGTGGGTCTGAAAGGCTCCAACCTATGTGGGCAGCAAATCGTTTCAGCTTGGCACAACACCAGCAATGCTCAGTCATCCTGTGTTTGTGGGGTTTTTGTTGACACTCTGAGTTGCTTCCCTGACTGTGCTGGCAGCGTCTGTGGGCCTGCAGTTGTTGCACGTGCATTGCTAGTGCAATGATCACGCCAGATGCTCGTGCAAAAGCAGGCTCACAATTTGTTTCATCAGCCTCATTGCACTTTTGTAGCATGTTTGTGACAGACTGCCTGTTAGGGCTCATTGTGGTCATTTCCCCATCGTGGGTTTGCAGTCATGTCTAGCTTGCTGTCGCTCAGCATCTGACTACAATTGCAGGTCTGTAATCTTTTTTCCAATGTCAGTGTCAGGCTGACTTTGTAATACTGTATGTGTGACGCTGTAAGCTGTGGACCTGCAGGGCACAACCCCATCGCCTTATGAGGCTGCAGCACAAGCCAAGAAGAAGCGACCCAACGAGGATGCTGACGGTACTCAAGACTGGCGCTGGCAAGTCAACAAACGCCCCAAGGTGATCATATAGCTTGCAACGACTGCTCTGCCCCTTATGCACATCATTAGAGGCTCCAAAACTGGCTGCTTGAGCATTTGATGGTGGCAAATGTAAGCAAATGATGCTTAAGGTGGTTTGTGACATTTGGGAAAGAAAAGGTGCAGCAATTTTCAATGCATTTGCACATCTGACATCCTGTCAGGCCAGCACTCAGGACAATGTGCTATGATCCAGAACAAGGACACCCTGTCTTGCAGTCACACCTACATTTGCTTAGCTTGCATGGCCAAGGTATGTCAACACATGATATGCATGCATATCGACCAAGGGTGGCATCTGCAGGGTGCAAGCCTTGGGCGACCAGGTGTGGTGAAAGATGATTACAAGACTGTGTTTGTGCGCAACATATCCTTCAAGGCCAGCGAAGCTGAAATCACAGACTTCTTCACCCAAGCTGGGAAAGTAGAAGATGTACGGCGAAGCACAGATGACACAGGTCTGTCCTGTTGCTGCTTTCCTCTGCAGCTTGCAAGCTTTCAGTGACATGCAGCGCGTCTTGGTTTTTTTGTTGGCATACATTGAGCAGCTATCTGCAGCTTGAACATTGTCGCCATACATCCTGTTCCTCTACCTGTCCCTGTTCTTGTTCTTTTCCCTTTACCTGTCCTGTTCTTTCCTGTTCACCTGTCCTGTTCTTTCCCCTTCGCCTTGCTCTCCCTTCACCTTTCGGTTCCCTTGTCCCTTCCACTGTTCTTGCCCCTCTGCCTATGTCCATGTGAGACATGCACTTAGCCCCTATGATGTCCAGGCCTACATCAGCTCAACGGCCATTTGCATGCGTGCTCTGCCACCTCTACCAATCACAGCTGAAACCTGGCGGAAGTGTGACACACCTGCTGCTCAGCACCATTCAGTGTACAACACAATGGTGATCTGGTGCCAATGTTATTCACAAAGGAGTACACGCCTTGCTAAAGTTCATGATGAAAACAACTGATTGTGGCCTTGATGCCAATGACAGTCACAAACACGATCATTTTACGTTTCAACTGAGTTCATGAGTGAGTTCACGAGTGAGTTCACGAGTGAGTTCACGAGGGAGTTCACGAGTGAATTCATGACAAACACAAACTGATTGTGGGGCTGTGATGCAGGAAAACCCAAGGGATACTGTCACGTCCAGTTCACAATAGACAGCGCAGTAGAAAGGGCGTGCCGCCTCAGCGGAGCCTTGCTGCTTGATAGGGAAGTCTACATTGACTCAGCTGCCAATGGCAGTCGACCCATTGCTCCTGAACCTGGCAAGCCGGTAGAAGGATGTTGGTTCTGCCTCAGCAACCCAACTGCTGACACAGACCTTGTCGTCAGCATTGGTAAGGCTTACCCCACCTTTCCTATTTGGATGTGGCTAGAATATCAATAGTTTATCAAGCATATGGTCATTTGTGCATCTATACCAGGAACTGCATTTGCCCTTGCAGGTGAGGAGTGTTATTGTGCAATGGACAAGGGGGCAATCAATGAGGGTCATGTGCTGCTGTTACCCATAGAGCACTATGCAAGCAGCCTGGCATGCAGCGCCAATGCTTGGGCTGAGATGCAACGCTATCTATCAGCCTTCAAAGCATGTGCTGCATCCCAGGTGACTAGCCCTTGCCCCACTGGCACCACCCCCACCAACCTCTTACCTCCCGCCTGCCTAACCCCCTTTGAACTCCACAATTCCTACTCTCAAAACTCTGCCTATCCTTTGGACTGAAGCCCTCCTTGTCTGCCTGTCATATCCCTCTCTATGGCTCCCCCACATTCCCCTCTATTACCCCTCTATCCCTGCCCCATCTGTTTGATTTGCTTGCCTTGCGTTGTATTCAAGGAGGGCTGTCTCATCAGGTCAAGCCACTGATGGCATGAAAAAGTCTGGACGCCCTGCTTGTGTCTAATAATAGTAATAATAATTAAAACGCTTTGCAGCTCATGATGAGCTAGGTATGTGCAGGACAAGTCTTGTCTCTCCAGAGCATGTCTGAGACATGCAATTGCCGTCATGGTGCCGTATTTGAGGTGCATGACCTTGGGCCTCTTGTCGTAACAGTTGCTGAAACCAGTTGTGGGGTGAATGAAGGGCAAGGAGGTCATTGCATTTGAGAGGCATCTCAGTCTTGTCAAAAGAGGCGGGAACCACTGCCACATCAATGTTGTCTCCATTCCTGCTGCTGCAGCTCCAAAAGCCAATCAGGTAACAGAATCACTATAAGCAACCCCAAAGTCACCCGCTTGGCATGCTTGTGTCATGCATAATGCACAGAGGCTGTTGCCTAGTGGTTGATGCAGGGACTGCAGGTACAGTGATTGGGATGAGCAACCATCAAGATGTGCATGAGTAACAGTCACAATGCAGGAAGTCGTTGCGGACATACTGCATTCATGCAGCTGTCAGTATATGCTGCCACAGCATCAATTAGTCACTGACCTGTGACTTGCAAGCAGCTGCCAGTCTGTGCTGCTGCAGCACTGCCCACACACTGGCCTGTGATTTGCAGGCATTTCAACAGGCAGCACAAGCACAGGGCTTTGCCTTCACAGCTCTTTCGAAAGCAGTTGGCAAAGCCTCACGCAGCCAGCTGCAAGAGGTCGTAGGGGACAGTGAGTACTTCCTTGCCATTCTGCCTGATGGGTCCCGGCTGGTGCACCCAATCACAAGGGAAGAAAGGCACCCCTTGGATTTTGGACGACAGGTGGTGGCACAGCTTGCTGGTACTCCTGACAGGTAAGCTCTGTCTTCTGTTTCACCACACCCATTCTGTTAGTGGTATGCATCCGAGAAACAGCTTCCCGAATTCGCACTGGCAAGCAAGCATGGTGAAATGAAGGAAGCAGTGACTGTGCATTGCATTGCCAGGCGGCATCGTGTCTTGTGTCAGAGCAGTTCGAGTTGTCAACCTGCACACATGGTTCTGACATTTTTTATGTTGACAGCTGTGGAATGTCAGAACGATATGTGGAGCGGCAACTTCACATCAATGCTCTTATGTGGGATGACACTGGTTGTCAAATGCTAATGGTGTTGATTTTGCTGTGTGCAGAGCTGACTGGAAAACCTGCCAACTTGAGAAGCCACAAGAGATAGCTCGTACTGACGCATTCAAGGCTGTCTTCCAACCTTATGACGTTGTCAACAGTTGACATGCAAATGTTGAATATTGTCCTGACGTCTGGCCAGTGTGGAGTCATGAGATATGGGCTTAGCAGCAGTCTTCAATTTGCTCTGACATAATTACGAAGGGTTGCCATTATTGGTACTGTCACGGCAAGAAGTTGTAGTTAGATCATGATGCATGATGCTGCTGGCATCACAGGATTTGCAGTGTTGTTCCTTACCCGCTAGGATTTTGCAATTTTTTGCATCGTTGCTAGCCAGAAACAATCCATCAAATGGTACCAACTTCAAGCAACGTTGGCAGCTATTAAGGAGAAAGCAGTAGTCAATGTATACCCCGTTGGCAGCTATATGTCAGCAGTCCAGAACAAACTGCAAACATGCAAGTAAAACGTTTGATGCAATTAGCACACTGGAGCTGTTAGGCACACAGTGACAGAGGTATCAGCCCCAGCAGTAGCTAGTGTATGCCAAATTACTGTAGCTGTCATATGATAATTTACAACTGGGAAGCAGGCTGACAACTTAGCACAGGTCTGCACATTGCTTGCTTAAGCCTGACTGGCATACTGAATGCTGATGGCTCAGTGTCTAGTGGCTTGCGCCATTCGACTGCTGGGAGGCAAGCAGGGCAGGCTTGCTGATGACACCATCTATTAGGCCGTAGTCAACTGCCTCCTTGGCAGACATGAAGAAATCCCGATCTACATCCAAACATCACTGCCTGTCAGTCATCTGCAGTTGCGTACTGCAATTTGACATGCTGCTTGTGCTGACATGGTCCACATCAATGCCTGCCCAAACACAGCCTGACAAGCTTGACACGCAGCACAACAGCAAAGCACACATGCCCATGTATCAGGGCGACAACCGCATGTGTAGCACCCATGTAACTGTTCAATAGGCAAGTGCCTGTTGGTTAGGCCATGACAACAACACTGCTTTGTTGTGAAATGCAAACGCAACGTGACCAATTTGATAACTGCTCACCCCCACTCTCTCTTTGTACCGCAATCTAACTGTGTATCTGCTGAAGCAAGCCTGTGAGGTATTGCAGCTCAACATGTGAGGCAACACTCTGACAGCACGCTCATGACATCTTGACCAAGGCTTGCAATCATTTATTGACACACGCCTACTATAGTAAAGTGTGGTGGGGAAATCATTGCAAGCCTCGGTCAAAATGTCATGAGCATCCTGTCCAGCATAGCTAACCAGGTGTTGCCCCACATGTTGAGCAGCAGCAGACACGATATGATTGCAAAGGCATAGCTGCACAAGGCACACTTCCTGACGCTGACGGTGCCCCATGCAGTCAGCTAATGAGGTTGTAGACGCAAACAACAGCAAGCAGTCGGCCAATGAGGTCGTAGACGCAAACAGCAAGCAGTCGGCTAATAAGGCTGTAGACGCAAGCCACAGTGAGCAGTGAGGGCAGTTGACTGACCAGTGTCCTGGGTGATGCGCTCCATGCCCTGGCCTGTGAACTCGGCCAGATAGCCATTGAGAGTGAGCTTGTGGTGCAGGATCTCATTGGCTTGGATCTCAATGTCTGCAGCCTGGCCCTGGGCTCCTCCCAGAGGCTGATGGATCATGATGCGTGAGTTGGCCAGGGAGTACCTCTTCCCCTGCCAAACATACAAAGACTCGGTCATGCGTTCATTGAATGTCAATCATTGCTCAAATGCGAGTCTTCCCCTAGGGCCAGGTACATGCAGTCCTGAGTAGCTGTACGAGGTCCTCCTGCCTGGCAGTCGGCACACCAACAACAATGTACATACATGACCTCAGGCTTGCCAAAAGGAGGATCAAAAGGAGCGCGTGTTGTTTTTCATGAGTGCGCTGGGACAGACCACCATCTGTGAAATTCATGCTACACATGTCGAGGACGGAACATGGATCCAGACAGACAGTCAGGAGTGCCAAGCAGGCATAATTGTCCTCAAATAGCTTACCAATTCATGCAGCTGACCTGCTTACTGCAAATCTTTTGTGTACATCATGGTCAGGCATGCACACTAATCGCTTGCTACAAGACATGATACCCAGCGTGCTATCCACATTCACCAAAAGTTGCAGTGCACAATGAACTGTCAATTGGTGACAGAAAGGGTACCTTCTGGCCAGAGGCTAGAATGAAAGCCCCCATAGAGGCAGCCAGACCAACACATACTGTGGAGACATCAGACTTGATGTATCGCATGGTGTCAAACACAGCCATACCTGCACCCAGATGTCAATCAAGCTCAGCAACATGACAAGCATGGGCAGCATGGAAGTCCGTTACACACAGCACCTCGGCAGGTGCGATAAAGCCAATGACCAGTTGAATGGCTGTGTCATGCAGCATGACTGTCAAGCGCAGCAACTCAATATGTGCGACATAAATATGGCAATTTCGCAGGATGCTGGGAAATTGATGCACATGCAATGACAACTTTGACGTGATTCACAATATAATGCCTGTTGACAGGTGATGATGAGGTAGAGACCAACCTGCTGTTACAGACCCTCCAGGTGAGTTGACATACATGGTGATGTCTTTCTTGCCTATGGAGTCAAGATACAACAGCTGTGCTACCAACAAATTGCTGTTGTCATCATCTACGGCACCTCCCAAACGGACAATACGCTGCACGTACAAAAGCCCCTTACCAGCTCACGCAGTCAAGGTCACAAAATGTGGTGTAAAAACTGAGTGCCTGTGCAATGGGTCAGCAGTGTGAGCAGGCACAAGCACAGGGTGCAATGATTGCCAACTGCATGCTGTCACTCAGAGGACAGATAATCAGGAACGCTTGCTTCAGGCCTGATACCACTTGCCAGTGACGTGTCTGATGCATGCTCAGCACAGCTCAGAACAGATAAAGTAGCAGCTGACATATAGGATGCAAAAGGCGCTCTGCCTGCCACAAAGCGTGCAGGTATACCTGCTGAAAGAGCTGTGAAATGACTTGAGAGAAACGTTCCACGACCATGGGATTGGGTGGAGGAGGGCCCTGACCACACCATATCTGCCCGCTGGTGTCAGCTTTGTTTGGTACAAGGAGACTCCGCTGGCTGTCCGGCCTCCACAGTTGCTGCTTTGGCCTGTATTGCAAGGTGTCCATTTAATATTGAAGCTTTGACCTTGCATGCCATATGCAGCAGCTGGGCACACACGGACATGAATGTTAAAATCCTTGTACAAGACGAATTCACGCGGAAGAGTCTAAAGTGCAAGTTCAGGACATTTGGTCTGCTCCTGATAGATCACTGGCAGGACTAAACGATCAGCTTGAATGACTCTGCTGCCACAATGCGCTATACCTTTCAGCAGCTGCGACTACACGGGATCGGACCAAGTTGGATTGATGACGCCTGCAAGGTTGTGCAACGGGGCCTTGTGCAAAGTGCTGGTGGGAGGTGAGCTGTCTGCAACCCGCTGTCTGTCGATTTAACATGGTTTCCATCACCTCAGCTCCAAAGATGCTCCCTTAAGAAAGCACAGTAGGCCAGTCAACGCTTGCAAGCCACAAGCAGTTGCGATGACTAGCCACAAGCGACGTTGATCGGGTTAACCCTAATCAGGTTTCGGCATAAACGTAACGCTCACATCATTCAAAGCATGCTCACATGATGGCTACAACATCGCCGCATGGATCAATACAACGTCAGCGAGGTCGACTGCGTGATTGATTCTGAGTTTGTTGCATGGTTGCAAGCCAGTGGCGTTGTTGCCTACGACATCAAAGCCGCATTCGTCGCGGAGGGCTGGAGGGGCATCGCTGCCGTCAACCAGCTGCCTGCTGGTGGGCTTTGGATCTCGTGTCTTTCATGAGCAATGCAGTTTCCGTAACGACAGAAGGTTTCATTGCATGGCCAGGATCGTGGCATGTCTATACTGTGACAGTCATAGAGACATACTGACTTCAGGTGCCCTGCTTCTCCAAGTACCAGAAAGAGTACTGATGAGCACAAGCAGTGCAGCAAGAGATGCAGATTTTACAGCTGCGTCCCAAAGATATCCCGGCCTGGCTCCTGAACAGGAACGCGTACTGCATTCTTGCAGTCACCTTTGCGTAGAGTAAAAAGCGCATTGCATGATTGAAGGCAAATGCTGCAGGTTCTGACTGCACACTTGCTGCACGAGACTACAAAAGGACGCAAGTCCCAATGGCACCCATACCTGGCCCAGTTGCCTCATAAGTACACATTGATGATGAATTTCAGTCCAGAGCATGTTCAAGCGCTACAGGCACCATATGCACAACAGATTGCAACTGCAACATGTCAGCAAGCCCAACAAAGCTGGACAGAAGCTAAAGGCCTGCTGAGTATGCTAGGTAGTCTTTGTTGGCAGTTGCTTACTCTAGGGTTGTGTGTGCATCAACACTGGCAAGCATGTATCCTCATCATACAAGTCACTGCAACATGCTGCAGGACTGGCTGTAAGTTACACTTGTAGTGCATTGATGCTGGCAGGCAGCACTGTGAATTTGTGCCAGGACCTGCCTGCTTTGATCAAACTCATATCAGCTGCGTCAGGGGTTTACCATCAATGGTGCTGTTGCATTGCTTGGTTATGAGCACACAGCATTGCATACTTCATGACAGCGCATGCATGTCAAATGTTAACTATATTACTCGTAACTTTGCAAATCATTGCTCAAGAAACGCTGCAGATGTAAGTCTTGGCCATCAGCAAGTTTTTACTGTGTACTGATTTCAACGCATGCATGCCCAAGACCATGTTGTTGATGCCTGTAGGGCTGCCCAAGAAATGGTCCAGTCTCAAAGCTTGGCTGTGGGCAAGCAGCACCGTATGTTCCAGGACCATGCATGTGCCCTTCAGCTCAGCTGGGGCCCTGACCCCCTTTGGGGACCTGCACAACTACCACCCCCCGCCTCCGCCCCACTACCCTGAGATAGGTGAACTTTGCTGCTCTGGTTGCATAGTGTGTCCATTGGGCTATTAACAGTTATGTACTTCCAGTCATTGGCAGTTATTTATTTCTCTGGTCATTGGGATTAGCGTATTGCTAAGCTGGCTCTGTGGCCTTGGACTCGTCAAAGTTACCACCCATTCACGCATGCTGGTGATACGTGGAATAGTAGAGTTGGTTGATACCACTGGTCTGTCACCGACTCAGTCTGCACATCTGCATGGCATAGGAAGACCAGCCTTATGGATCTTTCTATGCTTTAGTTGTACATTTCATGGTGCAATCATTCTGCAATCACTGGGCTGCTGTTGCGAGTGATGATTTTGCATTTCAGTGGTGCAACCGTTCTCCATTGGGCTGCTCTTGCGAGTGAGTGTCCTAACAAATGCAAGGCATGGTTGCAAACAGCCTTTGCCTACCAAATGTGGCACTAAGCAGACATGTTGGTGTATGTAGTCAGAGTATGGGACCATGTCTAAGGATTCACAAATGATTGCTGCAGAAGGTGTATCAGCTTGCTGCAATCAAGACAGGTATCAAGACTATGAAGGCTATGGGGATGGCGGTTACAGTGAATCATTCCAAGAGTATTGCTTGTATGCTCGCAAAAGGTAAGCTGCCACTGTCTTTGTGACACGCGAAAGATATGCAGCCGCACCCTTTCGCACCAGCAAACCTCCAGTGCCCATCAACAACAACACAAGTCTGAGTCAGTCCCAGCGATTGCATGACACACTACCATGAGATTCACGCTGCATCTGTATCAATCTTGCCAAGTGGTTGCTCACCTTGCATCAACCTTCAGGCAAGAAGCCATTTGTTTGCATCTGCTGAGCTTTTGGGAGACCATAGAAGTCTTGCTTGACTTCAAGCCATGTCTATCCAAGCTTCTTGCCGTGCTGCTTCCCTTTGACTGTTCGCTGAGCAAAATATGCAACGGTACCAATGCCATTTGATGATGATGGTGTGTAGCTGACGGGCTGCAGATACTGCAAGGGTGAGCAGGTGTTCCTGTGCTATGGCAAGTACACCAACTTGGAGCTCCTCGGTAAGAGCTGTCGTTTTGCTTGATCAATTGCTTGCTTGACTCTGTTGCGTCTGTCTATCTGTCAATGTGAAGCACTCTGAAAGTGTCCTCCATTGTGTCTGAGAGTGTGTGGCATCTTGTGATGCTCATTGTTTGT
>JAABUO010005612.1_pt1 | contig 14548 bp, 11 predicted proteins | sample 5559291 | NCBI WGS metagenome assembly JAABUO01 (sample SAMN10711878, study PRJNA513372) | rock metagenome | isolation source: Antarctica rocks | place: Antarctica: Victoria Land, Finger Mt sud | reverse complement strand
CACACACACACACACACACACACACACTCACTCACTCTCTCTTCCACTTCCTTGCCCGCTTGCAATCACCCCATGTCTGACTGGACACCGTCTCACCAGGTGCTGGTCTTGGCACTAACCCATGTTGCAAGTGCAGGAACGGAGAACACAGCTCTTCAGTGCAACAATGACCAATAAGGTGGCCAAGCTGCAAAGAGCTTGCTTGATCAACCCAGTCAAGGTGGAAGTTGCCCAGAAGTACTCCACTGTCGACACTTTGCGGCAGCAGTACCTCTTTGTTCCAGCCAAGTACAAGGTGACTGCCAAGCCAAGCCAGCAGCTTGGCTGTTTGACTGCCCTCTTGATGCTATCTCTCTGTGACGTGTTGAATTGCTTGACATCATGGCTACATCTGCAGCCTGACTGCTCCATGCGACTGTATGGTCACCATGACATGCACCACAGCCTGTATCAATGTGTGCTTCAAGATTGGTGACATTTATTAGGGTTGGCGTCATGTCGCATACCTGCAACCCAAAACACACGCAGGCTGCCATGTTGGACCTGGTGATTCAGATTGTTGACATCATCACTCATGGCCTGTATGCTTATAAGCCCTGATGTGGGTCAAGCAGTGCAAGATGGCTGTCATATACTGTGACATCCACACCCAAGAGCTGTTGTCATGAGACACCACCAAGCTTCCATGTGCAGCCCTTTTGTGGGCAGGGCCCATGACCTGGCCCTTGTGACTGCCCTGCAGGACTGCTATCTGGCCTTCTACCTTACAGAGCTAGCAGGCGCTACATTCATGATATTCACACGCACCTGCGACAACACTCGCAAGATGGCCCTCATGCTGCGTAACCTGGGCTTCGATGCAATCCCCATTCACGGTCAGATGGCTCAAGCCAAGCGCATAGGAGCACTGAACAAGTTCAAGGCTGGAGAGAGGAGCATTCTGGTTGCCACTGGTAAGGGCTTGTTGCATCCCCTGGGCAGCCCGGTGTAATACTTGGCTTCTCATTAAATTGACGCCAAAAGGCGTAGTCTTTTCTTTTCTTTTCTTGTTGCACCCCTTGAGTGCAGGCATCAGCATCAGGCGTAAAATCCATGCAGAGCAGTGCGTGTGCTTCATGCAAAAGCATGTGGTCTCATTGTTTGTGGCAGCTGTGTGCTGCAGTCATGGTGGCGGTCATGGCAGCAAAGTGCACATGCTTATCACCCTATTGACTGATATTGGGCTGCAGTGTTGCTGCACAGTGCCGTCATTCATGATGCAGCAATCTATATCAACTAGCAGCATCAATCTGCTTGAAGTCTGGACTGTTGGTTTAGCTTGAGATTGCATGGGTTGACATGTCAGTAAGGTTGCATCCAATGTTACCAATAGCATTCTGTCACAGAAACAGCCTGGCAGCACACTACTCATGCATGCAGCTGAGGCTCACACTCTGCAAGTCTGCATAATGGCCGCTTGCCACAATTGTGTTTGCTTTTGTTCCAACAGAAGAGTTCTGATTGCTGCATGGAAAAAGGAGATTTGGGACAAACACTCAAGGCTGACAGCACACTCTAGTTTGATGCTAAAATGCTGAATTGTGTTGATGTCTACATTGCAGATGTTGCAAGCAGAGGTCTAGACATTCCTGCTGTGGATTGCGTGGTCAACTACGATGTACCAACCAACTCTAAGGACTACATTCATAGGGTTGGCAGAACTGCTAGAGCTGGCAGGTGAGAGGCACTGCCTGTTTTGGGCCTTCCTTATAGTTGCACAGTACCTTGAGGAATGATACAGAATGGTGCAAGTGCATGTTCAACCTGTATAGGACATGGCAGTTGAGTCCAGCCTTCAATACAGGGGCTGCTGCACCGACAGTTTGTGATCCAACGGTTGGATGCTTGCGAACATCACAAGGGCTACTGCTGCTGCATTCGATCAAAACAAGCTGTATCAAGACAAAGATGCATATCCTCAGAAGCCGCTCATCCTATATGGGTACAAAGTTTTGACAGCGCATTTGTCATGCATCAAAGCTTCACCTTCACACATTGCGCTGCCAACCTCATCTCAATTCGCCTGGTCTGCTGTTTACTTCCACACTGACTTCTGCAGGTCTGGGCGCTCACTGACTCTTGTCACTCAGTATGATGTGGAGCTTTTCCAGAAGATTGAGGCGCTGACCGGGCACAAGATGGAGGAGTATCCTGCAGAGCAGGAGGCCGTGCTGCTATTGCTGGAGCGTGTGGGCGAGGCTCAGCGCATCTCCACCATGCAGGTGCCTGCTCCTCCTATCAGCTCCTCCTATTGGCCCCTCCATTAGCTCCTCCTTTTGGCCCCTCCTGTTAGATCCTCCTTATAGCTCCTCCTATCAGCTCCTCCTATCAGCCCCTCCTATTAGCTCCTCCTATTGGCCCCTCCTGTTAGCTCCTCCTGTTAGCTCCTCCTATCAGCCCCTCCTACTAACTCCTCCTCTTAGGCTTGTCAGGCACAGAACTCCCTGAAGACAGTCAACCTTGTCTATAGCCGTTGGCATTGGCTAGCTCTGTGGAGAACTAGAACATGCTGAATGATGCTAATGGTGGTCATGATACTCTTTTTGTGTGTGATATTCTTGATGTGCGAGCGGAATAGCGTGTGCATCTTGAGGGACCCTTGTTTGTCCCTGAGGACACTCTCAGTATGCGTAGTAGTCTGCAGAGGTTGATGCAGTGGTCGGAGTGTACTGGACTCTGCTTGCTACACATGTGACTGTGTATGTGTACATGTGTGGTGTTGTCCTTTGTATGTTTAATGAGCATCGGTACTAACTGCATTTCTGTCAAGATCAAACGATTTCCTGTTGATGATGCATTGCTGGACACAAGCCATGGTTTGTATGCCTGCGCACAGTAGAATGACTGCAATAGCTTTCTTGTACAGCAGAATGCGCAGGACTCTCACTGCTGTACATTCTGCTGTACAACGTGCCATGTGAGGCAATGCAATGCATCAACCTCTTGTAATGCTTGTGCAGATGCGGGAGTCTGAGAAGAGGAAGGGCAGCAAACGTAAGGGACACATGGATGATGACACTGAAAGGCATGCCATGCCAGGCACCAGGAAGCCTGCCAAGCAGGGCAGACGCTGAAAGGCACCAGTGCTGTTTGTCCATGCTGTCTTACCTGGGTTCAGCAAGGCATTCAGACGCCCACAAGAGCTGTCTGTATGTCTGTTGTCAGCATTGGCTTGTCTATCATGATGGCAATGCTGTCAGCACCACAGCTGTCTTGCTGTGCACAGCGAGATGCAGTCTAAGCCATTTGCTAGTCCGTGAAGGGGCGTCTGCCCTGTTTTCCCTTTTTGTTGTGATGGCAGCATTGATGCATTTCAGAGCTGTCTTCGTGTGCACAGCTGTGTGCAGTCAAAAGCGTTTTTTGAATTGTGGATGAGCATCTATTGCTTGTGGCAGAAGCCATCCTGAGCAGCATGCCATGACCTTCTACGGTTTGACCGGATATGTCATGTGTTGTCTTTTTGGCTGGCACAATTGATTAGGACATGGCTTGAGAATGAACTTAAGTGATGCAGCCCTGGCCAACAATACAGTGCAAGCCAATCTCAGCAGTCTGGCTGATCATCAGGGGCTGTTGCCATGGTGTGTATGCTGAAACTAAATTCATTTCTGTATGCTTGAGTTTGCCAGCATATGTTCTCTTGTGGGTAAAGTCAATATTTTGACATGTTTTCGGGCCTAGTTGACATCATAAAACAAGGTTGGCTCTAGTTTAAAGTCATATTGGGGTCACAGCGGTGGCACGTCACCTTATATAGATTTGCCTGTTACCAATTTCTCCCCTGATTGCAGCCATATACTGCGTCAAAAGTAGCAAGCATCGAGCTTGTAGACAATTTTTGAGTGTGATTGCATGCGCATGCTACGATGGACTTCAGTGTGACTATTGAGAGAGAGGTTACATTGCTTTAGCCAGCCAACAATGTGTGGCAAGCAAGACGTGAAGAGGAATGAAGCCACGGTGGTCTTGCTCTTGGGCATCAGGATTTGGCACATTGCTTCGCATGCTGCCTCAGGATCCTGTGTGCTGCTTCAATGTCGACATGGAATCAGATGTGATCACTGCGGCTCATGTGCAACTGCTACAGTAGGTATGTCACAAATTGTTGAGTGTGCTGTCAGAAGCACCTTGTGAAGCACCAAAGCATGCATGGCAATTTTAGCTATACCACAGTGGCAAAAGCTTGCCGAAACAATTATTACAGTTAGCTGCATGACGGCAGTACAGACTCCAGCATTTGATCCGTCAACATTTCACTACCAACAATCGGGGGTATAAGCAAGGGTGACAAGAGAATGAGGGCATCAATGTCGGATCATGCGTGCACTGCCTGTTCTGACAAGCTTCCGATAACAACATTGTCATGGATTTCATGCCAAAAGCAAGTAAGCACATCCGTACATCAGGAGTACGCTAGCGGTGGGTGTAGGGGGGTCACTAATCATGCACATGATCAAAGTCATAACTAATGTTCCTATGATCATGAAAGACACACCACTTGTACATGGAGCACAACAGCTCCAGACAAAATCTTGCCAGACAAGTAAACAGGTCAAGGCAGTACAGATACAACACAGAAACACTGTTTGTTGACAGCATGCCTGATCAGCCTCATGAGCTCAATACATCTTATTCAGAACAAATGCAAACCTTCATGAAATGACGAAATAGTGAGATAACCATGGTATCTGATGTTGTGCCCAAGCATCTGCAAGGCAAGAACAACACATATAGTTCTCCTCACATTCAAATCAGTCTCTGCATAATCCCTTAGTTATCCCTTTACCATACTCAGAAACTTACATAACAGCAGCGACAACCTCCCGCACTGTCACTACCAAACTAGACTCTCATACTCCGTGTAAGTGATGCTATTGACCCTGTCACCCAATGCTACATTCAAACCATCCATCCACTCTGAGGCAGACGTCTGATTAAGATGAAGCCAAGAAACACTGGACAGATCCACGTCAGCAACAGCCGAATACTTGTCTCCATCACCATACAGAATCCTGAGATGACCCTTGGCCAGATGATAACTGCCCACCGCAATCAGATTCTGAACTGCCTCGTTGTATAAGTAGTAATGCTCGTGGTCCAACACCGGGTCCTTGGAGATGGCTGAGATCACAAACCTCCTGCGCTTTGGTTCAAACTGCAACTGCACTGCCCAGTGCTTTGAGCCCCCATGGTTACGCCAGTTGTGATGGACCAGCACCAAGAGCGTCTGTGGATACTGAGACCACAGGATTGGATGGCCGCTGATCCTGATATCACGCATTTCCAAGTTGACTGACTTTGACACCAATCTGCCAACGTCATCTTTCAGGCAGGAGGCAAACACAAGCGACGCTCCTGTCTTTTGTGTGAAGTCCAGCTTGAAAATGGTCAAACAGGGCATGACTGTGTACAGTATGTACAGCTCATGGTTGTCTTCCCAAACTCCCCAGTTCTTGTCACAGCATGGGAACTCCCTTCTTGGAATGAGAGGCTGAGCAAAATTGACCAGGCTGTGTAGCTCCAGGGTTTCCAAGTCCACTCTTGCGAAGCCGTTGCCCTGAAACCGCATCTTGTGCGCATCACTGCGTGTCTCTTTCGTCACAGTCAAAGACTTGTCAAAGATCTCCATAGCATAGGATACATGCAGCTGATTCTGGTACACAAACGGCCTGCAAAAACAGATAACTGTTGGCCCCCCCAGAAAAAAGCTTGTTAGAGTACTTCAGTAGTTGATTTACTTCATTGATGTCTTGACGAGCTCACAATTTGCTCACGATTTGATCAGCATGTTGTCACGTCAGCCAGGCATGCACGATCCTGTCTATGGCAGTGATTCTCTTGCATGACCAATGTGCCAGTATTTGCAGCTGTAGACAAGACTCAACAGTATTTTTGTTTCAGTGCCATGCATGACACTACAGCGCATGAGCATGAAATGGTAAGCTCATTGGGAAGCAAGAGCTCACAGCCTCAGCCACCGTCTAGCTTTTCGTGCTGCTGCTTTTCACCAAATGCAGTTCATCCTGTATGTGCAGCTTATTGCTGCAGAGGGTATGCTAACCTGAATGATGAGAAGCGCAGCCCGCCCACGGGATGCGCAGACACTTCTTCAACCACTGCTGCCCATGACTGACTGTTGAAAGACGTTGACCTGGGGTTAGTGATGTTCCGTATGTCTGGCTCATCACCGTGTCCCATGTTTGCCAACAAAGGAGGCGTGAAGGCACGCTCAGTCTGCATTCACAGAAAACCCACAAATTGTTTCTCGGTCTGCCACACATGCAACGCATTCACTCCACAACAAGCCAGGATAGGTAAGGTAGACAGGATGACAGCACAATAAGCAAAGACCAGAGCTTCACTGGAGAGACTGGCTGCTGGTACACAATGCATTTGAGCCGGTTGTCATGCTGTCACTCCCTCATGCTGCTGACACACACAACTGATGACACATCATGCATATGGAAGTGTGCTTTGTTCTTGATGGTGCTGAGCTAGTTCAAATTTGCATGCAACATATCAAAATGCTGCTTGAAACAGGAGGTGGACAAGCATACAGAGTACATAGTGATCCAAAGATCCCCCTTTGTGGTGCACTACAAAATGATGAAACAGACACCAGAGAAGGTTATGAACCGACCTGCAAGGTACAGTTTGAACCAAAGCATCCTTTGTAGTGCATCACAATTAGCATCCACCCAAAAGGTTGCAACTCCACTGCTGCTGGATTGACCAAACCTGCAGGATGCAGAATCTGTCACGGTCATCCCTCATAGAAACATGCAGCTTTTTGACAGCGCCTGTGTACAAACAAGAGGTCTCAATCTGTGCATGTGCAACTCATTCTCATGCAAGTGTTCCCCTTTGGTGTTGCTGGTGATTCTGAATCAGAGCCTGCAGTGTCAATCGTATCAAGCATGCTTGCACAGACCAGTCAACATCATCGGCAGCTGAGCCCAACATGCGTTTAGTCCAAGCTGATAAACTAGCTCATGAGAGCTAGCACAAGATAGACTGCTTTGGAGAGACAAGACTTGTCCTGCACATACCTAGCTCATCATGAGCTGGAAAGCTTTTCAATAATTTATTGTTACTATTATAATGCTGCAGGCATGGCATCTCAAACCAGCTAAACTACCTTGATCAAGGCTTGTGGTGTAGTTGCCATTGATGAAGAAGTGCCGTGGCATGGCCTTCTGGCGCTGCCGCTTCTGCTGCCGCTGCTCCTGTATTGTGAGCCGCTCATGCTTGGCCTCAGCAGGAGGGGGGAACCTAGGCACATACATGAGCGGTTGCTGGTGCCTGCTCATGTACTCTCGTGCAGCTGCCTGATCAAAAGCTTCGCTCTGCATGTCGCTTGCAGTCTGGCCAAGGAAATCATTTGGATGCTGCTTCAGGAAGTCGTGTTGCGCCTCTGGAAAATGTCGATGGTGGAAGCCGCTGATGTGGGCAAACGTCAGGTTTTTCATTTGACTCTGGAGCGAGCTCTGCAAGCACAGGTGAAGCTGTATGTCAGCTGTGGTTGATGCGTGCATCCGAGGCATCCAACCTTGTGTACTTATGTCAAGTGACACAGCATGCAGCATTGCCCTGAAACTAGAGTCTTCCAGTTGAACGTTGCATGATTAAAAGTTGCATGCTCCTTTAGACCTGATGTCAAGCTGCATGTCAGCTATGATTGATGCAGGTTTGCCCTGAAGGACTTAAGTGCAGCCATGCAAAAATCTGTTGCCTCTGTGATGATGCCACTCATACCAGCAAACCAGGGACACAGCACTGAAGCATCCAATTGCAGCAAAATCAAACACAGTGTATGTGAGGTGCATGTATGGCAATGATATCAGCAACAAGCAATGGCTGTCATTGTCATGCTTGGCTTGTGAACCGCACATGTGGTACACAACCTGCCACATGGTGTTTGCACTACAGGTGAGGATGCAGAAAATTACCCCGCGCTCAGCTGTATACCAATACAGATGGACATCTGGTGGAATATTGTTGACCTCAGCTTGCAAGTTGATAGCAAACAGCTCCTTCAGACTCTGTACCAAACACAGCACTGCTCAGGAGCATGTGGGGGACAAAAGATGTGTTTGGCGTAGCATGCATAGTAATGCAGCACTTGGGTCACACTGATTGTTGTGACATTCTCTACAGCTATGTTTGAGTTGCATGGCAAGGATTGCATGCCTCATGTTGATTTACCAGCCATGCTGTTAGCTTGCAAAACTGTGACAACATGATGCACAAGCACAAGCATGCAGGCATGGACCCAAAAGGTGATGTCTCAGCCAGCTCATACACAGAATGTTTCACAAGACATCCTTTAGAGGCTGTAATGTTGTGCAAACAAGACTCACCTCCCTGTTGACAGTGGCGTGATCGCCTGTCAATGGCATTATGATTTCAACCTCTGGTGCTCGTGCAAGCCGATGAGCAATTTCTCCTCCAGCAGAAGTGTCAATGAATTCTGCAGTGAAAATAAGGTTATTCAGGTCACTGCTTGGCTCATGACGGTGTGGTTGCACAACATAAATGCAATTAAACCAATCTGAATAGACACTTGGCAGTGGAACAATTGGGCAACTGAGAATTGAAAGCTTAAGAATGGTGTAGGTCTTGCCTGACAGGACGGTGATGTCGTCTGGCTCCGCCATGAACACGGCTGGGACGTCCCCAACGCGAGCGGCATAGAATAAAGCCGACGAAGCTGCCGAGCTCATGCCTGTGTAGGCCAACAAAAATGCAAAGTGACAACACACATAACCGAACAGATCAGCAAGCTTAACGTTGCAGGTGGCATACCGAACAAGGCCCCGCAATATCGCCCAGGAAGGCTATTGATGAAGTGCACAGCGGCAGCCATGTCTGTGAGCTGCATGTGCAACCGATGACGGTCAATACGAGCTTGTTCCGTCGCGCCTTAAGTTCAGTTAAGCACGGTCTTACCGCTGCAGTGTAGTTGAAGAGGGCTTCAGAGCCACAGCTCTCGCCTCGGCCGGCAATGTCAACGGCAAGCGAGCTTATGCCGTGATTGATGGCAAGGGTCCGCATCAGCGGGGGCTCCGGCCAGTAGTCCTTATGCTGTATTGACCCCCCGAACAGCACAGCTACAAAGTCGGATCCTGTGTCTCGGAAATTGCCCGCTAACCAAGTTGATTCCGCATTCTGAAAGCCCACTTTGGTCATGCCATCCCAAACGGAATCTGCGTTTGGAAAAAGGCCACGCTGGCTGCGAAAACCTGGGAGACCATACTTTGCAGCCTTGCAATCTTCGACTTCCTGGAAATCGTTGCCGGCGGCAATAGGTAACAGTAGAGCTAGCAAGGACCATATGATCCACATAGTAACAACATAAGCAGTGATACAGACGACAGGAAAACGATTCTCACAAGCACAAGGACAAACGTGCAGACATGTGCATATTCTGCGCGTAGCTGATGAGTCATGACTGTTTCTTGCCACGTGTTGTCCGTGACCACTAGCAGCGGTGCCCACGTGGATTCAGGACGGTTAAGTTACCAATGCATTAGTGACGTTTCGATGATTTCTGCACTCAGGGAAGCTGCAGCTGGACCCCTAGGTAGCTCCTGGCATCTGAGACAGACGAATACATGTACAGATGCTTGCTTATGGCACACATATGTACATGTGCCTATTGTCACATTATCTGCCTGAGTCGCAGATAGTATCCACATGACTGAAATCAGTGCCCCTTGAATGGGCAAATATATATATACCATATATGTGACTGTTAAGCACAGCCACAGGATACCTGAGATAGGCTGGAATTCCAGTAATTAATTAAGCTTATAAGCAACCTGTGCGTGTTAGTAAACACTGTCATGTATATAGGGGCTGGCCTGCAGGATGACTTTGCATACCCACGACGTGCACATGACCTCCCACAGGGTGCTGGAACAAATGTTGGCGGCCACCAGCGCCATATCTTGGGCATCACGATTGATTATTGGAACCCCCCATTTGGAGTGTAGGTTGCGTATGCATACTCTGAGGCATCCACAGCTACCAACAAGACCTTGTCTTTCTTCCTCTGGTAGGCTCCAGCCGATGCTGTCATTGTGCATGTCTGCCAAGGTGCTCAGTCTGAAGAACATAGCAGGTCCCATCCTACTTTGGCCTGTCATGGCCTTGTACGTGTAAGCATAACGAACATGTATACAGACAAACATAGACATTGCTCTGGCAAGCAGGGGTCCTAACAGAACTGCTGGTGCTGCTTGCCTGCCACCTGGGCTAGCAGTCTGATTCTCCCCTGAGAGCTGCGCATGCTTGCTGAGAATGTTTGCAGCAAGCTTCTGTCTTGGCTCTTCTCCTCTAGCAGGAGAAAGCATTGCTGAGACTCATTCACTAAGCAGCCCAGGAATCTGGCTCGCTGTGCTGGCAGCCAGAATGCTTTCTTGCCAGTCAGGTCAGGGAAGTTGAGGATGGTGCCAATAGCGAGCGTAACCTGAATCACACCTTCTAACTGCAGCCTGGCTCTTGGCCTAGAGCTCTTACGTGTGCATCTGAAGGCAGCCTGCAAGTAGGCTATAGACATGATGGTCTCTGCATAGCTCTGCTGCCTGCCTATGTGCGTGCCTCATCCAACCTAGGCATACTGCCATACCTGCATCCAGACTAGGCACTGAGCTGGTGGTCAAACCAAGCAGTGTGCACACCAGTAGCAACTGCACAGTGGCAATGCTTGTTTTCAAGCACATGTACAATACTGGTGCCTGCTGCAGATGTTTATGCAAGAGTGGCGTCAAGGTCTCAGACTTTCAAAGGCAATGATGCATAAGGTAGAGTGCATGGTACTAGAAAGAATCAAAAGCCCACTTGGTCTTTACCAGCATCTGCAGGAGTATCACATGACAGTTCAGTAGGTTATTGTTTACAGTTTATATGATGAATGGCCAGTCTCTCCTCAACGCAAGGAGCACAGTGTTTTGGTTTGTATGGGACAGACTTCCCATCCTTATCTTGTCTGTTCCTGTGTCAACTGTTGCGCTGTGTTCACAAAACGCATTGTGTGAAGAGTTCTGGACAACACAGTCCAGGGCTTATGTCTGCCACTCAGCTTGACAGATAGCATCCTGTAGCATCCCAAGCAGACATGGGCATGCTTCTTACCTCAAAAGGGTCTGTTACGCTGCAGACTCCTTGCTGTAAGAGCCTATCTATATGCATACTATGGTTATAATCCAGCACCATGTGGTGTACCTGAAGGTGAGTAATGAGCGCAGCGGTGCAATTGTGCGTGAGGCTGCATTACAGCAGGGACTTGGAGAGCATGGCTTGAGGTTGCGAAGCAGTGATTGCTGGGATGTGTATCAATAGTATTGCACAACGTGGAATTTTGCAGCACATGGTGCACCCACACCTTCTGACTTGATGTGCATTACAGCAGTCACACTAGTGAGTACTGACATCACAAGTCACTTTAACGCTTTAGGTTGCAACCAATTGGCTCTTGACCACCTAACCCCGTTGGATAGTATCTTCACAATGGTACTGCCAGTGTCATGACTTTTCCTGATTACCTGGACAAACAGTACAACACCCACAGTCATCGTGGCAACTTGTTGCATTTATGCTTCACGTCATGGGCCAACGACTGTCACTGTAGCAATATTGTGTGAGAGCACTCAGACGATTTGAACAGAAATGTCGAGCCACTGCCGCAGTGCTGACACTTGTGGTCACTGCAGTGCTAGATCCAGTTTATCAGCCATGTTTCAACGGTGGAACGGTGGAATTGACGACATGACTGACACATAGAAACCACTTGGGCACGGGGCACGAAGCATTGCTAGCACATGAGCAAAGAATGTATCGGTATGTGTCAACAAGTTGTTGAACAAACGAAAAGCAATGGTTCCATTGGGCATGTCTGCTCGCCGCCCTGATATCTCGAAAGTATGCATGGCTTTGCCAACATTGACACTGTACTGTGAATTGATATTGTACTGTGACAGTCTGAACAACTGTCTGAGTTGTGTCCATCACTGCTTGATAATGTGAACCCTATAAACTATAAATAATTGCGCAAAATCCGCAAGACACCAACAAGTACAAGCTGCAACATTGTGTTGTCAACATGATCACTGAAAGGTGTCGCAGCAACAACAAGACATACTGGTAGACAGAAACATGACATCCAAAGATCAGCACATTCAATAATGTGCCATCAATCATTGTTTAATTGTTGTCGGTAGTCAGCGAGTTTGCACTTTTAGCTCTGCACTGACATGCACACATCAGAACTTCTGAATTAAGGCATGTTATACACTATGTAACATGCCTTCGAAAGCTCAACATTGACCGACATAAACGGTCACCTTGAAAAGCCTCACTGAACTAGCCATCTCAGTGGGTTGTACACGCTAGTCATGTCATTTGGTATCCGGTGCTTGAACAGATTGTACATATGAACTACATAGACACAGTTGTCTGCATGTACTACCTCACGTTGGGTCTCATCAATGGTCACAAGAACTGAATGGCTGCCAGGTAAAAGGGTTGGCCTATGCAGCCAAACCTGGCTGACCTTGTCTGGCCAGAATATTGACTTGGGATCTTGACTAAATGTCACAACTTTGCTCCAGCGCTCCAGAACAGCAGTAGGGTTTGACTCGTCCCAGTGTTGCTGTAGATATGACAACTCTGTTCCCCCATTCAGTGGACAATCATTGCACACCACTTCTGCCCTTGTGGACATGATGAGATCCGCATACGGAAAGCAGGTGTCAAACCATGTGCTGACGTGACTGTGGGATTGATGTGAAGACCAAAACTCATCAGGATCAAGAACAGCCAAGCGAAATCTGTCCCCCCAAAACATCAGTGAAGCATGATTATACGCAATGAGCTTCATGGAGTCATATGATTGGTGGAATGGGTACGTCTTGTCTGTCCTTGTGTCATCATACGAAGGAACTTGCAATGACTCCATTGTAACCAGCTGCAACGATCCAGCTTGTATGTAATTTGCAGTGACTGGATTGGCCACTAGAGCTTCAAAGATTTCTGGTCCTCGAGTGTACACCACATACTGATCGAAGCCAAGAGCGAGATGATGTGCCATGTGTGACGCCAGGAGTTGAGCAGCAGCTGTGGTCTCAATGCCGTGAATGTCACTGATCACCACACCGTGCTGAAAAGGGCCATCCAGCTTCATATACTGTCCATGGAGACCATTGATGGCCAGCTTGTGTAGGTCTATGGTGTGAAAGATCGGCCAATCAAGCACTCTGAGGCGCAGCTTCTTGACATTCACTCCTAGGGGCACTTCCACTTGTTGCACAAATGGGCCTTGAGGAATCAACTGCTCAAGCATTAAGAGCTGCAGTGACTGCCACGGTTGATCTGTCCCGGCTTGGTATTCCAGGAACATCTCCATTCTTGTTGGATTGGGGGCAAATTGCTCATCGCCTGTTACATACACACAATCAGATGAGACTATTATATGATTGCTTTGCACTAGCATTGCACTGGACTCTGTCTACCTCGGTGAGTTTATGCAGTGCAGCTCAAAATCGGACTACAGTGACAGAGCAAGCTGTATGAGCGTCCACCCTTACAACACGCTACTAAGGCAGTCAACGGTAATAACTGTCAACAAGCAAGCGAAAACTGGATGATGTCATGCAAGCGTGGCTCCTGTCTGGGTGACCTTGAAGCTCGCGATTGCGATTAAATCTTTGCTACTCACTTTGCAGTGACACGCGCTCTGCATAGGACACGGCCCGAACGGAGAAAGACCCATCTGGAAGCCGCTTGGCCTTGATCAACACGTGCAAGATGATCGGCTGTCGGCCTTGCGCGTCTTCCACAAAGCCGTGGAAGGTGAGCAGCGTTGGCCGTTTCAGCGAAGGGTGCGCCGCACCACCCCCCAATTGATCCCGCGAGAAACGAGCTGGAAGTGATCTGCCGGATGCTGCTTGCAGATGCGGCAACGAGTTGGTCAGCAGCGCCAGCAACAATAACAACGCGTTAGGTATACGATGCCCTGAACTCATGTTCCGCTGGAAGTTGTTGCATCAACTCTGACCTGGTTTGCCTCTCGACGCAACTACAAAAAAGCTATGCAGCATATTGCGTGCGTGAGCGCAGGTGACAGATGCTTGCCGAGGCTCGGAGGTCCCGCTGCTCGATTGAGCGATGAGTCATCAAGCAGACAGCCATGTGACCTTATAAGGAGACGTCTACACTAGGTCACTGACCGACCTCAGTACACTGCTTAATCAGTATAATGCTTCCTCGATAGATTGGATCTCAGATACTGCTTGTGATAGGATAATGCAGGGTCAGAAACAACTACCTAAGCTTTCAGCCAGTCAACAAGGGTGATGTACATCTAGTCACAAACCCAAAGACTGTATCAGCGCCACCTGCTAGGTAAAGCAGCAAACTAGAAGGACACATGCGGGCTCAGGTGTGCATTCATTCTATTGATGTCATGAAACTAAAGCATTACTGGACATGTGTCATACGGTGCGCACCA
>JAABUO010005610.1_pt1 | contig 14550 bp, 7 predicted proteins | sample 5559291 | NCBI WGS metagenome assembly JAABUO01 (sample SAMN10711878, study PRJNA513372) | rock metagenome | isolation source: Antarctica rocks | place: Antarctica: Victoria Land, Finger Mt sud | reverse complement strand
TCTTGTCGAGTGAAATATTAAGCTAAATAAGTTTCAGATATTAATCATGTAATATCTTCAGAAACTTTTTAACGATTTTAATCTTATTAAGAAATTCTTTAAGACAGAAAAGACACTGATGAATGTCGTTATTACAATGTTATTCTTAAAGCTAAACAAGAAAGTTAAAGTTCTGAGCTCGTTTAATAACACAGCTAATACATTCGCTCTTAAACTAAACGAACAGCTTCAGCGATTAAAAAATAAAGACATTAATTTAACGAATAAAAAAATTATTCGTTTTCACTCGCAGTTCACTGAACGTTAAATAATCGCTTAAGACAGTCGCGTGTCTCATTTAATAAACGACGATCTCGCTCGACGACGATGAAATGTTTTTCATTAATTATTAAATGTCTTTTACGATTAATTAACATATTTAATTATTAATTAAAGCAAGAAGACTTTACATGACATTAAAGATCGTCGATACAAATTGCATCATGTTAATCTTAACACTTTGCTTTTAAACGTTACGAGTTTAAGCGATCGTTCTATGAATAAGGCGTAATCACAGAGCTAATAGAATGAATAGAATAATCAGAGTAATAAGCAGCACGAGACACAAGATTCTTTAGTTATATAAATTAATAATGAAGAAGTTAACGAGACTTACGAAAATTTTAAGAACAACGAGAGTTCGAGCGATGAAAGTTTAAGCGATAAGAGTTCGAGCGACGAGAGTTTAAGTAACGAAAGTTTAATAAATATAAATTACGATAATCTTAATTATCGTGTTACACGTTAACTCTCGAAGCGAGATCACGAATTTAAACGTTATTTACTTTAAAGAATTATTAAAGTTAAGCTAAATAAAAGAAACAATGAAATCGAGCGCGACGCTGTTATTAAGACTTTTCGCTCGTACTTTTAACGAATCGAGATAAGAAAAACTCTTAATAAGAAAGATTAAGAATTCTTTTAACGCATCGAGATTAAGCTAAGTGTAAATATTCTTAAGCATGACGTAAGCGCTGTTATCTGTATACTGATTAACTGCGACATTATTATGTTAAAAAAATTTAAAGAAGATTATACTATCGTTTAAGAAGTCGCGAGAGTTAAAAACGCAGAGATTTTTATTATTATGACTCATAATAACGATTTAATGCATTTATTTAATAATGATAAGCAACTTCGATTAACGAAAGAAAACATTAAGAATAATTACTTCGCGCATTACATAAACAGAAGCTTATTTAAACGATTAATTACGCTCGAATATTCTCATATTTTTCTTACTGAACAGTATCGCGTAATTTTTATTATAAATGATATTATATTTACTGTTTAATATAAAGATTAAATGCGCTTCTTAGTTAATTTCTTACTTTAACTTAACATGATTATCGCAATCATTGTATTAAGAAGATTTTGCGAAATAAAACGATCATTAACATTTCTTAACGTTAATAAGATTAACATAAGAGTTAATGCGTTTCAGTTTAAGCAGAATGAAATTAAAGTCATTGTAATAATCGAGCTAGTTAAGGCTTATGCTGAAGTTAAGATATCTGTTAAGAACATCGTCATTCTTACGAAATATACTGCACAAGTTTAATTATTAAAGAAAAGTTTAATCTTAAACTCGAAAGTTCGAGATGTTAAAGCGTACACGATTAATTCTTTTTAAGACGAAGAAGCTTCTGTCGTTATTTTATATATGATGAAAATCAGAAAACTTAACTTTATATTTATTCTTAATCGTTTTTTAACTGTCTGTAACCGTGCTCGCGACTCGTTTATTATATTATATAATTTTAATGAACTTTAATACGATTATATTCGCAATTTACACATAATACGACATGTTTAAAATTTGTTCTCGATTAAAACAGTTTACAGAGAATACTTTAATTAACAAGAATTCATTAATTTCATGAAAACAGAGCGTTAATTTTAAAAATAAGAATCATTATAACTCATGATTAAAGCTTATGCAGTAAATTTTAAAGAAAAGTAAGAACATTACGAGAACTCGAGCGAAGTTTAAGTAATAACTTTCGCAGAAAAGTAAGAGCATTATTTAAACTCGAGCGAAGTTTAAGTAATAATTTTCGCAGAAAAGCAAGAGCATTATTTAAACTCGAGCGAAGTTTAAGTAATAACTTTCGTAAAAGAACAAGAGCATTATTTAAACTCGAGCGAAGTTTAAGTAATAATCTTCGCAGAAAAGCAAGAGCATCATTTAAACTTAAGTGAAGTTTAAGTAATAATCTTCGCAGAAGAGTAAGAATATCATTTAAACTTAAGCGAAGTTTAAGTAATAACTTTCGCAGAAAAACAAGAGCATCATTTAAACTCGAGCGAAGTTTAAGTAATAACTTTCGCAGAAAAGCAAGAGCATCATTAAGACTTAAGCGAAGTTTAAGTAATAAAACTCATCCTTTAATAAAGATGTTTAATAAAAGATGACATTCTTTTTCGAAGTTTAAATTATTTACTTATTACTAGTTCATGTTTGTTAAATAAATTAAGATATCGATTACTGTGTAATATACATTAAAATAAAGACATAATAACTTGCAGATACAATACACTTTAATTAATAATAAACTAGCTTAGTCTTTAAGCTATTAAACGCATCATGTAAGCGCAGATCTTTAACGTGAGCTAAAGTAAATTCTTTATGTTTTAGCTTTCATAGTATTACATTCGCTGCATATAACATAACTTAATCTTTTATTCGTTTGCTCATCATACTCGATGTATGTCTTATAATTTATTCTTATATTCACATAAGATTATGATTTAGCATCGTGTGTTTCTTATAACGAGTATTATTATTAAAATCGAGATATGTTTATTAAATTTAATTTAGTTAATTAAATCTGCATATTTAACATTAGTTAAGTACGCGCATAGTTTATTACGTTAACTCATTTCACATAGTTAAATAATAATATTAATATTTCTTATACACTTTATTAATATTTATCTTATCGAACTGATTTCATTAACTCATTATAATGACTAGCTTACGTCTTAAAAAGAATATTACTATTAAATATCAGAATTTTTAACTTAATAACGAGTATTCGATTTTCAGAAACATGACAGAGATTAAATGAATCTTAAACATTAATACGAATCAGCGAAAGAATTTAGAAAAACAAGTTAAGTAATGAATTAAAAAGCACGCGTTTACACTTAAGCATAACAGATTTAACAGAAAAATAGCTATCGTTAACGAGCAATTAACATCGTCTCTGTATTAAACTAATCTACTTATGTTTAATAACTTTAAAAGAAAACATATTATTAATAGTTTAGTCGTTATAGTTTAACGAATGCTTTTTAATAAGAGACGCTTTAAAATAAGACGCGTTAAACAGATTAACACATCTTTTATTCGTATACAAACTAGTTTTACATCATCTTTAAACGATTAATTATTCATTAGTACACGTAAGATTATAAAGATTTAACGAGCATTATCTGCGTTCGAGCTTTCGCAGTCATAGTTACAAGAAGTCATGTCATTCTTCGAAACATTTAAAAACTTTAAACTTCGTACGATAATGAGTTTATTCTTAAATCTGATTACTTTAAAAGAGATCTTGAAAATAAGCTTAACTTTAATTAAAAATGTATTTAATCACGATTTACACGAAGACGAAGATTAATTTTATAATGTTTCGTTTCAGATGTGAATTTAAATTCTTAAAGAAAACATTAGCTACACTGAGATGAACACTATCATTTATTTTATAAACGACGAGTTCTTTAAAATAAATTTAAATAAAACTTTTCGAGCTATCTTACGCGACGTCTCGAATCGATTTAATTAAGCTGCTTATTTTAATGTGACTCGCGCTACATTATATTTTAATAAATTAAAAACACATGTATGTAAACAGCGAACTAATGATTAATGTAAAACTCATAAACAAGGCTTTATTAATCTCAGCTTCTCGTTAAGAGCATACAAGACTCGTTAATGTTAACAAAAGCGAAAAAATTATTAAGGTGAATAATTAAAGTAATGAGATTATTTAAGAGTAGTTAATAATTGATTGCACGAAAGAAAGCGATACGAATAACATATTTATTTTAATTACAACGAAGAATAACATTAACTTAATTAACACTGCAGCGAGATTTAATAAGTTTGTAAAGTGTGTACATTCACAGCGAACTGACGATAAGTGAAGATTTTACGAACGAGAATTAAGCAGTTCATATGCTAAATTAACAGTAATTTAAACTTAAAGACACGAAAGAAATTAAAGCAGACGAGATAATAACTTTAATAACGAACGATATTAACACGTTAATAATTAATGTTACATCGAAAGTCGATAAGTTAAAAAGATATGTATAGTAGCAACGTTAAACTAACAAGAGTAAAGATTTTACGAACGAGAATTAAGTAGTTCATATGCTAAACTAACAGCAATTTAAACTTAAAGACACGAAAGAAGTCAGAGCGAACGAGATAATAACTTCAGTAAGAAACGATATCGACACGTTAATAATTAATGTTACATTAAAAGTTAATAAGTTAAAAAGATATATATAATAGTAACGTTAAACTAACAAGAGTAAAGATCTCACGAACGAGAATTAAGCAGTTTTTATGCTAAGCTAACAGCAATTTAAACTTAAAGACACAAAAGAAGTCAGAGCAGACGAGATAATAATTTCAATAACGAATAATATTAACACGTTAATAATTAATATTACATCGAAAGTTAATAAGTTTAAAAGATATGTATAATAATAACGTTAAACTAATAAGAGTAAAGATTTTACGAACGAGACTCAGACGTTCTTAAGCTTTTCGCGAAAGCGATTAAGATTTAATTATTTAAAGAAAGATGTAACAGACATCACAAAGATATTCGTAACGAAGAAGATTAATCTATCATTAATTAATTAAACATCGCCTTTTAATAAGTTACTAAAGTATGTGTATGAACAGCGAATTAACGATAAATAATCTTTATAAAGTATAATAAAAGTCTCGAATCATCGCATTTAAAGCGATAAAAGCTTAACGACAAGATGTAAACTTAAGAAAACGACACGTTAACGCTAGCTTTAAATGAGCTTAACATCTTAGCTTTAATTATTAATTTAATAATAATCATAAGTTTCGAATTAAATAATGATAATTCTTCATTAAAGAGTAATAATATTAGCAACTTATATTAAGATTTAACAAGTCGAATTAAACAACACGAAGAAATTATATTATTTTCATTTCAGTAAACGAATATTTAACAGAACATGATGATCTTCGACTTTATAATTATAAAAAATCTCGCGAAAGAGTTAAATCATGCACGATTAAACGAGAATCTTAACAATATTAAAGATAATGAGAAAAGTATAAAGAAGCGTTACGCGAAATGATTAAAATATTAAAGTTAATATTGTTTCTTAATTAACAAGATTAAATAAACTCATGACGAAGATATTATTAACTGCTATAAAGCATCTTTATAAAGAAGGCAGATGATAGAATTACGCTCGACTATTTTTACATGATCGTAATTAAGTTAAATCTTAATCACGCATACATTTACAAAGAATGAAAACGTCACTCTTTTTATATCAGACTTTTAAGATTTTTATAATATTTAAGATAAAAATGTTCATGAAGAAAGAATATAATGTCGATGATATGAGTCTTAAAAAAATATACATAAAGATTAACAAATTAAGAATGAATCGTGCTAATTTATTAATAAGATAATAAAGATGTTTAAATTAATTTGCCTGAATTATTTACTACACATAGCGCACGAAGAGATTAATAATGCGCGTCTCGAGAAGAAGTTTAATGCACATTTAAAAAAAGACACTCTTAATAAGTCTCAGTTTAGTAATGCAAAGTGCTCTTTTAATAACAGGTTAAGAATTAAGTATTTATGTGTAAACGCGAGCTTATCTGCACGCTTCATATCGTTAAGATAAGTTAATTTAATTATCATTTCGACAGGCTTAATCGCTAATTAATTAAAGAAGATTTAAATTCATCTCGACGAGAATAATAATTCATTACATTAACAGATTCGTCACGCGTATTGTAATAAAAAGATAAACGCGCTAATCATTAAACTAAAATTAACAGATTTAAATCTTTTAACAAGACATGAGCAAGCTAATTTTAATGTCATATGTGTAATCACGATAAACACGTACGAGGCCCTCGTTAAAATTCTCTCGCACCTCTTAGTAAGCGAACATTAAAAACTCAAAAGTCGATGAATTTCCTACGCAACAGTAAACGCTACAGATTTTTTGTTTTCGGCAAAAACTAGTTTATGATGCGATCAAGAAGTTGCTTAATTATAAATGTGAATTTTATAATTTTCAGAGAACATTCGAAAGCGCTATGATTTTTACAAGTTAATGCAATTTTAATATGTTGCGAAGGGTGCGGAAGAATTTTAACAGAGTTCTCGTACAAGACTCGCGTTGTAAAATTAATAGAAAACTAATTCATTTCTTTAAAAGCAAGTTCTAAAGCAAGATAACGATCGTTTACATGACAGTTCTTTACTTTAAGATGAGATCGACTAATCGCAGATGAGACGCATAAAAAAATAATTAAGATAATTAAAATCATTAATTTATTTAAGATCATGAATGAAAAATCTCGTAAGTAATCTATTACAGATACACTCTTCGAATCATCTTTTAAATAAATAACGTCATGAATAAACACGTTAATAATAAACTCGATAATGAATTAACAGATATTAAAATGAAAAGAAAAAGAAGCTCATTAAGTTAAATTTCTGTACTGTACTTTCGAAAAACTGAATGAGATGAATAAAACATATACGAAAATCGTTAAAGATTAAGAGCTAGATAATCGAATCATTAAAACGTACATTAAATAATTAAAGATCGTGTGCAACACACTATGATTACGACGTGACGTTAATTAATTAAAGTTTTTTAATTCTTTTCTTATAAATGTAATATCGAACAAGCATTAAGATGTTAATTATAAGCTTTCATTAAGATTTAACGAACTTGTTAATTTCTCAGTAATAATAATCATTAAACAACTTTAAAAGACAAGAAATAAGAATTAAAAAGAGTAAAAGATAAATAACTGCGTTAAAAACGAGCTCGAAATTAACATTAATAACTGAATAATAAAAGTTCGTTAACTTAAAGTACTTAGCATATTCTCGCTTCTTAAACAACTTCTAAAGACAAAGTTACTCGCGTTCTCTGAAAAAAAAAATCTTAAGAAAAAATATGTTCGCTTTTAATCAGATCGTCTTTACGACTTAAAGAAAGTTAAGTCTTTTTATGAAAAGCACATTCGCGTTATTATCTTCGAGAAAAATTATATTAAGATTAAAGCAATTAACGAGCTTATTAATAATGTTTAAGATAAGAACGAAAAGATTATATTCTATATCATGAGTTTTACGAATGCACTTATTCTTTACTGAGTAAGTAATAGAGTTTTTATCTTTCGTTAATGTCGTTCTTAAAAGTTATTACATATATAGCGAAAGAAACATGTTTAACATAATTATTAACGTTTAATTATGTAATATTTTCGACTTGTTCTTAAAGTTTCTGTAACTTTAATAAATGAATTAATGTTTAAATTTAAAGTGATGAACATAATTTAATTATTTTAAAAAGACTCGAAAAAACTGTAGCAATATTTAAATAAGAAGTCATTACGCTTTATTATTAACATTATTAAATTAATTAATGTTAATTATAATTTATACAAGATTAAGAGACTAGTTCAGATCGACTCGAAATGAATGAAGAAAGATTAAGCATAGATTAAAAAAAGAGTTAATCGTCTTAAATAACATGAGAAGATTATTATTTATAGCTTGCGCTGCGTAGATTTTAAGATCGAGATATTAATATACGATAAGCAGAATCGTTGAACGCGTTTAATGAAGTTAACATTAAAGCTTAAAACATTTTAAAAAAGAGAAATTAATTAAAGATATCGAGAACGATTTTAAAGACGATGATGACATCATTAAAGTTAATGACTTGTTAAGAAACAACGACTGCGTTTAAATCACATAGCTTCGTTCATGTACATTAAGAAAGCGCGATGTGTTACTAATTCATTAGTCTGTATTATAAATAATTGTACTCATTCTTTCTTTTTTAACATTCATTAATATATTCATTAAAACTTATTAAGATTATGAAAAAATTTATATAATTAACATTAAGTTCTGTAATTCTTAACAGATATTACTTTAACGATTTAATAAATCTTTAACGATAAAAGTAACACTGCTTAAGCATAATTACAGATTCTCATTTTCGTTCTTTCGAATAAATTCATTCGAATAGCTTATTAAGAAAATCGTGATTATTTAATTAACATTATGTCTGAATGTGTGCAGATCGATAATGATTTAAAGAAATAAACGCAGTATCATTTTATAAGTCGATAATTATGTTCTTCTGTATTAATCTCAGTTATGACCGTTCTACATTTATAAAACGTAATAAAGTTTAGAGAAATTCACTCATTAAAGTAATAAGAATGTTTGTTAAACGTTAACGATTTTATAATTCGAAATCATAATGCTCTGAACGAGCGAGTAACATTTACTTCGCTTTTATTACATCATTATCATGAATTATTAAAAGAGATAGGCGAAAGACTATAAATAAGAAAAGTGCGCTCTTTTTAAAAATCATGAGCCTCGAAGTTCGAGTCATTTACATAAAAATGTGCACTCGAACGTCTTTTCATACTTATTAAACGTTTACACATTGTAAATGATTCGAAGATAAACGTAATTAATGAAGATATGAAATATTAAAGTATATGAATGTTTTCTTAAAAAAGAGAAGAAGCGCTATTAACGCATGAAAAGAACGCGTGATACTTTATATATGTCATACTTTAGTTTAAACGTTAACTTAACTTTTAATGTTCGAAACTTAAATGTTAGCTCGCTCATTTGCGATTTTACATTAATTTAAATAATTCACGTTTAATAACGACGACTTAATTAAAGCTTATTATTACGAATATAAAAGTTATAATCTGTAAAGCTTAATCTTACGAAAGTTCTTTGTAAAGATTATAACTTAAAGAGCGTACGCGTTATAATCATCGCGACTGATTATTAATAAGGTTAACGATGCAGTTACTTAATTAAATAAGATACAGATGTACTTCGCTCGATCGCGATTATAATAATCGAGTTTTATAATCTTTAAGCGATTATTATTAAGATATTAAATGCGATCGAGAAATTTTAAACTCGATTACTTTCATACATCTCGAAGATTACATAATGATTAATAATATTAAAGTAAACATTATGAGTTTAATGAACTTGTTTCGCAGTTTAATAAATTATATATTATTTAAACTCGTGAAAACGATAAACTAACTCTTAAACGTCATCTCATTAAAAGCTATAAGAACTTAATCGTTAAAGTCGCACATCAGAAGATGAAAGGCTTTCTTTATATATTATATATATATAGCTCGATTAATGAATCTTAACATTACGCTTAACATCATTAATTTTTAATCGTGCTGCTGCACATAATATCGATCGCAGAACGTCATTATTAAAAATAAATTAACTTTAATTTCTGATTCGCCTGAGACGAAAGTTTAGTCGCTCATACTTATGCTTAACAACTTGAGTATCGCCTTTAAAGTGTAATACATTTAAAACATTAAACTTATAAACATGAGAAAAACTTTCTATCGCTGAATACTCTGCGTTTGTTTAAGAAATTGTAAATCATAATATTAAATTCTTAACAGTAATTGCGTTAAACGAAAAGAAAGATTATGTAAGATAATGTTATTATACGATCATGAAGACGAAATCTTTTTATTTACTTTTCGTATAAAGCATACGACTCGTTTTCTTTACTGCAAAATGCGATGCTCACAATCTTTTCATACATACTGAATATTTCTTAGCCTTCGATCTCGCGAGTTAACAAAGACTTTTAATTTTAAAGATTACGTTTAATGTGTTCTTACGATTCGAGTACGATAATAATTTAATTAATCGAGTTAAACTTCAACATTCTGTTAAAATGCTGAAAAAGTAGCAGCGTATTTGCTTTAAGATTAGTTAAGTATACGTAATTAATCTAACTCGAGGTCGAAGATCGTAAGAAGTCAGCTTACAGAATCTTTTTAGCAGCTGTGTTAAATTACTGCAAAGCTCAGTTCTTTAATGAGTGAAGTCATTTACTTGCACATTAAGCGAAGATATAAGTTAAAGAGATGACATTCACGACGCTTTCGTAAATGATTAATTTCGTGTACATTAATATAATTAATTAATTTCAGATTCATGATTCGAAAAATAACGACGAAATCGCGAAAAAGCTAAATGAATTATTAAATCTGTTATAAACAATAAATATGTGATTACTCGAGATCTTGTATATTATAATTAAGAACAAGATCATTAATAATGCGATAACTTATGTTAAACATGTAATTTTCTGAACTTTTCATTAACTCTTTTTATCATAGAAGTAAAGTCGTGCAGAAAAGATTCTGAAATAATTTTTAAATAAAGTTTATAAGTAATATACTGATCGTTCATTATCTTTTCTTAAAAAGATTTCGTTACAAGTTCGAATAGAAGACTAGAAAATGAATCAGAAAGAATTAGAAATTAAATGTATTCATGCTTTAATTTAGTGCTAAATCTTTAAGAAAATTCAGATAGAAATTTGAAATACAGCTTATAAATAATTAATAATTTCACTTAGCGATAGTTGCGTCTCTTTGTTAAATTTTTTAAGAAATTATTCGTTAATCGTCAGTTATCGTAAAACTAGCATGAAACGAGATTAAAAGCTGTAATTTATAATGAGTTAAGAGCTTGTAAAAGATTCTTTAACTAATTTTAAGATGCGATACGCAAGCTGCAACATTACATTTAGTAATCTTGTAAGACTCTCTTTCAGAATGAATAACTGAAGACTTTACTATGTCTGTTATGTTAACTCGTTAAATCTTCTCAGAGAGTTTTTAATTCTGCTTTGTAACTAATAATTTTAAGCGTCGAAAAATGTCATCTTCAGATTCTTCAGAGCGAGCTATTAACACTGATCATATACACTGAGTTTAATCGCGAATATTAAACGTAATTAACTTAACGTTATATAAAAAGAAAAGAGACTTGCGAGCACTTAAGAAATAGTTCTTCAGAAGAGTTTTAATAATCTTTAAACTTATTAACATTACACTATTAATAAGCATTATTTTCTTTTCAGAGACTTTAAAGAATAATTAAAAAAGAATGCTCTTGTAGTAATCGAGATTCTTTGAGAAATGATAAAGATCGTGAAAAAATGTAAGCTAATTAAGACATAATTAATGAGCTTTTCTTAAAGATAATTTAACATTAGCTTTACGTTTACGATGTTTATTCTTCGATAGTAATTCTTATTATGAGTCTAAAATGAGAATAAATTCATTAAACATAATAATAAAGACGTTTATGTAGTAATATATAATTAAAGCTTCTTTATTAAATATATTAAATAATGTTGAATTGATTCGAAATATTGTAAAGAATGTTAATACGTCGAGTTTAACAAGTCACTGCGATACAATCATAGCGAATAATTTAAGCTTTGTAATAACTGCGAGAAGCTAAGAATAACGATGAAAATGAGAAAATTAATAAAAAAAGAATTAAGATTATTGCTTATATAAAGTCGAGAGATGAGAGAACGAGTCATCGCTGAAAAACTGAAGCAGCTGTTTTATTCAGACATGCACGCATAATTAATGTTCAGATAAGAAGATTAAGAAATATTACATTAATAAAAATCATTCATTTCATTTTCTTAATTATTAATTCGTCATCTTTAGTCATGACATATATTTTGTATGCAGATAAGATTATCGATCTTCATGAAATTAAAATTAATTAAGTCGTTTTTTAAGTCGTTTACAATAAATGCTTAATGAGATTATTTAAATCACGTCGCTCGATGTCTTAATGATCGCGCTTACAGACAACTTTTAATAAAGTTATTTTTATGTGCTTCGCGCAAGACTCGAAATGCGATCTGCGAATCGTTATTAAAATTATAATTAATTAAATCGTTTTCTGAGTTGTTTTAATTCGAATTAATATATATTTTAAAGAAACGAACGATCGAGAGTGAAAAGTATTCATGTACTAGTAATGATGCTCTTAAGTATAACGATAATATTTATTGTAGCGACGCTTCATACTATAATCTGTCTTTAAATAAGTCTTTGTAAATATATATAATAATCATAAAAAGAAGAATTCACATATGCGACATAAACAACATATGCGACATAAGTAACATATGCGACATAAGCGATTAAAGCTGACTTTCGTTTAACGACATATGAACGAACGCAGATTTTATTAATAAAAGCGAGATTCAGTTCAGCGATATATGAACGAACGCAGATTTTATTAACAAAAGCAGAACTTAGCTCAGCGAGATTAGCTTAAATTCAGATTTTATTCGACTTTAAGCGACGAATGTCACTTAAGCTAAAATTTAAAGTTTAGTTCACTTTATAAACTGTTAATGCGAGCCTTCAGTGCTCGAAGCATTAAATAATGATTAATAGTTTCTTATTATAAATATTATTAAAAGAGTAAAGCGAATAGTATAACATATAATGAAATCTCTCTTAATTAAGAAGAGAAGTTATAGACTGCTTTATTTATATACTATCACATATGACTGAATCGCGACTAGCGACTTTATCTTTAACGCTAGTTTACGAAGAGCTACTAGAAACGAGCTTGTCATCGTACTTCTTAACACTTTTACTTAATGCTTACGAGTTTCTTAGCTTTTATTGCTTTTTAATCTTAAATATTTAATGAATTTCTTAAAGTTCTGTTAAAATAATGACTTAATTAATTCGTTTATTATTATGTCTTAACTAGAAACAAAGTTAACTGAGATTTAATTCTTCTTGTGTAAATTTCGAATGTGATGATAAGCGACGTTAATATACTTTAATCTTTCGTAAATATAAGCATTTTTCATTAACATAAGAGATGCTTAATTATCTTTCTTAAGCTGTATAAGTAAAACGAATTAATAAGTAATCTTCTTAAAAATATTCACGCGATTATGATTAACGCTTAAGTACTTTATTAAATTTATGTTCTTAAGCATTTAACTGATTTATAAACCTTTTTTAGCGCAGATTAATAAAGTTATATACTTTATCTCAGTAATTAATGTAACGACGAACTTTTACTTTTAACTTATTTAAAAAACTGATTCTTTATTAAGTATGTAAATGTAAGCGAGAATCGACTTGCAATCTAGTCTGTTTAAGACGTAGTTTAAGTTAAAGTATTTTATTAACTTCATGCTTTTACTAACTTCGTACGTAATGTCACAATTAATAATAAAGCGAACGTAACGCATTAAATTCTTTAAGACATGTTCATAATATTTTATAAAATCGCTAAAATATTAACTTAATTAATTAAGAGCAACAGCGATGTCGAGACGAGTATGAATTATAATATACATGAGGCTTTTAATGACTTGTTAATACTCATGCTAATTAATTCTTACGTCTTCGAATTCAGCTGAGCGAAAAGCGTGATATTCATTCATTAATTAAAAAATCTGTTATCTTGTGCTTGTCTTGTCTTATGTTAAGTCTTTCGAGAACGTTATAAAAATAATATGTTTAATTCATTCGTAAGATTCGTGTCTTTCTGTTACGGGTAATTTAAATGTTAAGAATCTTCTTCATTTTTTTTAAATTCTTAACTTTAAAAACACATTAAAACTCGTGCTTAAATTATTTAATGTTGCTTAATGATTTAAAGACGATAATTATATCGTTAACATATAATAATAACATGATTTCTTTTAAATTATGAATTAAAAAACATGAGTTTATAACGCATTAAGCGAAATCGAGTTTAAATAATGCTATTATACAGCGATCACGTTAGTTTCGTACAGCTTACTTAAGATCGTAAAGACTTCGAAGAACTTTTAAAGCATAATTAAGTTTAACTTTCACTTTTAACAAAGAAGACATGTAAATGATTTTTTTAAGAAACGACTCAGTAAACGCATTATTTACGTTAACTTAATAAAGTTTAAGATTCTTCATTATCGCGATGATTAAAAAAACTCGTAAAGTATTAAACTTAATGATTAACGCGAAAGTATTCTTATAATTAACTTCATAAATTCGAGAAAAGTCTTTAATTATTAGTCTTATCTTCAGTTTGTTAAAAGAATCGTTAACGTGCATCTTTAACTTAAAGACTCATTTGCTTGTTACGATGTTAATCTTTTTAAATAATACTTCTTCTTATTAGATTTCGTTAGCGACTAAAGTTACAAGTTTTACGTTAATCGCTTTCTTTAAAAGTTTCTCTTAAACTAAGTTTTGTACTGTCTCTTTATAAGTGTTTAGCGTAAGAATTCTTATCGCTTTCGAAGAATTAAATTCATTAACGTTAAATAATATTCATGACATGTTTACGTTAACATTATTCTCATCGTCATTAACTTCTTCTA
>JAABUO010005609.1_pt1 | contig 14559 bp, 11 predicted proteins | sample 5559291 | NCBI WGS metagenome assembly JAABUO01 (sample SAMN10711878, study PRJNA513372) | rock metagenome | isolation source: Antarctica rocks | place: Antarctica: Victoria Land, Finger Mt sud | reverse complement strand
TGTGGCTCAGCGCACCAACTACACAAGAAAACAGCTTAACACTTATGCTAGGCGCTCTTGACAATGCAGCAAACAGCAATGCTTTTTGTGTGTTCTTTGGCTAGTTTGACATACTGTCAATTGGTTTAAAGCTTGATGTTCATGACTGTGCTGCCCCTTGAGAGATGGAAGGCAGGACAAAGGAAACTTCCATTTCCTGAAGTGCAAGCCCTCTTGTGTGCCGGCCTAGCTATCAGTAAGCTCTACTTTGCCCCCTTCTTGTAGCCATGTTGGGGCGTACTGCATCTGTGATATGTCATTTTGTCATTGCACAACTCTCTCTGCCCTGTGCAGACAATTGTGCCTTGACACGTCTTGTTTATTTACAGGAACTCAGCATGACTGCAATGATGTTGTCACTGTTATTTGCTTTCTTAGCATGTGTCGATGTCCGTACTATTCAAAAGTTTAGTTGCTGCCTCGCTGAATGCTTTCTGAGGGACAGCCTGGGTGACATGAGCTTGTCTGTACAGGAGTATGCGATCTGAAAGATGGTAATGACTCAAGAGGACTGAAGGTCAAGACACATGTGATCACTGTCAAGATAGAGTTTGCATTGCGTGAAGCCGAGCCAAGAGTCCTGGGATAGCGACTGAATGCATATATGTGGTGCAAAGGTAACATATGTGGTGCAGAGTCAAACATACAGCAACATGCCTTGTGTGGTGCTGATGTACAGCTTGGGCATGCTGCAAGTGGCTGTAGCCTCGTAATGCACAGACTGTGCTGCTTACTAGCATCATGAATTGCATCAAATGGCAGATGCAAATCATTCAGTATCTGCTTTGTGAGCTTCGTGCAGCCTGTGCAAGTGGAGCAGCATGTGAACAGTGCAAACAGACCATGTGCAGTCTCTACTCAACAGCATTGCAGCGTCTGCAGGACACAAGGCCACTTTATATCTTATGCATATCAAGCAACCCAACCATCATAAGCATGCATGATGCAGGTTACCCACCCAAGGTACAGCAGCCCGTGAGAAAGATGCTAATGTAGCTGAGAGTGGCAAACAGAGAGGAGGGTGTTTGGCTGGCGCCTCCATTTCTTCACTGAGGGAAGTACTTGGGGACAAGCTGAGCCTGCTGTCCCCAGATGGCCAGCCACTCTGGACACCCCCTCAAGCACAACGTCAAACAGGTGATGCCTGTCAGGCTCTCTTTTTTATGTCATGTGCAAGCAGTGTTTGTTGCAAACAATCTGTAGCTTGTATTGTGTCTGCTTCATCAGCATGTGGTGCATGTGGTGTCTGCCTGACCCTCTGCTGTGCTTTGGGACGGGCTCATAGCAGTCCAGTATCACACTTATATGCATAACATCATTTGACAACACGTCTGCATTGATGTGCATACATGTTTGAGTTTAAATTGCAACAAGAAAACAAGATGTGTGACATGGCATTTTTACGAGTTGTCATATGCACATGCTGATCTGCATCATCATCTTCATTGCACCATGCAACCTGACATTCAGGCCACTGCCTGCCTGTGCCTGCCAGTATCATCTGTATGTGCTGTGTTCTCCAGATGCATGTTGGCTTGCCTGGCATCTTGAGCCCATCGTCATGAAGGTGATGTCTGTGCAGGTGTGCTCTGAGTCCACTGGTCATGCTGAGGCTGTTCAAAAGACGTATGACCCTCAGCAGGTTGAGTATGGTAAGCTGGTGGAGCTGTTGTTTTCCAGGCATACCTCCGCTGCTTCCAACAGAGCTGGCAATGATGTTGGCACACAGTACAGATCCGGCAGAGGAATATCACACAGAAGAGCAGCAGCAGGTAGGACGCTGTGCTGCCGTTCCTCTTCTTGCCTGTAGGCCCTGGATCTAATCAACAGAGCAGAAAGTGGCATCACTCATTGTCAACCTGTCGTTTATTCTTATTGACAGTTATTTGGAATGGTACTGGCCCAGACAGTTCATCCGAAGCAGACTGATGCTGTTCACCAAGTACGTAACCTCAGCACACATTTGTTAACTTCATTCAGTGTGCAATACATAGACAGATGTTTGTAGGCCATGAATACAAGCATTTTTTGCATTGCTTGCTGACCCTCCTGGAGTATGAGCCATGGCAACATCATGCCATCTGTCTGTCAGTCAAGACTGTCAGAGGTCCACACAGAGCAGAGGACTAGGAACAGAAAGACCCTGAGCAAGATGATGGCTTCTGGGCTTGTAGCTTCCTGTTCTGGTGCTGGGGTTCACAAACGACATGCATCTACCAGTTACAGACTACGCCTCTGCTTCAGGTATATAACTCTTTCTGCAGCAATCTTACTGTTTCCTCTGCTGCATGCACTGCAAGGCCTGCATGAGTCCTGAATAGTCTGAATTGTGCATGAGTGCAATTGCAATTGACATGGCCAGTCTCTTGACTGAATGCAAGCATGCAATCCCCAGGTCAGATTGGGCCAGCAGCATACAAAACAGAGTTGGCAAGACCAGCATGTGTTGGTTTTACTGTGTGATCCTGACAACTGGCATCCAGCAGTGCCTGGCCTGTGTTTCCTTCTCTTCTTTTCTGTAGTCATCAAATTTGATATTGACTGCCAATATGTGTGCAGGCTTGTGCATGCTGGTTGTTGATGGTGGACCTGCACATCACTGGCGGGCTGCTGATAGGCATGGGCACGAAGCTGAAGCCTGTAGAGCTTTGCTCAACACTCCGCCACACAAACAAAGCAAAGAGCTGATTTGGTGTATGGTGCACAACAACAGCAAAACCAGGTGGGCGCCTGTTGTCTTCCTGATATAAGAAGCATGAAGGCTAGTCAATATTGTGATTACAATGTAGGTCTGCCTCACAAAGCAAGCTGGCATGCATACATCACACTCGCATGTTTGATGATATCAGCCGGCAAATGTTCTTTGGAAGCAGTCACATAAGTGCACACATCACGCATGCTCTCACTGCAGGGTGTCCTTCCATGCCAAGCTGCGCTTTGTCAGCCAGACACAGAGAGCCCTTTCATAGCTGCAATTCTTGCGGGTCGTCAATGCAGATGCAGAAGTGCTCAGGTTGGCAGTGTGTGAGCTATACCCTGCTAGGTACGGCAGAGCTGAAGATGTCATGACAGCCAGCCTGAGCAGCCGCACACAGCTAGTGTCGGCTGTCGACATTTCAGAGCTGGACACAAAGCTGGTCACAGCCACAGAGAGAAACAAGCTGTTTGGGCTGGTCTACAAGAACTTGTCTGGCATGGCACGCAGGCTCAGTGTGCTCACGCTGTAACCCATCTCATAAGGTACAACACTAATACTAGTGTTGGCATGTATTTACCAAGGTATGCCTGTTTAGGTCAATTTTAGTCAGGTCAACGCTCCTACACTGCAGTTGCTATGCAGGGCATTTTGTTTCGTAGCTACACTTCAACAGTGTTCTGCTTGCTGATGTGCATGAGACAGCTTTATAGCACATCAGACGTTCAAGCGCTTTCAGCCTTTGTTGGCTAAGATCATACTTGTCTTCGACGTACGGCACTTCTTCCTCAGCCAATCACATCACCCAGGCGGTGCTGGGCTTCACAGAGTGCGCTGCTTGAAAAGATGGTCGGGCAGTTCAGGGCAATAGTACTTGCAGTTTGTAGTGATCTGATAGCAAAACTTTTTTGAAATTGCAACCTGATAAAATTTGCTCCTTGGTATGTTTTGCTTGATTTTGACAAACACAATTCTAAGATGGCTGGCGTGTGCATGCTGTCACAGTATACGAACTTTGTAAAGGTCCATTAGGCTTCCAAGCCCAATGCAAAAGAGCGGGACCAATTTGGGAATAAGCTTGCTGCCTGATTTGATGTTTTCTCCAGCATTTAATGCCATGTCATCTGTAGGAAAGTGCTGCTGGACTCCCATCAAAATCTCACAAGAGTCCACTGCACATTTGGGGCCATGAAATTGGTGTGAGCAATCTGATGGCAAGTGACACATGTGATATATTCTGAATATGTCTGGCTTCCCTCATGGTTTTGCCTGTACCAGATTGCGTACTCTAGTACAGCGCCCATGAATCTTCAGAATCTTTCCCAAAGTGATCATCACATCCTTGGCTGCTTGCAGCGCAATGTTTGCCTACAACATACACAGTTTATTTGAGCAGCTTCGGACAGCTTGTGCCGATGGTGCAGGCATCTCTGACCTTTTGGTATGAGTCAACATTCTGGGTGATATTGCCCTCGTCATCCTCAGTAACCTGGCCATACTGCGAAGGATCTCTTGGAAGCAGATGGAACCTCTTCACAAGCGTGTTGATTGCAGTGGTGCGCCAGTGTGTGATTGGAAAAATTTAGTCAGTGCCAAAAAGACTCCATTCAATGGTTGTAAGGAAGGAGGCAGACACGCTTATGGTTATCTCTGTTGACACATTGTCCAGAATCTGGATTTCCTGTTCCTGCAGAATAACTGTGCTGTCTGGTCCTTCCTGCAACATTGCGACAGTGAGAATGTAGAAAACATCTGTGGTGTTAACGCGTTCAGCGGCAAACTTTCTTTGCTGAATTGGAATGCCCGCAATGAAAGACGTCGAATGGCACCACTCTGAGTTTCAACATCACACTGCGGTACTGCGGCGTACTGCGTATACTGCACGCAGTGCCGCAGATTTCGTCGAGCGTACTGCGGCACAACACTGGCTACAAGAGCGGACCTTTGGAACCATACGCTAAACTCCAAACCCTAAACCCTAAACCCTAAACCCCACCCCAACCCCGTTGAGATGCTTTCTGCTCGTTCAATGCAACAACATCAGGCAGCGAATACTCTGCGATTTGATCAGACCATGCTAAACTCGAGTAGTGCGGGAGCGACTCTAGCTCTCAATGCCGGCCATAGCAGGTATGCCACGATAGCTTCTACAGCATGAATGCAAAGATCAAGTCACGCTGTACGACTGCTGCTACTGACAGCAAATCTCAGACCTGTCAGTGGCCTGTTTTCAGGCGGACCTCGCAAGTGCCTCACCGCGTCAGGCGGCTTACCAGCCAGGCACCAAAGCTCCAAAAACGTGATCATTGTACACACAAAAACACGCACGAGACCGTCTGTTTGTCCTGCATAGGTGAGTCTCTTGACTTGGCAAGCTAGCTTGTGCACTTGACATTGCGCTTGAGCTTTTGCTCTTGAATGCTGACTAGCATCACACGTGCACGCTGACCTGCAGGCCATACCTATGGAATTAACAGTCGCGGTGACGGTATGCCACAGCAGCAATGCCAGCAGCCGGATAAGGGGCCCAATACCAGCCTGCTTGCTGACGAGCTGCAGAGACAGTGGCATGAAAAGCTCAACATGCACCTCGGCAACGTTCTCATCAGGCCTGGCAGTAATCGCAAGGTCTGGTGGTCGTGCGACCAGTGTCCAAATGGCCTTCCTCATATCTGGGAGGCTAGAATTAACAACAGGACATATGGGAGGGGCTGTCCTTTCTGCTCAGGCAATGCCATTTGTCAGCATAACACACTTGCCAGAAAGGCACCTGAAATTGCACTGTTTTGGGATGCCAAAAAGAATCATCCCATGTCACCAGACCAAGTGACTGCCTCCAGCGGCATGAGAGTCCATTGGAAGTGCATTGTTTGCTTGCACAAGTGGCAAACTCACCTGGCAACTAAGGTGCGTCGCAACACTGGCTGCCCCAAGTGTGCAAAGGCAAACGGCAGCAGGAAAGCAGACGGCACCAGGCAGAAGCACCCTACTTTTGCAGCGGCAAAGCATGCCTTGCTGCAGCAATGGGATCATGACAGGAATGGAGAAAATGGAAACTTCCCTGACAACACGACATTACAAAGCAACAAGCTCATTTGGTGGTGCTGCCAAGAGTGTCCAAAGGGCAAGGTGCACAGCTGGCAGACTCGGGCATTCCATCGAACCTTACAAGAAAAGCCAGCAGGATGCCCTTGTTGTGCTGGGCACCAGCTTTGTGAGTGCAACTCTTTGGAAACTGTCTGTCCAGATGTTGCTGCTGATTTCGATGTCGAAAACAATGGTGTCACTGCTGCTGAAGTGACAAGTTCAGCAGGCACTAAGTATAGTTGGCTGTCAGATGAGCCTGGAGCCAAGAAGCGTTCTGTGGATCAGCGCACAACTACACAAGGAAACAGCTAGCCACTCATGCTAGGCGCTCAAGATAACGCAGCAAACAGCCATGCCTTTTGTATGTTTGAATCTTGGAATATCTTGATAGACTTACAGATGGCTTGTTGATAACTGTTCATGACTTTGTTGTTGAGGATGCTATCTCTGGAAAGACAGAAGGCATAAGAGGGGTAAATGTGTTTCCTGTAGTGTCAGCCTTGCCGTGCATCAACTTATTTACTAATAAGCTCTGCTAATCTGCTCTTCTGCAGCCATGTTGACTCGTACTGTATCTTTGATATCTCATCTATCATTGGAAAACTCACTTCAGACACATGACCATTTCGAGGTCTTTTCGTTGACACGCAGAGAACATGTCAGCAACATGGCATGACTGCAATGACTGTGTGGTGCATTTCTAGCATGTGTTGGTATTTGTGTTGTTCAAAGCATTGCATGAAGCCATGTTGCATGCTTGCAGAGAAGCAGCCTGGTTGCTGCAAGCCGGTGTGTATAAGAGTGGGTGATTTGGGAGTTGGTGGTGACTCAAGGTGACAGAACGTCAAGGCACATGTGATCACTATAAGACATGGTTTGCATGGCATGAAATTGAGTTAAAAGTCTCAGACCGTGACCGAATATGCACATGTAAGCTGAGCTGTTGATTGCATTCTACTGGGAGAAGATGCCGAATGTCTACATAGAGGTACATCTCACGTGGCTCACCCTGAAAATGCCTGGGGCCTGGCAGGATTGTTTGTTGTGACACACCTGTCTCCATGCTGACTGCCTCCGTTAATCTGTAAACACGGGGAAGTGCTCGACATACACGCAAGCGTAGTGCAACAGCTATAAGAGCAAAATGTGCCTTTGCTCAAGTCATATTCGGTCAAGTCCATGATGCTACGATAGGTACTGCCGTCCGCCAGGCCTGATTGTTGGGGCAACGCAAGTTCAATCGTGATTAGTCAGTCGTGATTAGTCAATCGTGATTAGTACCTGTCCCATGATAGGGCTTTGCATAGGCGAGAGGGTTTCCTGCTCCAGAAGCAGAGTGCACCTGATTACAACTCCTTAGGAAGGGGTTGCGCTTGGGCTGCGCGAGTGACTGCACCATGGCTGTGCATCTGATTGAAACTTCAGAAGAGGACAGCTACTTGGCCGTTGCCCGCCACATATCGGACTTGTTAAACGAAGGGCAGGTCAGCCGTCGTTGCTTACTTGCCAGCTCTTCTGTGTCCCCGTCGTGTTCAGCACCTTTGAGGCAGGCTACACTTCCCAGATCTGGCAAAGTCGTTGGCCTCTCGCGCACAGTCGGTCCACGACGGTGCTGTCCAACACAAGAACAGTCTGTCTGCAGGCGCGCACAGCACTTGCAGAGACTCCCGGCTCAAAGTTTACCCAAGACAGCGAGGCCGCTTTGGCCGAAGGCAGATTTGGAGACTTGCTCAATCTTCTCGTGCCGCATTTTGACGTTCTATTTCAAAAGACAACAGGCTCAGGTATGTGTAGCTGCAGGATCAGACTGCTTGCACCAATGCAGAACTTGACATCACAAACTTCATCACACTGTTCCAACCTTTGCTCCTCCTGCAGATCTTGAGTGCTGTGTGAATGTCATCAGCCACCTAGTTCCCAGACTGCCACCACACCAAGTGCGGTCAGCAGCCAAGCAAGTAGCAGATGCTTTGACAGCCACAGTGAGTTCTCTTCCTGTCTGATGAAGCGTCATGACAATAGCCCATTCACTATATGGCTTGACTTCACCTGGGTAGTGATGCTGTCCTAGACTACCCATTGGAAAAAGCTTGCAGGGGCTTCCCAGCCCTGCACTCACAGACTGGCCATCTACTGCTGCTAAGCTGTTGCCCTTTCCTGCAGGTTGATGAACAGGCGCAGCAGAGACTTGGAGGTCTCACAGAGCTGTACAACGTGGCTGATGATGCAAAGACACAGCACATGCTGCTTCAGCAAGCCATAGCATACGCGACCAGAGCCAACCTGGCAAACCTTCTTGGGCCTGTTATCAAGGTAAGAAAAGAATGTTTTTTCGTTTTTTCATCAAGGATAAATTAATTAAGGTGCCCAGCAGGGCCTGCATGCTTTCATAATACATCACTAGGAAGGAGAGTTGTGCACAAACAACCCTTGCACATCACAATATACTGACAAGTCTGTAACCACAAGGCAGAGCTAAAAATCAACACTCTGTGCAATGCATGGTTCTGCCTCCTCTTTGTGTGAAGTCTGTTAGTCTTGGGGTTGCTAGTTGGCAGCTCAGACTGTGCCCCTGGTCTGCATGCACACTCACCACTCATCCCTCACCACCCACCACTTACCACTCACCACTGACAGCAACATCACCTGAAGTGGAGTTTAGTGTCTCACTGGCTCTGCACAGTTGGCTTATATTGTTTCTGAAATAAAGCAAACCTTGTAATCACATTAGACTGCATGTAATGTGAATGTCAGTGTCTGGCGTGAGTTTGGTAGTTGTTGATCCATGTTGTCATTTTGACATTCTGCAGCAGGCAGGAGCTAGTTTCATGGTCAAATGATGATGTACATCATCACATCATCAGATCATGATGAACATCATCAGATGATGATTTACATTTGATGATGACTTTCTTTGGTTTGTACATCATCATTTGATGATGCTGGCTCCTGCCTGCTGCAGAACAGAATTGTTTATGATCATTTGATGCACCGACACTCTGTGATTTGATGTGTTAACATCTCTTTGCTCTCAAATTCATTTCTGGATAACAAGACCAGCTCTTTGCTGCTGCAGAACAGGATAGAGGAGTGGATCAAGGAGTGGCGACTCAGCCCTGCGGATTCCCGGGATCTGTACCTGGACACAGCTGCCTTGCTCCGCACAAACAAGGTCAGCTCCCATACCCTGTCTTCAAATCCCATACCCTGTCTCCAAATCCTGCCTCACTGGCTGGTCAAGTGCTTGCAAAGTCTGCACACCAGCATACCCTTCCTTTGCTGCTGCGGCTGTTATCTGTATGTGCTGCTGTTGTGTGTGGTGTACATGACCCCCAGGGAAGACCATCGTGCAATGTGAGCGTTGCGTGTATGCCTGTATGCTCAACACTGCTGTTTCTGAGGCAGTAGCACCATGGTATGTCTGTTCATGTGTCATGCTGTGTTGTGCACCATGCCGACCTGTATCTGTGAGAGGAAAGAAGTGCAAAGTCTTGCACAACTTCCTGTTGCTACGACGCTTATACTCCCAACTGGCGAGCTCTGCTTTGAGCCTGTTGTATTTAACCGGCGTCAACATCAACATCAGGATCTTATGGGTGGACTGCTGCCCCTCAGTGCTCTTTCTGCTTACCGCGATCCTCACATTCCTTAACGCACACTGCTGTCATTGCACTCTCACAGCTTCTAGCATTTGTTCTAGCCATCAGGGCTGTTGTCCAGTAGGATCAATGTGTGGCAAACAGCATCATGACAAACAAATCCCTGTGTAGATATGGCCTCTTGTACAGCATCTTGTACTTATGCTCCAATCGCATCTCCAGATGCAGTGTGTGATGTGTTGCTTCAAGTAAGATGTAGTTTGTGTAGTTTCAAGTAAGATGTAGTATGTGATGCGTAGTTACAAGCAAGTCCAGACCAACATGATACAGTAGGCATCATGTCACGTGCATCAGCCTCATGACACTGTAGCCTTTCCTGAGCAGCGCAACATCACATCATGTGTCTGTGGCTCACCAACTGCTGCTGCTGCTGCACTGTGGTTTCAGTATCTGTTTAGTTTCCAACACCTGTTTAGTATGGACACCTGTGTAGTATCAACACATGGGTAGCTTTGTACCTGTTTGATTTGGGGAACACATCAGGAAAAGGTGCTCTGCTGTTCCTGGCTTGAGACTGTCACTGCTGCCTGGTGACGCTGCATGTATATCTTGCATTCCTTTTAATGTATACACTCAGTGCCATAGTAATAGTCACTTAAGTACATCGTTTTGTTAACCACATGTAATGGATTGAAATGGATTGTGCTTGCATGTGAAGAGGAGGAAGACAGCAGCAAAGGATGCATACAAGCTCACCCTGAGGTGCTTATCTACATTTGATGACTCATCTCCTGAGGTACAGCACAACACAACTGGCTCCTGTTGATACATGCCATTGCTGCTGCATCGTCTTCAGTTTCTGAAAGCTTGCAACAGTCATCAGGTCTGAGGGCAGACTTTTTGTTGTCATGGTCGTGCACATGGTACGTAGTCATTGCAGTGTATATTAACGCTGCACTGTGTTATGCAGCACCTGCTGAATAGATTAGCGTGTTGCTTGACTCTTGATACTGAGTCTTGCTTTTTTATTTGACTAGGGCATATCAACCACTCTGCAATGATTTACTACAGGCCGTGCATATGTCATAGACCCAGCTCTGTATGCTGTAACCAGGCATTGCTGATCATCAGACACTGCCGTTTAATCCTGGGTTGGCTTTCGTCTGGTGCATCATTCCCTGCATCCTGCAAAACTTTCGGCAAATAATCTATGAAACAAATAGTTTTGCAGGAAACTGGGAAAGATGTAACTTAGAAAATAAAAATCTGGCAAAGTTTTGTTTGTTGAGGCGTGCTTTTTTGATTACAGGACGTTGCGACTGTAAAGGACACGGCAGCACAGGCCGTGTCTGAGTTCATCAGGAGCCCAGACCTGTTCCAGTTTGACTTGTTTGAGTCACCAACCATCACTCAGCTCAAGGGGGACTCTGAGCATGGCCACCTGTACCAGCTGCTGGAGATCATCCTCAATGGCAATCTATCGGTAAGCTCACCCAATGGTTATCATGTCAACATCAAACATTTGAGGTGCATCTTCTCAGCAGGTTGCATGCAAGGGTACTTCATCATGCTTCATGTGCACATCCTGCCTCATGACATGATGGCACTTTTGCTGACATGAGATACAAGCAAACTGTGAGGTGTCTCCGTCACAGGCTGCATGCAAATCTGCAACAGCCTGCATTTTACTTTCTATTCATGCGTACAGTATATCCCAATATGAAGCGCTTGACTGGCCTGTCCTTTTCTGATATCAGCTTTTGCCACTGTATCTGTTTAACCATTCTGTACTTTCCAAAAAAACCTTGTTGAACAGAAAAAGCTCAAGGCGTTTTTATGTACATTTGCCTATTTGTCTACTAAGAATAAGCCTTGTTTTGGGCTGTCCCGAGTAAGTGTCTGGTTGGAAGCCATGGATCAAATGCTGACCTGGTAAAATGTATGGATGCATGCTCAGATGCTCTAGGTGGTTAGGGTGGCTGGCATGATGTTGTCGGTCATGCTGTCCCTTGATTGATCTGTGTCAATGCATTGCTGACATGTGTGGATCAGAAAAGGGTTGATGCATGGCTACCAACAAAGGCGTCTGCGCATCCCATACATGTTTAATTTGAGAAAGATAATGAAAAGTTTTAAAAAAATTGAAAAACAGTAGGCGGTATGCTACCGCTTGTGTATTGACTGGTGTGAGACCGATGCATTACACTTCAGCAGCTCCCATCCACAGGCTTGTGTACAGCTAGGACAAGTTGGGGTTACTGTACGTTTGAGGTCAATTTTGGCTCTGGGCTGCCTGCTTCAGGAGGCTCCCATTATGAATGCCAAAAGGCATAGACATTTCTTCAGTTTTCTTCTCCTGGTACTCTTCTTCTCTTCTCTTCTCTTTGGTTTTTCTTCTCTTTCCTTTCTTTTTTTGCCTATGCAAAATCTCTTATGTTGCTTGCAGGGCTATGAGAGCTTCGACAAGTCCAAGCTAGAGAACACATCAGAAGAAGATGTGCAGACCAAGGTGCGGCTGACAGCCCTCATGACCCTGGGGACCAGATCGACCCACGAGCTCAAGTTTGCGGAGGTACAGCAAGGCCTGGGATTGGGCAGCGATAGTGAAGTAGAAGCATGGGTGGTACGGGCAATTGGCAAGGTATGTAAATGCTGAGCTGACAGTGTATGCAAGCACAGATGCAGCTGTGTCTCAAGCCTGAATGTGGGCTGGTCATGCTTTGGATTTGTAGACATATGTTGGATTGTTTGAACACACTCCTGTGCTCCTGTTGCCTGATTCAACCTACTGGCCCTACTAATGTACAATCTTTCCTGCCTGAGTCTTCTTCTTTCCTGCCTGTTTCATTCTCTTTGTCGCAAGCCATCCAGACAAAGTGCGGTTCTTGTACAATGCATGTATTGGACAGACAGCGTAGTCAGCCATAGTCAGTAAGCTTTAAACTTAGGGTTCTTAGGGTTTTGCATGAGCCATGTTTCACACAGAGTGTAGTTCTTGCACAATATGCATGCCACTGGTATGCACTCTTACCTATCAAGTATGGCAGGTGCCAAGTGCAACACAACCATATCTTGATCTGCAAACAGTGTGGTATGCCATGATGATTCAGCACAATGATTCTGACACCTCTTGTATGAGGGCCCACGTGCCCGCTGAACGAACTTTTGCTTCTGAAGCTGAGCATACACCCACAACCTGATTATAGTCACAAAAAAGAAAATGTTGTGTCTTTTAGTCAAGGCAACTTTTGAGATATACTGGGAGGTAACACACCCCCAATGCACATAACCCAGCATCTGGGGATTAGGCCTTAGGCACCTGGTGGGGGCATTGCATTAGGGATGCGGTGCTAAACAGGCTGGCTTTTTCACGAAGGTGCATGCTGCAGCTTTCTTTGTGGATTCTTGCAAGACTGCAGAAATTGACAAGAGTTTGCAGAGGAAACCTGCACCATGCATAACTTCATGGTAACATCAGCCTGCTTAGCACAGCAACCTTCCAATGGAAGGTGCAAGGTGCCCATGCTGGTTGCCTGCATGGTGGAAAACACTACTTGCTTTGATATGTGACCTTTTATGTGCAATGGATGTGCACATGCATGCCTCATGTGTGCATTGTATGTGCGCATGCATGATACGTGTTGTGTGCATGAACATATGCATTCACTTAGACAGAGTGCAATCATCATCAAATTTGCCATTCAAAGTGCTGACCCTGTGCCTCTGGTTTGCTTGCAATGCAGCGGCTGCTTGAGGGGCGCATCAATCAGTTGAAGCAAACAGTGACCATCACCAAGTGTGCTCACCGCACCTTTGCAGCTGCCCAGTGGCAGGAGCTGAAGCAGCAGCTGGCGGCATGGAAGGTTTGTCAACACAGCGTTGCTCATCACATCTTTTGCCTGAGAGAGCATTGCTGGATCCGACAGACGGTTTCTGATTTATTATTTGCATGCTGTTGCTGAAAGCAATAGTAGTCATGTGTTTGGTTGCCGACAACTGACAGCAGCATAGGCAGCAATCGAGTGTGTGGGAGTACAGTTTGAACCTGTGACCTCCTGATTTAGAAGCCCTTGCTTTGTGTCATCAATGTACGATCTTACCATGCCTGAGATTTGGCTATAGCTTGCTGCCCTCACTGACATGCAGTTAGGAGCCTGTGACAAGTGTGTACCATGCAATCCTTTTGCAGTGAATGCTGCCTGCTCATCATTGTGCATTGCACACGTTGGATGCTCAGCATTTGATCATCCAGCTTAAGCTCTACCAAAAGGCCAGATGACTGATTTGGGGTCAACCAAGTACGCAAGTGGGTAGTAGGCAGATTTGTATGGGGTGCCTTTTGGGTGGCTCTTCGCAGTCTGTCTGTCTTCGGTTTGCGTTCGAGTGTCACTTTGGTGTCATTTCTTGTATTGGGTGCTAAGAAAGTGCCGTTTCCTGTCTGTGCAGGACAATGTTCAGCAGGTGGAGCAGCTGATCAATCAGCAAATACAAGAGTCAGACTCTAGCAACGGTATCACCAAAGGTCTTGTGAATGGTCCTGCTGCAGTCTGGGCGTAGCTATAGACTAAATGCATGAGTAGTGAAAGTCCTGAGGATAAAGGCATGGATTGTAAACGTACTTGTGGGTCGTGAGATGAAGCTTAATCCAGCTACAATCTTAAGCATATGCATGTAGCTGGTTCTTGCTGCTGAAGTCAACCAACCTGCGTGTCTAGGCGTTCGATGTGTTACAAAGACATTTGTGTCATCAACGAACGGAGTCATTCATGCAGCTGAAGAAGAAGAACAAGATTACAGCCTCTGCGCCCTCTGATATAAAGAGATATTATGGATTGAAACGAATGCAGGAGCTGAGCAGTAGGGTTGGGATGTACGGATGCGTATAATATACGTGTACGCGTATATACCGGCGTACATACGTGTCCACGGTAAATCTGCCCTGTATATACGCCAAAATCCGGGCGTACACGACTGGCGTATACGGCTGCCGTGCTGCAAGCGGGAAGTGATCTTTTTTCTGATCTCAGCAGTGTGTGAGCACGCAAGCGCTAGCTGTTGGCTGTAAGCCATGGCAACATCAGCACCAGGTTTGCAACCCAGTGTTGCTTCTTCGTCTCAAGCATCTAGCAGTGACAAAAA
>JAABUO010005608.1_pt1 | contig 14561 bp, 23 predicted proteins | sample 5559291 | NCBI WGS metagenome assembly JAABUO01 (sample SAMN10711878, study PRJNA513372) | rock metagenome | isolation source: Antarctica rocks | place: Antarctica: Victoria Land, Finger Mt sud | reverse complement strand
TCTTCTTGCACTGCTGATGCATTGGTGGTCCTTTTCATTGCAGGTGGTGAAGCTGTTATACGATGATGACATTATAGAGGAAGATGCGGTGCTGGTTTGGGCTGATGAGAAGCAAATGGCAGAAGAAGACGAGCGCAAGTACCTCAAGAAAGCTGCTGCCTTCATAGCCTGGCTCCGGGAAGCTGAGTCTGAGGAGGAAACGAGCTCAGTAGATTCTGACTAGGGCTGCTGCTCCAAGCTGCTATCCCTCATGCGTTTGGGTTCTTCATTCACTGTGATCAGGAGAGCTAGGTGGAGCTGTGAACCTGCTGCTCGACTTGCTTTCCCTATAGGTGGTGACAACTCGTCAGAGTTTTCACGGCAGGTGTTGCCAGGTCATGAGAGCAAGGCAGGTCCTAGTATCAAAATTGCAGGCTACATGGAACCTGCAGCTCACAAGCAATTGAACACGAGTAACAAGCTACAAGACTACAACGTTTGACCCTAGGTTGATAAATCATTGAGCTCTGCAAGATGGTAAGTCTATGATAGGGTGCATTAAGCATGTTGCTCAGTTGCTAGCGCAGTCCTTTTCTTGTTCATCACTTACTTTACTTACATCAGGCCACTTGATGGCTTACTAGCCTAGACTCCAGGAGTCAGCATGCCAGCAGTCCATACAGTTGAGCTTAGAGTGAAGAATGGTCTGAACAAGTTGGTAATAACAACACTGCCACAGCTCAGGACTTTGCAATGACTGATTGAGAAGGCATGCCAAGAAGACATTGCATCTTGTTAGTGCCTCGTGGCTTATACAATTGGAGCCATTACTGCAAATTTGACATCAGTTCTGCTCTTCTTGTTATAATTTATAAAAGCGCACCCCCAAAAGGCCTGCCTGGCATTTCAGTGACTGTCAGCAGGTAGAGAGCCAAATGCTGTGACACTGTGACAGCAGCATTTTTTGGTGAAAATTGCCTGCGCCTGCCTGAACAGTACAAATGCATCGTGGAGTGGCATGCGGCCAGCATGCATCATGCAGACGCTCAGGCTCTTGTTGACCAAAGGCCATTGCATGTATTTATCTGACAAAGCCTATATCAGTAAACAATACCTAGTTGACATGTGGCTGACATGATCGCCAGTCTTGTCGATGTCTGTACACATGCAACTTTGCAGCTGCAAGACTGTGCATGACTGGTTACCAATTGCTTGAGCTAATGCTTACAAAGCTCATGACATTGTTCTCATTGCACATTCCAAACACCTTCCAACAATGAAGCAAGGTAGGCAATTCACCATCATTGCAGTATGTTTTCTATTGCCCATGCATCACTTGATCCTAGGGACCTCCAAGACATTGGCAGCATTGCCTAGCCTGGACTTTCGCCTGTTGTCAGAATGCCTGGCATTGCCCCTAGAACCCTGCCTCAGCCCATCCCAGGATGCCTTTGCTTTCCGCATCTTCCTCTGTACCTTTTCCCAGTTATCCTCCTTCGAGTTGAACCCTCCATCACCACCTTCAGAAGCATCTGCAGTGCTTGACGCATACACACAGCTGCCTGCATCTGGACTGCTTGCAGCATTGTCCATTCCAGATGCATCTTCATTGTGCATCTGGAGCCTCTGTGTGACATCGCTGGAACAGGAAGCTCCGGGAGTCAGGTGGCCCCAGCCTGCACCAATGTAGTGGGACCCCAGTGGGGACCCCAAAGACTGAGGGGTTGTGACCTCCTCATCTTCCTGTCCTCCATGGCGTACAGTCAAGTCCAGGTCTGACAGCGACAGAGCATCCTGCAACATGCAAATTGTATCATGTCATTTGCATGTGCCCAGAATCAAAACAAAATTCAAAGGAGATAAAGAAAAAGTATTAAATTAGATAAGGGTTCTTATGTCAAGCAGATGCACATGCTTTAATGCACACAAGGCTGTCCCAACATGATCAATAGCAAGTACTAAGGCTCTGTGGTATCAAGCGCCAAGCAATTTCCACAATGAAATGGTCAAGCATCACACTTACGTGACACTGACAGACAGAAGCTGCATGAGTCATCATGGCCTGCTACTCCAAAGCACAACTCGAGACTGTGAAAGCACCGCACAGAAAGCAGCCAATGGCAGTGCAAATGCTGAGGACTCACTTGACTGTCATCAGCCTGCTCAACAGGGGCTGGCTCCAGCCCGGCGCTCACCAGCTGAGCCTTCAGCACCTCCACATGATTGGCCAGATAGCAGTTCTGGCCAACCTCTTCCTGCAAACCAGCCTTAAGCTTCAGGCCGACTTACAATTCTAAGTCAGAGCTTATAATATGGGGCACCTAATGGTGAGCCTGATGCACTCTTGTGTTACTGGATGTGCTGTGACAAGTATGTTAACAATGATGATGGCCAATGATGACAGCCATTGAATACCTTGTCATGTAGTGCATCTAATCAAAATGCACACATTTGGTGACAGCTTTTGCTACCACACTCAACCTTGCTGTATAGTGAAGACCGTAGTGAAGACCATAGTAATGACATGATGACTGCTGCAGAAGCTTTGCAGCTTATGCTCAGCACTGACAGCAAACACACCGACAGTGCGCACAAACACACCGTCACTGTGCATTACAGAGGAGCTGACGCAGTGCATGGTGAAGGCAACCAACCTTGAGTTGGATGAGCGTACTTTCCAGCTGCTCATCCAGGCCCCCCACCCGCTCCTCCAAGTCTGACTTCTGCTTCTGCAGTTCAGCCTTGCGGCTGCTGCTGGCCTCCTTCTTCTTGGTCACCGCCTGCATGTCACAGAAAATGTAAATAGATGAGGTGATCCTATGCTGCCAGCATGCTCACGCAAGTTCTGTTGATTGGTGTGCTGCATGTTAACTGCGATGTTGCTACATAAAACACAGCATTGCTAAGCAGGTTGCTGGTCTCATTCGCTGACGCTGTTGCTGAGATTCAAAGTCTGTTGAGCAGGCAACACATTGTGTGCTCAGTCAGGAGTGTACCTTTAGCTTCTTGTCGGATGCAGTCAGCTTCTTAGTGGTCTCCACCAAGTCATCCTCCGCCAACTGCTGAGCTGCAACGGCTGCCTGCACCATCCAGCACCACAGTCAGTCAAGCACAAGGCAATCAGCATGATGGCAACTTCAGATGCTGCCTGCACAAACAGATAGCATGACAGCTCAAGCCTGAAAGCAATGTAAGGTCAGATACCAGCAAAGGCACAGGACTATGTGGCATGCACTGGGATGTATTTTCACCTGAAGCTCCAGGTCCAGCCTCTCAGCCCTGCCCTGGGCCTTCTCCAAGGCCTTGCAGGCAACCTGAGCATTGCACACAAACACACTGTTGCCTGTTGGAAGTCACATTGCAGGACCTCATCCATTTTGCCAACAGAAAGCTGTCATGAACAGCACTTGTCAGGCTACGAAATGCATCAAGCTTTTGCTGGGACTGCTGACATGTTGCTGACATTCTGCTGAGTGACATGAAGGCCTTCTGTATGACACATTTTCAGTCTTACACTTTCACACACTAGTCCTCACATTCTGCAAGTCTGCATGACTGCTTAATCAAGCAAAGGCAGCAGCGCACCTGGGAGTCCTGCAGCTTGAACCGGGTGTCGGCCAGCTCTGCCAGGTCACCTGCCTGACTGCTCAGCTGACTGGACTGCTGCGCCAGCTGGCGCCGCAGCTCTGTTACATCCCCCTGCAGGGTCTCCACCTGGCCGCCCAGGCGCTCTGCAGTTGCTGTTGCAAATTGCTTACCCTCAGCAGCGTCCTGCAGAGTCACACACAACTCCATGCTTCAGCCAATGAGGTACTGTTGCCAGGGGCAGCCCAGTATAATTCTTGGCTTCTCATTAGATTGACGCCAAAAGGCGTAGTCTTTTCTTTCCTTTTCTTTTTCTAGTGTTGCCAGAACACCCAATGACAAGTCAGCCTGGTCAAGGCATGCTGACTGATTCATGTGGACCAAAACTGTAGATGAAAGGATGTCTAAAATGTGCAGGTCCAGATCCAGTCTCTCACCTGAAGCTGAGACTGCAGCGCTGGCAGCTGCTGCTGGACGTCTACCAATTCGGTAGACAGGCTGAGGTTGTCGTGTTGCAGGTGGTGGACCTGGCCCTCAGCGGTCTCAGCCCTCTGAAGAAGCTGCCGGCCCTCCTCCTGCACACAAATTACACATCACCATCAAATATGTGCAGTCAATGAGAATGTCAGAGTGAAGGTTAGAAACGTAGCGTTAGCAAGCCGCTGCACTTTGCAAAGCCAGCACATGATGTGCTGGCTGAGCACAGATGTCAATGTTGGCAGCTGGACACAAAGCACACCACACTACCTGTCATGTAACAGTTGGGGCAGAAAAAGATACAAATGCAGCGCAAGGAACAGAAGGCAAACTTAATCACAAACTTTGAAACAGTGTTGTGAAGCATGATACTTGTGTGGTGGCAAGGGTTTTGTTGGTCTCCACAACCAGGTTGCGCGCAGAGCTCAGCTGCTGCTGTAGCACACCAACCTCCATCTGCAATGTTGCTGCAGCCTCCTCCTGTGTCAACAGCACGACTCTTATGCAGCACAAGACATGTTTTCCTGGCTACTCCTGTTGCATTGCAGCTTACAGGTGATCTCAATATCGGCAACTGTATACTGGATGCTGCAATTACAGAATGCAGAATGCAGGAATGTCCAAACAATGTATGCGCATGCTGGAGACAAGAACCTTCAGCTGCTAGAGACAGCCTTGTATGTATATGTATGCAACCTAATGTGTACCTGTGCAGGGCTGGGGGCATCTTGAGCCCGCGCCACCTGCTCCTGCAGGCGGCCAACCTGCTCCTGCAGGTCACCGACTGCCTGCTGCTTCTCTGCTGCCTGTGCAGCCAACTCCTCCTGCAGTGCAAGTTGACACTCATAAGCCAGCTTTGCAAAGGGTCCATCATCAGTCACGGAACACATATGCAAATCAAGCTCAGCAATACTCTGTGATACAATCATGTCAATACTAACCAGGTACACAAGGAGATGAGCAGCTCCACGCTGCATTGCCAACGATAGACTGCAACCATAGGCCAGGCTTGTCAGCTTCTGAACCGAGATGACAATGCATAAGATGCCAGATACAGAAAAGGCTGATGCTCATGCTTGATGCACTGCATGTTCTGGCACAAGCTAAGAAAGTGAGGCACACCTGAAGCTGCTTGTTGGCATCAGTCATCTCACCCAGCAGCCTCCCCTTGGCCTGCAGCTGCTGCTGCACTTGCTGCTGCAAGTGTGCAGCATCACTGGCGTCCCTGCCCATCCTTTCCGTCTGGGCCTGCACAGCATTGCAACTATGGGGCTTCTCCACCTGCCCAAACAGAGCAGCTTGTGCTGCCACATCTTGGCCAGGCTATCAAGACAAGTAGTGAAAAGCGCTGATGGCTTTTGCACCAATAGATCATACACAGCAGCATGCACGTCATCATGCTGTTTGCATTATACAGGTAAATACACCTTGTATATGAATCAATGCAGGTGACAAACCTCAATCCCTTGATCTGACACAGGTGACTGGAATTGAATTGAGCTCATGGCTGAAGGCCCTTGAACGTGACTTTGTTGCAAAGAGCAAACAAGACAGCTGTCAAATACAAGGCTGAGAACAAGAGCAGCAGTGTCAACACGCCTTGACAGCTGCCAGCTCTGCAGCATGCTCCCTTCTCATGCGCTCCAGGCTGGCCTCTTCAGCCCCCCTGGCATCTTGGAGCTGGCCATTACTTGCCTGCAGCTGTGACTGCAAGTGGTCTGCCTGCTCTTGCAGAGATGTCATGTCTGCATCCCTTGCTACCAACTCCGCCTGAAATGCAATGGGTCTGGTGAGCAACTGTAAAGCATAAATTGCATTGCCACTTAGAAGTTTTTCAATACTGGTGATGCCTTTGCCTGACTTCCTCACATAGGCACACTTTGCAAAGAAGGGAGTATGTTTGCAGGGAAGGCGTGGGGAAGGGGGGAGGGGGAAGGGGGAGGGGGAAGGGGGGGGGGATTGCACATACAGGGGGTCCGTACATGAGATGAAAGCTGCCAGGAGCTGAATGCAAGAGCATGAAGAGGGGATGGGAAAGAGGAGAGAAAATACACATCTTGCTGCAAGACAAAGCAGGTGTGCTCACCTTAACAGAGGTCAGCTCGGCGGACTGTGCCTCCAGGTTTGCCCTCAGTTCCTGCTGCTCCACCTGCGCCTGGTGGGCCTGTTCACCCATGGCAGCATTGGCACGCTCAAGCTCGTGGTTGCGCCGCAGCAATCCCTCCATCTCCCTCTGAGCGGCCACCAAATCCTGGCTGACTGCACTGTGAGCTTGCTTCTCAGCAGCCAACCGCCCCTCGAGCTGCCCTGCACCACACAATAGCAGCACTTTTTTAAGAAGGCATTGATCATGCAGCTATAGATTCATGGCCATAGTGTCATGGTTGCGATGCGCACAGGCTACCCCTGCAAGAGCCACCCTGCAAAATATGAGGCAAGCAGGCAGGTTTGCTGCAGCAGCTAGTAAGAAGATGCAGGCTCCAGGCTGCCGCTTTAGTAGGCTCCCGTCATGATCGCTGAAAAGCGTAAACTTTTCTTTCTTTTCTAACAAGATGCAGGTGACAAAGGATGATGACAGGAGGTGGCTGCAACAGGGGGCTCCAATGTCTATGCAAACAAAGCAGTGCAGATGCCTCAGCAACAAATGCTTGTGCTGGTGCAGTCTCGTCAGCTCAGACCCCCACCACTCATGTTTCTGAGCTGATGTTTTACCATCTTGGCTGGCAGGCACTGCTAGATTCAATGTTGAATGTTGACTCACCTTGGGACGCTGTGTGGCCCTCCAGAGCATCTTGCAGCTGCTGCCGTAGGCGCTGCACCACAGTGGTGTGAGACAGCTGGGCCTGCTGAAAGCTTGTGCGCAGCTCTGCTGCATGGTGGGCCACCCGCTCCCGCTCCAATTCTGCCCGCCGTGCCCGCCCCTACCATGCACAATGACCATGTCAACCTCACATGCAGGCGGTCGTCATCACACCCATCATCATGATTATCATACAAGGTGTAGGCCAGAGTGGCGCTGTTGGGGGTGCAAAATCACACACTCAAATAGGCTAGTATGCATGATGTCAAGCTGTTCAGAGTCAGCAAGCAACAGCTGGAATCTGTCTGATAGACTGTGATAGTCATTGTGTTTGTCTAGGTGAGCATGCTTGATGGGCTCATCTGTTTATTGTCGATATATTTAGTTTCCTGCTGATAGGCTGGGTGCAAACACACCATCAAAACTGAAGCTGCAGATCATCTTTTGAGTATGTTGTCACCAAATTCGAGCCACAAAAGACTTGGGAAATGCTAGGGACCAATGTGTCAATGAAGCAAGGCAGGAAGCACTATTCAGACAGTCAAGGCGCAATGCCCTGCTAGGGTTGTGACATTTTGTCAGATAACAATGAACACCACAACAAACTGCAAGACACCATGTCTTCACATCCACTAAACATGTGTTCTCCTCTGTAGTCAAAGAAAAGCCTACATTAGCTACCTGTATGAGGTTCTGTTTTGGCAGTCAGCATACCATCAATCATGTGTAATGATGTTGGTACGCAAGAACAGTAACATGTGCTGATGTGTTCTGTATCAGTCTGAAGAAACTTCGCGCCAATCTTTACAACTGTGTCCAGGCAGTCTTTTGCCTTCAACTCACCAGACCATGTTCACCCCGATATACTGCTTCACAATACAATGCCAACACAAGGTGGGTACCTGAATGGCAAGATGCGATGGTTGAGCGGCGACGCTGTGCTTCCTGTCAAGCGAGCTTTCCTGCTCCTCAAGCTCGTGTTGAATGCGCTGAGTCGCGTTCTCAGCAGAATCAGCACGAGAGCTGGCCTCTTCTCTGGCAGCCTGCAAGTGGACATTTTAGATTAGCTTGATGCTGTGGCTATAGTACAGCAGCAATGCGTCTTGAAGAGTCTGGTGTCCAGTCTGCATACCCTTGATGACCAGCAGTTAGGTCAGGACTGGTAGCAGCAACAAGGTCAGAGTGAGGAGTGCACTCACATTGGACTGGCAAAGATGCTTGATGGAAACTTAAACAATGAAAGCATGATCTTGCAACTCAGCACAATTCTGTCTGCAACGTCACAACTGGCACACACTGAAACTAGACAGCTTATTCAGCAAAGAGAGAAAGCTGTACTGGAGTGGCAGCTGCAGATCGGGGGAAAGCTTGTGGTGCAAATCAACATCCAGTCCACAAAGCACAATGGAGGTCAGGTTGTTGATAACATGTATTGGCTTCAACTTTTAGGATGTTTGAAAACGAGTGGCAAAATATTGAACCGCACCAAAGGGGAACCCTCAGAGATGTGCGAGCATCTGATCAGCACAAGCACCACAAGATATGGCACAGAGTCTTACCTCAGCCAGATGACGTGCCTGTTGCGATGCCTGTACCAGTTGCTGATGCAAAGCAACAGCAGCATCCCGGCTGTCTCGCAGCTCCTGAGCCTCCTGCGTCAACTGCCTGTTGCTGAACTCAGCAGCTGCTGCCCGCTGAAGGGCAGTTTGTTCAGAGCTCTGCACAGGCAAATGTTGGTGTCAGTAATCTGCATTACCCAAAAAAAAGAAGACCTGGCATCAAGGTATGTGTGGTCTCCTCAATGGGTGCACTTGAAACGCACTTGGAAACCTAGAGAGACCTGTGCAATTCCTGCAGCAAAGTAGATAGAAGAGATGAATTTGCAGGTCAGCGTGTATATAATCATTTGCTGTGCCACAACGCCATGAGGATAATGGCAGTGACTGTATGCCTATCTGGACAACGTCTGCGTCAATTGAGTGCTTGGAAATTCTTCTGTAACAATGTCTTGCCATGACTCCTGATGACTCTGCACTGCTGAGACTCACGCATCAATGTGTTGAATTTGTCAGCGGCATTATTTGAGCACCATCAATGTCAATGTCCAAGTTGCCCATTGCATACTGTTGCAGACAGCCTGAGAGCGCTTTGCAAAGGGCCATGTGTTGGAGCAGCAGCTGGCCCAGCAGCAGCAGCAAGTGCAGGACCTGGTCAGAGTGCTTTCAGCCTTGAGATCCTGACAATGACTTTGGTCAGTTTGAATCCTCAGGATGCCATTTCTGTTGCATCCTGAGTCAATAACAAGACACTGTTGACAGTTTTTGCTCATGATGAGCTAGGTACGTGTCTGTCTTGTGCACCCCTGTGAGGCCTACTAACGTGTCGTTTCTGACAGAGCCTAGTGGGCTCAAACATTCTCAATGAGCAAATGGCCAAGTAATTGTGTGTACTTAGCTGTACATAAGTAGCAAGAAAGCCCACCTGAAGTCTCTGAACGTCCTCCAGAAGGTCCAACACTCGCTGCTGCAGCAGCTCACTGGAAGACTCCAATTCAGCGGGCTGCAACAGCATGACGTCCTGAGAGCCTGGTGGAGTCAATAGACAAGCAGTAAAGTGAAACAAGAAGGTCTGACAGGCAGGCGCAAGCATTGACTGTAACAGCCAGCTGAATGCTTTGCAGTTGCACTTGACAGAGGCAGTGGGCACAGAGGTCTAGCGTCGCAGAAGAGCTTACTACTCCGCAATAGTTTCGATATTGGTACACAGCGCCGCCTATAGCAGCAGCAGCAGCAAAGCCGATGCCCGCGACCTTGATCTTGGCAATCCCCATCGTTGCAGGGTCCACAGCAGACTGGTAATAAAGTCAGGTGTTTCTGTTGCTACTGACCCGATGCCTGCACGCGATAGTTCGGATGGAGCAGTTGTACTGTCGATTGCAACGCCCAGCATCAATTCCGGGTGAAAGTCAACAGTCTTAAAGCTACTGCACTTAGACCGACCAAACAAGCACACGAGGAAACAAACGGACCCACCTCAGCATCGAATGGTCGAATGGAGATAGTAGACAAAGCACCTGCGCAGTGGCCGAGGTCACTTTGGCAGAGGAGTTGCCTTGCGCGGGGCATTGCCCAGTAGCTCTGCATGCTAGGCATGAAGATTGAGTTTGCTCTGCAAAAAGCCCTAAAACCTAAAGGCCTTCGACACCTCGACCGAGAAACCCTAATGCCATCAGGAGAGCTTATTTGAATGCGATTATAATGCATGAGAAAGCATGCTAAGCAAGCCTTGCAAGACAGCCAGGCGTGTTGAGAAACCTTCGTGATGCAAAACATCAGCAGCTTCAATTGTTACGCGATGCTTGTTCACCTGCGTCCAGACCTGCGTCGTTAGACCGTCTCCGACGTGGTCTGCTTCGACACTTATGCTTGGCTGAGGCCTGGCTACCGTCCCGTCCGGCAACGAAAACAACGTTGATGAACATGGCATGCAACAACGATAAAGTAAGTGTGTGTTTCGCGCTGGCGTTGATTCCACAAACGGGCCTTTCGGTATCAAACCCCAACCTGATCAGCCCTTTTGCTGCAGCTTCCCGCCGTCTTACTGGAGAAGATAGTCGGCGAACTTCCAGTGCCAGAAAAAGCGCAGTTTCGGCTTGCTTGCAGCAGCTGGCGCAATGCATGCCCTGCTCATGCGCTTGCCCATCGTCTGACTATTGCTCACAGACCTGGGTGGGAACTACATGCAGCAGCTGTGAGGCACTATTGCCCTAACATCCAGATAGTAGTGCATCTCGAAGGCTGCAATGATGTGGCACAGCTTCTACAGCACCCTCATTGCGACGTGGTGAGCTGCTTTCCACAGGGCGCTGCTGCCTTTCCTCAGTGGGCACTGCACCCTGGCATTTTCCAGCATGACACATATGCCGGGGCCCTGCAGCAGGCTCAGCAGCTGGCAGACATCCTTGAAAAGGCAGGTGCAACAACAAAAGGGTGCCTGGAGCTGCATCTGAAACTCAGATCAAACTCTGTCATCAGAGGTGATTTGAATGCTGAGCTGCAGCGTTTGAAGCCTGTCATTGTGCAAGTGCGGGAGCAAGAGCAGCTATTACTTTCAGCTGGAAAGTTGTTCCCTATCACGTCTCCCATGTTGAACTTGAGGGTGCTGGCATTTTGCTTACCACGCAAGCCCAACAGTGCCAGCTATTTTCAAAATGCTGTGCGTGGCGCACCCAATTTAGAGTGCTTGCAGATATATGCACACTCATCCATCACAGCAGAGCGAATCATAAAGTTTCTGCAGTTCTTGCCTGATTTGGCAAAGCTAGTTTCACTGAGGGTGGATACTGCGAGACACCATGTCTGTTTACCTGCCGAGTGTTTGAAGCACATCACTATGTTAGAACTTGGTAGCCATGTACACTTCATTGGACGCCCAAATAGTCTACATAGGCTGGTTTTGGAAAATCTGGACAAAGAGAATCAGGGGTACATTGCAATGTTGTCAGCAATTGCTGACTGTGAGCCTCCTTTCAGCATTGAGCTGTCCAAATTTTCTGTCCCGTTGTTGCCTTCCTTGCCCGTGCAGCTGTATCAACTATCATTGCTTCAGAAACTTGATGTAGGACTTTTGAACTCTTTTGAGGATACCTGTGCCTTGCACTTAGGTCTAGGACAGCTTACAAGCCTCAGAGCTCTATACATTGCAGACTGTCTTACTAGTCACATTATGGGATTGCTAGTGGGAAAGGTCTTTCTTCATGTGCACACCTTTGGGATTTCATTCACTTGCCATGAGCATGATGAGTACAAAGGGTATGAGGACAAGTCTGGAAACATAATCATCAAGTCTACACAAAAGCTAATGCCACTGATTCAGGCCTTCCCCAATATACAGCGCCTGCAAGTGTCTTGCCGCGATACAGAAGCTAGGGTTGTGATTTTGGACTCATTTTGGATCAATAAGGTGCTGTTCCCCCAGCTCTCTGTTGTGATCTTCTCCTGTCCATGGATTACCTTGGAGCTGATGAATATGACTGACGACCCGAGCATTCACAGGGTTTTCAGAGACTAATTTGTAAGTCTGGGCCTTGACAGCCATGCCTTCTCATGAGGATGCTTTGTGGATCAGAAGTTAGCAATCAGCCAGCATTGTGTTCATTGATACTTGAAATTATGCTGGGGCCTAGCCTAGTAGTGCAGACAGACATGTTGTTTGTTCCACATCGATGTGAAAGCGATCTCACATTTGAAGTGCATCACTGGTGTGATGAGCACCAGTCCTAACATGCGTGCAGCGTCTGTACAGCAGCAGAGCATCACACCAGGGTCATTCATCGCGTACAAAACTTGTAGTCGCTGTTGATAGCTGTAGCTCAGGACACCAGACGTTTCAGATTGCCTAGAATGCTACATGTATGTGTTGTTCTTGAACAATAGATCAGACGCAACAGAGCAGGTGCACATGAAAATATGAAGTTGGCACTGGTGAGGCATGCCCAACGTTTACAGGGTGTCTGCACATGCAGAAACGCACACAAGGACTGTGCACAAGCCAATAGGGAGGGCGCGCATGGGATTCAGCTGGCCTGAAGACACTAGACTACAGTACACTAATTTTGCATGTTGAACGGGTCCTTGTCTGTCCTCAGCCTGTCCTGGGGCATTGCCAAATTCCTGTCGTTGAGCCGGACAACCGGCCATAGCCAGCACAGCAGGTCACAAATTTGTGTTTAAACAGTCGGGTTGTTAGAGGGCAGGTTTGCTGCTGGAGGACTCCTGCTGTCTGGGATGGAGAGCATCACGAACTAGCTTTTACAAGCTCTGACCACCTAATCATACACAGGGGATGCGGAGCATCTCTATGAGTGATCGGCACGAGGTCCAGGCAAGACGGTGTGTTTTGGCCCTGCACTTGCAGTTGAAAGGCTGCTCTCCCATCAGGCACTTCCCCGCGTAGTCCATTGAGAAGAGTTTTTTATCAGAGTCTTGCAACCGGGTACGCCCATAGCCAGGGCTTCGCGAGAGCAGCAGTACGCGCACACTTCAGCACAAAGCATGCACTAATCTTGACAAGCAGATAAACGGAGGATCATAAGCAGATACGACCAAACCCTCACGCATGATTGTGGCCTCTGACATGAGCGAATGCCGAACGCTGCTAGCACTGCTGCTAGCATACACACTGTGGGTGCACATCGCAGAGTTTGTCCCATACCCCAGTCACATCCGGTAGACATCTACATCTTAAATAAACTCACGTGAGGCAGGGTTGATTCATCTGTCTGCGAATTGATTCTCCTCAGGACTCTTTACGGGCATTAAATTGTTCTGTTTTTTGGAGCCTGGTTGAAAAGGTTTGCTTTCAGATTTGTATTGCATTAGGGTTGTCTTGTCGGTGTCCAGACGACCATTAAATTGGTGTTGAATTTCGAGCCGACATACAACTTGTCTCTGTTATTGCTTGTACTTCTATATTTATGAATTCACTGAACTTAATTTTTTGCCTGTTGGGTCCCAGTTGTCCCCCAGGACATGAAAGTAATTAATCAATCAATCTCTCTATATTCAAACATAGCTCTCTCTCTCGAGGAGCTCGTAATCAATAGCAATACTAACATTACTGCAAGAAGCAAGATTTCTTCTTGCAGCATCTCAGTCGACGTCATCTCAACATTGTGTGCGCTTCATTTCACCTGTCAGCAAGTTTGCTGAGCAATGCGCCACACACTGCGTCACACAGCCTGCTCACCCAGCCATATGGCCATGCAATGCACTTCACAACTTGGCACTGCATGGCCATATGGCATGCTCCTAGAGACAGTTTCTGTGGCTCAACACTATACATAGATTCGTGGGTAGTATAAGTCAAGGAATTATATTATCATGGCTGATATAGTACCACACATTGATGATCAACGTATGATGATGTATACAGCATTTATGAATTCATCGAAGTGTTTATACTGCTCAGCACCTAATGTGCTTGTAGCAATATAGCAAAAGCCATAGCTACATACTGATAGAACTACTGAGGATCAACAAGAGAAGCCATCTTCAACCCACACCAACACCAAACGTCAGATACAGCTGGTCCACAGTCGTCAACGCAATGCCAGCTACAACCACATTGTGACACAGTGTCCAGTCTACTTTAGCATGAAGCAAGCAAGGATTGGGGCTCACCAGAAATCGTGAGAGTGGCTGAGCTTGCACCCCTTGCTGATTGTCAAGTATTTGGCTGAACACTGGAGGTGCAATGTCAAAGTCGTTGCTCATAGTCAGATAACAGAAGGCTGGACCGTCAGTCCAATATTGGGCAGCCTAGACGGGAGGGAGCAAACAAGCAGGATAACATTAGATTGGACTGTGATATGACATCTCGGGTTTATTCGCAGGAATGCATTGGATTGTGATATTACATCCCGGGTTAATCCAGGGAACAGTGCTCCTAGTCTCCATCTGCTGGCTGATGAACTGTACTGTATATATGCTATGAAGAGTCCACCCGCCGACGTCGTTATCGGGTCCCTGTTGGCTCCTTGGTCCTTTAAGGATTCTTTATGCTTTCGGTTTCCAGTCGTTGCGCCGGAACCATCCATTTCCGGAAAATGTGCTGCAGCGACCGAGAATGCGCTTACTTTGGTTTCGGAGCGCACACCATCCTAGCTTGGGCTCAACACCTGCACTTCAGGTCGTCAGCATTGTGCATGCAGCAGCAGGCC
>JAABUO010005607.1_pt1 | contig 14561 bp, 16 predicted proteins | sample 5559291 | NCBI WGS metagenome assembly JAABUO01 (sample SAMN10711878, study PRJNA513372) | rock metagenome | isolation source: Antarctica rocks | place: Antarctica: Victoria Land, Finger Mt sud | reverse complement strand
CTGTGAGCCAAACCTAGCTGGAGATTGCAATTTTAACAGTAGCTTGACCCTGCGTTGCAGATGTGAAGAACAAGAGGAGTGGGCAAAAGACAGGGAAGAAGATAACAGGGATGCAGTTCCTGGCCTCTGACACTAGCAAGCTCCTCATTACATCCAATGACTCCAGAATACGCCTCTATGACGGTAAGGTCCTGTTGCTGACTCATGGTATATGTTGCAACACTAATGTCTGCTTGGAATCCCAGGTTGTCATGCTGGCAATACATGCTCCATTATAACACTGGTGTTGTGCTACTATGTACTCACAGCACCAATCACAGTGTTACTCTGTACATTGTTCTCTGTACAGAGTCCAGTGTGTGTCTGTGGTGTGTGTCCAGTACTCTGTACATAATGGTAGTCTGTACCCAAACACCACATGCAAGAGCACAGCTCAACTGTGACGATAGCTTGCTGACTGACATCACCCAAACAAATTCTGCCACAAGGTTTTGCAATTTGTTGTCTGTGGTCCTTCAAATGACAATGGGCGCCTGGGCTGCCTGCAAACATTGCACATTACTGATCCTATCTGAGTCATGTCATGCCTTCACAGACATGCAGTTTGATGCAGAGCAGAGTGTGTTCTGCAGGCTTGCGGTTACAGTGCAAGTATAAGGGTCACTCCAACCGCAACACACAGATACGTGCTTCTTTCTCAGCAGATGGCAGCAGTATCATCTGTGGTTCAGATGATGGTCATGTGTACATCTGGAGCACAGACAGCACAAGCTCTTCTTCTCAGACAGCAAGCAAAAAGGTGTGCTGCTGTCACTCTCAACATTGATGGCAGTTGCAAAATGGCCTCCTTATCACAGTACCAAACCATGCAGTGTACGGTCATTGACTTGTGGTGCATTGTGCAATGCAATTGCTGTTGCAACTGTCAAGCAATGCGCTTGAGTGCAAGGCCATAATTTGTGTTGACTTGGACTTTGGCTGTTGACACCCAAGGCTAGCTGCCTGAGATGCAGGCAGTCCCTTGTCGTGGTCATGCACGGCTACAGATGATGTACTTTTTTCTGCACTGCATGCATTCATTACCTCCATTGCATGTGAGTAATGCTTGTGAACTTGCAGGACAAGGAAAAGACAAGAGCAGCTCATACGAATGTTTCCATGCACATGATGACATCATTACTGTTGCTGTGTTTGCACCAGACACTGCACATCGCATGATGGATGGGCAGAACACAGCACTTCCAGTAGCTAGTTCCACACTCGGTCATGTCATTCTGACAGCGGGCTATTCTGGAGAAATCAAAGTCTTTGAGAACTTAGCTGTTCCAGCAACATCATGATAGTGCTCAATATGACCCTACGTATGAAGTCAAATGAGCAAACTGGTTTGTTGTGCATTCTTGCACCTTGAATCAGTACAGTTGCTGCACCAAGTGCACTCAGGTTTTGAAGGCAAGGACGCCTGTTCTCAGCCAGTTGAATGACAGCTATTACCAAGATCTGTGCGGTCTGATGCCCAGTCAAGCTGCAAGTGGCCTGTTTGCGTCTAGTTGAGCGGCGCAGCTCACTCCAGTGCAGCCCTCCACAGGAGCAACAAGCGTTGAGATACGCACTGCAGCTCGATCTGTTTCAGTTGCTGCAGTATGTGATTTCTGACGTTCGGCGGCAAGCTCTTTGCAACGAGGCGTGTATGTGCCGGCAGCTGTTATAAGCGTCCTGTAAAACCACGCAGGCTGGCACAACTGTGATCACAAACTCGGCCAACATCCCCACCTCTGCTGCATGACGCTGCCTACGCAAGACGCCACAGGGCCATGCAACAGGCATGTGAATACAAGTGATTGCACTGAGGTACGTCAAGCTCAGCGTCCAGTTTCGCGCTATGCTGCAAGCTGACCCGGGCCGCTGAGCAGGATCCCACGTGGCATTCCCATATACCGAAAAATGATCAATTTTGCCCGTTTGAACGGGAAGAGCAGTGCCAGTTCGGAGGCCCGAGATTCCTGCCGCATGCGAGTCATTCGAGGCTCAATATTGTCTGGGACTGCCGCATATTCGTTTCGTGATGACATTCGGGTGTGTTTGCCGTAGCTCTTGTCGCCAGAAATATGCCTGCCAACGTCACTGAGTGCGAGGAGATAAACAACACAGAAACGCAGGTGTGCGGCCGTTTACCCACACAGTCGACGATGTCGGCCGGATGTGTCAATACTCCACTGTATGAGCCGTAAACGGGGCTCGTTTTCTGCTCGGGAACAGCAGTGTGCCGACCTGAGTGAAGCCTATGTGCAACTGTACAGGATGTTCAGCCTTTCACTTGGCTGCTTGCGGACATAAATCCTCCTCGACGATCAGAGAGTGCTCCACCGCACTTGAACAGCATCTTCCACAGCGACTACCACAGCTTAGACACTGCAGGCTCTCTTCAAGGAGCTGTGCTCGGAGCGTCCAACTGTGGGGTATCAGAGCTGCTCAGGTCTCGTCCCTACCATCCAGTGTTAGATCTTTGCAGCGACAAGACCCTTCTGTGACGCTTGCCTTAGCAGAGTCCCACTACAGCAGTAATGCTGCTGCCAAAAACACCACTGCTCCACACTCAGCTGAGCTTGTGGTTTTGCAACACGTGAAAGTCATCTGCAGCGCTGTCAGATGTTCAGACACTTTTGCGCAACCTGCAGAAATCCTTGGAGTAGCCTCTCTTGGAGCACCATCCCCAAGCATAGATCATTAGATAGCAGACAACTGGAAAGCTTAGCTGAGGTGAGACAGCAGCTTCTCTTATGAGCAGATCTTGCACATTTGTGTTGCATATGGGCCTCTGTCTCTGTATCCACAATGTACGGGGCAGCTTGCATACTGTGGGATGCTCTACATGCACAAAGCCTATCAAGCAGTTGATGCATGCTCAGGAGTCGTGCATATACGCAGGAAGTCAGTGAGTCCCATTCCTTCTTCACAAACCTGGCAAGAGAAGCTCAGGTGTGAGTCCAACCAACTTCCGCTTTGTCTGCATTGTGCTGTTGCGACCATACCAGTGTCTGTGATCTGCAGTCATGCTCAAAACATGCGTGACACAGCTACTACTTTGTATATAAGGGTCACAGCTGGTGTGTAGTGACAGCTTTCATGCAACTCTCTGCTTCAGAATGACATTGTTGTGGCATCTCGAGTAGCGCAGACCATTTACAGGTGTATAGCAAAAGCATGTCTGTGCCTGACGTACAGTTCTGTCCTTTGTACCCCCCTGTAGCTGTCTGCTGGCTAAATCTGCTCAGGGTCTGAAAGTCAGCTCAGGCATTGCAACCGTCTTGGCAAGGAGCATCAAAGTATGCCAATGGGCAATATTAAGCCTGGTGCTGACAGCACTGTCAAGCATGTCAATGGGTTTGGGATGTTGCAGGCTGCCCCAAGCCTGTCAGTCAGCAAGCCAGATCACGTGACAAAGCATCCACAGCGTTTAGCACCCATAGGTCCGACCATGGGCAGCAGGAAGCTGAGTCATGACATCAGCAGCACAGAAGCTGATAGTGTAGCAGCATCTTCTGCAGCAGATGCTCCCATTGGTTATAAATCTCATCACACGGACCCCAGGGATTCTGCTGGAGGGTTTCAGGGACTGCAGAATGACGTGATGCCCAGCAGCTCAGCTGCAGAGAGCAATGTGGCTCATTTGTCAGTCTCTCCACTTAGACTGGTAAGCCATGTGGGGTGGCATGCTGTGCCATGCTGCGCTTTGCTGTGCTGTGATGGTGGCATATCTTATAATCACAACAATTGCAGCATGCGAGCAGATTTGCTGAACTGTCTGGCGTTGTAAGGAGAGTCTTGTAAAGATGGCACATATGGTGTAACACTAGAAATTGATGGACACCTTGTGTCACATGTTGATGGTCTGTGCAGGCCCCCAGCTCACCAAATACCAGTCCCCGGGGCTCCTCCACAAGCAGCCCTTCCCTGCGTCACCACTCCCCTCCCCATCATTCACGCCTCAGCTCCTCTGCTAGCCCCGACCGTCCAGCCCCTGCCACCCCTCCAGGGCCTCCAACCGCCTCACAGTCTCTGTCTCAACAGCTGGATGATCAACCTCAACAGCAAGCAGCACCTGATGTGGCAAGCTCATCCAGTCAACCGCCAGCTCAGCATGAACAGCGGCCAGGGCAAGGGCAGGGCAGTGGCAGACAGCCTGGCCACAACAGGAGTCGCACTCAGTATCAAGGGGCTGCCCAACAATGGGTACCACATGGCATGGTATGCCTCCTTTACGCATTTATTTCCCTTTAAATGGGTGTCAATCCTCACAATCAAGTGCCTCTTATCTTTCTTTCTTAACATCCCCTAGAAGCTTTGTGTACACTTCACTGATTCGCTAGTCCTATGCACTGGACTTCACAGCTTGAAACCTCCCATCAAGCCACCAGATGAGGTGTTGCAGCAGGCATTGATCAAATTCCATATGCATCACACTAGACTTGCTTGCACTTGTCCTTATCCTGATTACACTAGCAGCGTACTCAACTATGCATGAACAACAGCAGAAATGCCACTCTTTGTGCATAGCATACATGGTATAGCTGGAAACAGGATTGCTTGGCTGGCATGTGTGCCCAGCTGAACATGCATGCTATCAAACATGCCGTGCCTTGTATGGCATATCAAGTACACATGCGCATCATCTTTGTCATCTGCTAAGCTGCCTTCTGCACCTGCTCAGGTTTGCTGCGTTCTGTCCATATGCTGTGTGTGCTTATGCTTATATTCTGCCATGCTGTTGCCCCTTATGCAGTTCTACATTGAGTATGCCTAAAATGTGCACCATGTTGTGGTCTGGCATGGCATCTATTGCGCAACATCATGGTGCAGGGTCACCACAGAGGGGGATCAGAGGGGGCATTGTACCCCCCCTATGCACAGCCTCCACCCCCGCCTCCCATACCCCAGCATCAGCGCCCCTCTATGCAGTGGCATGCAGGTGTGCAATTTGTTGTTTTGCTCTGGTCTTTTGCATACTGCACGCTGGTCCTGCTCCTTGTCAGATGCTGATTGCTGTTTCAGCACTGTTGTGTAGCATGTGGCATGAGGTGATGAATGCATTGACAAATGTGTGATCACCAGATTGTTTACACTATGCTGAAGTCAATGTGTCACAGTCTTGCAACTCCAGCTCCTCTGTTCTACATTCTCAAACAAGGAAGTCTCAACCTTGCAGGCTGAATGCCTTCATACACTGCTTACACAGAAGAGATGCGATACTTTCCAGGCTTTGTGCATCCTTTTTGCGTATATTGCCATGTTCTGTATCTCATTTTGACACCTATCACACAGCCATGTCAGCAGTCAATCACAAAACATCCAATTGACAGCAATCTATGTGCTCAGGGCAAGCCAGACCTAGACCCCCCCGCAGTCATGATGGGTCGGGACCTCAACCCAGCATGGGAGGCATGCTACCTGCCCAGCCCCAACATCAGATGGGGGTGGCTGCTATGGGCATGTATCCTGGAGTGATGCCTTATGGCATGATGCCAGGCATGCATCCCCAGGTAACACTCTCTCTTCTCAAGTGCCTTAATGAAGACATTTCTGAGGTCAAAACACGTATATATATATGCTGTCTTTTTGCAGGGAGCACACGCATTGCACATGCCCAAGCAGCTTCAATCACCTGCTTTTGTTTGATAGTCACAGCGTGGATCCAGTGATTCTGTCAATGCCAACAACACCCTCCTCTGCATCCCTTGCAGCATTAATCGCGCCTGTCTGTAAAGCAGTCAAGTTCTGTCAACCCACCGCTGTTGCTGTTTTGACGACGCAGGCTTGTAATGCTTGCAGATCATCTCACAACAAAGCCACCATTCACTTTGTGAAATCCAAATGATTTGTGTGTAGGGTGGCATGCAGCAGCCAATGTATCTACCCAATGGCTACATGATGACATACTACCCACAGATGCCTCCAAGCAACATGCCAGTGTATGGCATGGAGAACGGCGTCCAAGGTAGGACACTTCTGGTCTTGTCGAAAACTAGTATTTCACCTGCCATGCTTATGCAGAAGCCTTTGCTGAATCCTAATGCTGCAACGCTGCCAAACTCCCTGTTTAGTTTACACTTCTGTTAGGGTCCCTGTCAGTCAAAATTGTTTGCAGGGTTCCTCGTTGTTCTGGAGAACGAAGTTCACCAAAAATTGGATTGAAAATTGTATTGGTGTTGCTGTTGTCCAGGCGGACCGCAGAGGCCACATGGGGCATTTCCGCAGTCGGCCCCTTTCCCACCAGCCCTGGACCCCCACTTTGCTGACTACATGCATCACATGTCACAGCAGCAGGTATCTCCCAAAGCCTTCATGCTCAAGATATCTCTGCTGTGCTGTGCCAGCTGCTGCTGGCTGTGCAATGTAGTTGCACCTGCATGCTTTGCTGCATGGGCATTCTGCCTTGAAAGACAGTGTACCTAATTGATGACCAAATTGTCTTGCTTTGTTAGCTGTACTTGTGCTGATGACTGGTTCAGGCCCAGCAATGCTGCAGCACAGCAGCACGTGCCAGCACATGGAGCTTTGCAAGTTGAGCTTGCTGCGGTCTTGGGGTGTTTTTGGCAGGCAGCTCAGGCAACTTGTGTTTTGGGTTCAGGTGTTCCCAGGGGCTCCTTTATCCGCTCATGTTGACAGATCGTCTAAGGCCATCAAGGAAGCAGCGGCGCAAGGCAACATTGCTCAGGTGCGACCGCCATTTGCTATGACATCAGGTCCAAGAAATCGGCAGAATGTTATATAATACGTTATATTGGCTTGCAGACCATCCATTCAGCGTGGTTGGTTTAGTGGTAGAATAGTACCCTGCCACGGTACAGACCCGGGTTCGATTCCCGGATCACGCACTTCATTTTTGGCTCATTAGGAATGACTGTCTCTAGAACTTTTGCTCACACCCTGCGTACTGTCACGAGGTCAACATTTTTTGCGACCGCTCTTCACCTAAGGTGTGCAGCTTACAACATCACTTGCAACCTTCACTGCCATGAATGCTCTTGCAGGGTTCGACAGGGCAGCCAATGCGTGCTGCAAATGGCCTGCACCGGCGCAATTCCAGTGCCCTCTCAGCTGCATCTTCCGCCACTTCAGCCGACAGGTCTGCTTCTTCTGCATGCTTGCTTACATGCCACCAGGGTGTTGATGAGTTTGATTGCAACCATGTGCCAAGATGTACACAGTTCAAGTACAAACTGACGACCATGACTTGTGAAGGGAGGAGATTATGTCTCATGATTGCCTGTGCATGTCTGCACTGCTGAGTCCTGCTCACACACCTCCTCATCCTCTTGCAGGGCATGTGTCAAATACACCTTATTCCACGAATGCATGTTTTGTGCTGCTGAAATGGCAACTGGTCTTTTTTCTGGTCGAGCAGCTATGTCCCCCTTGTAATAGCTGCTGCAAGACAGCAGGGCCCTTCCTGTGCGGACGTAATGAGACTGCTCACAACTAGAATTTAGCCAGCCATGACTTTCAAGCACCCCCCTCTTACACTTGGTTTTGGAGCAAATCGTTCTGGGACGTATGTTCCACCATACAGCTATCACTGCCACAGCAGCAGGAGACAGCAGCTCTCATATGCTGCCACATCCCAAGTGCACTCTGTGCTGTTAGACTCACACAATCAATGGACACTCTACCTTAGTCACAAAGTCTCCTCACCAAAATGCAAGCATTTGTCCCCTACATGATGCAAAATTGCCCAATCCAGGGAACACTTTCTGGAGAAGACTAAACAAAAACTTTCTGGAAAAAACTTTTACACCGGCGGACATTTAAAATGGCGCCATTTTAAATGTCCGCCGGTGTAAAAAAAACTTTCTGAGTGAATTTCATGCTCCAGGGACAGGAACAACCGGCAAGTGCCAGACAGGCGAGGCGATGGCGCAACAGCCACCAACAGCAATGCAGGCATGCAAGGCAGGGGCTGTGATGAGTCATGCGTAGCGGCTGACCCAGAGCACGTGGCAGCAGCTGCAGCTCTGCTGGAGCGCTTCAAGGCCAAGACCAAGAGTCAACCCTTTGAGCTGCAGGTGAGAGACGCACACACACATGCATGCACGCACACACTAACTTGCCAGTCAAATGTGGCTGTCAGCATGTGGGAACTGTTCTGTCTGTTGGTTGTTATTGTGGTGCTGATGACCCCCGGCAAGAAAGCAGCACATTCAGCAGAAATACCACTCTGCTTTACACGTGAAGCAAGCAGACTGTCACTCAGCCAACTCACCATCACAATCTGCAGCAGATTCGCCAGAGCTTTGCAGCTGAATTTTGTGGTTTTCAGCATGCCAGTTGGTTCATGTCCATCTGGCTCAACTCAAGCATTTTGTCACTCTCACATGAAGCTGATATCAGAAGCTTTGCAGTCGACTCCTGTGGTGGTCATCATACCAAGAAAAGAAAGGAAACGATAAGACTACACCTTTTGGCGTCAATTTAATGAAAAGCCAAGTTTTATACCGGGCTGCCCAGGGTCAGCATGCCAACTTGACTGTCACAATATGCTGCAGGCGTGTCAAAGGGCAAACCTGCTGTACAACTGAAGCAAGCAATTTGTTGCTCAGCAAACTGACTGCCACAATGTGCTGTAGGACATCAGAGGGTTATGTACACGAGTTCTGTGGTTTTCTGCATGCCAAGTTGACTACCACAATGTGGCGCAGGAAACCGCTTCTTATTACCGTTATTAAGTTGACTGTCACCATGTCGTGCAGGGTACCATGATAGCTTTCTGGATTTCTCATTATCGTTATCAAGTTGACTGTCACAATGTGGTGCAGGACATGAAAGGTCATGTGCATGACTTCTGTGGTTGTCTGCATGCCAAATTGACTGTCACAATGTGGTGCAGGATACCATGATTGTTTTCTGATATCTTATCAGCAGCACCACCTTTTCTGACTACCTATTACTAAGTTGACTGTCACAACATGGTGCAGGACATCAAAGGTTATGTGCACGACTTCTGCCGGGATCAGCATGGCAGTCGCTTCATACAACAGAAGCTGGCAGACGCCCCACCCGAGGAGATAATGACAGTGTTTGAGGAGGTGCAACCGCATGCCATATCCCTCATGCAGGACGTGTTTGGTAACTACGTCATCCAGAAGTGCTTTGAGCATGGCAGCAAGGTCAGTCCTCCTCTCTTTTCTCATGCTCACGTGCTGCTAGCAATTCTGCCAGGCTCAATGTGGCAACTCTTGCCTTGTGAGGCACTGTCTAACCCCTTCCATGCTCTTGGCAGCAACAGCTGTGTGTCCACATCAGAGTCTCGTTCTTCACGTTTTGGGCAGATTTTGCGACATGGAAAAATGATTTGTGTTTAGAAGCATGTCAGATTGACAGCAATATGGTGCTTTGGAGTTCGGAAGCCTTTCGCTCAAAGCTGGAGAACATCTTCAGCAGAGAGTCATCAAGTCTCTGAGCACTGCTGTCTCCTGGATTCACAGCATGAGCTGTCGCAGGCTTGTGACAGGGATGTGTCAAGGCTAAATGCGTGCAGCCTGACAGCCAGGTGCTGAGTGAGCTTGCTCACATTGCTGCCATGCTTTCTGTTACATACAGCAAAATAGTCGCTGCCTGAAGGGTTCGAACCTTCGCGCGTTTCCGCATACACTTAGCAGGCATACCCCTTAACCACTCGGGCAAAGCAGCATCATTCAGATTCGCTCAGACCATGTTTGCATGATAATTCACTCGTTCACTCTGTCTTGTATCCTCTTGTTCTCAAAACCCTTGTTGGGCCAGGATCTGCAGATGTGGAAGCTTGGTCAGGTGCTTTGGTTGTGAAGCTGGGGAACAACAAGTGCAGATATGCAGTCTCGCACTGCTGCATCCGCATTCATGGAAAGGCTGTTTGACTGCAGGTACTGCCTGGCCTGCAACAATGGTAGCACCACAATCTAACTGTAGGAAGTGCTGGAAGCTCTAGGCATTATGCAGGGGCATGGGGTTGCAATGTCCATGCAGATGTGCGACGCCTGAGCGCTGCAACTTCTGGCAGGGACAACCTTCTGGTCTAATTGACGTCTGACTCCCTGTTGTTACCCTTGTATGGTTGCCTGGTTGCAGGAACTGTTGGAAGCCTGGGCAGGCAGGTGTGATACATGGCCATTTGCAGGCTCTCTCTCTTTCTCTCTCTCTCTTTCTCTCTCTCTCTTTTTCTCTCTCTCTCTTTCTACAGATGTATGGCTGCAGAGTCTTGAGTCTGCAGGCAGGACAACCTTCTGGTCTGGTTGACGTCCAACTCCCTGTTGTGCAACTTGGTTGCAGAAAGTGTTAGAAGCCCTGGCAGGCGTGATACAGTGGCACATGCTGGCGCTGTCTTCCCAACCATACAGCCGCTGAGCATGGCATCTTCGGACAATACAACCTTCTGAAGTTGCCAGACCTGACTCCCTGTTATTGGCATGGCTGCAGGAAGTGCTGGAAGCCTTGGCAGGCGTGATTCAGGGGCATGTGCTGGCCCTGTCCCTTCAGATGTACGGCTGCAGAGTCATTCAGAAGGCTCTGGAGGTGCTGCCTCTGGAGCAGCAGCGCCTGGTGGTGCGAGAGCTGCAGGGCCAGGTCATGAGGTGTGTGCGTGACCAGAACGGCAACCACGTCATCCAGAAGAGCATTGAGCGTGTGAAGCCCACAACAGAGATCCAGGCCATCATTGAGGTGAGGCCTTGCAGCTCTGGCTCACTGTCCTGCTGCATCAGCTGTTTTGGGCATAACTGCTTTGCTTCCTTGCTTGGCCTATGGTCATAGCTCCGGGCTGCCGCCTCAGGAGGCCTATGATCGCTGAAAAGCGTAAACTTTTCTTTTATTTTCTTGCTTCATTGCTGCGCGAGCTGTTTTCAGCTTGACTGGCTCAGTCTCTTGCTGCAGATTGCTAAACAATGAACAGCTGTGTTCAGCATGACTGTTGTTGTCAATGTCTGGGGTATTTTACCTTATTGCTGGACAGCATGATATGGTCAGTCATTGATCAGATGATGTAAGCTTTGATCCAATGAATCCAGAGCTTGTCCATGCATTTGACCGTGATTTCCCTATCAATCATAATCATTCCAAACCATACCTCTCATGTCAACCCACAGCACATGAGGGGTATGGTGGCTGAGTGGTCCATCTACCCCCATGGGTGCAGGGTGGTTGGTGCTGAGAGCATTTCAGCACTGTACCTGAGCATGCCATTGTCACCAGTCACAACATTACCAGTCACAACATCAATCACTCATGTCAACAGTGTCAGTACACTTGACCACGCCATTTGTACCACTGCTCTGCATCAATCAATACACAAGACCAAAACTACGCCGTTGGGCACTGAGATCAAAACCCACCATTCACCCCTGTTGATTGTGTGTGCAGGACATCAAGGGTAGTGTGGTGAGTCTGTCCACCCACCCCTATGGACCCATCACTCACCCATGTTGATTGTGTGTGCAGGACATCAAGGGTAGTGTGGTGAGTCTGTCCACCCACCCCTACGGGTGCAGGGTGGTGCAGAGGGTGCTGGAGCACTGCACCATCAATGATGCCAAGGAGCACATCCGGAAGGACATCCTACGCTCAACTGCCCTTCTGGCCACTGACCAGTATGGCAACTATGTCATCCAGCACATGCTGGAGCATGGCCCAGCCTCTGCTAGGTATGCTCTAATAATGATGATGATAATGATAATAACAATTTAAACGCTTTCCAGCTCATGATGAGCTAGGTACATGCTGCTAGGTATGCTCTCCAATGTAAACTGTGTCGCATACTTGGTCAGATGCACATGGTAGGGGAGTCAGATTACAGTCTGCTTGTTGCTTGATTCTCAGTCACACTTGATGAAGATCAGGATGTAAGCTGCCTGTTTATCGGTATGATCAGATACACTTATTGAGGCTCAGGATCTGGTCTACTTGTTGATGACTTAACACATACACTTATTAAGGTGCAAAATTGAGTCTGCCCATCGCTAATGATTGGCCCAGTGCAGCTTTTGATGTGTAGTACAGATTGGACTGGACTGTGCTAGGTATGTCAATGAGCCTTGCATTCCTCTAAAACACCATATAGTCGCAACTGCCAGCTGCACCTCTCAACAGGTTGGTGTTGACTGCTTGCAGCATCATATGTCATGGTTCAGGGGGTTTTGTCTTCCAATTGAGCATTTGCGCCCTTCAGCGTATGCTGCAACAAGCATCGGATCATAGCATCGTAAGCTAAATCCATAATCAAGATACAGGACGGTGACAGTGATGATGTTCAGCACACTAGATCCTTTGTTGGATCCTCAGAGCATGTTGTCCCTGCTTGCTTTGGGTAAATCTTGTTGCTCCCCAGTGTCAAATTTTGCTATTCTTAAATATTTATTTACAAATCTTTGAGAATTTTTGGGACATCAAAGCTTGTATAATGAAAAGGTTGATCATGAAGCATGCTGTCAAGCAGGCACGAGCTTGTGCAACGCATGCTTGCACTCAATCCTGCAAGGTTTGGAACTCAACCACACACTATCCAGAATACAGTGTTGACATGTGGTGCAGGCAGGAGATCATTGAGAAGCTGCATGGGCAGGTGGTGCGTCTAAGCCAGCATAAGTTTGCCTCCAATGTCATTGAGAAGTGCCTGCAGTACGGCGACTCTAACAGCAGACAGGTGATCAGCCTTTGCCTTATGCAACAACAGCCCTTGCTTCATGCAACTCTAGCCCTTGCTTCATACGACAACAGCCCTTGCTTCATGCAACACTAGCCCTTGCTTCATGCAGCAACAGCCGCAACAGTCATTTTGTTTCCTAGCATAGACTGTACTAACTGATACAGACCTGATACCACATGTCATGCAATGCAGAAACATGCCTGCATGTTGCTGTGCCAGCAGGTGCACAATTGCCTTTCATCTTGCTGAAGCACATGGTGTGGCAGCTTGCACTGTGGCGACACACTGACAACAGGCTTCTGAGCATCACAAACTGCAAGTCTCCTGTAGCGCTGCAGCTTGCTGTATATGCTCTGCTGGGCATCAATATCAAAGTTCTGTCCCGCTTGTTGCCATGCCCAACGCACAAGGACCTCATTGTCTGTCGTTTGGTTGACGTCGCTTCAGTAACATGCACGGGCTTGCTGCCGTGAGGGATCATTCACCTTTCTCTTCAGCTGGTGATGTCTCATCACACCTGCTGCAATACGTGGTGGTCTTGAGTAGACAGGCAGCATGTGATCAAACCCTGCATGGGATTAAACCCTGCATGTGATCAAACCCTGCATGTGATCAAACCCTGCTTGTGTGTGCAGGCATCCATCCAGGAGGTGCTAGGAAGCTCTGACGGAGAGAGCGCCCTTCAAATGATGACTAAGGATCAGTATGCTAACTATGTGGTGCAGAAGATGCTGGAGGTCAGTACCTGCTGGCATGCTGTGCTGTGCTGTGCTGTGATCTCACATGTCGTTTTAGCATGCTGTGCTGTGTCGTGGTCTCACTTATTGTGTCAGCATGCTGTGCTGTGGTGTCACTCATTGTGCCAGCATGCTGTGCTGTGGTGTACCTGGTTGAGTCAGCATGCTGTGCTGTGTTGTCACTCATTGTGTCGGCATGCAGGCGGCCAGTACATCACCCTACAGAATGTGTCTTGGTCTGATTGTATATGTATCCTGCAGAGTTGTTCTATCTGTCTGACTGTCTCTGTGTGCAGCCACCTGCAGACTTGTTCTGTCCTAGTTGTCTCTGTATACAGCCAGCATAGGGTAAAACACAGCATGGTCTGCCTGATAGCTCACTGGAACAACTGTCTCAATGGCAACTTGATGTCTGTTTGGTCTTTTTGTTACAATGGGTCGTCCTTGCATGGTCAGTAAGCTAGTCTCTGTTGTGATCTCTCATGTATGGTCCTGATCTGACACGCCGCTTCATGTGTTGCGCTGGTGCGTGTTTTGTCTGAAGCTCAGTCACGCTCTGCTAGTCATGTTGGTCATGCCAACGAAAAAGTCTACCTGTTGACTGCAGTGGTCTTGAAAAAGCACTCATGCGACGCATTGCTGATACGTGCATGCCTTGTCTGTGCAGGTGTGTGATGACTCACAGAGACAGCTGCTGATGACTCGCATCACCATCTTCCTGAACCAACTGAAGAAGCTGACGTATGGCAAGCACATTGTGGCACGTGTGGAGAAGCTGCTTGTGGCCGGCAACGCTGCTGCTGCTGTCCAGCAGGTCACACTGCCCCTGCCTTGCCCATGTTTGACATTGTTTGATGCATGCATTTGTATGCATCAGACATGCGCACCTGCTTTGCTCTCAGCTGTTGTTACTTGCATGGTACTGCAGTATGAGGGTCGCTGGTATACCGCTTGCTTCCTGCGCATCACATGAACATGTACAGGTTCTGTATAGGGTTGCAAAGCTGCAGTGGCTGTGCTGCGAAGGGTTTGCCCAGATTTGCCTGAGTAGAGCAGATCATGCTTATGCAACCACTTTGCATGCATGGCTGAGGCTGGGATGACTACTGCTGTGTTTGAGGTTTGCATGCATAGACAGGAAGTCAACAACA
>JAABUO010005606.1_pt1 | contig 14562 bp, 13 predicted proteins | sample 5559291 | NCBI WGS metagenome assembly JAABUO01 (sample SAMN10711878, study PRJNA513372) | rock metagenome | isolation source: Antarctica rocks | place: Antarctica: Victoria Land, Finger Mt sud | reverse complement strand
CTATCAGCTTCCCCTTTCGTGCCTGCTCGTGCCTGCTCTTGAGCACCCACTGCTTGACCACAGTGCGTGTGTTCCACAACAGGCCGCAGTGCACCATGTGCATACGCGCCATCGCTACGGCAAGGCAGCGCTGCGTGTGGAGCACACAGCTTCACTGGCCGTTGCAGAAAGACGCACATTAGCACAGGCAGGTGCTTGCGTGTGCGCGCAACGGAGAGCAATGGGGCGGGACCAGACTCGCAGGTAAAAAAACTGCAGCTTTGCTCTGTCTGTAGCTGTCAACAAGTAGTGCGTTCGAGCTGACAGGTACCTATGCTTAACCTTGTCTCTTGTGCTCGCGACACTCGGAAGTTGTTGTGACGCGCAGGGCAAGCCTGAGTTTGGCTACACGCGCAAGGACATCATCCTGATTGGCGGCGGCTTGATAGGCTTTGGCTTTGCGCTGTACTATGGCCTGCAGGCAGGCGGCGTAGACGCACTGGTCGCTGGCAACTTTGTGCAGCTTTTTATCATCCTCGGCATCTGCCTCGGTTACATCTCTACATACTTTATCCGTGTAGCCAACAAGGTGCTCAACCCGCCGCTGTTGTGGCTTTCACTGCTTGTACGACCCTCAGCGTGCTGCTCAGTGGGAAGGATGCGACCTCGTACTTGTCTCCTCGTGCGCCGCAGGATATGACGTACGTGAAGCAGCTGAAGGACTATGAGAATGCTGTGATGGCCAAGCGGCTGGAGGAGATGCCGGAGACTGAGAAGGAGCGCCTGGCGGCGGAGGTGGCGGCCGAGCGCGCCGCTGCGGACGAGCGCAAAGCGCGCGCCGGCGACGTGCCTCAGTGAGACTGCTGTCGAGTGCTGAGGGCCTTAATGGTATGTGCACCAGGTCAGGTGAGGTGTGTGCGCTTTGCAGCAATGCAGGCTGAATGAGCTGCTCGTATGTGTATAGCAAATGTTTGTAGGGTAAGCAGCGGCGCTTGATATGCGTCAACGCCGCTCGTGCAAAGTTGCGTCACAAGTATTCAATGAACGGCACGGCGGCACCTCCATCTCGGTAGCAGACCATTAGCTGTGCGGCAATTGGCAGCACCTGGGATAGTCTTTACATGCATCTCCGTACTTGTCCCCAATATGACGCAGCAGCTTCACCATAAGAGTACACGACCTTCCACGCCTTCTATACTATAGACTAGGCATGCTCGCTAAGAGCTTCACATGCGGGCAGCCGCTCCCCACCGACTTGCTGTTCAGCCTGGCGGCCAGCCCAGCTGGCGCCCGCCCAAGATGTGCAAGTGCTGCGTCGCGGCGCATAACGTCAGCATGCTATGATGAGGTGCAAGCCAGCAATGTTTAGTATGACACAGCGGAGAAGAACGTCATGCCAAAAGCAGGCTTAAAGAAATATCCAACATGCGCGATCCACTCGATATGGATAACAAACCTGGAGCTGGACTGTTCTTCAGCTTTGGACTAAGCTGGGCGCAGCACTGCACTCTTTCGTCAAAACAGACAGACGCGCATTGCACAGTCATAATGCAAAAAGGACTGATGTGCTTCAATCATGCACAGTCACGCACCAGGTGGTACACCGACTGGCTGCCATGGCGGCCGTCGTTGATGACCACTCGAAAGCCCTGATCCAAGCCCTCTGCATGCCGCCCGAAAACTCAGACCAAGCCTCCTAGAAGCAACCCTCTGCAGCACACTGACAATGTCATCGTCGGCGGTGCTTTTGCATTATCTTAACAAGCGCGTCATTTGCCTCCACGCACACGGCCCCAGGTAACGCCTTCCTTGCACATAGAACGGCACTAACACATTGATTCAGACTCGGCCGAGTATGAAGTGCACAGGTGCAGGGTCTCGATGATTTCACCAATGTCAGTGAAGGGCCACACCCAACAAACTTGTCAGCCTCTGTCTATTGCAGAGACGTCGCCCCTCTGTCTGCACTCGAAAGGCGCAGCAGGGCATTCCCTTTGGGCCGCTTACCCTGCTTGGCGACCTTGCTGGCAACAAGCAGCAGGTGGCCCAGCAGCTGCTCCTGGCTCTCCGTGGCCTTGGACAGCTGGGTCAGGCCGTCGCGCGCCTTTGGAATGACAAGGAAGTGCGTGGGGGCCTGCACGTGCAGCCACTTGGCTTCAGCATAGATGTAAGCTCCAAGTGCTGGGGGCGTTTGCAACATGCAGCTGAAAGTGCATATCGACCAAGCGGTGAACTGAGTTGGCACCTGTGGGTTGATGTCCCTGCACGAAACAGGCACAGAGCTTTAGGTGCAAGGTGTGGGTGGGCTCATCTCTATGACAAACAGAACCTTAGCAGTGAAAGAGTGAGCCCCAGCACCTGAAGGCGAGGGCGGTGTCATCCTCGAATATGATGTCTGCAGGTATTTGCTTGTTGATAATCTTGTCAAAGAGCGTGGGTGATCCACCATCAGCATGCCTGGGTCCTCAGGAACGTAGGAGTGCAAACATATGCATGGCGTAGCTCCAGAAACAGGTTTGCATCGCACAGCACTCATCAACAAGAGAAAGTCTTGGGCGCACTGCTGAGCAGCTGCGGCCTTTTGTGCAGCCTCCACTTCACTTGCCATTGCCCTCACAGGCTGCAAGCGCCTAGAAAGGCAGGGCCTTGCGCGGCTGACTGGGCACTGGCGCGTGAGTGTGCTAGCGCCTCTCGCACAGATGCGTGCCACTTTCGACGCCTGTACAAGCATCAGCCTCGTCCTCCGTTTTTTCATCTGCTCAATGAGTTAAAGTGTGGAAAAGCACGATAGGGCTAGGGCGAGAGCCTGCTTGGCGCGCATACGACTGAGGCGCTTTTCACAGGCCCAGCCTGCTGCACCCAAGCGCTAGCGCAAGCCGGTCCATAGACCCCGGTCGGCCCTGCAGCGGCATCGCACAGCGGCGTGGCTGCGCCGCTAGGATGGGCGCGGAGCCCGGTGATGTGCTGGTCCTGCGGCCCAGTCGCAAGGCCTTCAGCCAGCCCTTCTGCAAGTTCGTGAGCGACGTGCTGGCGGCGCACCCGGGCGTGCCGGTCTTCAAGGTCGTGCCGCCGCGCGGCTACGCGCCGCGGTCGGCCGCGTACCCGCCGCTGGAGGACGTGACCATCGGCGTGCCGATCAAGCAGCACGTGCGCGGGCCCCCCGCGGCGGCGTTCCCGCCCAGGCGGCCCTGTGCCCGCGGGCCTGCGCCGTGGCCGGCGCCCTCCTGCACGGGGCGCCCATTAGCGGCCTTGCTGCCGCTCATTGTGTCCGCTTCACACGGGCGGGCGCCCGCGCGCGTGCCGGCCCGAGCCCGCGCATGCGCGTCGGGTGGGCTCCGACGCCGGCAGCCCGCCCGGCTCCCCGTGGGCGGCGCCGACGCCTGGGGCGGCCGCGCGCGCAGGCGCTGGGCAGCAATGGCGCGTTCCGGTGCTTCTTTGAGGAGCAGAAGGTGCGCGGGCCGGCGCGCGCGGGTGGATTATTCAACGTGCGGGCTGTCGGGGCTGGTGGGGGCGCGTGGTTGCCCCGGCTAAGCGCCTTACCAGTCCTGTGGCCGGCAAAGCCCGGTCGCCGGGCCGTGTCCGCAACCAGCCCCCGGCAGTGGGGTACAAAGCGCGCTCTGTGCCCCCGAGGGCACGCCCGTTCATACGCGGGCGGGCAGCCTGTTGTCTGCTAGCAGCTGTGGGCTTTCAAGGGTGTGGCTGGACGCCGACTTGCGAGGAGCAGGCTCGTGCTGCGCTAGCTGCGGCGGTGAAGGGTGTCAGAAGAGCCACCCGCGCGCTCTTACATACAGGCTGATTTATTTTCTTTTTTTTTTTGGTGCACGGCAGGCGCTGTCGGTGGCGGACTTCAAGGCGCTGGCGTACAGCAAGGCGCACCGGCCGCCCAGCGGGCGTGGTGCGCGCGGCCGCCCTGTCGCACAGAGCGCGCCCCGGCGCGGGCTGCGCCGCACTGTGGGGCGCCCGCTCGCTGGCTGGACCGCAGCCAGTGTGGCAGTGCGCTGCGGCGGACGCAGGAGGCGCTCATGCGGGGGCGGTGATGTTGCCTGGAAACCCTAGGTTTCGCCTGGGAAGGCGCTGAGCTGTGCTGCATGACGGCAACCCCGCTCGAGGGCTCATGGCCGTGAAAGTCAAGGATGTCACTCACGCCATGCGTGCACCACGAGCACTGCAGCGCCCGAGGCGGCACTGCGTTCCCCTGGCCGGTGCGGGATGGCGGGCGGTGCGCGCGGGGCGGCGCAGGGTGCCCGTGCAGCATCCTGGAGCGCGAGCCGTATTATGCATGCCCTCCGAACCTGCCGCCTCGCCCCAAACTACCCATGACCCGCCCGCCGCTCCGCCCTGACCGCCCGCGCCCCTTGCGTCCAGGGCAGTGCAAGGAGCGCGTGCCGGAGCGCGCGTTCTGGAGCGCGGTGACGACCAACGCGCCGCTGTACGGCGCGGACACGCCGACGTCGTTCTTCGACGGCGCGCTGCCGTGGGGCTGGAACCTGCGCGACCTGCAGGCGCGGCGCCGCCCTTCCCTAACCCTAACTTTACCCTAAGCGCGCTCCCTCCCGGCTGTGCACACTCTGCCGTGGGGCTGAAACCTGCGCGACCTGCAGGCGCGGCGCCGCCCTCCCACGCCTTTCTTAGAAACTAATAGCAATATTAAGTGTTGCGGCTGTGTCGCCGCATAGGGTGGGTGGGGGGAGATGCGCGCCTTGGCACGCGCTGCATGAGGCAGTGGCGGTTTCGACTGTCCGAGCAAGAATCAGTGGGCTGCAGTGCTGGCGCCCGGCAGCTTCCGCGTTTCAGTCGACAGACGCGCCGCCCGGGAGCCGCGCAGGACCTGCTGAAGGAGCACAACGTGCCGGCGATCCCGGGCGTGACGTCGCCCATGACGTACATCGGCATGTGGAAGGCGCGTGCGCGGCACCGGGCGGGGTCGCCCTGCGCGCACACATGCCGCCGCGTTTTAACACCTGCATAAATACGCCAGCCGCAGACCTGCGCGCAGTCCCGGGGCACTGCGCTGGTTGTACGCGACGGCGCGCCATGCTTGAGACAGATACGTGCCTGATGGGCAAGAGCAGTGGAATTGTGCAGTTCAGGCATGTGCAGTCTGGTATGCAGAGTGGGGCTAGGGTAGTCCTCAACTCAATGACGCGGCGCGCGCGCGCAGTCGTTCTTCTGCTGCCACGTGGAGGACGTGGACCTGTGCAGCATCAACTACCTGCATTTCGGCGCCCCCAAGGCGCGCGGCCGCGACGCAGCGGGCCCCGCGCGCGCGGCCCCTGCCGTGTCGCCCGCCGGCCAGTGAAAGCCACTTCCGCACAGTCGGCAATGTCTGGATTGCCTGTGACTTTTGATTAAAGCCTGCTGGAAGGCTGCCGCTGCGCATTGCTCTGCCCGGCCGCGCGCGCGCGGCAGGCTGCCGCGCGCCGCAGGCGCGAGGCCGGGCGGGCGGGCCGCGCAGGTGTGGTACTGCGTGGCGCCGCGCGACCGGCCGCGGCTGGAGGCCATGGCGCGCGCGCTGTTCCCGGAGCTTGCGGCCGTGTGCCCGGCCTTCCTGCGGCACAAGGACCTGCTCTTCTCGCCGCGCCTGCTGCGCGCGCACAACATCGACTTTGTGCAGGCGCGCGGGCCGCCGCTTGAATTGGCCAACAGTGTAGCAGTCACAGAATACAGAAGCTGCGCTGCCAGGGCATGGCCTGGGCGCCGTGTCATGCAGCCGCAGGATGCGGAGACTGGTGGCTGGGCAACGGCGCGCGTCGCATAGCGTGCTGGCACCCTGCCGCCGCTGTGCGAGTGACTTACGGTGGCGGGGAGGGAGACCGCGCGGGGGCTGCTGCGCATGCGCGTCCAACCCTGCAGGTGCCCTTGCTTCTCTGAGCCGCACGGGGCTTTGCGCAGCGCTCCGGCCTCCAGCACCATACCCTACCCTACCCTACCCCACTCTACACTCGTCCTGGGCCCGCTAAAGCCGCCCGCCTCGCGGCGCGCGCGCCAGGTGCGCCAGGCGGCGGGCCAGGTCGTGGTGCTCAGCGCGGGCGCGTACCACACCCTACTCTACCCTGCACTTGTGCCCTAGACCCACTGACGCCGCCCGGCCCGCGACGCGCGCGCCAGGTGCGCCAGGCGGCGGGCGAGTTTGTGGTGCTCAACGCGGGCGCGTACCACTTGGGCTTCAACCTGGGCTTCAACTGCGCGGAGGCGGTCAACTTTGCGACGCGCGCCTGGCTGCGCGACGGCGCGGCCGCCAGCCGCTGCAGCTGCTCCTGCCTGGGCGACGACGCCGTGCGGTGCGCGCCCCGCGGGTGGCCGCAGCCCGGCCCGGGAGGCGGGCTCTGCGGGCCTGCGGCGCCGGCATGAGCGCCGTGAGCGCGGGTGGCTGCGGGCAGCATCGGGGTAGTTGCACAGACCCAGTGATGCCCGAGGCGCTGGCGCCGCAGGCTGGACATGCGCCTGTTTGAGCGCCGCACGCGCAGCACGGCCGCGGCCGAGGCCTGCAGCAGCGGCAGCGCGACCGACGGGGAGAGCGAAGAAGAAGAAGAACAAGAGCAGACCCAGCGCGCATGGCGGAGCGGCGCCGCGAGCTGCAGCGGCGCAGACCAGACGCGGCGGGGAGCGGGCAGGCGCGGCGCGGCGCAGCGGGGCGGGCCTGCAGCGAACGGCAAGCGGGCGGCGGCGGCGGCCGAGGCATGCAGGCGCGTCCCCCTTTGGGCAAGGTGGAGGAGGCGCAAGAGGGGAGGGAGGTATGCCCGGCTCAGATGTAGGGCGGCGCGCGGGCGTCTGAGGCTGTGCGCGCCGGACTGCGCGCAGGGATAGCGGCGCGCGGAGGCGGCTGAAGCGGCCCTGCCCGGGCGACGAGCCGAGCCCCACGAAGCGGCGCCGGCCAGGGCCGGAGCCTGGGGTGCGTCCTCGCGGCGCTCAAACCGCGGCCTGCCCTGTCCGCAGTAATAAGTTCTGTGACAGCCCTCGCCTCGCGCACTTGTACCTTACTCGTGGTGGCGGCCGTGAGATATGAGGCGCGGTGGTGATGCAAGCCCAAGCGAAAGTCCACGTTTCTTCAGGTCGCTGTGTGGGCAGGCGTTTACACCCAGGGTCTTTAGCTGCCGCAAAACATGGCAGGAGCAGGAGCTGGAGATAATGCAAACCGTACACGATGCCAAACAAGTTCCAAGCGCTTGTGTTGCTGTCCCCTCCGCCAGGACACTGCGCGCATGCAGGCGTACACACATGGTTTTGGGGCGAGTCTTGGCAGCAGCTCGAACGGCTGGGGGCGATGCGCGCCAGGCGGGGGCGGCGGGCGGGGCGGCGCGCGGCGCCGCGGAGGCGGTTGACGACGAGCCGCTCGCCATCGTGGGCGAGCGCGGGCCCGCCCGGGCCAAGTTCTTCCACCTGGTCCAGGTGCGCCCGACCCACCCCAACCCTTCCACCTGGCCCAGGGTGCGCCTGGGCGACACTGCAACCGCGTTGTTGGCGGGCATGGTGCAGTGGCCGGCTCCGGCCGCACGCCTGACAGGCGCCGTTTGCGCACGGTTTGGAGGCACGCAGAGGGGACCAATGGCCGGCAGCTGTAGCGCAAGACGATCTCACGCCCCCCCCACGCTTGCGGAGGGCTTCACTTGAGGCCTGGCGTCGGCGGCCCTGAGCGTGGCGCGGCGCGGCGCGCGCAGCGCCTGGCGGGCAGCAGCAAGGGCGGGCGCTGCCGCGTGCGGCTGCTGGCGGAGGGCGCGGACGGCCTGTTCCGGCCCGCGCCGGCCGCGGAGCCGTGGGCCGAGGCGGAGAGCGCGCTAGTGCGCGTGCGCACCGCGGCCGCGCCCGGCGGCGCGTTCCGCCTGCTCACGCTGCGGCGCCGCATCCTGGACACCGAGCTGCTGGACTAGGCCCGCAGCGCAGGGGCCCGGGGTTGGCGTAGGGTTAGGGAAGGGTAGCTTTAGGGCGGCGGCGCATCGCCGGCTGCGTGCGCTGCGCGGGCGCCGCGCGGGGTCCGAGCTTGCGGCCCGGTGCGGGCGTCGGGGCCCGGCGCGGGCACGGCCCCTTCCGCGAGCTCAAATTTTAGCTGGCTGCCTGCTCGCAGTCTGCGAGCGTGGTGTGAGCAGCTGTGGCGCTGGGTTGTGGGTTTCGTCAGCGAGCCGGTCCGCCCGAGGCGGCGCCTGGCGGCACATCGCTGCTGCGCACGTGGCATGCGGTCATCCTGGCGCCCCCATGTTCAGCTGCTGGGTGGGTCGGCTAGGGGAATTGTTTATTAACTCCCTGCGTTCACTCCGCAGCTGCACGGCTTGCCAGGGTGGTGCTGCTAAGGCCTGAGCACCGACTGCGTGCGACGAGCGCGGGCTTGGGCGATGTCGTGCATCTGCTTGAGGACACCTCTGTGCACGTGGGTGTCCAGGCGCGCCCTGGGGAAGCGCAAGGGTCCGCACTCTGCATGTGCGCCGGCCGTGCTGCAGGTCTTGGTAAGGATTGCCATTGCCCATCAGAGCAGGGTTCGCGGTGTCTGGTGGGGAGGGTACAGGCGCGGGCGCGGGCGTGGAGATGGGCAGCCATTCGAGTCTGGGTTCGCATGCATGCAGGCTGCCCCTTGTACGAGGCAGACACAGCGTGCGTGCTGCTCGCAGTGTCACAGGCACTGACAGGCAGGCCGCCAGCATGCGGCACAAGCTCAAGATGTGCTGGGCAGCCGCAGGGAGGGAAGCGGGGTGCGCACGCTGTGCAGGGCACCGCTGCTTTACATGTTAAACTCGTGCGCGAAACAACCGTGGGGAGCTTTGCAAGCGCGCCCCATGTCTGGCCCTAGCTTCTTAGGGTTAAGCTGCAGACTGTTACTTAGAGCCACCATGCATGCGTGCCCGTCCTGCGAGACGACGCGAGCAGGTGGTCTGGGATGTCACGATTTGTGGCTTCTGCGTCCACCGCATGGCTCAACAACGCACATGGCAGGGTTTTTACCTTTGGCGCCTGTCTCATGTATGTCTGCTGCCTGAGCTTGGATGTTTATATTGCCTGTGTGTCTGGGACATTGATGGGGCGCCCTGCTCTACAGGGCAGGGCTGCAAACTGTTTTGCTGTTGCAGGGAGAGGCCATTGCTTCTTGCACATTATGACACTCGAACCGCCTGGGATCGGCCGCGCGTAAAGCTTGTGAAGGAGCTTGCAAGTTCGTTGTGTACACTCTTGCATCGAGTGCAAGCGCACCATGTGTGTGCTTGACGCACCACGCGCCAGAGTGTGATGCACAAGTTGACAATTGAGCCGGGTCCTAATGACCACCTCGAGACAGGGTGCCAAGCCCTCATCACTCCCACTATCTAACACTCATACTTGTTCACGACAATCAGACATGACTGAGTGGTCTGGGTGCTCTAAAGCGTCTGAATTGCAGTACATCGGGCGTGCGACCAAGCGCAAGCGACAAGGCCTCTGGTCTGCAGTAAAGCAGCTCAGCGCTCAGTGGCGTCAACAGCGGGTGGCCCTTCTGCCGGGAGCGACGACTGAGCCCGCGCGCGCCCCGCCACCTGTGACCGATGCGCATCAGCTGCGACCCCGGCCACGCTCTGCCCTGACCAAACCCTACCTAGGTTAAATAACACCCCCACACACAGAGCACGCTCACACGCCGCTGAAGCTCAGCCCCGCGAACAGGTCATGCGCGAGCTCCGCCTGCTCGCCCGGCCGGCCCCCCGCGGCCCCGGGCTCGCCGCCTCCCGCCGCCGCGGCCGTGCCCAGCAGCGAGCCTCGCGTCCCATGCGGCTGGCCCACCACCGGCGCTGCGGGCCCGCCGCCGCTGTCTGCCGCGGCACCCGCGTCCGCGCCTGCGCCCGGCAGCTCGCCCACGCCCGCGCCGCCCGCAGGGGTTGCGGCCGGCAAGGCGGCGCCGCGGCCGGCCTGCGGCGCGGCGGCGGCGCCCGGCAGCACGTCCTCGAGCCGCGCCGAGAGGCCGGGCGCCGGGCCGGCGCCCGGCTGCGCGGCGGCGGCGGGGCGCGCATGCAGCGGGCGCGCGTCGTCTGGGTCCATCCCGGCCAGCGCTGAGGCGGAGTCCGAGTCCGCCGCGTAACCCGGGTCGCCGGCGGCCGCGGCAAACCCCGCGCGCCTCACCTGCGCTCCCGCGCGAGGGCCGCATGTGAGCTGCTGGCACGCCTGTGAGCAGTGCGGTCAGTACACTAACGCTTGTCGGAACAGGTGTCATGACCTGGCACATGCCAGGCTGTCGCCTGGCTCGACCTGCACCGCCCGCACAGCGGTGCCCCTGTGCTCAAACGCGCTCGCTTGGCTCTGACCTGGCAGCACGAATGTCTGCCAGAGCGCTGCACCCGCTCAGCAGGGCACGCCGGTCAGAGAAGGCGCACAGGGCAGGAGCCTCGGGCCGCGCCTTGCCAGAGGACGCACATGACAGTCACGCACTCACTGGGGGTCTTCATCCCACCACCAGGCCACAGCTGCTCTGACGCTGGGCCCCACTATCACAGGGTAGTGTTAGGTTTACGCCCGACCGCACCTCACTGTCGGACACGTCGCTGGGCGCCGCGTGCAGCACGGCGCCCCGCCGCTCCGGCCGCCCGACCCAGGCTGGCGCGCGCTGCTCCGCATGCTGCGCGCCCCCGCCGGGGCGGCCAGCTGCCGCCAGCGCACCGTTGGCAAACGCGCTCGCCACGGCCCCCGACGGCTCGCGAGGCGCCCCCGTGCCCGCCGGCGCGCCCAGCGCCTGCCCGGCTTTCGCCGGGGAGCGCGCGGTCGCGGGCTGCTGCGCCGCGCTGGGCCGCGCAGCGCCAGCCTCGCCGCCGCCGGGGTTGCCGGCGTCTGGGGCCGGATCAGAGCCCTGGAGGGATGTGCTTGCAGCTGCGGGCGGCCGCTCGGCGGCGCCGCCCACGCGGCGCTCGGCGGTCGGCGGCGGCAGCGGCGGCGGCGCGACCTCCTCGCCCCCAGCGGCAGGGTCAGGGTCAAGGTCAGGGTCAGGGTCAGGGTCATCCTGCAAACCCGCCCCCGCGCGCTCGGGCAGCCCGCCCGCCAGCCGTGCATCCAGCTCGGTCGGCGGCGCGGGCGCGCTCGGCGGCAGGAGCTCGCGCACGACGCGCGGCGCCGCGGCGGGCGCAGCTGGATCCGTGTCGATGCTCACATCCGGGGTCTGCTTCTGCGGCGAGCGCGCCGGATCCACTGCCGCAATGGGCCGCGCGGGCGTCGCCTCTGCGGGGCCCGCGGGGTCCTCGCCCTTAGTCGGCGTCTGTGCCGTGCCGCCCCCAGCTGCCCTGCCCACCGCGCCGCCGAGCTCGGCCGCGAGCGCGGCGGGCTCAGCCTCCGCCGCAGCGGCCTCGGCCGTCGCGGCCGCTGCCTCGTCGGCGCCGCCGGCAGCGGCGGCTGCTGCGGCGGCGGCGCGCGCGGCCGCCGCAGCGGCGCAGAGCGCGCGCCAGCGCGCGGCCGCGGCGTCGCGGCCCGCGTCGGCCGCTCGGCGATGCGCCGTCAGCGCCGCCTCGCGCGCGGCGGTCTCCCGGCCGGCCACCTGCGTATCGCTGGGCGCTGTGATGCCATAAGCTGTGACACGTGTGCCATTCGAGCCACGCCGGCGAGCCAGAGGAGGGGGCCCACCGTTGGGAGCCACGGCACCCTCGCCCTGGCCGTCGCGGGCAGGCTTGACACCAACAGAGAGACGACAAGCCGACCAAAGCCGACCATGCTACCAACTCCGACCTACGCTCATTGCCGACCCCATGGCGGCGCCGTACCGCTGCCGCGGCGGCGCGCCGCTCGGCCGCGCGCGCGGCCGCGGCGGCCGCGGCCTCGGCGCAGCCGCGCGCCTCGCCCGCCAGCCGCGCCGCCTCCCGGAAGTCTCGCGCGGCCGCCGCGGCCGCCTTGCCGCGGTCCAGCTCGGCGCCGCGCGCGCGCGCGGCCGCGGCCGCGTCATCTGCGGCAGCCGCAGCCTCGCCGCACGCGCGCTCCTCGCCGGCCAGGTCGCGCGCCTGTGCGTCCGCCGCCGCAGCGTCCGCCTCCAGCTCCTGCGGTCGAGCGCAGCAACCGCGCTTACCAATAAAAATTCATGACGCGCATGTGCTATACAGAGTTCTTTGTTATAGTGCAGAACTGCTGCCTGCCGCGGGCGCCGACGCAGCAGGGCAGCTGGTGAGCAGAAGCGCGGTGACAGAGACAGGGCGGCTGCAGCAGCCGCCCCCGGCTTTGTCACCGCGCTTCTGCTCACCGACTTGTGCCACCTGATGGAGCTCGCCGTGTAACAGTGGTGGGCCATCTCACACAGCTATATAACGTACTGAAGAGGGCGCAGGAAGCGCAGCAACAGCATGATGGTGTTCCTATGCGTGTGGGCGCGCGCGCCAACAAAGAGAATGCATAGCTGTATGTTAGTATACAGTGACAGGGAGGAGCACGTCGAGTCTTTGCCTGGGTGTTACGGACGAGTCTTCGCTAGATGCTACGGAGACCCAACACCTGGGAACATGCCAGACCATTTCTACCGCGCGGCTCAGCAACCCCACCGTGAGCCTGGCGGCGGCCGCCGCCTCCTCCTCGCGCAGGCCGCGCAGCGCGGCGCGCTCGCGCTCGCCCGCGGCCAGGCGCGCACGCGCGCGCGTTGCTGCCGCCGCCAGCGCGTCCGCCGCCGCGCCGGCGGCGGCCGCCTGGCCGCGCGCCGCGTCTCGCGCCTGTGCGGCCTCCGCGGCCGTCGCCGCGCCGCGCGCCTGCATGGGAGGTTCCCCCATCGTCACGCAGCGGCGGCACGTTGCCTGCTTCAAGCGGCGGCAGAGCTCCGCCGTAGCGAGCCGCTTCAGGGAGCGCGGAGCGTGGCCGGCGCGCCGCACAGCAGTCCAACGGTGCCTTTCCCTGCACAAGCCATTCCCTGCACACGCAGGAGGCGCGGCCAGACCGACTGGCGCTGCAGCGCCTCCAGCGGCCTGCGCCTGGGTGCGCGTCGCGGCCCCGGCTGCTCCGCGCGCCGGCATCACGCCCGGCGGGATCATGCGCAGCATCATGCGCGACATGAGCGCCGACAGGGGCGGACCAACAGCACGCAGCACATCGTTGTGCGCGCGCAGCAGGGCTGCCTGGCCTACAGCTGCATGCGGCCCGATCGTGCAGCCGGGAACGACCCGCGCCGGCGCCGGCACGCTGCGCAGGCCCCGCACCTGCGCGGCGGCCGCGGCGCGCGCGGCGTTGTTGGCCTCCGCGTGCAGCGCCGCCAGCGCGGCCTCGTCGTCCTGCAGCCGCTCGCGCGCTTTTGCTGCGCGCGCCGCCGCCGCTGCACCGCGCGCGGTCGCGCTCGCCAGCTCAGACTCTGCGCTCGCCAGCTCAGCCTCCTTGGCCGCCAGCGCCGCCCTGCGCACAAGAGCGCGCAGGTAGGGTCCCTAACCCTGACCCTAACCAGCTCAGCCTCCGCGCCTGCCAGCGCGGTCTCCTTGGCCGCCAGCGCCGCCCTGCGAGCAGGAGCGCGCAGGTAGGGACCCTAACCCTGACCCTAAGCAGCTCAGTCTCCGCGCCCGCCAGCGGGGCCTCCTTGGTCGCCAGCGCCGCCCTGCGCACTGGGGTGCGCGGGGTGTCGCGCCCCTGCTCCTCGAGCCCATTGGTAGCGACGCACTCTTGGCTGCAAGCCTCGCTGGCATGCGGCGCAGCACGCCCTACCTATCACCGCAAATGAAAGCATGTTGGCTTGTGAAATCAAACGGCAACAGGCAGGCCGCGCGCCTCAGCTGGTCGACCTCAGTGCGCAGCGCGGCGGCCGCCGCGGCCGCCGCGCCCTCCGCGGTGGCCAGCGGCGCGGCCGCCTCTGCGGCCGACGCCGCCAGCGCGGCGCGCTCGGCGTCCAGCCAGCGCGCGCGCGCGCCGATGCGCGCGCCCAGCTCCCGCGCGGCCTCCGCGCCGGCCGCCGCCTCGGACGCCGCCGCGGCCGCCACCGTCTCGGCGGCCGCGCCGACCGCGGCCGCGGCGGCCTCGCGGTCCTCGCGTAGCGCCGCCAGCGAGGTGGCGGCCTCCTGTAGCGCGGGCCGCCCCGCGTCACGGCGGGGCCGGGGTCGGCGGCGGCCTCGGTGCCAGCACAGACCTCCCCCGGCAGCGCACATGCCTGACGTGCCCTGGCCTGTGCTCGACAACACGTCTAATCACCCAAATCTTGCGTGCATAGCTTCCACCGGGAGCCCCGCCCACCGCTGCACCTCAGTATGCCCACTGCCCTACACCCTGGGCTGCCGGGCTTGGTGGCCAGGGCTCAGTGGGCTCTTGGGTTCTGAAGCAGGGACCCGCAGGCGCAACCTGCCATGCCGCGGCCTGGGCGCCCGTGGCGGCCAGCCGCGCCGCGGCCGCATCCTCGGCCTCAGTTTCCGCACGCCGCGCCGCCGCCAGCAGGTCCGTCTGTGCCGCCCGGCCGCGCGAGCGTCGGGGTCTGCGCACTGCTAGGAGCTGGCTTTGGACCAGCGGCACAGCAAGTTGGCTGGCATGAGATGTACGGTCATGCGTGGCACGCCTGGCGCAGGGCGGCCCAACAGGTACGAGATTAGCAGACTCCTGCTGTGGTACGATGCGCGATCGGGCGCGCCTGCGCCGCGGCCGCGGCGTCGGCGGCGGTGCCGGCCGCGCTGGCCGCCTCAAAGTCTTCGGCCGCCGCAG
>JAABUO010005605.1_pt1 | contig 14566 bp, 19 predicted proteins | sample 5559291 | NCBI WGS metagenome assembly JAABUO01 (sample SAMN10711878, study PRJNA513372) | rock metagenome | isolation source: Antarctica rocks | place: Antarctica: Victoria Land, Finger Mt sud | reverse complement strand
GGCAGCCGGCTTCGGCGTCGGCGTTCCCCCACCCTTTGCCGGCGTCAAGGTCAGGCTCATCGAGCGCCCTTCCATCGTCGGCGGCTTCTCAATCGCCGCGACATCCGCCACTTTCTGCATGAACGTCTCAAGCTGCTGGCGTCCGACTTCCGGGTGGCGAATTTGACCACCGATAAAGCGGAACGTCACTTTGACTTTGTCGCCGTCTTCTAAGAACTTGCGGGCATGGTTGACTTTCGTCATCAAGTCATGCTCGGACAGCGTTCCATAGCGCGGGTCAAGCCGGATGTCTTTCAGCTCGCTCTGCTTGTGCTTTTTGGCGGATTCTTTTTCTTTTTTGGCCTGCTCGTACTTATACTTGCCGTAGTCCATGATCTTGCAAACCGGCGGCTGAGCTTGCGGGGCCACTTCAATTAGATCTATGCCGCGCTCACGGGCGATCAGAAGCGCCTCGCGCGGGGTCATAATCCCGAGCTGGCCGCCATCATCGTCAATGACGCGGATCTCGCGGGCGCGGATGCGCTCGTTCATGTTCACCCGCGGCTCGCGCGGGTCTCTGCGAAAGTCTCTGTTGTTGATGTCTTAATCCCTTGTGTTAGATGCCTTGTATGAATCCCTCACCCACTCCGAAAAAGCCGGTATCCGTGGGCCGACGCCGACCGTTTGACAGTATAGCCGAAATCGCGCCTTCTGTCAAGCCGGGCGCAGAGAAGTTTAGAACAGAATGCCGGTCAAATCCAGCACAAACCCCGCCAGCACATCCTCGCCGGACAAAGACGCGGGAGCGTTTAGTATCTCTGCGTCTTGACCCAGACGGTAGACTTCCACCTGCCGGCGGCGCGGGTTAATCAGCCAGCCCAGACGCACCCCATTTTCCTTGTATTCTTCCATCTTTCGGCGGGTTTCCGTCAGGCTGTCCGTGGGAGACATGACCTCGACCAGAAAATCCGGGCAAAGCGGCAGGAACTTCTGCCGCTCCTCCGGCAACAAGGCTTCCCAGCGCTCACGCCGCAGCCAGGACGCATCCGGAGCGCGTGTTCCTCCATTCGGCAGGTTGTAGCCGCCGTTCGCATCAAACGTCAGTCCTGTTTTGTCCTGGTCGGCCCAAGCAAATAGACGCCCGCCGACAACGCTGCTTTGGTGGCTGGATTCGCCTCCTGATGGCGGCATGATAATTATTTTCCCTTCCCTGGTCAACTCCATTCGCAGCTCCGGGTACTGGGCGGTGAGCGACGCGAACTCTTCCCGTGTGTAGGGTTCAAGCACGTCTTCCTGCTCATCCGCAGCCGATAAGGGAGGCCGAACAGCTTCTGCAACAGTCATAGGATTGCCTCACTTAATTCAGAATGCCGGTCAAATCCAGCACAAACCCCGGCAGCACATCCTCGCCGGACAAAGACGCGGGAGCGTCCAATATCTCCACTTCCTGCCCCGGACGGTAGATTTCGACACGCTTGCTCTTTGGGTCAATCAGCCAGCCGAGCCGAGCGCCGTTTTCCCGATACTCTTGCATCTTCTTCTGGACGGCACTGAGGCGGTCACTGCTGGAACGCAACTCTACGACGAAATCAGGGCAAATCCGCGAGAAGCCTTTCCGCTCTTCCTCCGCGAGCGCTTCCCAGCGCCCAAGTTCAATCCAAGCGGTGTCAGGGGAACGCTCGGCCCCGTTTGGCAGAGTGAATCCGGAAGAAGAATCAAACACCTTGCCGGTTCTCTGAAGACGGTTCCAGAGAACAACATCTGCGGTCAGGTCCGCATTCTTGCTTCCTGTTTCGGGAAAGGCCGGCGGCATGATAATCAGTTCCCCTTCCCTGGTTAATTCCATCCGCAGGTCCGGGTGGGCTGCGACAACCGCCGCGAACTCCTCTGACGTATAAGGCTTTGGTTCTTCAATGCCACGCGAGTCTTCAGTTCCCGGCGAACTCACAGTACGGCCCTGACGCTGTGCTTCTAAAACCGCCATTGCACTGCCTCTCTTTATCCTGCGAACAATTTTCAGCACTCAGTCAAGTATGCCGGTCAAATCCAGCACAAAGTTCGGCAGCACATCCTCGCCGGACAAAGACGCGGGAGCGTCCAATATCTCCACTTCCTGCCCCGGACGGTAGATTTCGACACGCTTGCTCTTTGGGTCAATCAGCCAGCCGAGCCGTGCGCCATTGTCCCTGTATTCGCGCATCTTCTTCTGGACGGCGCTGAGGCGGTCGGTTTTGGAGCGCAGTTCGGCAACAAAATCCGGGCAGAGGACGAGCAGGTCATCCTGCTCCTCTTCGCTGAACACAGCCCAACGCGACTTCTCAATCCAGCAGGCATCAGGAGACCGGATGGCTCCGTTTGGCAGCGTAAAAAGAGTAGACGAGTCGAATGTCTCTCCTAATCCTGTGGCTTCACTCCACGTTTCCAGCCGAGCGGACAGCTTCACGTTGCGCCGCCCGGATTTTGGGAATGTCGCCGGCATGATGATGAGTTCTCCCTCCCTGGTGAGTTCTACCCGGAGGTCTGGGTGAGTTTGAACGAACTGTTTTAGGTCGTTCGCAGTGAAAGCTTCCGGTTCCTCGTAAGCCTTCGCCCGTTCACCCACCACTGGTGCACTTGGACGTTCCGCCTCAGCAACTGCCATGATGTTCCCTCACTTGGCGTGATTTTATTTGGCGTAAGCCAGCTCGACAATCTTTGCCGCCGCTTCCTGCATCGTTTCGGCGGGAACGAGGTTGGTCGTTTTGAGAAGCTCCGCACCTTCCGCCGCGCGGGTTCCGGCCAGGCGAATGACGATGGGGACTTTGACGTCGAGCGATTTGACGCCTTCGATAATCCCCTTCGCCACTTCGTCGCCCCGCGTGATGCCGCCGAAGATGTTGAACAGCACGCCTTTGACGTTCGGGTCCGAGAGGACGATCTCTAAGCTGCTCGTGACCGCTTCGGCCTTTGCGCCGCCGCCGATGTCTAAGAAATCCGCCGGGGAGCCGCCGGCCCGCTTGACCTCGTCCATTGTCGTCATCACCAGCCCTGCGCCGTTGCCGATAATGCCGATGTCGCCGCCCTCAAGACGCACATACTGAATGCCCCGGCGATGCGCTTCCACTTCAATCGCGTCGGTTTCCGTGTCGTCTTGAAGCACCGACAGCTCCGGGTGCCGGTACAGGGCGTTCTCGTCGATGTCCCACTTGGCGTCGCCTGCGATGATCGTGCCTTCTTTCGTGATGACCAGCGGGTTGATTTCGGCCAGGGTCGCGTCGGTGCCGACATAGGCCGCGTACAGCGCTTTCAGTACGGGAATCATCTTGCCAATTAAAGTTTTATCAAACTTCGCTTCAAACAGCACCGACCGGCAGGCATAATCGGGCAGGCCGAGCAAAGGGTCAATATACAGCCGGGCAATATCAGCGGGATTGTTGTGCGCGACTTCCTCAATGTCCATGCCGCCCTGCGTGGACACAATCAGCACGTCCCGCTGCCGCACCCGGTCCTGCGTGATGGCAACATAAATTTCTTTCTCTATGTTGACCGCTTCTTCCACCAGCAGATTATTGATCTTCAGGTCCGAGTTCGCCTGCGCGAAGAACAGCGTCTTCCCCAGCAGGTCCTTCCCAATCGCTTCCGCTTCGTTGGCATCGCCCGCCAGCTTCACCGCGCCCGCCTTGCCGCGCCCGCCCGAATGCACCTGCCCCTTGATGACCACGCGCCGGGCCAATGTCGCCGCCACCGACCGCACTTCCTCCGGCGTTCCCGCCACCTGGCCTTCGGGAACCGGAACCCCGTACTGCTTCAGCAACTGCTTCGCCTGATATTCGTGAATTTTCATTATGTGTCTCCTATTTTCCGCCGACCCTGGGGCCACCTAAATACTCTAAAATTCCGGCAACAATGGCTGCCGGGACAGCCGCGACAAACTGCAATTTCGCTGCGGCAGCGCCGGTCAATCCGGCGCTTTCCGCCCGACCGCCCGGCTTAACAAACTTGGCTTCCAAATCCTGTGGGAGATTGACAAGCAACTGCTGATTTTCCTCCAGCAGTTTTTGGCGCACGGGCGCGAGAATGTCATCTTTCAGAAAGGTCATATGAGTTGCCTTCCGGCGAAGATGGCGGCTGATCCTTGTAGCTTCCGCGCAGCGCCGCGATGAGGTTGGCAAGCTCGTCAAGCTCGTCGGTGTGCTGCTTTGTTTGTCTTACCCAAAGTGCATTGGTTTCTTTGGACATGCGGCTTAGAATTGCTCCGGCTTCTCTTCCGAATGCCTTCGTGGATGCCATCCTGTCCCAGTGTTTTAAGCAGCCCCGAAAAAATGCCTCGCCAAGAGTTTGTCTGTCTGCTGCATTTTGCTTGAGTCTCGCAGACATATTGTCGCAGTGTTTCTGAGCGGACGCAACCGCGTTTTGCAAATCTCTGATCTGCATTTTGGACTCTGTATCCGCGAACATTTTCGTCGCTGTGCCGAACGGGGCTTTTTTCTGCAAAGCGGCGTTTGCCTCTTTTTCTTTGCCTTCGGCCTCTTTTAAGTCCTTTGCAATCTGCACTGCCGCCGTTTGAAGTTGTATCCACATCCCAAGCGACACTCGCGTCAGGCTTTGTATCTCCTGGCGCTCCGCCTCGGAAACGGCACTGGCCGAGTTTAGCGCCAATAACCAATGGGAGCAAAGAAGGAGCATCTCCCGCTTGCATTGTATGACAATTTGCCTGCTCCGTTCCGCCGCCTGGCTTTCCGATTTTTGGCTCTGCTGCAAAGCCTGAGAGATGGCTCGCCTTATGCGATAGTTCCGCTCAAAGTCAAGCATGGATTGGTTCCTGCAACTTCTAATCTTGTGGCGGATGCTTTCCAGCAAGCACTAAAACTTCTCGCAGGTTGACGACGTTGAAGCGGTTCAAATCAAGCCGAGCGATGGTTGCTCTGCCGGTCGGCGTGAGGCCGATCAAAACCCTGGGATCGGCACTCCACTGAAAATGGTCATTCCACTGGTCACGGCGCGGGTGGTAAAGCAAAGCCAATTCCCGCGTTTGCGGGTCCACAGCCTGCGTTGCCGTGAACTTGCGGCTGTTGCAGCCTTGACAGGACCATGCCAGATTATCGAGGTCGCTTGTTCCGCCGAGGATCGCAGGGAAAATATGCTCGGCGGCAAAATCATCCGGCGTGTGATCGGCAGGAGAAGCGCAGTATTCGCACCTGCCGCCGGCCCGGTTCTCAATGATGCGCCTTGTGTTGATGCTGACCAATAGGGTTACTCAACCGGCATCGGGTGCAAGCCAAGCTGTTGGGTGAGCACGTCCAACGATACTTGGCGAATTTCGGCAAGCTTAATCAGATGACGCAAACGCTCCACATGCCAGGCTTCAAGCTGGTCGGACATTCCGATTAGCTCCTGCTGCTCCTGCGGGGTCAAAGTCTCAGCGCGTCGTTTGGCGATAAGAGCGCGGTAGGTATCCCAGAAGGCTTCTGAAAATCCCCGATTGATGCGAAGCAGTAGGTCCGACTCGGTGAGAGGGCGAGCCGGATCGTACTGACGCACACGGGCTTCCACTGCCTCGCGCATGAGCGCAGACACCTCTAAGCCTTCCGCCTGGGCAACTTCGCGTACTTTCGATTCGATTTCCGGCGGCAGGTCAACTAGGAGCGGCATGGTTTTCCCTTTCGTTTCTTATGCTATAATACAAGCAAATCGAGGGCAACGTCAAGGCCGGTGTCAGGAGGAAGCCAATGACTGTCGCGCTAATGCCTGCGGCTGGCAGGAGAATGACGGAAGACGAGTTTATGCGCCTGCCGAAAGACGGGCGCAAATGGGAGCTGGTGGGCGGGGAGGCCAGGGAAGTGCCGGCAGGACATGAACACGATATTCTTGTGATCAATATCGGCGCGATGCTGAAACCGTTCGCACGCGGCCGGGGCTATGTGTCCGGCTCGTCGGCGGGCTTCCGCATGGCGTCAGGCAATGTCCGGTCGCCGGATGTATCCTATATGAGCAAAGAGCGGCTGCCGGAGGGACGGCCCGCAAAAAGCTTTGAAGGCACTGCGCCCGACCTGGCGATTGAGATTATCTCGCCTTCGGAAGAACCGGACGAGATGGCGCAGAAAGTCGCGGAATACTTCGGTGCGGGCGCACGGCAGGTGTGGCATTTGTTCCCCGCCGTTCAGCAGGTGACGGTGTATTTTTCGCCTTTGGACAGCGCGAATTATGGGCCGGAAGATGAGCTGGACGCCGGCAACTTGCTGCCCGGCTTTTCGTGCCGGGTCGAAGATTTGTTCCGCCTGGATTGAATACTCCTGCTGCTAATACTTTGGGGATGCTCAATCCAAAGACGCCGGGCGAATGCCCATCTCAGTCATTAGCTCCTGCACTGATTTCCCGCGCCGCTCCGAAAGCTCAAGCAGGTACTGAAGACGCTCCACTGACCATGCTTCCGTCCGGTCCGACATGCTAATTGCTTCTTGCTGCTCCGCAGGCGTCATTGTTTCCGCTCGGCGGCGGCGGACAAGGTAACGAAACCGCTCCCAGAACGCTTCGGAAAACCCCCGATTAATCTCCTCCACGAGTTCTCTCTCCGTCATAGACGCGGGTGCCTGGCCTTCGTCATAGTGGCATTCTACCGCCTCTCAGATGCTGTGACGCAGTTCCTCCAGCGTGTCTGCCTCAGTAAAGATGGACTGGCCCAAAGCGCGGGCAGTGTAGCCGCCTTCCGGGGCGTCTTCCACTAAAAAGATCAGTTCGCGCATGGCATCGTTTCTTCCTCAAACTGCGTGTCTAAGCCGCTTCGTCTGTCAGGTCAACCGGAATGTCTTCCGGGGCAAGCGTGACGACTTTGCCGTCCTGCCAGACGACGACGGACTGACCGAGGCGCTTGTGCCGGCGCAGGGCATCGCGGACGGCGGTGTTGAGCGCTTGGCTCACCTCTTCGTCGTTGTCTAAATCAATCTGTTTTGGTTTTGTCGGTGCCTCTGTTCCCATTGTTTGTTAGCCTTTCTTGATTTGATCCCAAAGTGCGGCCTGCTGTACGCGCAAAGTCCCTTTGGCGATCAGTGCCGCCTCTCTCGGCTGCGTGTTATCGTAAATGCGCCAGAGATTGGCAAGTGGCCGGTACAGCGTGAAAAAGTTGTTCAAGCCTGCCTCGTAGCGGCGGCGGATGACTGGTTCGGGAATGTCATGGCCGCCGCTCAGAACGCGCTGGGCGACGCGCTGAACCGCCATTTCCGGGTTTGGCAGCCAGAATAAATACAGATAAAAGCGGTAGCCTTCGCGCTGCAAACGCTCGATACGAGGCGCAAGCGTCCGGCTGGCAAGCGTTGTTTCCAGCGCAATGTCCCGGCGCTGAGATTGCAATTCGCCGAGCTGCGACAAGAGCAGCCGCCCTGCCTGCACGTCCCGCGCCGGTGAAGGCGCGGCGGGCAGGCTCTTGGCGATCTCGTCTGCATTCAGGAACATGATTTCCTGAGACAGCAGCCCTGAAGCGGCGGTTGATTTTCCGGCTCCGTTTGGGCCGACGAGGATGACGATTTGCGGCATTTGTCCCTATTGTACCCCGGCGCAAGGGAAGCAAGCGTAACGCCTGCCGAAAACGGGTACCTTTGGGGGAAGAAACATTGAGAAAAGAAGCAAAGCATTGTTTGATTACGATATTGTGATACTTGGCGGCGGGTCGGCGGGCATCGTGTCCGGGGTCATGGCCGGGGCGCTTGGCCTGCGCGTGCTGCTGATTGAGCGGGGCAAGATGGGCGGCGAATGCCTGAACACCGGCTGCGTTCCCAGCAAAGCGCTCCTTCATGCCGCCAAAGTCGCGCAGACAATCCGCACCGCCGGCAAGCTTGGGTTTGCGCCGCTTTCCGTCACGCGGGAGGACGCGGCAGGGGTAATGCGCCGGGTGCGGGACACGATCACGGCGGTGAAAGACGCCGACGCGACAACCAAGCTGCTGCGTGACAACGGCGTGGAGATACGGCACGGCGAGGCGCATTTCACAGACCCGCACACGCTTTCGATGGATGGACAGGCAATCACGGCGGCCAACTTCATTTTGGCAACTGGGTCCAGTCCCGTCGAGCCGAGCGTGCCGGGGCTGGCCGAAGGGTCGTATTTGACCAATCACACGGTCTTTAATTTGGACGAAATCCCGCAGCGGCTGCTGGTGGTCGGCGGCGGGCCAATCGGCACCGAGATGGCGCAGGCGTTCGCGCTGCTCGGCAGCCGGGTCACTCTGGTGCAGTCGGCTCCGCGCCTGCTGCCCCGCGACGACAGCGAGCTGACGGGTTTGCTGGCGGATTATCTGCGGGAGGACGGCGTTGATGTCCGCCTCAGCACAACGCTGACCGCCGTGCGGCAGGACGGCGGCAGCCGGGTCGTGGTGTTGACGGCAGGCGACGAGATAAGCGAAGTGCCGTTTGACCAAGTGCTGTTCGGCGTGGGCCGCCGCCCGAACACCGAGGGGCTGAATTTAGAAGCCGCCGGGGTGGCTTATGATGATAAGCAGGTGCAGGCTGATGACTGCCTGCGGACAACCGCCCATCACATCTACGTTTGCGGCGACCTGCTGGGACATGATCAGTTTTCGCACCTCGCCGAGTATGAGGCCAAGCTTGTTGTCCGCAGCATTGCGTTTCCAGGGCAATCCAAAGCGTCGTTTCGCCTCAGCCCGTGGACGACGTTCACCGACCCAGAAATGACTCACATCGGGCAGACCGAAGACGAGCTAAAAGCCGCGAACATCCCCTATGAAGTTGACAAGCAGCCGTTCGCGCAGAACGACCGAGCCATTACCGACGGCGAAACGCGGGGGCTGGTCAAAGTGCTGACGACGCCGGGCCTCACGGGAAAAATACTCGGCGTCCATATTCTCGGTTCCCGCTCGGGGGAGCTGGCGCAGGAGTGGATACTGGCGATGGAACACGGGCATTCGGTCCGGGCGATTGCGGACATGGTGCATATCTACCCAACGCTGTCGCTGGCCTGTCAGCACGCCGCGCAGCGCTGGTACGAGCGCAAGTCGCAGCAGCCGGCGATTAAGAACTCTCTCAGCGCTTATATCGGAACGGTCCGGCCCCGCGAGCGTCTGCTGGCGTTCGGCCTGCTCGGCGCGGCGGCGGTCGGCACGGGGCTGACGCTGCTGGGCCGGAACAATGCCGGCGATTCCAGCGTTAAGTAAAGCATGACAAGCTATTACAACGAAGAAGACCTGCCCCGGTTCGCCGAAATCGGGCGCGAGCGGCCCGACCTCACCAAGAAGTTCTTTGAGTATTACACGGCGACGCTGGAAGAAGGGGCGCTGACCAAGCGCGAGAAAGCTTTAATTGGCCTGGCGGTCGCCCATGCCATCCCCTGCCCGTACTGCATTGACTCGTTCGCGCAGTCGTGCCTGGAAGCCGGCTCCAATTTGGAGCAGATGACCGAGGCCATCCATGTCGCCAGCGGCATCCGGGGCGGCGCGACCCTGATTCATGGCCTGCAAGCCCTGCGCTCGGTTGACAAAGTGAGTATGTAATGCTACCCCTTCCCATGACCACGCGAGTTTTTGACGCCGCCCTAGAGCGGGCCGGGCAGTTCCCGCTCCGGGCCGTGCGCGTGGACACCCTGCAAATCAATGTCGGCAAGCGCTGCAACCAAGCCTGCAAGCACTGCCATGTGGATGCCGGGCCGAACCGCACTGAGGAGATGTCCCGCGAGACCGCGCAGGAAGTGATTGCGGCCCTGAAACGGAACTCCGGCATTGGGACGCTTGACATGACCGGCGGTGCGCCGGAGCTGAACGCAAACTTCCGCTATTTAGTGGAGTCGGCAAAAGCGCTGGGGCGGCAAGTCATAGACCGCTGCAATTTGACCGTGCTGTTTACTCCCGGACAGGAAGACACGGCGCAGTTTTTGGCCGAACATCAAGTGGAAGTCGTCGCTTCTCTGCCCTACTACCTGGCGGACCGCACGGACGCGCAGCGGGGCGGCGGCGTGTTTGAGGAAAGCGTCGCCGGCCTGCGCCTCTTAAACAGCCTGGGCTACGGGCAGCCGGGTTCGGGCCTTGATTTGAACCTTGTGTATAACCCGACCGGAGCATTCCTGCCGCCCGCGCAGGCAGCGATTGAGGCCGAATACAAGTCTGAGATGGCGAAGCGCTACGGCATCGCGTTTAATCATTTGTATACGATTACCAATATGCCGATTGCCCGGTTCAAGCACTTTTTGGAGCGCACCGGCAACTACGCGCCGTACATGGACAAGCTGACGGCGGCGTTCAACCCGGACGCTGCTGCAAATGTCATGTGCCGGTCGCTGATTAGCGTCAGCTACGACGGCTTTTTGTACGACTGCGACTTCAACCAAATGCTGGACCTGCCCGTTACCTCCGGCAATCCGCGTCATGTTCGGGATTTGGACGCCGCTGCTTTAGCACGGCGCACCATTGCTGTCGGCGACCACTGCCTGGGCTGCACAGCGGGGGCCGGGTCGTCCTGCGGCGGGGCCGTCGCGTGACCCCCCGCCCTGTCGTCATCGTCATGGTTAAAGCCCCCGTGCCGGGAACGGTCAAGACGCGCCTTGTACCTCCCCTCACGGCGGAGTCTGCCGCCGCGCTTGCCGCCGCTTTTGTTCAGGATGCTGTCCGCAGCGCCCGCCCAATCGCCGAAGTGCTGATTGCTTACGCACCGTCTACGGGGAAAACTTCACTGGAAACTCTGCTGCCGAATGGCCTGCATTGGACCGCGCAGCGAGGCGATAATCTCGGCGAGCGCATGGGCGCAGCCATGGCGGACGCGGCGGCGTCGGGCTTTTCGCCGCTTGTCGTTATCGGCACGGACAGTCCCACCTTGCCGCCTGCCTGCATTGCCGAAGCTATCCAAGCGCTGCAATCAAACGCCGCCGACGTTGTTTTCGGCCCGACCGAGGACGGCGGGTACTACTTGGTCGGAGCAAGGCAGCCGCAGCCCGGCTTGTTTGACGGCGTCGCTTGGAGTACCGAGGCCGCGCTGACGCAGACCGCCGCCAACGCCGCTCGCCTCGGCTTGCGCTGCCATCTGCTGCCCGCGTGGCATGACGTGGACACCAGCGAAGACTTGGCCCGCCTGCGGCGTGAATTGGAAGACTCAGCGACTCGAGAGCGGGTTCCGGCGACGGCGCGGTGGGCGAAGGATTAGGACGCCCCCACCCCCGCCGCAAGCGGCGACCCCTCCCCCACTTCGTGGGAGAGGGGTAAGAACAGAGGCAGAAGCCTCTTCACTTATTAGTCTGGCTCCCCTCTCCCGTTCCGACGGGGGAGGGGGTTTCTACCCCTTCACCGGGCGCACATCCGCAAACCACCGCTTGAGCGTCTTCGGCGCGACACCTGCCTTGTAACCAAGATACAGCAGGCACATCAAGAGCGACGCCCGCCAAACCCCATGTGCTTCCCACCGGCGCGGCGAGATTACGACAAATGCGGACATAATGCGGAACCTGCCGAGCCGCTTCAGACGCGAAACAAAGGTCATGTCCTCAAACAGCGGCCAATTCGGAAAGCCGCCGGCCGCCGCGAATGCCGTCCGGCGTACAAAGATCGCCTGGTCTCCGGTGGCTTCCGAGACGAGGCGCGAGCGGAAATTGATCAGCCGAGCCAGCCGGTGCAGGGCAGTCGAGGAGGATGCGGGAAAGCGGATTTGGAAAGCCCCGCCGACTGTTACCGGGTCGGCAAGCGCCCCATAAACCGCAAGGCCGGCGCTTTGCGGCAGCAGGCAGTCCGCGTGCAGGAACAGCAGCACGTCGCCTGACGCCGCCGCCGCCCCGGCGTTCATCTGCGGCCCGCGCCCCCGCTCTGCATCCGCGAGGCTCAGCTCCGGGCGCTCCCGCACCCACTCCCGCGTTCCGTCCTCACTGCCGCCGTCGGCGACTACAATCTCTGCCCCCGGCAGGCAAGCCTGCACCTGCCGCACCGTCTCCGGCAGGCCCGCCCGCTCGTTCAGCACGGGGATAATCACGGATAGGCTGAGGACAGGCTGAAACATCAGTACGGCAGGCCAAACTGAGCACGCACTTCTCCAACGCTCTTAGTTTGCCCCGCCACGCTCTCGGCAAGGCCGGCTTCAATGGTTTGCCGCACATAAATCTCGTACATTAGGTCGCCCCAAGTTGAGTTCTCCGGCAGGCTTTCGATAAGCTGCTTGGCTTCTTCTTTAGTGTTGGGATTGCTTGCGGTTGGCATGGTTTTATCCTTCTTCCGTGTATTTCTCTTTCAGGCTGGCGACGACGCTGGGGTCGGCCAAAGTTGTCGTATCGCCGAGCGCCCGGCCTTCAGCGATGTCGCGCAGCAAACGCCGCATGATCTTTCCCGAACGGGTTTTGGGAAGCTCGGCGGAAAAGAGAATGTCGTCGGGGCGAGAGATGGCACCGATTTTTTTGGCGACGTGGTCTTTTAATTGGCCGGCAAGCTCGGACGTGCCGCCAACGCCGTCTTTGAGGGTGACGAATGCGGCGATGGCCTGGCCCTTAATCTCGTGGGTGCGCCCGATGACGGCAGCTTCGGCGACGCTTGGATGGTCTACGAGCGCCGACTCGACTTCCATCGTGCTGATGTTGTGGCCCGCGACCAGCATGATGTCGTCCACCCGGCCCAGCAGCCAGTAATCGCCTTCTTCGTCGCGCCGCGCTCCGTCGCCGGGGAAGTAGTAGCCTTTGCCCGCAAACTTGCTCCAGTAGACGCTTTTGTAGCGCTCGTCGTCACGCCAGAGCGTCCGCAGCATGGACGGCCAGGGCTGAGTGATGACGAGTATTCCGGTCTGGTCCGTGCCGTGCGGCAGCGGTTCCCCGGCCTCGTCCACGACTTCGGCGGCGATGCCGGGGAACGGGCGGGACGCCGACGCCGGCTTAGTCTCGGAGATGCCCGGCAGGGGCGTGATCATAATTGCGCCGGTCTCGGTCTGCCACCAGGTATCTACAATCGGGCAGTTTTCGCGTCCGATGTTCTTGTGATACCAGAGCCAGGCTTCCGGATTAATCGGCTCGCCGACGGAGCCTAAAAGCCGCAGACTCGAAAGATCGTGCTTTTCCGGCCACTCCTGGCCCCACTTCATAAACGCCCGAATGGCGGTCGGAGCGGTATACATAATGGTGATGCCGTGCTTCTCAATCAATGTCCAGAAGCGGTCTTTTTGCGGCCAGTCGGGAGCGCCTTCGTAAAGAAATACCGTCGCGCCATTTGCCAGCGGGCCGTAGACGACGTAGGAATGACCCGTCACCCAGCCGACGTCCGCCGTACACCAGTAAACGTCATTGTCTTTGATGTCAAAGATGTACTTGGTCGTTGCTGCAACGCCCGTGAGATACCCGCCCGACGTATGCAGAATGCCCTTCGGCTTGCCTGTAGAGCCGGACGTGTACAGAATATAGAGCGGGTCTTCGGCATCCATCGGCTGCGCGTCGTGTTTAGCGCTCGCTTCGTCCATTAGCCGGTGCCACCAGAAGTCGCGGCCCTGCTTCATCGAGACGTGTTTGGCATCTTCCGTGCGGTTCACGACCACGACTTTTTCAATCGTCGTTTCGCCTTCCAGGGCTTTGTCGGCTAAGTCTTTCAGCCGCACCGGAGCGCCGCGCCGCCAGCCGCCGTCCGCCGTAATCAGCAGTTTAGATTGGCTATCGGAAATCCGCTCCGCCAAACTATCCGCCGAAAAGCCGCCGAACACGACCGTATGCACCGCGCCGATGCGGGCGCAGGCCAGCATCGAAATGACGGCTTCGGGAACAGACGGCAGATAAATTGTCACTCGGTCGCCCTTGACAATGCCCAGCCCTTCCAGCACATTCGCCAGCTTGCAAACTTCTCGGTGCAGGTCCCAGTAGGTGAGAACCCGCGTGTCGCCCGGCTCGCCCTCAAAGATAATTGCCGCTTTGTTGCGCCGCCCATCGGTCAAATGCCGGTCCAAACAGTTCGCCGCGACATTAAGCTGCCCGCCCACAAACCACTTGGCATGGGGCGGGTTCCACTCGCACACCGTCTCCCAGGGTTTTGTCCAAGTCAGCAGCTCCCCGGCCTGTTTAGCCCACCACCCTTGCGGGTCCGCCGCCGCTTCCTCGTAGACCGACGGATTATTGATATTCGCCTGTGCCGTAAACTTCGGCGACGGCGCAAAACTTTGCTCTGCCACTGTGCATGATCTCCTGTTGCTGTTTAGTTGCCTGGCGGTTGAATAGCGGGGTTGTAGAAAACCCCGGCGTCCTGCAGGCTTGTCACTCCATCGGGTATTTGAGGCCCCACTGGGACCGGAGAGTGTCCAGTGTCTGCATGATGGACAGCGTCTCGTCCAGCGGCATAATCGCGCTTTCGGTCTTGCCGGCGCGAAGGCAGCTTTGGACTTCCTGGGCCTCATAGTTAAAGCCTTCACCCTCGAACGGAACAGCAATTTCTTCGGTTTTGCCGCCGGCATTGAGGGTGAGATTGACCGGGTTCCAGAACGGCGCGTGGAGCTTGAGGGAGCCGTCGGTGCCGAAGATGGCGGCTTCCGACGGCGTATTAATCCGAACGCCGGTCACAATGGAGGCAAGCTGGCCCTGAGCGTACTTCAGCGAAACGGCGGCCATCTCGTCCACGCCGGTTTCGCCCATCTGCGCGAGGCCGGAGACATCGGTAGGAGTGCCG
>JAABUO010005604.1_pt1 | contig 14566 bp, 21 predicted proteins | sample 5559291 | NCBI WGS metagenome assembly JAABUO01 (sample SAMN10711878, study PRJNA513372) | rock metagenome | isolation source: Antarctica rocks | place: Antarctica: Victoria Land, Finger Mt sud | reverse complement strand
ATGAACAAGAGCCAATTGCTTGTGGGTGCACAGAGCGCAAGCCGGCTCTTTGATAGAGCGCCCCCAGCCTGTGCAAGCACTGCAAGGCGGCGGGCGCGCGCCTCCGCGGCGCCCTGCTTCAGCGCGTCGTCCTGCGGGACCATGTCCGCGATATTCGGGCTGGAGGCGGAGAAGCGGTGGCGCCCGCGCTGGAGCCTCTGCAGGCTGGACAGCGACATGCTGCCCAGCTTGGACATGGTCACAAACTGCGACGTCTCGCTCACGCTGCCCTGGCCCTCCATCGGCTGCGCGCACCCGCGCATGCGTCAGGGGCATGCCAGGTGCGGCATGTGTGAGTCAAGGGCTGTGCCGGCGCGGGCTCTGCTGATGGGTTGAGGCTGTGCAGCGCTGCGCGGCGATGCATGGTGTGACTGCAAATCAGAGTTGTGCGCGGCTTTGCCTGCTACGGCACACATCATCCAGGCTTTGGCTGCAGGATGCTGTCAATCCAGCTGTGCCTAGAGCGGTGATAGTTTCTGGTGGATGGCGTCACAGGTGGGTGGTGTCACAGAGAGGCTGGCATGCGCAGGAGCGGGAGCGGCCGGACGCCAGGTTGGATGGGGTTGCAGACCTCGCCCACGCGGCCGGTGACGGGGTCGAACGGGATGCGCTCCTCCGCCATGCGCCCGTCCGGCTTGGGCACCAGCTCGATCAGCGTGTGCAGCGGGATCTCAAGCCGCGGGATGTCCTGCGGCGCGCAGGCGCCAGCGCATCAGCACAGCCGCCCGCAGCACCAGCGAGATGGGCCTCGTCAGGACTAAACGACGTACGAATGATGTCCTGAGTCCATGATGGCGATGCGGATGCATGCAATGGCAGAGTATGCATTCCTTGTGTGAAAATGGGTTGCCTGGACAGCCAGCTGCAGGGCCTGACAGGCTGCACAACGTGTTCGCGACACGCTCCGCGCTGCGGTCAGAGCGCGGGCCGCGCGCCGCGCGCCTTCAGCGGCGTCTTGGTGAAGTAGCCATAGATGGCGCGCAGGATGGCCTGGTGCGCGACCACGCACACGCACTCGCGCTCGCGCTCGATCTCGATCACCACTGGCTCTAGGCGCTGCACAACGTCCATGTAGCTCTCGCCGCTGGGGTACCTACCGCACCCCGAGCCAGGGTTATAGGACCTTCCCTACCTATGCTCGCGTTCGACTCGATCACCACCGGCTCCAGGCGCTGGACGACGTCCGTGTAGCTCTCGCCGCTGGGGTACCTGCGCCGCGCCTGATTTGCGAGCAGTTTGACTGCAATCAGGTGTTCAGTGGCCCGCCGCCTCCGACGCGTCCTCTCTGAGGCATGTCCTTAGCCGGGCAGACCATGAACACCCTCCAGACGCTAGCTGGATTACATTTATGTAGCTCTCGCCGCTGGGGTACCTGCGCCGCGCCGCGCGCCCGCGCATGCTGAGTTCGCTGGCGCGGCAGGCCGCCAGCCCATCCAGCTTTGTCCGCGGCCTGTGAATATGCTGCAGGATCCCGAAAGCCAACGCAGTGCGCGAGGCGGCAGTGCACGAGTCGGCGGGCCTGTAATCGCCGCCGAGCTCTGGTGGATCGCCGCTGTGGAGCGCGCCAGCCGGCGCCGCGTGCACGGCACAGGCGCGGCGGGGCGCGGGGTTGCGGGCGCGGGTGCGCACCGGTACCGCAGCTTGTCGCTCTTGCGCGCGCGGAACTCCTCTGGCTGCTGCTCCTCGATCTGCTCGTAGGTCATGCCGTCGAAGATGCCTGCATGGATCTCGTCCAGTGCCTGCGCGCGCCAGCGCGCGCACTCGCGCGCAGCCGGCACGTCTGCCCTCCACCACTGCACAGGAGGCGCGGCGCGGCTGCTGGTGCACGAGCAGCCAAGCACTGCTTCAGGCGTCCTGGACATTCGCTTTCTGATCCAAGCACAACTGGTATGCGTATTCGGACTTGGCGACAATGACGCCAGCCAGCAGCTCGGAGCATCCTGACGGAAGTACATCAAGGGTAGGGGTAGGGCACCCGAACCCTAGGCGCACCTTCCAGCGCAGCTTGGGGAAGGGCAAGTGCTCCGCCGTCTGGATGGTGCGCTTCAGCGTGCTGGTCCAGACGGACACCGGCATCGTCGCGCCCTCGCTCGTCTGCGCGGCGCAGCGCCCCATCGTGGTGCGCATGCGGGCGCACCCGTCCGTCACTGGTCCGTGCGCCCGCGGACATAAGGCGAGGCAGGTCCGGCGCCAGGAAGCAAGTTTGCGCTTGTATATGGCCATGCTGGGGCACTGGAAGCAACGCCGGGGCTCATAGGGCAACTTCACGCAGGTCCGCTGCGGCAGCGGTCAGAAGCGGCGAGCGCGCAGCGCGCGAAACCTCCTCCAGCGCATGCCTGTAATTTAAACATACTGCCGAAGGGTGAGCGGGCCGCGCCAAGGGGATGCGGTCAACGACGATGTCGGGCAGCACGGCCGCGTACTTGCGCCCGGAGTCGGTAATGTTGGAGTCGCCGCCCAGCAGTGCCTTGCGGTTGTACTCGCTCTCGCCGTGCCGCGTCAGCCAGATCTTTCGCAGCCGCGTCACGCCCGACTTGCACACCTGCGCGCCCTGACGCGCTATCAGGCACGACCTTGCCCACATGCCTGGGCAGCTCGCAGCCATTGCTATGCTAGGGCTTAACATGGGACTGGAAAAGGCGCCGACGTGATCACATTCACTTACGTTGCTTTGCCACGCTCAGCAGATTCTCCTAGAGAGAAATGCCGTCACACTTTGTGCAGCGTGTCGTTAGGAACCGCATGCTGCCAGCGCTCAGCCAGCGTGTTGGCACAAAAGTGCGACCATCAGACGGTAGGCTCGCCCTTGCACCACGTATCAAGGTCGCCCAAGGTAAGGGCGGGCGCGCCTGCATGAGGAAGAAGACCATCTTGCCGGGGATGTAGCCGCTGATGCGGTTGACGTCCATGTAGCCCCGCCCCGTCACCCTGCCGCATTGCGCACCCACTGAGCACTGTGCTGGGCCTCTCTTGGGGTCCATCTGGCCCCCGCTCGGCAGCCTTGCACACAGCTCTATTTTACACACAGCCCAAAAGGACAGTTGCACACTCAGGTGCCCCAACTCCATGACGCAAGCGAAGGTTGGCGTCGTGGATCTCAAATCTTGCCCAGGAATTCTAGTTGTAGACGTCCGGCATCGCAGGCATGGCCATGCAAATGCGTTAGCGCATGCAGAGGCTGCGACGGGCGGGGCGGGGCCGCGCGCATGTCGATGAGCTTGATGTAGTGCAGGTTGCGGTCGGTGATGGTCTCGTACACCTCCTCGTACAGCCGGATGCGCTCGCGAAAGTCCCGCAGCGCCTGCTGCTCCGGCGCGGGTCAGGGGCGGGGGAGGGGGCTCAGTCCCGGTCCGCTTCACAGCCTTTGAAAATGATTTCATTGCCTTCCACTTTTGTAGTCATGTGAGATCATTATGCCTGAAATATCCAGCTTTGCGCGCGGCACATGCCCGACTCAGCATTCGCAGCTGCACTGCCGTGTACACATGACCACAACACACATGACCACAAGGCCTCGGGATCAGCAGGCTACCCCGCAAAACAATACCGCAGGTGCAGAGTGCTGCCGAGCGCGTACGTGTTGACAGCACAAGCCCATGGCGTTGCTGGACCAGCGCGTGCTGTAGCAGGCACGCAGGGCCTTGCCTGCCTTCCGAGGCGGCCTGGCAACTCCCCAGGATGAATGCCTGGGGTCCGCAACCATGCAGGGGCGCTGCAGAAAGCCCGGCGCGCCACCGCGTCAGCATTCTGCTCACACACTGCTCACCCACTGCAGACGTGCCGTGGGGTGCCGATTGTATGCAGGGGGGCGCGATAGGGCGCGCGCGCACCGCCTCGCTGTCCTGCTCCGTGTAGTCCGGCGAGTACATCATCTTGTAGCGGTAGTTCTGCTCCAGGACGGCCTCGTCGTTGCAGATGCTCTCGATGAACAGGTACTGCCAGCGGCCGTGAAAGCGGTCGCGCTGCGCGCGCGCACGCCACGCCTCATGCGCGCGCGCGGCAGGCAGCTGCCCCGCGGGTCTTGCCACACTGACAAGAGCGCTCCAGTCGAGACACACTACTACTGTGCGCTTCACGACGCGAGTGCGCCGAGTGAGTGAATCAGCCCTTACGCACCATGGCACGCCTTGCAGTCCTGCTGCGGGCGGCGCTCGGGCAAAGTGCATGCGTCTGGGGCATATGACGGTGCGTCCCTGGCATGCTCGGGCTGCCAACCCCTCGCAGGCAGCGGCAAGGGCGGGCGCACACCAGCAGCGAGCGCCGCTCCTCCGTGGAGTTGGTCGCGTCGAAGATGGCCACCTGCGCGTCCACTGCAAGCGGGGACTCGAACGCGGCCGCCAGGCCGGCGCGCCGCGCGGCGGCCTCCGTCCGCACCGCATGCCACGGCAGTTGCGCATCCCGCAGACGCGGAGCAAGTGGAAAGGCGAATGCTTCAGGCTTCAGGCTAGAGACTGTGTAAAATGACACACGACAGTTGCATGGCTGACAAATGTTTCTCTTGAATACCAGCCCTAAATGATCCTCACTAGGCAGTCAAAAGCAGTCTGTCCTGTGGCAAGGAGGGCACAGACTGCCTGGGGCAGCGGCCCCTACTTAACCCTGGCTGCCTGCCCCTCCGGGGCCGCACATACGCGCATGCATGCATCCCGTTCCTGCCAAGAAACTCTGCAGACCTTGGAGTATTGTCAGCGTGGCCTTCCCGGTGCTAATCTTGTGCTTGGGGTCTGAGAGCACCCTAGCACTCCCTATCACTCTCCCTAGCACTCACACACCCCAAGCACAAGATTGGCACCAGGGAGGGCACGCTGACGTTACTCTGAAGTCTGCAGAGGTCCTTGGCAGGAACGGGATACATGCGTGCGCGTATGTGCAAGAAGAAGTAAATAAGTTTACAGTATTGCCATTTGAGGATGCCGCCGGCATCGGCGCACCGGTGACCAGCCAGCGCTCCATTTCCTCCAGCGCGGCAAGCAGCGCGCGATGCCGCGCCTCGCGCCCCGCCTGCCCGCACACGGGAGCTCAGCGGGAGCGTAGCACCCCTTCTCAGGCCCCTCAGCACACTCTCATGTGGCCTGCGCAGCGTGTGCGCGCCGCACCGCCTGCGTCAAGCCGCCTACCCGTATCAGCGAGCGCGCACCCGCACCTTTACTGCGCATGGCACGCAACACACACAGCATGTGCTCGTGCGCGAAACATGCCTTGGCTCACGGCCTGCCCTGTGGCATGGGGAAATAAACCCTGCGCAACCCCGCAACAACCCGCGCACGAACCGGGTTGTTGTGGTCGAAGAAGGCGGCGTCCTGGACGTCGGACTCGCCCTTCTGCTTCCGGCGGTACTGCCCCACGTTGAAGTGGCGCGTGTCGTGGCCCAGCCTGCGCGGCCGCACGGCGCGCGCTCGCATCGGTGCACGCACCCGCAGTGTGCATGGGCAGGCAGAGGGCTTTCGGTCAACAGGCGTGTCCCCCTGACGCATGCGCTGCGTGCGGCATTGTTGCAGTGCGAGTTTGCATCAGGGTGTGCTCCTCCCCTTTGCGATTCCTAGCACACGCGCTAACCAACAGGCGGCGTAAACAGCCAGCGGCACTCGCCCCTGCGCACAGGGAGGCTGTATTCGCCTCGGCGGCCGCGGCCGCCGCGCACCAGTTCAGGTAGCACATCAGCTTGTTGCACAGGAACGTCTTGCCGCGCCCGGGCAGGCCGACCAGGATGATGATGAGCTTCTGGCGGTCGATGCGCAGCTTGCGCCGGCGGCTGACGCGCCGGCGCATGCCGCCCTCGCCGGCCTCCTCGCGCTCGCTGGCCGGCTCCGACTCGTCCTCGGAGTCGTCGCTGGCGGCGATGATGACGTCCTTGAAGTACACGTGCGTGCTGTTCGCCGGCGGGCCCGCGTCCGGCAGCTGCCGCGGCACGTCCGGCAGCCTGCGCGCCGGCCCGCGCGCGCTGGGAGCCGGCGCCAGGCGCACCGCTCCGCCACCGGGCGAGCGCCGGGCTGGGCGCGCTGCCCCGCGGCCGTTGTGCCTCGGCCAGCTGCCGCGCGGCGCTGTGGCAGCTGACCGGCAACGGGAGCAGAGCAGAATTGCTGCAGTAGCGACCCGCACCGCTGCCCGCCAGGTGCTGGGGCCGTGCTGGGGCAGCCCCGCGACTGTCGCCTGCAGCGGCGTGCCCGCACGGACGCGCTGCCAACCTGGCCGCTGCTGACGCCAGAGCGGTGCGTAGCAGGGCCTTTCAGGCTCACACGTTTGGGCCGCACGTGCCGACTCCCAGCTCAGCAGGTGTACATGTACAGCGGGGTGCAAGCAGGCACAAGCGCGGTAGTTTACCGGTCAGGCAGATATGCCAGGCCGCGTGCTCACTGAGCGCCAAGCACTGCCCACGGCTATATAGCAGACAGATGGCTATACAGCGACCTGTCTGCTGGCTCGGCGGCAGGCATTGCGCAAAGGCATGAGCAGCAGGAGCTGCGTGGCTGCACCGTTTGGATACAGGAACGGGACAGTGACCGCACCCCTGTGCTGTGGGGCTGTCGCCATCAGAGCCCGTGCGCTTCCTGTGCCGCGTCTTGCCCTTGGACAGCCGCGAGCGCCAGTACTCCCACATCAGACACAGCCCTCGGCCAGTGCGCGCTAAGTGCCCTGCAACATTGACTTGCTGTCAGGTGCGGGCTACAAGGCTTGGCTAGACTATCGATGGGGGTCCAATGCTGAATGCTGTGGCCCAGGCCAAACCCTCGATTGCTGACCCTACACATGTAACTGCAAATTTTGTTACAAAGACATATTGCAGTGCACCCAGGCCAGCGCAAGGCTCAAAGCACCAGGCCCGGAGACCGCGACGGCATGCTCATTCTTGGGGTGAGCTGCAGGCCCACCTCCTGCAGTGCCAGGCCATGACCTGGCCATGCCCTGGCGCTCGGGCCTGCTTCTGGCACCCCCCAACTAGGATTGACATTTGCAGGGACAGGAGCAGCTAGCTGGCGCCTGCTTGCGGGTCAATGGCGAGCGAGGGGCCGAGGCGGGGCCGTGCTGCGGGTTTGGTGGGGAGCCGGACGGCCCGGCGTCCGCCTTCCGGCTGCAGGGCCATGTCGTACCCCCGTGGTTTATGAAGATGCTGAGCTCCAAGTTCTTCACGCCCTGCGAGCGGCACAGCGGCCACAAGAAGAACGAGGCGCGGGCCCGGCACACTTGCATTGTGCCGCGTCCCACGTCCGAGGTGGCCTGGAGTGGCGTGCTAGGCTCCTGCACGCACATATGGCGCCAATTGGGCGTGTACGGCGGCGAGGTGGCTGGGCGGCCGACTCGTGCTTTGACGGGGGTGGTCAACGCCTGGTTGCCCTGCAGGAGCCAAGCTCCACAACCTCTGAAATTGGGGCAGCCTGGCCGTTGCCGCCCAAGGCTTGGCCTCAGAGTGGTGCCGCAGGCTAGCGGGTCGTCACATGGCGTGTGATGCCTTGAAATTACGTTTCGTCTCCTGGCCGGATGCTTCGCGTGCAGCGGGTGAAGCGCAGCCCCACGGGGCTGGCAGCCGCTTCAATTGCACGCACGCCGCAGGGGGAGGAGCAGGCTGAGACAATCTCCCAACACATAGGCTTACACCGCCTGCGCGGCGCGCAGTGCACGTACTTCTGCGCGGACTGCAATATGGTCTGCAGGGGGCTCTGCCAGCACTGCTTGCCAGAGCACCCGCCTCACCACACCGTCATCCAGGTGCGACCCGCGTCACGTCTTGAAAAGAGCGCAGCAGCATTGCTCAATGCTCTGCCGCGGCGTGTATGGCCGCCCCCGAGGCGTGCTGGTGCCGGCTCCTGGTCCTGCTTCAAGACCCCACTGCGGTGCCTGAGCAAGCGGAAGCTGTCGTGGCGCCATGCCTAGAGCATCCACGCCAGTGCGCATGCAGATTACACGCAGCTCCTCAAGACTAGGTGGAGCCGGGACAGACTTAACAGTCAGGTGCCAGAGCAGCCTCAGGCTGGGTGGGAAGAAGGCTGCTCCAAGCAGAGGAGTCTGAGCTGCCAGTGAGGCGCGGGCGGCGCGCCGCGCAGATACGGCGCTACGTCTACTGCGACGTGGTGCGCAGCCAGGACGTGCAGCGCTACCTGGACCCGGCTGGCGTGCAGACGTACATCATCAACCAGGCCAAGGTCGTCTTCCTCAACCACCGCCCGCAGTCCAAGCCGACCAAGGCGCGCGCGCGTACCTCCCTGCACTCCGCGCCGTGCTTTACACCCTGGGCAGGCTCGAGCGTGCCTGCGGCCGCCGGGTCAGAACAAAGCGAGCCTGTCCCTGCAGCACGCTGAGGCTGTCGAAGGCTCAGTGAATTTCACGCTGCGCATGCACAGCTGGCACATTTATTGTACATGTACATGCATCAGCTCACTGGGAGGACAGCTGGCGTTGAGCGCGCTCTGCTGCCTGGGACGAGCACGGGCTGCGCACGAGCGCGCGCGCCTGCTGCTGTTGCGTGAGCCCGGCCGCCGGCGCAGGCGCTGGGCAGCATGGACCGCTGCCAGACGTGCAAGCGCACGCTGCGCGAGGGCTACCTGTTCTGCTCGCTCGCCTGCAAGGCGCGCCCTGAGCCCCCTTGCACCACACCCTGCGCACCCCTGTATGCAGCACAGCCACGCATGCAGGCACCGCGTCCTGCTCATGCCCGCCATGCAGAAAAGCCGCGCAGGCGGACGGCGCCCCTGACCCTGACCCTGGCCAACCGGGCGCGCCTGGGCGCTCGCAAGCTCGTGGACCCCGCCATGACACTCCGTGCCAGGCTCGCCTTACCCCGAGGAAGCGCACCCTGTCCCATCGCTGCGCAGGTGGCCTCGCTGCAGCTGGAGCGCGGCGGGTCGCTGGCGCGCGTCGCTGGCGGCCGGCCCCGAGCGGAGCTGCCCTGCGCCGCTGCGGGGCAGGGCTGCCTGTCCGCCAGCGCGCTCGCGTTCGCCAGGTAGCCCCGGCAGCTCCTCGTTCGCCGCTGACACGCGCTGCACCGGGTCACGCTGCCGATGCCGAGCGGTAGTTTGTGCCTTGCGATACACCCGGTGCCAGGTGTGGAACAGCCTGGTGATGTTTTACACGGGCCGAGCCGACCAGGCCATTGCGTGATCGGTATTTTGCAGCACCTCCCACCCTTGCTGCCGTCAAGCTGCGGCCCCTGCCCGTACACGGTTATGTCATGATTACAACGAGCTGCTGCCGGCGCCAGAGCAGATTTTCAAGCTGCAGAGGGACGCGCTCCCCGCTGTCTTCAATAGCATGCCACATGACGCGCCCTATGAGTCGCTGCAGGATATCAGACCAGATATTCAGACCAGGTCTGATCTCCTTGAGCGCCTCGTAGAGCCCGTCATGCGGCATGCTATTGAAGAGCGCGAGCAGCGCGTCCCTCTCCAGCTCCGTGAGCTGCTCAGGCGCCGGCAGCAGCTCGGTATAGTGGGTTTGCCAGAGCGCGAGGGGCAGCAGCAGCAGCGGCGACAAGGTCAATAGCCAGAAGGAACGTCTATGGCCAGGCCTGCATGGCAGCCCTGAATGTGGCAAAAAGCGCACCTGTCGCCGGCAGCGCGTACCGGCGGGCGCTGGCGGGCAGCGCGGCGGCCGCGCCGGCGGACGGCGGCGCCGCCGTCGACGAGCGGCAGCTGGCGACGGCGCTGGACCCGCTGCTGGCGGCGCGGCGGCCGCTCGGCCACCCGGGGCTCCCGCACCCGCACGCGCTGCTGGCCTACCCGGCAGCCGGCTGCTGGAAGCGGCGCAAGCAGCTGCTGCCGCAGCGCAGCCCACTGTCTTGAGTTCTTTTTTTGGGGCAGGCGCGCGCTTGCGCACGAGGGCGGCCGCCGGCACAGGCGGCAGCTGGCTGCCGCGGCGACGGGCAGCTGCTGCCCATCGCCCGGCCACCCAGGGCTGCCGCGCCTGCACGCGCTGCCGGCCTGTCCCGGCGCCCGCCGGTGCAAGTGGTGCGAGCGTCCGCAGGGCGCCCTCGTTTGAATAAGCTTGGGAATACAGGCCCGGGGTCCACACCCGCCGGGCCAAGCTGCCAGGGGCATGCCCAGGTTTTTTACCGTGCACCTTGGGCGGGGTTGCGTGGGCGGCAGAGGCGCCGCCCTGCGTTTTGACCACCAGTTTTGCAGCACAACGGCGGCGTTAGTGCGCGGCCGGGGTGCTGGCCTGGAGCAGAGCCGGGCGCATGCCTCTGGCCGCGCCGCATGCCGGGAGAGCAGCATGAGGCTGGGACGCATGCCGGCTGCGCGTCAGACCAGGGGCATGCCCCCCGCTCGCCTGCCAGCACCCTGGCCGCCGCCCGCTGGGCGCGCCCGACACTGGGTATGGCAGCCGCGCTCTGCGGCACGGGTATAAGCGGCCACAGCACAGGCTGTGCAGTCCTGCAGAGCTTTAATACCAACGCACGACCCAGCTCCTACCCGCATTATGCTTGTATACTATCTTGCGGAAAACTATATTTCTACCCGCCCGGTACAACAGCACGTCCATGGGCGCTCAGTGAGCAACCCCGCGGCATGCAAGTGTCGCTCCCCCCTGGCATGCCCTATTGTGGATGCCCGCAGCATGCTGCGTCATGCGTGAATGCTGGAATTAATGAGCGTATGTGAGGAACTGAAACAGTTGCATACTGACAGCATTATGCCGCCCGCTTTGCTGTGTGTCCCAGCATTGATGTGTACGTTCACCTGGTGCTCGGCCCGCAGCCCCATGGCATGGGGCACCTCAGCAGCACTGTATCTGGGTCTTTGGGGCAGCTTTGCATGCCCAGAATAAGGCGTGCATGCGTGACGCATCACCACGATGTCTGTCGGGTCCGCGCTGTGCTGCTGTGCAGCTGTCACTGCCGGTGGGCGGCCGGCCAGGGGGTCAGGCTCTGTCGTGAAGTGATGCCCGGAACCAATGCCTGCCCTGCGGGCCACAGCAGCACCTTGCGCCCCGCCAGCCCTGCAATGCTCCACGGCTTGTCGCCAGAGTACTGTGTGCTTGAGTGTGAGATGCTTGCTACCTGTACCTGTTTGTGCCCTGTCACGGCCTGCTGCAGCCTTCCAAGTATTGAGCACTATGGTACCGAGTTGCCTGTTATGAGCAGCGAGGCTTGGAGAATGCACTGCACGTGATGTCGAGGCTGCTGGCTTTGTAATGTCAAGGAAAGTCATCACGACACGGTCTCAGCAGACGCCTTCATCAGAAGGAGGGAGAGTGCAAGGCAAGCATAGGCGTTATACTAGGGTGGTGAAATGCAGAGTGCATTAGAGCGGGGGCAAAATTGCCCCACAAAATTGCCCCGTGCACCAGGCCTCCAGCCTTGCATGTCACATCAAGCTGCGCCCCGCATGCCTGCCTGAAGCCAGTGTGCTGCCAATGGCGGGCACGCCGGCGACGACGCCGCGCGGGCAGGGCGACCCGGCGCGCGACGAGAAGGCACGCCGCGTGCGCAACCTGCTGAGCAGCTACTACGGCGCCGCGGACGCCGGCGGCGCGCCGGAGGCCTCGCCCGAGCAGCCCGGGACGCCGTCCCGGGCGGCCGCGCGCGCCCCGCTCGCGCCGCGCGCGGCCGCGGGCCTGGACTCGACCACCTTTGACGCCGACCGGTACCTGGCGCAGCTGCTGCGCAGCACGCGCCTGGACGCGCTGCTGGCCAAGCACGCGGAGGTGTCGACCGAGATCCGCAGCCTGGACTCGGACATGCAGATGCTGGTGTACGAGAACTACAACAAGTTCATCTCCGCCACCGACACGATCCGCAGCATGAAGTCCAACGTGGACGGCATGGACTCGAACATGCAGGAGCTGCAGAGCATCATCGGTGCGCTGTTCCGCAGCGCTCCAGTGCGGCCGGACTCGCAGCCGCTGACCGTCACTTACAGCGCTGCCTGATGAGCCGCGAGCGGCGCAGTGAGCGTGTCAGAGCGCAGCAACGGCGTCAATGCCAAGCTGCAGCTGCGCCGGGCCCAGATCGAGGACCTCAACCAGGTGCGCGCGGCCGCACCGCACAGGGTCTCCTTGATGGCGTGGCGTGTGCGCCGCACGCGGGGACACTGGCGCCTGTCTCCCACCACCCGCCGGCATCAGGGGTGCCACCGGCCTGTATTCAGGTTGTCAGCTGCACCCACCGTGTGAGGGCAACCTGCCCGGTTTGCGCACACAGAGCTTCTTGGTGCCAAGCTGAGCGCCCCATACAGCCACCGCGCTGCAGGCCCTCACACTGCCGCCCTCCTGCAGGTCCTCACGCGGCCGCTCCCCCGCAGGTCCGCGAGCTGCTGGCCAAGCTGCAGGCGGTGTTCGACCTGCCGCGGCGCCTGCACACCGCGATCGCGCGCGGCGCGCTCGAGCTGGCGGTCGGGTACTACGCCGACGCGGCGCCGCTGCTGCGCCGCTACGGCCACAAGGCGCGCCCGCCACGGGGCCTAGACGGCCTGGCCGTGGGCCTAGAAGGGGCCTGTCACGGCAGGCCCGCCTGTTTTGGGCGGGGCGGCGTGCTCGTGTCAGGCGTGACAGCCTGGGAGGCCCGCTCTCTTGCAGGGGCGGGCCTGTGTGCAGGCCTGGGGGCCGGGCGCGCAGGACACACAGTGCGGTGGGCAGCAGCGTGAAGACGGCAATTGCAGCAAGAGCAACCAGGCCTTGGTGCTGCCACTCCAAGCGCCTGACACATACGTGTTCAGATGCGTGCTGGCGCGCGTGTCTAGTGCCCGACCGCGGAGGGAGGTGCCATGCCAAGCGCCCTCGGGCCGATGTGAGTGCACCGGATTGACGTGCTTGACAGTGGCCAGAGCACGCAGGGTGCGGCTCCGTGCGCCGCGGGAGGCGGCGGCGAGGGCCGGGGTGCCCGGAGCGCGCGCAGCCTCACCCGGGCGAGGCTCGGCAAATGACATATTTGTTTTGCATCCTGATTGCAGGGCGCGTTCCGGTCCGTGGCCGCCGAGGCGGACGCGAGCGCCAAGGACCTGGCCGCGCTGCTCAAGCGGCGCATGGCGGCCGACCGCGGCGCGGCCGCCGAGTGCATTCCGCTCGTGCGCCGCCTGGGCGAGCCCATCGAGAGCCTGCAGGCGCGGCCGCGCGCCCCGCTCGGACATGCCGGCCCGCCGTCCGAGCGCACGGAGCAGGCCACCGCACCGCCCGCCGCCGTGTTGTGGCGTCCTGCGCGGCTGGCCCGAGCGCGCGGAGCAGGGGAGGCGCCCGCCGCGCACGCGGCCCGCAGCGTGCCCGCATGCACCCCCGGGCGACCCGCTGCAGATGCGGAGGGGTCCCCTTTGTGCCTCGCGCGCACCGCAGGCCAGCAGCGGTGCATGCGACGGAGGCGCTCGTGGTGCGCGTGATCCAGAGCTCCGCCTGGGGAGGGGGTGGGGGGCTGTCTGGAGGGCCCCGACGTGTGACGCAGCCGCGCGCGCGCAGGAGGACTTCCTGGCGTGCATGGCGGAGCGCATGGGCGGCATCACCGCCGAGGCGGGCGCGGCGGCGGCCGCGATGGCCGCGGCGCACGGCCTGCGCGGCGCGGCGGAGGGCGCGCTGGCGGCGGCGGCCGCCGCGGGGCTGGCGGACCCCGCGGCCTGGGGCTTCCAGCGTGAGGCCGAGACGGGGCCCTGGGACGCGCCGCCGCGGCTGGAGCGCTTTGTGGTCGAGCTCGACCAGCGCTTCCTGACGGAGCTGGCGCACACGGCCGCGCTCTTCGGCGAGCTGTTCGAGCAGTCCGGCCGGCGGCGCCTGCTCAAGGCGCGCGCGGGGTCGGGGCCAGTGCGCGCGGGCGCCGGGCCGTGCGCGCGTGGCAGTTGGCGGCAGTGCCTCACTGGTCGCAGCTGGCTGCGCTGCCCATGCTGACCTAGCAGCGCACTGTGAGCTAGGCTGGCGCGCGCAGCCGCGCCGCCTGGCAAGCGTCAGAGGCCGCCCGGCTGCCGCCGCTGCGCAAGCTGGCGCGCTTGCTCGGGACGAGCGGCGGCTGGGCGCGCCGGCCTGTGCCAGGGGCTCAGGCAGTGACGCGCGGGCCTGCGCGACAGGTGGCGCGGGACGCGTTCGGCGGCTACCTGCGCGTGATCCGCCAGGCGCTGGCGGATGCGGCGTCCGCGGGCGCGGCGCGCGGCGCCGGGCTGCGCCCGCCCGCCGCGGCCGCCGCCGCCGCGTCGCCCGAGGAGCTGCCAGGCGCGCCCGCGTCTCTTTGGTGTTTGGCCACATGATGCGGAGCGGACCGTGTGCCGGCTGAGCATCCATCCTGCACAAGGCACACTGGCCGCTGCGGTGGCGACCCAGCTGAGTGTCTCAACGCCTGTCTGCGCGCTCGTGTGTGGTTGTGTGTGCAGGCGGCAGCAGCATGCTGCATGGGTAGGTCGCGGCGTGCTGCGCCGCCCACAGGCCGGCCGGCCTGCCAGGGCTGGGGTTGCGGCGCTACGGCACACAAAGCGCATGCTGCCACTGGTGATGCAGTAATGCTATCCTCACGCGCAGGCCTGGGCGAGGACTGGGGCACCGCGGAGCTCGCGGCGGCGCTGTACACATTCTCCACGGACGTCACGCGCATCAAGCCGCTGCTGCCCGAGCTGTCGCCGGCCGA